>Ga0126307_10001759_pt1 | contig 14405 bp, 15 predicted proteins | sample Plot28_FD_89955 | JGI IMG/M metagenome (GOLD analysis project Ga0126307, IMG submission 89955) | Serpentine soil microbial communities from UC McLaughlin Reserve, CA, USA - Plot28 | ecosystem: Environmental > Terrestrial > Soil > Grasslands | place: USA: UC McLaughlin Reserve, Lake County...
AGTAGAGGTGAGGCTGGAAGAGCACCAGGACGCGGCCGCTCGTGAGCGTACGCGCCGCGCGCACCGTTGCCGCGATCTCGGCCGGGTGGTGCGCGTAGTCGTCGTAGACGGAGACGCCTCCGGCGTGACCGCGCAACTGGAACCGTCTCCCGGCGCCCGTGAACCTCGCCAGCAGCGGCTCGGCTTCCGCGCGCGGGACGCCCACGTGAGCGAGGGCTGCGAGGGCGGCGGCCGCGTTGCGGCGGTTGTGCTCGCCGGGGACGGCCAGCTCGAACGCCACCGGCTCGAGCTCCTCGGCGCGCACCACGTGCGGGACGTGCGCCGTCCACTCGTCGAAGAGGCGCTGAAGCTCGGTGCGCGAGGCGAACTGCGAATGGTGGTCGAGGTCGACGTTGAGCACGACCGCGACCTGCGGCCGGAGAGACTCGATCGTTCGATCGGACTCGTCGCCTTCGACGACGAACCAGCCGCTGCCGCCGCGTGCATTGCCCTCGAGCTGCGGAACTTCGCCGCCGATCGCGTAGGCGGGGTCGCGCCCGAGGCGGTCGAGGACGAACGCGATCATGCCGGTCGTCGTCGTCTTGCCGTGCGCGCCCGCGACGACAACCGAGTCGCGGAGCGACACGAGCTCAGAGAGGAAGTCGGCGCGCGATCGCCCGGACACCGTCGGCGCAAACGCCGTCGACACGACGACCTCCCACCCGTCCGGCACGACCGGATCGGGCGCCACCACCAGCTCGTGTCGGCGCAGCCGCTGGAGATACGGCGTCTCGACGCGATCCCATCCGCCGACGGTGGCGCCCCAGTCGGCGGCGACGGCCGCGTACGCAGATAGGCCCGCGCCCCCGATGCCGACGAACCAGATCCGCCTACCGCTGAGCAAGCGCCAGCAGATCCTCCGCGATCAGTCGCGCCGCGTCCGGTTTCGCCAGCCGCAGCATCGCCGCGCGCATCGTCTCGAGCCGCGGCTTGTCGGCGAACAGCGAGCGAATGACGCGGTCGACGTCGCGAATCTCGGTCTCCGGAACCACGACCGCGCCTCCGCCCGCCTCGAAGTAGCGCGCGTTCTTCGTCTGGTGGTCGGCGGTGACGTTCGGAGACGGAACCAGCACCGCCGGTACGCCGGCGGCTGCGACCTCCCATACGGAGCCGCCGGCCCGCGCGAGCGCAACGTCGACGGCCGCAAGCGCGGCCGAGAAATCGTCCGTCCACGGCAGCAGCCGGTACTCGTCGCGTCGTGGCCGGTTACGCAGCGCGTCGAAGTAGCGCTCGCCGCAGAGGTGCAGGACGGCCGGGCCATCGTCGGCGAACGCTTCGAGCGCGGTCTCGTTGAGCGCGGCCGCGCCCTGGCTGCCGCCGAGCACGAGCAGCGCCTGCAAGTCCTCCGGGAGGTCGAACCTGAAACGAGCCTCGCGGCGCGAGACCGGCAACGACGACCGGATCGGCCGGCCGACCACGCGGTACTTGGCGCCGTGCCGGTCGGGGAGGTCGTACGCGAGGTAGACGCGCTCCGCGAACCGCGCGGCGAGCCGATTCGCCAGCCCCAGGTGCGCATCGGCCTCGCTGACCGCGGCTGGAATCCTCCTCCGCCACGCCGCGAACACCATCGGGCCGCCGACGTAGCCCCCGGCGCCGAGGGCGACATCCGGGCGTCGCCGCTCCAGGATCCTCGCGCACGCCCGCGGGGCGCGTGCGGCCTCGAGCAGGGCACGCGGGAGGTCGGCCGAGACGCGGCGCGGCACGCCCGAGACGCGGAAGAAGTCGATTTCGTAGCCGGCGTCAGGAACGAGCCGCGCTTCGGCGCGATCCGGCGACCCGGCGAACGTCACCCGCACCGCGCGGTTCCGCAACTCGTCCGCGACGGCGAGCGCCGGCAGGACGTGTCCCGCCGTCCCGCCGGCCGCGATCACGCAGGTGAGCTGTTCGCCTGCCACTGGCCGCGATGTTAAGGAGGACGCCGACGGCGACGAGCTGCACGACGAGGCTCGACCCACCGTACGAGACGAACGGAAGCGGGATGCCCGTCAGCGGGGCGAGCCCGAGCACGGCCGCGAGGTTGACCGCAGCCTGGCCGCAGACGAGCGCCGTCAGACCGGCGGCGAGCCGCTTCCCGAACGGGTCTCGACAGCGGAGCGCGACGGTGAGCCCGGCCCAGGCGAACGCGGCGTAGGCGAGGATGACGGCGCCGGTGCCGAGCAGCCCGAGCTCCTCCCCGATGACTGCGAGGATCATGTCCGTGTGCGCCTCGGGGAGATAGTGGATCTTCTGCACGCCCTGACCGAGGCCTTCGCCGAACAGCCCTCCGGAGCCGAGGCCGATCTGCGCCTGGATCGTCTGGAAGCCGGCTCCCTGCGCATCGCTCCACGGGTTGAGGAACGAGAACACGCGCGCGCGGCGGTACGGCTCGATCCACACCGCGACGAAGGCGGCCGCACCGGCAACCGCGCCGGCCGATACGAGCGTAAGGGCAGGCGTGCCCGAGATGAGCAGCACGGCCGCCACCATCACGCCGATCGCAATCGTCGTCCCGAGGTCGGGCTCCAGCAGGATCAGACCCGCAAACACCCCGACGAGCAGCCCGATCGGCCGCCACAACTCGGATAGGTTGCGCGGGGGCTCTCGCTTCGCCAGGTGCGCCGCCAGCCACAGCGCGAGCGCGAGCTTCGCGAGCTCGGAGGGCTGGAACGACGCCGGGCCGAAGCCGAGCCAGCGCCGCGCGCCGTTCACCGGCTCCCCGAGCACGAGCACCGCCGCGCAGAACGCCAGGGCGGCCACGACGAGCGCCGGCGCGACCAGCCGCAGCCGTCGATAGTCGACTCGGGTTATTCCGAGCATCGCGAGCAGGCCGATGACGGCGAACGTCCCCTGGCGCGTCAGGTACTCGACCGGGTCGCCGCCGCCGACGGCCGCGGAGGCGGACGTCGCGCTGTAGACCATCACGATTCCGAAGGCGACGAGCCCGAGCGTGACCAGCGTCAGGGCGTGCCAGTCGGCACCCCGCCTCGGAGCGCGATCCATTCAGGGCAGGTTCGCCACCAGCCTCCTGAACTCCTCGCCGCGCTCCTCGAAGTTGCGGAACTGGTCGTAGCTCGCGCACGCGGGCGAGAGCAGGACGACCTCGCCGGCCTGCGCGTCGCGGGCCGCGGCCTCGACGGCGCCGGCGAGCGTGCCGCTGCGGACGTAGGAGCGACCGGCGGCGTCGAGCGCCGAAGCAAGCTCGTCCGCCGCCTCGCCGATCAGGTAGATCGAGCGCACGTTCTCCGGGAGGTTGCGCGCGAACGGGACGAAATCTTCACCCTTTGCGCGGCCGCCGAGGATCAGCCGCAGCGGCGCGTCGAAGGCCTGGGCGCCGTGCCGGACGGCGAACGTGTTCGTGGCGATCGAGTCGTTGACCCAGCGGACGTCGCGATGCTCGCGCACGAGCTCGAGGCGGTGCGGAACGCCGCGGAAGCTGCGCAGGGCTTCGGCAAGCGCTTCGTCGCCGATCCCGGTGGCGCGTGCTGCGGCCACGGCGGCAGCGGCGTTTGCGCGATTGTGCCGCCCCGGGATCAGCGGCTCCGCCGGCAGCGGGTCGTCGGCGGAAAACTCCGTGCCCGCGATCCCGAGCCCGCGCGGGACGACCTTGTGGCGCGCGCGCTCGAAGACTCGAAGCTTGGCCGCCCGATAGCGCTCGAACGTGCCGTGCCGATCGAGGTGGTCCGGCTCGAGGTTCAGCAGCACCGCGACGTCGAGCGCGAGCTCGTGGACGTCCTCGAGCTGGAACGACGACAGCTCGCAGACGATCCACGCGTCCGTCGGCGCCTCGACAGCGCTCAGCGGCCGCCCGACGTTCCCCGCGACGACGACGGCGCGACCCGCTGCGCGGAACATCGCGCCCAGGAGCTCCGACGTGGTCGTCTTGCCCTTCGTTCCCGTGACGCCGACGAACGGCCGCGGTCGCAGCAGGCGGTAGCCCAGCTCGACCTCGGCCCAGACGGGGATCCCGCGGCGTCGTGCCTCGACGACGAGCGGCCGCTCACCGGGGACGCCGGGGTTCTTGACGAGCACATCTGCGTCTTCGAGTAACGCAAGCGCCTCCTCGTTGCCGAGCGTCGCGTCGACGCGCACCACGTCGACGCCGTCCCGCGCGAGGGCCGCGGCGGCCGCCGCGCCCGAGCGCGCGAGGCCGTACACGACCGCCTTCTTCACACCCGGAACGTGAGGTAGTACCGGTAGTAGAGCGCGAACCCCGCCGCGCAGAGGATCCCGGACAGGATCCAGAAGCGCACCATGATCTTCGTCTCGGACCACGCCTTCATCTCGAAGTGGTGGTGGATCGGCGCCATCAGGAAGACGCGCCGGCCGAGGTACTTGAACGTGAAGACCTGGATCATCACGGAGAGCGCCTCGATCAGGTAGACGCCCCCGATCAGGAGCAGGAGCAGCTCCGCCTTCATCATGATCGCGAAGCCGGCCATCGCTCCCCCGAGCGCCATCGCGCCCGTGTCGCCCATGAAGACTTCCGCGGGGAACGCGTTGTACCAGAGGAACCCGATCGCACCCCCGATTAGCGCCGCGCCGACGATCGCCAGGTCGAGCCGGCTGAGGTTGCGCAGCTCGGGGTTCTGGGGGTTCGAGCGAATGAACGCGACCACGGCCATCGTCGTAAAGGTGAAGAGCGAGATGATCGCTGTCCCCGCGGCAAGGCCGTCGAGGCCGTCGGTGAGGTTGACGCCGTTCGCGGCGCCGGCGATCACGATGAAGAGGAAGACGTACCAGCCGTACGAGAGCGGGACGCGCGCGTCCGTTCCGGGGATCAGGACGTCCGTGAGGTTCGGCAGCGCGGCCCGGTGCGCGAGGTAGCCCGTCAGCGCGGCAACGGCCGCGAGCAGGAGCAGCTTCCAGCGCCCCGACAGCCCGAGCGAGCGGCGGTGCGTGAACTTGATGTAGTCGTCGAGGAAGCCGATCGCGCCGCAGCTCAGCGTCAGGAAGAGCACCGTCAGCCCGGTAATGCGGTAGCGCGAAAAGAGGAGGAACGCCGCCGCGGCCGCAAGCACGATCAGCACTCCCCCGGCCGTCGGCGTCCCCTGCTTCTGAACGTGTCGCTTCGGTCCCTCCGCGCGTATCTGCTGGCCGAGCTCGCGCCGGCGGAGAAATGCGATGAACCGCGGGCCGATGACGATCGACACGACGCCGGCAATGATCCCGGCGAGCAGAACCCTGCTCATCGTGCGGGAACGCCTACCAGAGCCGCAGCGACGCGCTCGAGCCCGAGCGCCCGGGCGCCCTTGATGAGCACGCAGTCACCCGGCTGCAGCTCCGCGCGAACAATCTCGATCGCTTCGTCGACGCCGGCCGCGGTCCTCCCTCCGTAGGCGCGAGCACGGTCGCCGACGGCGACGAGGACGTCGACGCCGACCTCTTGGACGGCTCGCGCGACCTCCGCGTGCGCCTCCTCCGCATAGGCACCGAGCTCCGCCATCTCGCCGAGGACTGCGATCCGGCGCCGGCCCGAGGCGACGTGAGCGAGGTGCTCGAGCGCGGCGCGCATCGAGATCGGGTTCGCGTTCCACGCGTCGTTGATCAGGACACCGCCGCCCGGTAGCTCGAGCTCTTGGTTCCGCCACTCCGCAAACTCGACTTCGAGACGCCGAGGGATCTCGAGCCCGATCGCGGCCGCCGTCGCCAACGCCGTAAGGGCGTTGAGAGCCAGGTGCCGAGCCGTGAAACTCACCTCGACCGTCCCGAGCGAGGTCCGCAGCTCGGGCGGGTCGAACGACTCCAGCCGGACGTCCTCGCCGACGCGGACGATCTGCAGGTCGCCGCGTTCCACGACGAAGTCGCGCGGGACGACTGCCGTGCCGCCGGCAGGCAGCGCCGAAATCAGCTCGGTCTTCGCCCGCACCACGCCTGCGACGTCCCCAACCTTCTCGAGATGCACCGGCGCGATCATCGTGATCACGCCAACGTCGGGGCGGGCCACGGCGCAGAGCTCGGCGATCTGTCCGAACCCGCGCATCGCCAGCTCGACCACGACGAGCTCCGTGTCCGGCTCGAGGCGGCACAGCGTGAGTGGGACGCCGATCTCGTTGTTGAAGCTGCGCTCGGCGGCGACGGTACGCCGTTGCGGAGAGGCAATTGCCGCGAGGATGTCCTTCGTCGTCGTCTTTCCCATCGAGCCGGTGACGGCGACGACCTGGGCCGACGAGCGATCGCGCACCGCAGTTGCGAGCGCCGCGAGGGCGGCGTGCTCGTCGCGCGGAACGAGCGTCGCCGCCGCGCCACGAGCAAAGGCGTGCTTGCGGAACGCGGCTCCGTCGCCGACGGCGACGAACAGATCGCCCTCCTCGATCCGGCGCGAGTCGACCTGAACGCCCGTGACGACGTCAGTCCAGGGCACGCGGTCGAGCTCGCCGAACGCCGCGATGACGTCGAGCGGTAGCGGGATCATGCGCGTGCGGCTGCGGCCAGAAGCGCCGCGCGAACGACCTCGCGGTCGTCGAACGGGTACTTCACACCGCCGATCTCCTGACCCTGCTCGTGCCCCTTCCCGGCAATCACGACGACGTCTCCCTCGCGGGCGCAGCCGACGGCCATGGCGATCGCCGCGCGACGGTCCGGCTCGACCTCGAGCTCCGGAGCGCCGCGGACGATCTCCGCGATGATCGCCAGCGGATCCTCGCTCCGGGGGTTGTCTGACGTGACGATCGCGACGTCGGCGAGATCCTGAGCGATCGCTCCCGTCACCGGCCGCTTCTCGCGGTCGCGATCGCCGCCGCAGCCGAACACGCAGATGACCCGGCCACGCGCAAGGTCGCGGGCGGCCCGCAGGACGTTCTCGAGCGAGGTCGGCTTGTGCGCATAGTCGACGAAGACGCGAAACGGCTGTCCCTCGTCCACCTCCTCGAAGCGCCCGGCGACGCCTTCGACGGCGGCGATCCCTGCGCGGATCGCAGCGCCTTCGATGCCAAGTGCCCTCGCGGCAGCGGCGGCGGCGAGCGCGTTCTCGACGTTGAACTCACCGCGCAGCTTGAGATCGGCGTCGAGCCGGTCGCGCGACGGGTCGAACGTGACGACGCCTGGGATCGTGTCCGCGAGCCTTCGACCGTACGGATCGGCCACGTTGACCACAGCACGGTCCGCCTGCGCGAACAGGCGCGCCTTCGCCGCGAAGTACTCGTCCATCGTGCCGTGGAAGTCCAGGTGCTCGTGCGCGAGGTTCGTGAACACCAGCACGGTGAACCTGGTGCCGTCGAGCCGCCCCATCGCGGAGGCGTGCGAGGTCGCCTCCATCGCGCACGACTGGTTGCCCGCTTCGAGCATCTCCCGCAGCAGGCGCTGCAGGTCGATCGCCTCCGGCGTGTTCAGGTCGGCCGGCCGTGTCTCGTCCCCCACACGGCGTTCGATGTTGGTGAGGAGGCCGGGCTTGCGGCCCGCCACGCGCAGGATCTCGTAGAGCAGGTAGGTCGTCGTCGTTTTTCCAGCCGTGCCCGTCACTCCGACGACCGCGAGCGCTCCGGTGGGGTCCTCGAAGAAGCGCACGGCCGCGGGAGCCATCGCCGCCCGCACCGACGGCACGACGATCTGCGGGACAGGCGAGTCGACGGGACGCTCCACCACGAGCGCGACGGCGCCGTGCTCGACGGCTTCGGCGGCCAGCTCGTGCCCGTCCATATGTGCGCCGGGGACGCAAAAGAAGAGCGAGCCGCGGACGACGGAACGCGTGTCGTAGGCGAGGTCTGCGACCTCGACCGGCGCCCCGTGCACGACGTCAGCCGGCGCGAGCGCGTCGATCAGGCGCTCGAGCTCCACGCGGGGCAGGCTATCCGTCTCGGCCGACCTCGCCCTCGGCCTACTGCGCGCGGCCGGCGGCGTCGGGCGGAACCTCGAGGTACTGCAGCGCGAAGCGCGCGATTTCGGCGAAGGCGGGAGCGGCGACGACGCCTCCCCAGTACGTCACCGTCGGCTCGTCCACGACGACGAGGATCACGAGCTTGGGATCGCTCGCGGGCACCATGCCCACGAACGACGCGACGTACTTGCCGGTGCCGTACCCGCCATACGGCGACGGCTTCTCGGCGGTGCCGGTCTTGCCGGCGACCTTGTAGCCGGGCACCGCGGCGGAGGTTCCGGTCCCGCCCGACACGACGTTCTGGAGCATGGCGTTGAGCTGCGCGGCGACCGTGGGCGAGACGACGCGGCGCCGCTGCGGCCGCACCGGTCGCGCCCCCTGCACGCGCTTGACGAGGTGCGGCTGCACCCACACTCCGTCGTTCGCGATCGCTCCATAGGCGGCCGCCATCTGGACAGGCGTCACGGCGATGCCCTGGCCGATCGGAACGTTGCCGATCGTCGACCCGGACCACTCGTCCGGCGCGAGAACGAAGCCACGCGCCTCGCCGGGATAGCCGATCCGCGTCTTGCGGCCGAAACCGAAGCGCGTGATCCAGCGGGACAGCCGCTCCTTGCCGAGCCTCTGGGCGAGCGTGATCGCGCCGACGTTCGACGAGTGCGACAGGATGCGCGCGACCGACATCGTCTCCGTGCCGCGCTGCTCGGCGTCGTGGATCACACGGTCGGCGACCTGGATCGAGTAGGGGAGCACGAACGACGTCTGCGGCGTGACGAGGCGGTCGGAGAGGGCTCCGGCGACTGTGATCAGTTTGAACGTCGACCCGGGCTCGTAGACGTCTGTGACCGTGCGGTTCCGCGAGGTCTCCGACGGCGTCGTGCCGAACCGGTTCGCATCGAACCCAGGCGCGACTGCCATCGCGAGCACGTCGCCCGTGTGCGGCGCAAGGACGATCGCCGTCGCCGACCGGGCGTCCCAGCGCTCGACCGTGTTCCGCAGCACGACCTGCGCGTTCGCCTGGAGCGTGTGGTCGAGGGTCAGAGACACGCTGCGGCCCTCGTGCTCGTCCTCCTCGGCGAGGAAGTCGATCGCCCGTCCGAACGGATCGCGGACGACGGTCTCGCTGCCGGGGCGTCCGCGGAGCACGCGGTCAAGCCGCAGCTCGAGCCCCGCCAGACCTTGGTTGTCGAGCCCCGCGTAGCCGAGCACGTGTGCCGCGATCCCGCCCTGCGGGTACGAACGGCGCTCCTCGGGGTAGAAGCCGACGCCGTCGAACCCCTTCTTCTCGAGCAGCTTCGCCTGCTCGGGATCGGACTTGCGTTCGATGTAGACGAAGCGGCTCCGCCGGTCGCGCAGCTTCTGATAGATCCTCCCGACGTCGACGCCGAGGAGGCGGCCCGCCTCGTACGCAACCCGCCGCGGGTCCCGGATCAGCCGCGGGTCCGCGTAAACGGTCGTCGCCTGTTCGCCGATCGCGAGCTGGAGGCCGGTGCGGTCGTAGATCGTCCCGCGCGTCGCAGGGATCGCGACCGTCTGCCGGTGCTGCTGCTCCGCCATCCGCGCCAGCGATTCCGCGCGGACCCCCTGCAGCCACGCGGCGCGGCCGAGCAACGCGGCGAATGCGAGGATCAGGAGGGCGAGGAGGAACCGGATCCTGCTGTCGACCGGATTCCGGCGCCTGCTCCTCACGGACCGCCGAGATCGACGTACGTGGTGGCTTCGGGCGGCGCGGGAACGAGGCCGAGCCGCTTTCGGGCGAGCGTCTGAATCCGCGGCGTCGCCTTGCCGCTCGAGAGGCGTGCCGCCAGCGACGCGCTCTCCGCGCGAAGCTGAATGCGTTCGTGGCCGAGCTGATCCATGCGCACGTTCAGCTGGAGGACGGCAACGTTGACAGCGACGAGGCCGCCGAGGAGCGCTGCAAGCACCACGATCCACGTGACGCCGCCGCGCAGGATGCCGCCGCCGCGGCGCGCGGCACGGCGCGCGCTCCGGCGGGTCAGCGCCGCGACGGTCTCGTGCCGTGCGGCAGCGGCCGACGAAGCCATCAAGTCTTCACCGCGGCTCGCAGCCGCGCCGAGGCGGCGCGCGGGTTGCGGGCCACCTCGTCCGCAGACGGCCGGATCGGCTTGCGCGACAGCGCGCGCAGGAGCGGCTCGTTGCCGCAGACGCAGATCGGGAAGTCCGGCGGGCACGTGCAGCCGCGTTCGGCGTCCCGCATGAAGTTCTTCACGATCCGGTCCTCGAGCGAGTGGAACGAGATCACGGCGAGGCGTCCGCCGGGGCGCAGCATTTGGAGCGCGGCGGGCAGCGCCCGCTCGAGCGCGTCGAGCTCCTCGTTCACCGCGATTCGCAGCGCCTGGAATACGCGACGCGCCGGATGGCCCTCGCCGAAGCGGGCGGGCGCGGGGATCGCCGCCCTGACCACGTCCACCAGCTCCGCGGTCGTCTCGAGCGGCCGGTTCCGCGCGATCGCCCGCGCGATCTGTCGAGCGTACCGCTCCTCGCCGTAGCGTCTGAAGATCTGCGCCAGCTCCTTCTCATCCGCCTCGTTCACGACCTCGCGTGCGGAGAGGCGCGCCGACGGATCCATGCGCATGTCGAGCGGCGCGTCGGCGGCGTATGAGAAACCGCGCTCGGGTCGGTCGACCTGCATCGACGAGACGCCGAGGTCGAGCAAGACGACGTCCGCCTCGACGCCGTTCGCGGCAAGCTGCTCGAGCACGAGCGAGAACTCGCCGCGCAGGAGCCGCGTCTGCAGCGCGCCGAACCGGCGGCGGAAGCTCTCGAAGTAGGGACGCACGGTCGGGTCCCGATCGATCGCGATCAGCTTGCCGTGGCCGCCGAGGTCGGAAGCCAACAGGGTCGCGTGCCCACCGGCCCCGAACGTGCAGTCGACGACGGTCTCGCCGGACCGGACGGCGCACGCGTGCCGCACCTCCTCGGCCAGGACTGGAACGTGATCAGTCGTGCTGCGCTGCAAGACGCTCGGCAACATCTTCCGCGCTCCCTTCGAGCCGTTCGAGCTCACGTCGCCAGGCGGCGCGATCCCAGATCTCCAGATGATCGTGGATGCCGATGACGACAACCTCTCGCCCGAGCTTCGCGTGCCCGACCAGATGCGCCGGAACGATCACGCGGCGCTGCCGGTCGAGGTCGGCCTCGGCCGCTCCCCCGAAGAAGTACCGCCGCATGCGCCGGCCCGCCTCGCTGAGCGGATCCAGCGCGGCCAGTCGAGACTCGACGGATCGAGCCCAATCCTCACGACGATAGGCGAAGACGCAGCCGTCGAGCCCGCGCGTGAGGATCGCTCCTTCCGCGAACGCTTCGCGGAACTTGGCGGGGAGAGTGAGGCGATGCTTTTCATCAATCGTGTGCTCGTACTCGCCGACGAGCAACCGCTGGGCGTCCACTCCGAACCACTTTGCCCCACATTACCCCACCTGTCAACCGCACTAAACCACTTCGTGCTCCTTCAGCATCCGTCCATAGGGGCCGCGTCCCGTGACGACGTAGGCGCCGCAGCGCGCGGCGAGCGCGACGGCGGCCATCGGCTCGGAGCCGGAGGCGAGCGCGTAGGTGAGGCCGGCGGCGAAGCAGTCTCCGGCCCCGTACGCGTCCTCGACCGGGCCGGGACGATCGGCGGCGGCGAAGGGACCGCCCGGCTGTGCCCACCCGCCGAGCGACCCGGAAGTCTGGACGACGAGGCGCGGCGGCGGATCAAGATCGCCGTGGCGGTACTCCTCGCCGACGTCTCGGGCGCTCCCGACGACGGCGTCGAGCTCCTCCCGAGCGCCGCGCAAGGTCTCGAGCTCGCGCGCCGTCGCTACGAGCACGCGCGCGTGCCGAGCCTTGCGCAGCGCAACCGTGTCGCCGCTGACGAAGTAGACGCCTTCGCAGCGACGCAGCTCCTCCCACGGCAGCGCCGCATCGTCGCCTCGCGGTCGCAGCTTCGCGCCGAGCACCGTGATCGTCCGCTCGCCGGCGCGGTCGACGTGCGTGAACGCGCGTCGCTGCGGCTCGGGCGAGGTCGTCGCGAGCACGCGGACGCCCTGTCGCTGGAGCTGCTCGCGTGACTTCCGGCCGAGCTCGTCTTCACCGAGCGCCGTGAACAGCAGCGTCTCGCAGCCGAGGTTGGCGAGCTGGACGGCCGCGACGGCGCCGCCGCCTGCGGCCTCGGACCACATCGACGAGGTGTGCACGATCTCCCCCGGATTCGGGAGCGCTTCGACGCGCGCGAAGTCGACCCACTCCACGTGGCCGATCACCGCGACGCGCATCAGACGTCGCCCTGTACCGCGGCGTAGAGGTAAGCGTCCCCGACGCGCTCGCCGTACAGGACGTACGAGCGCAACAGGCCCTCGCGCTGAAGGCCCGCCTTCTCGAGAACGCGGATCGACGGGCTGTTCCACGGCTCGACCGTCGCCTGAACCCGGACGTATCGGCCCTCCGTCAGCGCCCAGCGCACGAGCAGGCTCGCGGCGCGGGTCGCGGCGCCTCGACCGCGAGCGCGTTCCACGACGAAGTAGCCGAGACTGCCCATCCGTGGATGTCGAGATGCGACGGCCACACCCCCGACGACGTCGCCGCCGACGACGATGGCGTGCTCGCCGCGCTCGCGGGCGCGCTCGAGCCACGCGGCCGGATCGTCCATGTGCTCGATCTCCCGCGTGTACGGGTCACCGGCAGCCTCGGTGACGGCGGCGAGGTCGTCCCGCCGCCACGGGCGCAGCTCGAGGTCGCCGTCGACGAGGTTCATCTCACGATTCTGCGCGACCGGCGGTTTCCCCGTGATGATGGAGGCGATGGCCGTCCCGCCGTTCGAGCGGTTCTACGTCGAGCACCGCGACGTCGTGTTCGGCTTCCTCGTCAAGCGCGTCGGGCGAGCGCAGGCCGAAGACGCGTTCCAGGAGACGTTCCTCCGTGCGCTTCGCGGATGGGGGACGCTCCGCCACGGCCGCCACCTCCGCGCCTGGATCCTGACGATCGCCGCCCGCGTGGTGTTCGACAGCGCGAAGAGCCCGTCAAGTAACAGTCTGTTACAAGGCGACGAAGGCGCGGCGGAGGACGGACTGCCCGCCTATGCGGAGCTGGCGCACCTGGCGGACGAACTGCCACCGACGGAGCGCGCGGCGGTCGTGCTCCGCTACGGCTACGACCTGCCTTACGCCGAGATCGGCGCGGCGCTCGGATCGTCGGAGGACGCCGCGCGTGCCGCCGCCTCCTCGGGAATCCGGCGCCTGCGCAAGAAGGAGAGATGGACATGACGCACGTCACATCCCAGCTCGACGGACGCTTTCGCGCGGCCGCGGCCGACGCGGGGCTGCTCGATGCCGCCTACGACCTTGTCGACACTCCGATCGGGACGCTGCTCGTCGCGGCGACCGAGACCGGTATCTGCCGCATCTCGTTCGACCCGGAGCCTGAGTGGGAGGTCGAGCAGCTCAGCCGCTTGCTCGGTACAAAGATCCTCCGCGTCGCGAAGCCCGTCGACGAGGCGCGCCGCCAGCTCGACGAGTACTTCGAGCGACGCCGGACCGAGTTCGAGCTCGCCGTCGACCTGCGGTTGAGCGCCGAGTTCTCGCGGCGCGTCCTCGAGGAGCTGGCGAAGGTGCCGTACGGCGAGACGACGACGTACGGCGCCCTCGCAGTCCGCGCCGCGCGGCCCCGCGCCGCGCGCGCGGTGGGCACGGTGATGAACCGCAACCCGATCCCGATCGTGCTGCCCTGCCACCGCGTCGTCGGGTCGACGGGCAGCCTCGTCGGTTACGGCGGCGGGTTGGAGCGCAAGGAGCAACTGCTCAGGCTCGAGGGGGCGTTGCTCTAGGCCGCGCGGCCCTCGAGCCGGCGCGACAACTCCCCCGCCGTCGTGCATTTGACCGGGGTGCGCACCTCGGCGTCGACAAGCTTTCGTCGCGCATCCTCGATCCGGCCTTGCTCGACGTACGAGATGCCGAGCCATGCGTGCGTGCAGCAGTCGAGCGGCCGCGCGTCGAGCGCGCGTTCGAAGGATGCGGCGGCGTGCTCCCAATCTCCTGCAGCCGCCGCGGCGCAGGCCTCGGCCAGCAGCAGGTGCGTGCCGTCGCTCGACCGCGCGCAGCCGCTCGACGGCGTCGTGCGCATACGCTGCGTCGCCGACCATCGCACCGAGCCACGCTCGTTGGTGAAGCAGGTTCAGATCGTCCGGGAGCTCGGCCTGCGCGCGGTCGAGCAGCGAGCGCTTGCACGAGGTCCTCGTCCTCGAAGGCCGGCGGCTCGCGGTCGAGGCGAACCACCACAGCCGGGTCGACCGGCGCGGCCCGCGCTCGCGCGACCGCTTGGTCACCGCGCGTCCACTCGGTCGGATCGACGAGGACGTAGAACCCGTCGCTGCTCCAGAACGCGACCTTCGCGTCGTAGGCGAGGCACGCGACGCAGTCGTAGTAGCGCACTCTCTACCGCGTTTCGCCGGACTGGAACGTGACGCCGGAGTCGCCGACGACGAGGACGTCGTCCTTGTTGTCCTCGTTTCGGTCCTTCCGCGGCGTGCGGTAGGCCTTGCCCTCGATCGCGTCCGGCGGATTGACCGGATACGGCG
>Ga0126307_10001760_pt1 | contig 14402 bp, 9 predicted proteins | sample Plot28_FD_89955 | JGI IMG/M metagenome (GOLD analysis project Ga0126307, IMG submission 89955) | Serpentine soil microbial communities from UC McLaughlin Reserve, CA, USA - Plot28 | ecosystem: Environmental > Terrestrial > Soil > Grasslands | place: USA: UC McLaughlin Reserve, Lake County...
CGAGAAATGAAAGTCTGTTGCTAGGGAGCGCAGCGCTGGCCGATCTGATCGGGTCCTAATCCCGCATCAGGTCGGCAGCCTTGAAGAATAGTAGGGACACAGCTGCAAAAGTACTTGTACCTTAGTTGTTCCTACCCTTCAAAATTCTGTGTTTTTACTGAAGATTTTTAAGAAGTATGGTGCCGAAGGGGACTCGAACCACCTTTGTTTTACTTGGTTTTTCACTACTTTCGCAAAAAAGCCCAATGACGCCTAACCGACTTTACTGTGCTGCATCGGTGCTGCGGGACGACGAGAGCGGGCCAGAGCCATCTCACCGACGACAATATCAATTAGTCCCAGCACCAACGCCCCGGCGCCACCGACTACTCCGTTGCCCGTGCCAGGACCTCCGGTGGCGACTGCCAAAACCAATCCACCGTTGACCACGGCGATTACCCCCGCCACCAAAGCCACGATGGCGCCGAGGCGCCCGGAGATGATGCCGAAACGACTGCCGGGCCGCGCCAGAGCCAGCCCACCGATCACCACGCCTACCAGGGCCAGCACAACCACCGCGGTTGCCCACAGTCGCCGGAGAGTCGGGCCGTAAACTGTGGTGGTAGATGGCTCGGAAACGTGCGCGACCACCAGCACCGCATGCACAAGCCCTCCGAACAAGGCGGCTGCAGCCAGGGCCACGAGAATCAAAGTGAAAGTTCGCTTCATAATGCGGCCATTATCCAACGGTCGAAAAGCTCCGTATTGGATAAAATTGACCTGTCCTAAGAATGGGGAAGGTGCTAGCGCTTGAGGTGAATGCGGGGTTCAATGAAGCTTTTGTGCCGATTTAGATAATCGGTTGGGCTGAGACCCGAGAACTCAAGAAATTCACGTATTAGATGTGATTGGTCGAAGTATCCGAGATCAACGGCAAGCTCCGCCCATTTGATCGAAGGATTGCCTTGGATGAAAGTCCGGGTTTGCTGAAACCGCTGAATCCGGCTGAACAGTTTCGGCGTCATGCCCACTTCCGCCTTGAAAACCTGAATGAACCGACGCTGGCTGAGACCAAGATACTTTCCGACCTCCCTTACTGTTGGCCGGGCTTGGTTCTTCGCGAAGAGTTCGAGCGCCGTTGAAACGGCGTAATGCTTTTCCACGCCATGAAACAAGCGGCTCAACAAAGTCTGCTGGAGCAACTGAAATCGCTCGGCAGAAGTCCTTGCCTCACAAAGGCGCTCCCGTAAGCGCGCCGCCGACGGTCCCCAAAGTGTTTCCAGATCGACGTGAGTATCAGCGAGATCGGCCGCTGGGAGTCCAAGAAACGGGAAAGCGCCGCCAGGTTTGAAGTGAACGCCGATGATAAAGGCTTCTGGTGTGGGCGTGAGGCCGCACCCAAACGCGCCTGACACTATCGCGCCAGAAAAGCGGGAGCAGTTTTCAGAACGTTCGGCGTCGTGGAATCGCAACTCGTTTTGCCGAAGATTGATTACGAGTTCGAGCGTGCCGGTCGGAAGAATCCGTCCGGTCTTTTGCCCCGTCGGCTGTCCTTCGTAGAGCCAAAAACTATCTACAAACTTTGAAAGCGGCGGTATCGGTCTGCAAAAGTCGAATATCGTGTCGATCCCTAAAATCGTAAACTGTTGGGATTTGCTACCGGCTATAGTTAGTGTTGAACGCGTCACAATTAATACTTTGAATCACCACCAATAAAAATGGCAACCTCTTTACTAAACATGCTTATCTGGTGAATATCGATCCCGCCACATAAAAGTAACAGAACCAAATTCCTAAATACATATCCAAATGTCAAAATTTCATAAGACTCTGGAGAGCAGTCAACTAATTTAAAATCCCGTGCTAAGCAGCGGTAACCACTTTGCTTCGATGCTGGCATCCCGTTTGCGAAAGTACTTTCTTCCCCCTGACAATTAGTAACTGCTAACGAGTCCTCGACAGACTTTGTTCGCGTAACAACCTCCCACTCTTTTAGGTCACCAAGCTCTGCTTTATTTGTAGCGCAGAAGTCCAGACCGTCGCGCAATTAAAGCTGGCTGTCACCACCTGTAACTCTCTTCCCGACACAGCCTGAAGAGCACTTATCAGTGCTGAACTCAATCTGGAGACCAAAATGATGGGCAAGAAACAATTAATCTCGAGAAGGAAAAACCTAAGACAGAGCGCGCGATCACTCATCGACACACGCGCTTACTTCATGATCTTCACCGTGCTTTGTTGTCTATTACTGCTGAGCTCGATGGCAACGAATAGACATGTAGGTGCGCAAAGTGGCTTTCCCGATCCAAATGCCAACTGCCCGCATGCTACCTGTGGCGAAGTGTCACCGTTCGTTCCGATGCAGAGTGCTGAGGCAGTTCATATGGGCCTCGTCTGGAAAAGAAACTCACCGACACCCAAAATACTTTTCCACGCCAGATTTCCTGAATACACACCAAACGACGTGGCCGATCCCGCCTTGGTTGATCTCGCAATATCCCGCGGCGCTTTTAGTACCCCAGGATTGCAGTTCAACTCATCCTTGCGAGACGTGCTTCACGGTTTCGATCCGTTCCTCGGCCTCGGAACTAATCGCACAGCAGATGATTCCTTTCAAAGACTCACCTATGGCGGCTATCTAATGCGACAGGGTTTGAGCCAAAGCGTACCGACACGCATCGTCGCGAACCGTACCATGGAGCGACAGTTACTATTCGACATAAGCCACCCCGACGCTTTCAAGAACACTGGAAAGTTTCACACAGCCTTGCTTGATGAGAACGACTTCGCGTTGAACCGCGCCGCCTTCGCGGAGAACGGCTACTCGAAAGGCATGTTCTACAACACGTACTGTAATGCACGTGTCACCTTAGCGGATGGACGAGTCTACGTCTTCGGTGGCCACGACATGCAGAGTGATAACGGACTGTACAAGGTCAACATTTTCGATCCCGAGACGGAAACGTGGGTTCAGCGTCGAGAGCCTTGCACCAGATCCAATTGGACGAAAGATCCTTTTGGATCGCAGTTATTCGCCGGCAATCCAATGGCCCAGTTCTATCCGGGTTGCGATCCAAGAAATCAACAGAGCACCCAACCTTCTGAATCTTCCGATCAGAAGTATGCGCGCTGGTATCCATCAGCTATTGCCCTTCCAAACGGGATGATTCTTGTAGCGGGCGGCTTTGACCAGGACAATTCAGTGCCGCCGGATCCAAACCGAGTAACCAAGGGCAGACAAAACATTTCTCAAAGTGACACCGCATTCACTGCCAGTCGCGTGAACCAGGTTGTGCCTGAACTTTACGATCCAAAGACTGATACAAATGTCGCATTGGAAAATGCGCGGATGGCCTTTCCACTATACCCGCAGCTCGAGGTTGTCCAGACTGGTCCCGGAAAAGATGATTGGGTGGTCTGCACCTTTGACGGTGAGAAAGATTACGGGACTGAGGCAATCCCCGGAGGAGCTAAATTCGGTATCGGTGGCGGAACACCGCCGTTTTCGAAAGGCAATACATGGTGCCTCAACGTCCTCGCCGCGCTTAAGGATCCGAATCGAAATGTGCCTGCGAAGAATCACTGGACACTCGTCGACACAGCCTCTGAAGTAAGACCTTACTGCTGTCCCACCGCCAGCCTGATCGAGCTCGATGGTGATGGGCGCACCGTCTCACACAAGTGGTTCATGATTTCGGGCCAGGATGCGAATGGAGATCAGACTGGCACAGTAGAAGTCATTGACTTCGCTGATGCAACGCCACGTTGGAAATTCGTGGGTAACATTCTGCAACCGCTCGCCACAACTAAAGCTGTACTCCTGCCAGATGGAAAGGTCCTAATTGGACAGGGAGTAAACCGCTCAGCAAATTGTAACGTGGATGGAAGACCATGCACGTACGAAGAAAGAGAAGGTCTTCATTTTCAGATGTTCGATCCATTAACCGGTTCGATCACCAGGCTAGCTAAAACAACTGTTTCGCGAGGGCTGCACGGAACCGCGACTTTGCTTCCGGATGGCTCAATCTTTTTTGCAGGAGAAAACCGCGAAGCGCTGGTTCGACCCGATGATCCGTCGTTTCCGTTGCTTTCATCCTATGCCGGTTTGCTTCCACAGGGAGATCCTGATCAGGGCGTGCCGGTGGGCCAACTCTTCTTCCCGCCCTATCTATTCAGGCAGGATGGCAGTCAGGCGGTCCGGCCGGTAATCACGAACGCACCTGAAGACATTTCCTATGGCGGACATTTCGACATCACCGTAGCCGGTAATCCAGATCGGATTTCGTCTGTTGTGATGCTTCGCAGCGATCACAACACACACAGCCTGACTACAGGCGATCGTTATGTGAAGCTTTCATTTCACCAGAAGGGGGCAGCTCGCAAAAGCGAGATTCGGATTAGAGCACCGAAGTTGCCGGCGCAGGCAGTTCCCGGAATTTACATGCTGTTTGTCCTTGACGAGGCTCACGTGCCCAGCTTGGGGACGCGCGTCTACCTGCAATAGCAGTTGAGTCGCGGCACGCCGCTTTTCAGAACGAGAAAGGGAGGAAACGAATGAAGAAGAGAGTTTGTCTATTTGGTCTTCTGCTTACCGTCTTCATGTTTTCGACGGTAGCAAGAGCTGACACACTCGTTTTTACTACAACACTGACCGGCTCACAAGAAGTACCGCCGAGTGGTTCGCCTGGTATTGGCAGTGCACTAGTGACGCTGGACACCGTTACCAATCTACTGACGGTCAATGTCTCATTTGCCGGCTTGGGAAGCCCGACAATTGCTTCTCACATCCACTGCTGTACGCCACCCGGCGCCAATGCAATCGTCGCGACTGCGGTCCCGACTTTTCCGGGGTTCCCGCTCGGCGTTACTACCGGCACGTATTTGATGACGTTTGACCTGACTCTTGCTTCGACGTACAACCCCGCCTTCATCACTGCCCACGGCGGGACTGTAGCGGGAGCGGAAGCGGCTTTCATCGCTGGATTAAATAGTGGGCAGACTTATTTTAACATTCACACCACGCAGTTTCCCGGGGGCGAGATTCGCGGACAGCTTAATGCCGTACCCGAACCCGCCAGTCTGATGCTGTTGACTACGGGCGTCCTTGGAGTAACAGGAGTTTTGCGGAGGCGTAGCAAACACAGCGTGAACTCAGGATCTCACGCTGGTCCAAGCTAGCAATAGCAGCCGATAAGGAAGCGGGAGGAGACAGCAATTCTCTTCCCGCTTGCATTTGCGCAGACTATCGGTAGATCGCGACGTCCGTAACGGCGGTGCGAACGCGCGATGGCTTGCCGAATTCGGTCCAGGCAAAATGCACTTCATTACCGCGGCGCGCCACTTACTGTAAAGTTTCATAAACCTTCTGACCAATCAGGTCCGGCGAGAGAATATCCACGTATTCGTTAAGAGTAACTAACAAACCGCCGGCGGATGGGCGGCCAAATATCTCCTTGGTAGTGCGAATCTGTCGGTTGGCTTTCCTGACTAGTTCCTTTATCGCAGAAGTGACCCCATCATAGCTTTGAGCGAGCTTAAAAACTAAATTTCCCTAGCGGAGATTTTGCTTGGTTGTGACAGGCATGGGGGCCGTCTTGCTAAGTTCTTGATTCCCAAGGCTTAATGTTAAAACTTGGTGCCGAAGGGGGGCTTGGAGAGGTTAATTCCCTCCTCTTATTTTGCTGAGCAAATTGCGAAAAGTGGGCATTTCGTGCGTTCTTTCATTTCACATATGGTCCGATTTGCAGGCTTAAATTTTTGAATTGGTGCCGAAGGGGTGACTCGATTTACTAGGTTTTTCACTATCTCGCCAAAACCCCAATAACATCGCACTTTCGCTTCTGCATTATCCGTACGGTCTGCGTTATCCGCTTTCTGCTGTGCCTTAGTTGTGACAGGCACTCCACATACCTCGTCTCAGAAATCAAACTGAGGACTATCCCTTGACGGAAAAATTGCTTTTGAGTCGTGCGCTCCGGAGGTCTCCCTTTAACATCACTCTCGTGATGCGCCGACCAGCAATTCTTGATTCACCCCTTCGCGCTCGGGTTCAGAATCACTAACCGCATCAACGCTACCATCAGATTTAGAACTCGAATATTACTGTAAACTCAAGAGCACGAGAATCTCACCAGTGCCGCGCGCCAATGGCTCTAAAGCTTTACCGATTAATGTTCCCGGCGAATGTATCTGTCTTCCTCCGATCGTTATCGGCTTCGACTTCATCGCGAACCCCTCTTTGTCGCTTGTCACGAGCAGATCGCCAATACGAATCGGACTGCGCGTCGCATCAACTCTAACTTTGACGCGACCTGTCGTCGCGACTAACAATTTGCCAGTTCCCGCTTCGCCGAGCGTGATTCCAGGTTGCGACGAAACAACGCCGGCGACACGAGTGTCATACGCCTGAGTTGAAGCCATGACCTGATTCGACTTTTCAGTATCGAGCGTAACGACGGTACCAGCGACGAGTTCCTGTCGCGCAGGAACCCATTCGGCGAGGTCCTGATACTTGGCGCCGATGTTGCCACTTACCGTGACGTTGCCGCCGAAAGTCGCATTGCCGTCACGGCTGATGACGAAGGCGTCGCCACCCGAGGCGTTAGTTACCCGTAGCGGGCGTAGCGTCTTGCTCGTGTAGACACCATGAGCGTTCATACTTGCTCCGTTGATCAGCAAAATATCGTAATCCGAACCTGCGTAATAAGCGTTACCGGAATCAGGTGCCAATCTCAGGGTGTAAGACGCAAAATGTGTCTGCGGAGAGGCGAGCATGTCACCGTTCCTGCCAACAGTAAATGTATCCAGGCCATTCTGAGATCTCAGGCGGAACAGACGGACTGTGGCTCCGGTGTAAGTTCCATGAGGAGACAGGAGCGATCCGTCGACAAACAGCGCATCGTGATTGTTGCCGGCGTAATAGTTGTTAGTCCCATCCGGAGTAATGCTGACGCTACCGGTAACCGCTGCGCTGTTAGTGTTCACGGTGAGCTTGGAGCCAGGAGTGGTCGTGCCAACGCCGACATTGCCGGTGTTGGTGTTGTTGATATTGCTACCGTTGGTGGCCCATTGACCAAGTGCGGTCCGGGGCGACACAAACAGAATCGCCAGGGTGAATAGGCACAGGGTGGAGAGCCAACCAACCAAAGTCGCGCGTTTATGCAGTTCGCTGTTCATCATTGTCGTTTCTCCTCTTTCGCTTTCGCTCATTGCGAGTAAAGCATCGGTTTACCTGTCATGAACTTATCAATAAACATTGCAGATAGCAGAGATCTCCGCGAATAGTGCATCCATGGCGTCACTTCACCCGATTACGAAGTTCGGTTACATGAACTGCTCTGATGAGAGTGCTCCCAGGCGTCAACGTGTCGGTGTAACCGCCCGTAGAAAGACCGAGTAAGCTGCGCGCAGCATCGAGATTCGATCGCAGCTCACTGACGTGAGCAGCTTGAACCACAACGCCGGTGAGTGAACTGTCCGTCCAGGTAACGGCACTCAACCCGGCCGCTGCGCGGACGGCATTAACAGCCTGCCGCAGCTCAAGCACGTGTTCTTTGAAAACCAAGGTCACGCCAACCACGAGCGGATCGTCGGTGAAAACAATTGTCGTAGCGATATCAGTGTTACTGAAATCGGAATAGTTGCCCTGTGCGTCAACGGAACGGACGCGATAGATGTAGGTCGTAGTACTGCTCAAACCGCTGTCAGTGAAACTCGTCGAGGTCGTGTTTGAGAGGGTGGTAAAAGGTCCGTTCTTGCTTGTACTCCTCTGAATCTCATAATGATCAACTGAGCCGGAGCCTGCATTCCAACTCAAAGACACACTCGAAGTGGACGTGGCTGTAGCGACGACGTTGCTCGGCGATCCGGGTGGCAACGCGTTGCTCGAGTTAACGTTGATGAGCTGGGCCACCGAAGGCACTCCGTTGCTGTTCAGAATAAACAGCATGTAGGTGCCGGGCGGGCATGCGTTCGCGCTCGATGGCAAGGTAACGTTCAAGCCACCCATGCCCTGCGTAAACGACAGACGATTAAAACGCTGATTCATGTTGCGCGTGTGAGTGACTGACGAGAGCGCGATGAGTGTAACGTCTGAGATATTCGCTGCTTCGGATGTAGTCACAAAGATCGTCGAGCCTGGCCGAACACTTTTCGAGAGATGCGAATCAATGGTCGGCCGCGTAGCGGCGGCGCCGCCGGAAACAAAGAGATAAGGCGGCGAAAAGATTTCGGCATTCTTGTATTCTGTGCCCGGCCTACCGCCACCTGCTGAAATAACGCGGCCATCAGGCAGCAGAATCGCGGTCGAATGGTAGAGCCGCGGTGTTTGCGCACTCGCCATCGTGGTGAAATTTCCCGTCGAGGGACTCCACATCTCTGACGACAGAACCTGTCCCGCAGGCTCGTTGCTGGCGTTAGTTGTGCCACCCGTCACGAACACTTTGCCGTTTGGCAGGATCGTGGCATTCATTTGGCGGCGCGCACTAGCCATGTTGCCCACGCTGCTCCACGCCGGAGAAGCTGCGTTGAGATCGATCACTTCAGCGGTGTTTACGACAGGATCGCCGCCACCCATAATTAGCACTTTGCCGACCTCGTACATCACCGCTGAACCGTATTCGCGATTGGCGCCGACGCGCGTCGCAACTGTGGTCCATGCGCCAGTCCCCGAGGTATCCAGATAGCGAGTAGTTGAATCTGGTCCAGAAACGAAAACTTTTCCATTCGGCGCCAGATGCATCATTGGATATAAAGGCAAGCTCAGCGTGGCATTCGTTAACGAGCGCCAGCCGCCGCCCGAATTGGTTTGCCAGACTTCCGGGGTAGTAACGACACCGACCCCGATCTCATTACCGGATACGACAGCGATCTCTCCGTTTCCGACAGTCACCGCACTCGGGTACCAACGACCTGTTGACATCGGCAGATTTGTCTGTGTCCAACTGTTGTTGCTCGAGTTGAAGATGAAAGCATCGGAGATGCCGTCGCCATCCTGAGTGTCATGGCCACCGGCGATGAGTAAGCGTCCGTCGGGCAGAAAGGCGTGACCGCTACAGAACTCGTTTACGCTAGTGTTATTAACCTGCGTAGTAGTACCGGCGCCTACATCCCAAACGTAAGCGACGGTCAAACCACCGACACGCGGCGACCGATCGTCGTCTTGCCAGATTAGGACCTTACCGTTCGGAAGCATGTGCATGTGAATAGCCACAATCGGAAGGGTGATTACACTCGACCACTGCCCGACGACTTCCGGTCCGGATTGCATGGCAGGCGTGGCACTCTTGTTAGACACGCCCGCTGACCCGCTCGGCGTCAGTAAACTGCCGCAGATAAGAAACAACAGACACGATAAGAGGGCGACTACCTTAATAATCCTTAAAGGCGGAAAATGAGTAGTGCGCATATCTTTGGTCTCCTCTCAGCCCTTACTAGAATTCCTGGCCTTCGCAGCAGTCGAACTCGGCAACGTGCGGTGGCGCTGATGTTTTAACTGGACCAGGAACTTGCGTCCGAATCAAGAAAGACTTTGCGTTGGGTTTGATCCTTGACGTGGCGTTCAATCAGCGCCTTCATCAAGAGCGATAAAATATGAGAACGTAGGTTTAAGATTTAAATGCTTACAGTATTCTGCTATTTGCTTAGGTGCGAAGTGAGCGGGAATCTACTCTCATTGTAGTGCGAAGTCAACGAATATTTCGAAACGAATATTCTGATTTACTGAGCACGTAGTTCGTGCTAATCTTCGCCCTCGGAAAGCAGCATTCGGTTTCAAAATAATTTCCCTCGCTCATTTCAGGCGCGTCCCTCGCCTGCCCGCCACAAGGAGGACTGCATGTGTAACCAACGCCGCCTGCGCTTTAGCTCAATGGCTATTGCCGTGGTTTGTCTAGCTGTCGCTTTCACGTCATCAACTGTCGCCCAGACCTACACGGTCACGAACATCGGCACACTCGGCGGAAATGACAGTGTCGCTCTCAGCATCAATGATCTCGGAGAGGTGGTCGGTTACTCGAAAACTGCGGACGGAGAAGTTCATGCCTTCCGCTACTTTCGCGAGGCGCTTTTCGACCTAAGCACGCTTGGTGGTAAAGAAAGCTACGCTTACGTCATCACGAACTCCGGCATTCTGCTCGGCGATTCCAAAACGTCCGAGGGAATACTTCGTCCGTTCATGGGCGCGCCAAACAGTCCGCTGTTGAATCTTGGCGACGATCCGCATGTATTCAGCTCAGCACGCGGTTCCAATAACGTTGGCCAGGTGGTTGGCTTTAGAGTGATCACTGACGAGCACGGCCAGTCTCACAAACGTGCTTATCTCTACACCACGCACCGCACGATCGATCTCGGCACGTTCGGCGGTAAACAGAGCGATGCGATAGCGATCAACGACGCTGGTGAGGTGGTTGGACATCTCTATACCGAGTATCACGACGGTCAGAAACGTGCTGTGCTTTACCATTCTGGCAAGGTGCGCGAAATCGGAACGTTCGGTGGAAATGTTTCGATTGGAGTGGCGATCAACACAGTGGGCCAAGTAGTCGGTTATGCGGCACTGCCGGGCGGAGACCAGCGCGCGTTTCTTTTCGCGCACGGCAAGATGAAGAATCTTGGGACACTACCAGGCGGCACACAAAGCTTCGCGTATGGCATCGACGATCGCGGACGTGTCGTTGGTGCTTCGGACGCGAAAGACAGTCCCTTGCGCGCCTTCATCTACAGCGACGGCGTCATGCAAGACTTGAATAAGCTGATTCCCGCCGACTCCCGTTGGTTGTTAACCGAAGCAAAAGGCATCAATGATTCAGGACAGATTGTCGGTTACGGGTTTCTTGATGGCGAGCGACGCGCGTTTCTGTTGACACCTGTCAAGACGAACGGCGCCGTCAAGACTATCGCCAAACGCTAAGACGTTGCTATCGGTAGTGTTCAAGCCGCTGCCTTCACACGGCAGAAGTTTAAGTGCCACATTGATCGGCCTCTACACCAACCATCCTTTGGACAGCCGATCGACTGCAAGAAAAAGGAATACACGTTCATATCCACAACGGCACGAAACGAGCAGTCGACGATAACTTTGCTAACCGGATTTTTAGCCCTAACGACACTTGGTATTGGAGATTTTTGGTGTGACTTACTTGAGACAGGAACGGGAGACCGTCTGGTTAAGTTGTTTATTGCAATGCTTAAATTTTTGAATGGTGCCGAAGGGGGGATACGAATTCATTTACCTGCGAAATCCTCAAAATTGCTAGGGAATTCGCAATATCTACGGATTCGCTCCGTTTTCCTTCCCTTAACAAATTTCTTTTTAGTCTCTCTTATTCTCTCTATTCTCTCTGGTGCTCTCTCATAATAGACACCAAACAGACACCAAGACTTTGATTGATTTGGAAACGTATCCGTGAGTGTCTCTCCTATTCACGTGGCGTCAGATACTTTTCATCAGGCTCTCCGAATCGAGAGGTCAGTGTTCTCCCCACGCACGGTTCCATCAAACGCCTTGGCAATGTCCTTCGATACAAGATTTGCAAACACCGCTTCATGTGCGCCGGCGATTATGAATGCATTGATCTGAGCCGTCTTCTCGCGCGTGATACTCAGCAATTTATTGCCGTAATTGAAATCGTCGATTAAGAGGCACCGTGATGGCGATAATGGGAGTAAGACTGAGCCGCGCCTAAGTCCTATAGCACGCCATAATACTTCGTTCTCAGGTCTTGTCTGCACGACCGGATTGTCTGAAGTGACGAAGACTTTTGACGTTACTGTCTCCAGGAGGTGCCACTGCCTATCTTCGATGACCGTTTCAGTGTCCGATGCAATTTCGAGTGCCGTCTCAATCAAGCCGTCGTCAGTCTTTCGGGGTTGATATCTCAAGTAGTTCTGGCGTGCGCTTTCCAGGTATTCCAAGCGTAATATGTCAAGTTCTTCATCTGTTCCTGAATAACCTTTGGCTCGTTCGCAGCGAAAGAATTCGTCTCTGTCCCCCAAGAAGTCTTCGAGGCTTCCGACTACAAACGAATGCCTCTTAAATAGTCGCTCTTGGCTGTTTGGAGTCCGGTTGGCAAGCGTGCCTATGAACGCAGACAAGCGTTTACGCTCTTTTGCACTTAATTCAATTTGGGGCGCTGCAAGCAATTTCGTGATGATTTGAGCGGACTCTATCTCTTGCCGACCAAGAGTCTTATCCACCCTGTCCGCGTAATAATCATGTTCGAAAGCTACGGTTGCAATTCCGACCAACTCTGCCGTTAGTGCCCGACGATACAGATAAATCTGGTTCTTCTTACGCCAAGGCGAGAAGTTTCTGAGATAGAATTGCGGGACATAGTGATCCTTTGGCATTCGAGCATTAGTTTAGCAAATACGGCACATTCATCAGGTCGAATTGCGTGCAAACTCTGGGTGCCAGCAATTTTCTCTATTCTTGCCACTCGGCGGAAAACACTTCGCTCCGAATCTTGACAACGCGCAACAGCTATTCCTAATTGCTTTAACCCGCGTGATTTCTTGCGACTACAATCACTTTTTTTCCTGCCCAGAGATAGCTCCACAGAATTTCGTGTCCTCGAAAAACTTTTGCTTGACCGAACAATCCAGATCTCTATAGATTCCACATCTCGGTATGAAGCTTCGCTACTCGATACGGCTGATTCACTCAAGCGTTGAGTAATGTCGTTGAATTCGTAGTTAGCGTCTCGAAAGCCAGACTCTCCCAAGTCTCCTCGCTCTCGTAGAGGCCCAGAACCTCTGACCTCAAGTTAAGCCTGGTACTAACTCCCCTGACCAGAAGTAGAAGGCCGTCAACTCGGTTAGGCTTGTATGGATAACCTTGCCCTGCGGTATCTTCACGGAACGAATGGGTCCGAGGCGCAACATCGCCTCGACAGATTTCTGCTGGCCGGTGATCCGCAAATTCTTTCTTCCTCTAAGGAGCATAGAGGAACTTCAACTATAGGTTTCTTGTGCACGGTTCGCAGCACTCATGGACACTTACGAGTTGAGGGCTTATGAGTCAGAGACACTCGGCTCTTGTCGCAGAAGCAAAACAGCACGTCGTTTTGCGGCGGGCGCGCAAGGGTGAAACCGCGCGGCGTGTATTCGGATATCATATTCAGCGAGACTCCGCAGAAAAACCCTCTCCGCATACCAAGGATCTCTTCGCTGATCAGACCAGTCAGCAAGCGCGAACAATGCGTGCCGAAATTGAACGCGTAGCCCGACGTCCCTTTAACATTTTGATCACGGGAGAAACGGGAACTGGCAAGACTTTCGCGGCACGGGAAATCCACCGGCTATCAGCGCGGGCCAATAATCCGTTCCTAGAACTCAACTGCGCGAATTTGCCGGAACACTTAGTCGAAGCTGAACTCTTCGGTTATCGTAAAGGCGCATTCACCGGAGCGGACCGCGATCACAAGGGGCTCTTCGAAGAAGCTGACGGCGGAGTTCTCTTTCTCGATGAAATCGGCGACATCGCGCTGACAGTCCAGAACAAACTCCTAAAAGCGATCGAAGAAAAGCAGATCAAACGCCTCGGGACCAATCGGCACGTATTCTGTGATGTGCAGATTATCGCGGCAACTTCGCGTAATCTCGCAAGCATGATTCAGTCTCGTGAATTCCGAGAGGATCTCCACTGCCGACTTGCTGTATTGACGATAGAGACGGTGCCACTGAGAGAACGCCGCGAAGACATTCCCGCGATGATTGCTTTTTACTTGCGTGAAGCGGCTGCGGCTACTAACCGAACGACTCAGTGCGAGCCTTATTTGATTGAAGAAGACGCCGCAGCAATGCTGTGTCAGTTCCAATATCCGGGCAACATTCGAGCGTTACGAAATCTCATTTATGAGCTGACAAGCTACGTCGAAGAGAGTGAGCCGATCTCGATTGAGTTGGTCCAGTTTGTTCTGGCTAAACTTAACTCGCGAGGCGGCAATCCGGTCATGAGCAGAACCGATACGGCGCGAACAAGTTCTTCTCTTCCAGGCGATGAGATCACATCAGCGGCCAACGCTACCACCATCGATGTCACCGCACAGCATTCTTTCTTGCGGTCCATCGCACACGAAGGCGACATCATCTTACCTCTCGAACTCTGCGTGCTGCGAAGTGGCGAAACCTTCCGACAATGGACCGCTCGGGCCAAGCGTTGTAGCATTGAAGCCGCGCGCCAAACTACCGGAGGAACTATGCAAAGCGCAGCCACACGATTGGGCCTTAGCCGTAATAGTTTGCTGGGCCATCTTCATCGAGCAAGGCTCGCTCAGAACGAACCACTCTTTGACTGGAAGCAAGATCCCAACAGTGATTCCTCAGAGCCGTAGATTGCATGATTCAATCCGTGGTAGGCCCTAATAATTATGGAAAAGATCAAAGTACGGCAGCAGGCTAAAAAGCATATCTACGTTCACAAC
>Ga0126307_10001761_pt1 | contig 14399 bp, 8 predicted proteins | sample Plot28_FD_89955 | JGI IMG/M metagenome (GOLD analysis project Ga0126307, IMG submission 89955) | Serpentine soil microbial communities from UC McLaughlin Reserve, CA, USA - Plot28 | ecosystem: Environmental > Terrestrial > Soil > Grasslands | place: USA: UC McLaughlin Reserve, Lake County...
GGTTCACGTCCAGCTCGAGCGAGTCGGCACCGCGGTCGCGGATCGCCGACTTGAAGGCGAAGAGGGTGTTCGATGGCGCCTCGTCCTCGCCGCCCTGGTGGGCCATCACGAGGAAGCGGTTCTGCAGCCACGGATTGGGATCCGGTGCGACCGCTCCCGCGCTCGGCGCGAGTGCCAGCGCGTACAGCCCGGCGAGCGAGACGGCGGTCGCCGCTGCCGTCAGAAACCGCGCCCCGATACCTCTCCGCATCCTTGCTCCTCTCGTTCCATCGCCGGCCATCCCGGCCGGCGTTCGGCGGGAGCCTAGCCCAGCGCGGCCGGGGATAGAGTGGCCGGCGATGAAGTGGAAGCCCGGCAAGCGCAGCGGGAATCTCGAGGACAGGCGGAGCCAGGGCGGCGGCCTGGGCGGAGGCCTCGGCGGTGGCGGCCTGCCGATCCCGATGGGCCGGATGGGCGGCGGCGGAATCGTCGGCGTGATCATCGCGATCGTCCTCTACTTCCTCGTCATCAACGGAGGAGGGGGCGGCGGCTTCGACGTGCCTGGGCCGAGCAGCGCGTTCCCGCAGGTCCCTCAGACCGGAACGGGTGATTCCGCGGTCCCCGGAAGCCCCGGCGAGGAGAAGGAGGTTCAGTTCGTCTCCTTCGTGCTCGATGACACCCAGGGTTTCTGGAACCAGCAGTTCGCCGGAGCGGGCAAGTCCTACGGGCAGGCCAAGCTCGTGCTCTTCCGGGGCCAGACGAACTCGGGCTGTGGAGCGGCGAGCTCGGCGACCGGCCCGTTCTACTGCCCGCTCGACCAGAAGGTCTACATCGACCTCGGGTTCTTCGACGAGCTCAACCAGCGCTTCAAGGCGCCCGGCGACTTCGCCCAGGCCTACGTCCTCACCCACGAGATCGGCCACCACGTCCAGCAGCAGCTCGGGATCGAGGGGAAGGTCCGCGAGGAGAGCCAGCAGAATCCCGACGACGCCAACGATCTCTCGGTGCGTCTCGAGCTCCAGGCGGACTGCCTGGCCGGCGTCTGGGGCCGGTCCACCTACGACCGGGGCATCCTCGAGAACGGCGACCTGCAGGAGGGCCTGACCGCCGCCGCCTCGGTCGGCGATGACCGAATCCAGCAGCAGGCGAACGGCCGGATCGACCCCGAGACCTTCACGCATGGCACCTCCGAGCAGAGGTCACACTGGCTGCAGACCGGTTTCGACTCGGGGAAGCTTGAGGCCTGCGACACCTTCTCCGGCGACATCTAGCCAGCAAGGAGGCAGACAACGTGAGCGACCTCTTCGATTTCTACCCCTACGCCGAGCGCTACGGCGTCAACCGCGCGATCCCGGATACCGGCCGCTCGCGCGAGGAGATCCTCACCGAGCTGCGGGAGATGGCGAGCGAGGAGGACGCCTCCTGGGAGGACGGCAAGTGCTCGGGGACGATGTACTGCGGCGACCGCGATCACTACGCCTTCCTGAAGGAGGCGTTCGGGCTCTTCGCGCACCAGAACGCGCTGCAGCGGGACATGTGCCCGAGCGCGACCCGCTTCGAGGGCGAGACCATCGCGATGGCTCTGGACCTGATGCACGCGGGAGAGCTGAACGGCGCGGAGCCATCGGGGATGGTGACCTCCGGCGGCAGCGCGAGCATCGCGCAGGCGGTGCTCGCCTACCGCGAGGAGGGACGCGAGGCGCGCGGCATCGAGCGCCCGAACGTGGTGAAGCCGGAGACCGGCCACGTCGCGTTCGACAAGGCCTGTCATCTGTTCGGGGTCGAGATGCGGCGGGCCGAGATCGATGCCGAGACGACGCTGGTCCGCCCCGAGACGGTCGCGGAGCTGATCGATGAGAACACCGTCGCGATCGTCGGCTCGGCCGGCAACTACGGCTACGGGACGATCGACCCGATCGCGGAGCTGGGTGAGCTGGCGATGGATCGGGGGGTGGGGCTGCACGTCGACGGCTGCCTCGGCGGTTACCTCCTGCCCTTCGGCGAGGAACTCGGCCTGCCGATCCCACCGTTCGACTTCCGAGTGCCCGGCGTCACCACCATCTCCGCGGACACCCACAAGTACGGCTACGGCCTGAAGGGCACCTCGACGCTCCTCTGCCGCGACCGCGAGCTGCGCAACCGCTGCTACTTCTTCATGCCGGATTGGAGCGGGGGCAAGTACTTCTCGCCTGGGATGGAGGGCTCGCGCTCCGACGGGCTGCTGGCGGCGACCTGGGCGTCACTGGTCTCGATCGGGCGGGAGGGATACCGCGAGTATGCGAAGCGGATCTTCGAGACCTCGGCGGCGATGCAGGAGGCGGTCCGCTCTCATTCGGAGCTTCGGATCATGGGGGAGCCGACCTTCCTCTTCGCCTTCACCTCGGAGGAGTTCGACATCTACCACGTGAACGACGAGATGAAGAGGCGCGGCTGGCGCTTCAACGGGCTCCAGTACCCCAACGCCCTGCACATGGCGGTGACCCGCCCGCAGACGCAGCCCGGAATCGTGGAGGAGTTCGCCGCGGACCTCGATGCCGCCGTCGCCTACGCGTGCGAGCGTGGCGACGAGCCGGCCGAGTCCAGCGCCGTCTACGGCGGCGTGCCGGGTGGCCTCAACGCCGACGCCGAGGAGATGATCCGCGGCGTGATGACTCAGCTGATGGACTCGCAGCAGAGCGTCCCCGCGGCGTGACGAGCGACTTGCGCGAGAGCCGCTCCGAGCGGTTCGCCCTCGCGGTCGACCTGGGGAGCGGCGCGCTGAAGGTCGGCGCGGTGTCCCTGGACGGAGAGATCTCGGCGGTGGCCGAGCGCACCTACGAGACCGAGCGCCTGGCGGGAGGCGGGGCGGTGCAGGATGCGTCGACCTGGTGGGACCTGGTCCGCGAGCTGGCGAAGTCGGTGCTCGACGGGATCCCGGCCGAGCGAGTGGTCGCGGTCTCCTGCACGGGCCAGTGGGCGAGCACGCTGCCCGTCGACGAGGCCGGCGAGCCGGTCGGGCCGTGTGTGATGTGGCTCGACACTCGCGGGGCTCGCCGCTCCCGCGAGGCGATCGGCGGTCCGCTGATGGGCTACTCGCCGCGCGCGCTGGCGACCTGGATCCGCCACACCGGCGGCGTCCCCTCGGTGTTCGGCGGCGATCCGATCAGCCACATGCTCCACCTCGAACGCGACGAGCCGCAGATCGCCAGGATGGCCCGCTGGTACCTGGAGCCGGTCGACTACCTGACCATGCGGTTCACCGGCCAGGCGGCCGCCAGCCACGCCTCGATGAGCGGCGCGTGGCTCACCGACAACCGCCACCTCGAGAAGCTCGAGTACGACCAGGTCCTGATTCGCCGGCTGGGACTCGACGCGGGCAAGCTGCCGCCGCTCGTCGAGACCGGATCGCTGATCGGGAGCGTGCGGCCGGAGGTCGCCTCCGATCTCGGCATCAGCCCGGGCGCGCAGGTGGTCACCGGGACGCCGGATCTCCACGGCGCCGCGATCGGCTGCGGCGCCATCGGCGAGGGAGAGGCGCACATGACGATCAGCACCACCTCGTGGATCTCGCTGCCCTTTCCCCGGAAGAAGACCGACGCCCTCCACTCGATCGCGACCGTGCCGGGCATCGACTCGAGCAGCTACCTCGTCGCGAACAACCATGAGGCGGCGGGACTCTGCCTGCGCTGGCTGCGGGAGAGCTTCACCCTCGGGGAGCCCGGGGAATACGAGCGTCTGGTCGAGCTGGCGGAAGGCTCGCCGCCCGGCAGCGGCGGGGTCATCTTCACGCCGTGGATCGCCGGCGAGCGCTCGCCGGTCGACGATCGCAGCGCTCGGGGCGGCTGGCACAACCTCTCGGTCCAGACCGGCAACGCCGACCTGATCCGCTCGGTCCTCGAGGGGGTGGCCTACAACAGCCGCTGGCTGAACGAGGCGGTGGAGCGCTTCGCCAAGCGCCGTCTCGACCCGATCCGGATCTTCGGCGGCGGCGCGATCTCCAGCCTCTGGTGCCAGATCCACGCCGACGTGATGGACCGGACGATCGAGCGCGTCGCCGACCCGATGCACGCCAATCTCCGCGGGGCCACGCTCTTCGCCGCGCTCGGACTCGGCGCGGTCGCGCGCGAGGAGGTGCGCGAGCTGGTTCCGGTGGATCGTGTCTTCGAGCCGGATCCGGCGAACCGCGAGGCGTACGACCGCCTGTATGAGGAGTTCCCGGGCCTCTACAAGGCGCAGCGCAAGATGTTCGCCCGGCTCAACGGCTAGGGGCGACATCGGGGTCATTCCCGATGGCGCGGCGACCACCGGCTGATTTACTAGACGAGGCCATGCGGTGTCCGTCCTGCGGCAATGAAAATCGCGAAGGCGCGCGGTTCTGCGACTCCTGCGGCGCCGAGCTGATCGCTGAGAGCATGGCCCCTGAGCCGGCCGTCCAGCCCACGCCGGAGCCCCTTCCCGACGACGTCCCGGCTGAGATCGCCGGCCGCTACCGGGTGCGGCGGTTCCTGGGACAGGGCGGCCGCAAGCGCGTCTACCTCTCCGACGACACCACGGCGGGGTCGCAGGTCGCCGTGGCGCTCTACGACACCACCGGAGTCGGTGCCGGGATCCAGGCGAGGGCGCGTCGCGAGGCCGAGGCGATGCGCAAGCTCGGTGACCATCCGCAGGTCGTCACGGTCCTCGACACTGGTGAGCAGGACGGCAACCCGTTCATCGTCAGCCGCTACATGCCGGGGGGCGACGTCACCGGGCTGCTCTCCGCGGGCGGCGGCCGACTCGAGGTGGAGCGCGCAGTGGAGATCGCGGCCGACGTCACGCGCGCCCTCGAGCACGCCCACGCCCGCGGGATCATCCACCGCGATCTGAAGCCCGCCAACGTCTGGATCGACGACGACGGTCACGCCCGCCTCGGCGACTTCGGCCTGGCCACGACTGAGGCGCGAGCCCGCGTCAGCGGCGGCACGCTGGTCGGAACGGTCGCCTACCTGCCCCCGGAACAGGCGCTCGGCGAGGCGACCGGGCCGAAGAGCGACCTGTACTCGCTGGGCGCGCTGCTCTACGAGATGCTGACCGGCCAGCCGCCGTTTCCGGGCGACGACGCCGTCTCGATCATCTCGCAGCACCTGCATGCCGACCCCGTGCCGCCGTCTCGGCACAACGCGGAGATCCCCGAGGCCCTTGACCGGGCGGTCCTGCGGCTACTCGCCAAGCGACCCGAGGACCGGCCCCCCAACGCGGCCGAGGCCCGCGAGTTGCTGCTCACGGCTCTCTCCGAGCCGCCGGCCGACGAGACGGAGGAGCGCCGCGCCAACCCGCTCGAAAGCCTCGCAGGCGGCGTCTTCGTAGGGCGTGAGCCCGAGCTCGAGTCCCTGCGCGAGGCGGTGGACGCCGCGCTGGCCGGGCGCGGGTCCCTCCAGTTGCTCGTGGGTGAGCCGGGAATCGGCAAGACGCGCGCCGCGGAAGAGCTTGCGACCTATGCGCAGGTCAGCGGGGCCCAGGTCTACTGGGGCCGCTGTCGCGAGGACGAAGGCGCCCCCGCCTACTGGCCCTGGGTCCAGGCGATCCGCTCCTACGTCCGCGATGCCGACCCCGTTGCCCTCGCCTGGCAGCTGGGCGCCGGCGCGGCGGAGGTCGCCCAGCTGATCCCGGAGGTGGCGGAGAAGCTCGACGTCGAGCCGGCCAAGGGCAGTGACAGCGAGGAGGCACGCTTCAGGCTCTTCGACTCGGTCACCAGCCTGCTGCTCTCGGCTGCGCGCGATCGGCCGATCGTGCTCGTGCTCGACGACCTCCACTGGGCCGACGAGCCCTCGTTGCTCCTCCTCCGCTTCGCCGCGCGCGAGCTCGCCTCGAGCGGCCTCCTGATCCTCGGCACCTACCGCGACGTCGAGCTCGGCCGCCACCACCCGCTGGCGCGGATGCTGGGGGAGATGGCCGGGATCGAGGGAAGCGGCCGCATCCCGTTGCGGGGTCTCTCCGTCGGCGCGGTCGAGCGCTACATCGAGATGACCGCCGGCACGCCGTCGCCGCCCGGCCTCGCCGAGGCGGTCCAGAAGCAGACCGATGGCAACCCGTTCTTCGTCGGCGAGGTCGTTCGCCTGCTGGCCAGCGAGGGAAAGCTGACGGCGGGCGGCAGTGCAGCCGAGCTTCAGATCCCTCAGGGCGTTCGCGAGGTCGTCGGGCGCCGCCTCGACCGCCTCAGCGAGAACACGAACATGGTGCTGCGGGTGGCCGCGGTGATCGGTCGCGACTTCGAGCAGGACCTCGTCTGGAGAGTCGCCCAGCAGGAGCCCGAACAGCTGATGAAGGCCGCTCAGGAGGCGATCGCCGAGCGCTTGGTCACGGACCTCGGCGACGGGCGCTACTCCTTCGCCCACGCGCTCGTTCGCGCCACGCTCTACGAAGAGCTCACCCCGCCGAAGCGCTCGGCGCTGCATGAGCGGGCTGGGCTGGCGATCGAGCAGGTCTGCGGAGGGAACGTCGACGAGCGGCTCGGCGAGCTGGCGCATCACTTCCTCGAGGCAGCCCCGCGTGGCGATCTCGCCAAGGCGATCGATTACGCCCAGCGGGCCGGCGAGCAGGACATGGAGCAGCTCGCCTACGAGGACGCTGTCGACGTTTACAGCCGGGCCCTCGAGGTGCTCGACCTGATGGACGAGCCGGACGAGGCCCTGCAGTGCAGCCTCCTGCTCTCGCTCGGCGGGGCGGAGGCGAAGTCGGCGCGCGTGGCGGATGCCCGCGGAGCGTTCGAGCGCGCGGCGGAGTCAGCCCGCCGCCTCGACGACACCGACAGCCTGGTCGGAGCAGCGATCGGGATCGCGATGATGAGCGATGCCGGCCGTCTCGACGAGAAGCTCCTCGCCCTGCTCGACGAAGCACTCGAACGGATCGGGCCCGAGCGGACCGCCCGGCGAGCAGCCCTGCTCAGCGCCAAGTCCGCGGAGATGTACTGGGTCGACAACGACCTGAGGGAGTCCTCGCGGCTGGTCGACGAGGCGATCGAGATCGCCCGTGAGGTGAACGCCCCGACCACCGTCGCCGCGGCCCTGCACCGCAAGGTCTTCATCCCGACGGGGCCAAACGCTCCTCGCGAGCGCCTCGCGATCGCCGAGGAGATGCTCGAGCTCGGCGCGGACTGCGGCGATCGCGAGGCGATCCTCCGCGGGCATGCCTACAGGCTCTGGAGCTCTCTGGAGCTCGGTGACGTCGCGGCGGTCGACCGCGAGCTCAACGCCTACGCCCGTCTCGCCGATGAGCTGCGGATGCCGGAGCACACCTGGCACACCCACGCCTTGCGAGGGATGCGCGTCCTGATCGACGGAAAGATCGAGGAGGCGGAGCGGCTCGCCGACGAGGCGAGGCGTGCGGGCGCGCGGGCCGAGCAGCCGCTGGCCGAGCAGTACTACGGCATCCAGATGACGCAGATCCGCAGCATGCAGGGGCGCGCCGGCGAGCTCCTTCCCTCGGCCCGGGATCTCGCGGAGCGATTCCCGGGCATTCCCGCCTGGCGTACGGCAGTGATCACGCTCGCCGCCCGCTCGGGAGACCACGACCTGGCGAAGCGCGAGTTGGAGCGATTCGCCGGCGACGACTTCGGCGCCCTCCCGCGTGACGCGAACTGGTTCACGGCGATGAGCCTGATGGGCGAGGCGATCGCGCTGATCGGCGACGCCGACCGCGCGCCGCAGGTCTACGAGGAGCTCCTCCCCTACGAGGGGCTGGTGATCGTCGTTGCTCGCGCCGCCGGCTGCAACGGACCGGTCGACCGGGTCCTCGGCCTGCTCGCCCAGACGATCGGGCGAATGGAGGACGGCGAGCGCCACCACCAAAACGCCGTCGAGATCGCGACGCGGATGGGCGACCGGCCTGGGATGGCGCTCTGCGGGCTGGCGCTCGCCGAGATGCTGCTGACGCGGGACGAGGACAACGACCGCGGGCTCGCAGTGGAGATGCTCACCACCGTCCTCAACACGGCACGGGAGATGGGTGCGCGCTGGATCGTCGATCGAGCGCTCCGTGACCGGCTCGACGCGCAGGGCCTGAGCGGGGTCGACGTGACGACATCCATCGACGACATGGTCTCTGCCCTCGAGGAGGAGCGCCCGGACATGCGGGCCCACGCCGCCCCGGACGGGACGGTCGCGATCCTCTTCAGCGACATCGAGGACTCGACCGTCCTCACCGAGAAGCTCGGCGACGAGCGCTGGCTCGAGGTCCTGCGCGAGCACAACGCGATCTTCCGCGAGCAGATCTCGCGCCACGACGGCTACGAGGTGAAGAGCCAGGGCGACGGCTTCATGCTCGCCTTCCCCGATCCATGCGAGGCGCTCGCCTGCGCCATCGACGTCCAGCGTGCCTTCGCAGACCGCGAGCGAGACGGCAGCGGGGAGTCGCTGCGCGTCCGGATGGGCCTGCACACCGGCGAGGTGATCTCCGAGGAGGGGGACTACTTCGGGAAGAACGTGATCCTCGCTGCCAGGATCGCCGCCCAGGGGCTGGGTGGTGAGATCCTGGTCTCCGAGGAGATGCGCGACGCCGCTTCGAGCGGCAGCCGCAATGGAGCCGGCCTGCACTTTGACGATGGCCGCGAGCTGGAGCTCAAGGGCCTGGCGGGCAGCCATCGCGTCTTCCGGGCAGAGTGGGCCGCGCAAGAGACGGCAGCTTGAGGCCGGACGCGGATCCCCTGACCGACGAGTTCGTCACCCACACCATCGAGCTGCCGAGCGGTGAGCTTCGCGTGCTCCAGCCTGCCGAAGCCGCGGAGATCCCCGACGACCACCAGGTCGAATGGGCACCGCTCGCGCCCTACTGGTCGGTCCTGTGGCGGAGCGGCATGGCACTGGCTCGTGAGCTCGATCGCGAGGAACTCCGTGGCCTGCGAGTGGTCGAGCTCGGCTGCGGGCTCGGCATCCCGAGCATCACCGCGGCCCGCGGCGGCGCCGAGGTGATCGCCACCGACGGCGACATCGACGCCCTGAGCCTCGTCAAGCGGAACGCCGTGGCCAACGACGTCGAGCTCGAAACCGCCGCAGTCGACTGGGCCGACCCCGATGAGCTCGTCGAGAGGGGACCGTTCGACCTCGCCCTCGCCTCCGACATCCTCTACGAGCGCCCCAGCATCGCGATGCTCCTCAACCTCCTGCCGCGCCTCGCGCCCGTCGCGTGGATCGCAGACCCGGGCCGGCCCGCCGCGGGCGCGTTCTTCGAGCAGGCGGAGGCTCGCTGGGAGGTGCGGGCGAGGGAGCGGGGTGTCGTTCGGGTCTACCGGATTAAGCTCGCCTGAGCATGCTCTCGAGGTTCCGCATCCAGATTCGCAGGCGCAGCGTGCTGGCAGTGGCCATCATCGCGATCGTCGCCGCGGCGGGGGCTCTGATCGCCGGCCCGGGACTGAGCGGCGGCGGTTCCAAGGCGGCTCCGAACAAGCTCGCGGATACGAAGCTTGCGCCCGAGCCCTGGGCCGCAGACCCGGAGTACAACCCCGCCAACACGACGACCGCAGCCGCGCAGCCCAAGCCGCCCCCCGCACCGATCGATCCGAAGACCGGGATGCCCGCTGCCTCGGCGGGGACCAACGGCTCGTTCGAGCCGCCCTCACCGGCGGAGCGCAAGCGGGTCTACACGGCGACCCATCCCGTCGGCGGCAACGATTCCGCGCTCCTGCTCAATCGAACCGCCCTCGCTCCGCCCGGGGCGCCGGACGCGGTCCGGGCGATGATCAGCGCCGCCAACCTGATCGTCGGCCAGCCCTACCGGTGGGGAGGCGGTCACGGCTCATTTCAATCCAAGGGCTACGACTGCTCCGGCGCGGTCAGCTACGCGCTCGCCGGGGCGGGGCTGCTCCAGACTCCGCTCGGCTCCGGCGCGTTCATGGGCTATGGCGAGCCCGGCCGCGGCCGATGGCTGACGATCTACGCGAGCCCGACCCACGTATACGCGGTGATCGCCGGGCTGCGCTGGGACACGGTCGGTGACGCGAGAGGGTCGGGACCCCGCTGGCACCCGTATGACGCGTACCCGCACGGCTTCGTAGTCCGGCACGTCCCCGGGCTCTGACCGGACCCCGTCGCGAGACGGGCGCACTCTAGGCTTCCGCGATGTTTTCGGCTCTGCTGGCGGGGGCGCTGATCATCGCCGCCTCCCTGCTGTTCGGCGCGGCGATCATGGTGATCGCCGGCCTGCCGCGCCACTCGGCCGTCGGGCCGGCCACAGGCATCTCGGCCCTGCTGGTGATCTGCGGCATCGCGGTCAAGCTGCCCGGCCACGCGGTCACCGCAGCGGTGGCGGTCGGGCTCGCGCTGATCGGCTGTCTCGTGGTCTTCGGGCGCGCCCGGGTGCCCGCCGGGGCGGTGCGCACCGGGGCAATCGTCGCGGTGATCGGCGCGGCACTCGTCGTGGCGATCCCGTTCGCGACGAGCGGCCGGGTGGGGATCCTCGGCCAGGGTCTCGTCAACGATGACATGGCCTCGCACCTGCTCTTCACGGAGTGGATCAGCTCACACGCCGGCCCGACCCCGGACCTGATCAAGGACGGCTATCCGCTCGGCCCGCACGCGATCGTGGCCGCGACCGCAAAGGTCAGCGGCGCGAGCCTGATCGAGGGATTCGCCGGGCTGACAGGAGCCATCGCCGTCCTGCTCGCGCTCACCGCGTACGGAGCGCTCGGCGGGATCCGCGGCTGGCTGCGCGTGCCCGCGGCTGTCCTGGCCGCAAGCCCCTATCTCGCGGCGGCCTACCTCGCCCAGGGGGCATTCAAGGAGCCGCTCCTGGCGCTGGCGCTGCTCGGGTTCACCCTCGGGCTCCCGGCGCTCCGAGGGGCATGGTCGCCTGGAGGTGATCGCCGCCGCGATCAAGGCGATCGCGAGCGCGATCGGTCTTCGACACCCACCCCCTACACCCGGGCGGTGATCCCTCTGGGCGTGATCGCCGCGGGCACGATCTACAACTACAGCTTCCCGGGCCTCGCCTGGCTGCTCGGCGCAGCGCTTGTCTGGATGCTCGTCGTGGCTGTCCGCGAGCGCGACGCAGCCACCTCCTTCATCGCCGGTTTGCGGCTCAGGGAGCGGCTCCACGGAGCCAGGAAGGCGATCTGGCTCGGCATCGTCATCCCGGTCGTCGCCGCACTGCCGGAGATCGTCCGGCTGGCGAGCTTCTCGAACTTCGAGGCGTTCAACCCGTCGGGGACCGGGCCGACAGTGGGATTCGGCAATCTTCGCCAGCAGCTCAACCCGCTCGAGGCCTTCGGGGTATGGCCGTCGGGCGAGTTCCGGATCACGCCCGCGAACTCGACCACGCCCGAGCTCGCGTTCTACCTCGGCGCCCTGCTGGCCCTGGTCGCCTTCGCCTGGGGGCTGGGCCGGGCGCTCCGCCGGCGGGAATCCGCCCTGCCCTCGGCGCTGCTCGCGTCAACGGTCCTCTATCTCGCCGCCCTCGCGGTGGGGACGCCCTACACACAGGCGAAGGCGCTGGCGATCGCCGCGCCGCTGATCATGCTCGTCGCGCTTCGTGGCCTGCTCTCGGCGGACTCCCTGCCGGGGGAGGAGGGCGATATCCCCCAAGGCACCGACGCGCGATGGCCACCGCGTCGGTTGCGCCCGATCTCCGGCTTCGCGGTGCCGCTGCTCACGCTCGTCTTCGCGGCCGCCGCCGCGTTCTCGACGCTGCTGCCCCTGCGCCAATCCGCCGTGGGGCCCGATTACCACCTCCAGGAGATGCTGCGGATTCGGCCGGCCGTCGATGGCCAGAACGTCCTCTTCCTCGGGCGGGACAACTTCGTCTCCTGGGAGCTGATCGGCTCGGAGGTCTACGCCCCGATCACCAATCACTATGACGTCGAGGAGACGCACTCCCTCTACCGGGCTACCGACCTGAACGCGAAGTTCGACTGGGATAACGTCCCGCCCTTCGTCATGAACCACTTCAACTGGGTCGTGACGACGAGCGCCGCGATGCAGAGCCAGGGACCCCCCGGATTCGTTCCGCGGCTCCGAACGGGCGACTTCATCCTCTGGCACCGCGATCGAGCGGTCGGGCAGCGGCGCACTCTCTATGAGCCGCTCAATCCGGGCGCTCCGCTTGACTGCGGCAACCCCGAGCAGGCGCCGATCACCAAGGTCGACGGGACCGCGACGGTCTTCACGGCGCAGCCCGTCATCGGAAAGGTCTGGAATCCGAGCCCGGCGCTGACGCAGACCAAGCCGGCCCATATGCGCCTCTACCTGACGCCCGGGCGCTGGGATCTCTCGTTGCAGTACGCGAGCACGCAGCCGCTCGAGGTGACGGCGAGCGGGCCGCTCGTCTCCCCGTTCAGCACCGAGCTACGCACGAACCTGCTCTTCCGCGGGCCCTCGCCCTACTACCCGGTCGGCTCATTGGACGTGAAGCAGGCGGGAACGGTGATCGTGAACGTCGACGTCGGCGACCCGCCTCTGGCCGGCCGGCTGCTGCGCACGGAGAGCAAGGCCTACCTGAGCGGCCTGGCGGCGACGCGCACGGATCCGGCTCGCGAGACCGTCCCGCTCCGCGAGGCGTGCGGCTGCTACGTCGACTGGTACGCGGTCGCGCCGGGCACGCCGCCGAGCGCCCTCCGCGGCGTGGTCGCGCCGCATTCGCAGCCGATCGAGCCCGACGACTAATACGATCGCCGCATGCCGCGCCTGTGGGCCGCCAGCCTCGTGATCCTCGTCATCTGCCTGTTCGCGTCGATGGTGATCGCCATCACCAAGCTGACCTGAGGCCAATTTCGCGCCGGTCGCGCCTCCCGGGGTAGTATCGGCGCGCAAATTCAGGCGAGGAGGGGTGATGTTCGACCGCATTGTGGTTGGAACCGATGGCTCGGAGACCGCCACGGAGGCGGTGCGTACTGCGATCGAGCTCGCGAGGCTCTCGAAGGCGAAGCTCGAGATCGTCAGTGCCTATGAGCCCGTGCCGCAGTCACGCCTCAGGGATGAGGGTGAGGGGATCGCGGGGGATGTCGCCTACGCGGTGAACCCTCGGGAGGACGTCCAGTTCGTACTCGACAGAGCGGCGGCGGAGGCCAAGAAGGCGAAGGTCGAGGTCGTCACCCACCCGCGCGAGGGCGAGCCGGCCGACGCGATCCTCGACGTCGCGGAGGAGAACGACGCCGACCTGGTCCTCGTCGGCAACAAGGGCATGACCGGCGCCCGCCGGTTCCTGCTGGGCAGTGTGCCCAACAAGATCTCCCACCACGCGCCGTGCGACGTGTGGATCGTCAAGACGACCTAGAACCCGAAGGTCGCTAGCAGCCGGGCGCTCTGACCTTGACGGCCGTGGCGGCGTCGATCAGGCCGGCGCCGAAGAGCCGCGCGTCGTACGCCTGTCCGAGCTGGGAATCGCTGTGCCGCGCGGTGGCCTCGAGCTGGCACTCGACGGCGGTGGGCGAGCGGCCGACGACCCGGCTGGCGATCACCATCGCCGCAACGCCAGAGACGTGTGCCGCCGCCATCGAGGTCCCCTCGTAGCCGCCCGGATAACCGAAGTTCGCGAATCCAGGGCCGGCGAAGGTGAGCTGGAAGATCGGCAGGCCGCGGCTGAAGACGGCGTCGTCGCTGCCGCACGTGCCGAGCAGAGGGAAGCCGCCACCCGGCGCGACCAGGTCGAGGCCGACGCCCGTGCGGGAGTCGCTCGCCAGGCAGGCGTCCTTCGTCGTCCGTCCTACCCCGATCACCCGTGGAGCGCCTGCCGGAAATGCAACCGGCTCGCCGTTCTCGTTGCCGGCCGCCGCCACAACGAGCGCGCCCCGCTTGAAGGCGAACTTGATCGCAGCGCAGATCCCCTTGATCTTCGCGCAGCTGTTCACTCCGAAGGAGAACTCGAAGCTCATGTTGATCACCTGGGCCTTGTGAGTCGCGGCGAAGCGGATTCCGCGGGCGATGTCACGGGCCGTGCCGAATCCCTCGGAGTCGAGCACTCGGACGGGCATGATCCTCGCCTTCGGGGCGAGGCCCGTCAGGCCGATCCCGTTGTTGTTCCGCTCGCCGATCGTCCCCGCGACGTGGGTGCCGTGACCGTCCTCGTCGAGCGGGATCCTGTCCTTGTCGACGAAGTCATGTCCGGGCATGAACTGCTTCCGGGAGAAGTCGGGGCTCTTGTGGAACCCGGGCTTGCGGTTCATGTAGGCCACACCGGTGTCCAGCACTGCCACGCGTGCCCCCCGGCCGAACGCGGCGCCGCGCTGCTTGAGGATGTCCCAGGCCTCGGGAGCGTTCAGGCCCCCCTTCGCCTGGTACTGGGCCGCGGTCTGCCCGCAGAGCGAGCCGCAGGGGAGGAAGTTCCACTGCGTTCGCTCCCATCCGGCCGGCGTGCCGGCCGGACCCGGGTCGTTCGGGATGGCGGAGGCGTGTGCAACGTAGTTCCGCACGGCGTAGTCGACCGCCGGATTGGAGGCGAGTGCCTGCTCAGCCGCCCCCAGGGCGACGCCCTGCGGA
>Ga0126307_10001762_pt1 | contig 14396 bp, 13 predicted proteins | sample Plot28_FD_89955 | JGI IMG/M metagenome (GOLD analysis project Ga0126307, IMG submission 89955) | Serpentine soil microbial communities from UC McLaughlin Reserve, CA, USA - Plot28 | ecosystem: Environmental > Terrestrial > Soil > Grasslands | place: USA: UC McLaughlin Reserve, Lake County...
CCCTGTTGGGGCATGCCCCAGAAGCGGGCCATGGCGCCGCTCCACACGTTCATCGTCTCCTGGAAGAGGCGCTGGTTGTACTCCGTGGCCACCTGCATCGCCCGCGCGGGGTTGGACATCTCGCGCATCCAGAGGGTCTGCAGCGCCCGGGTAATCTCTACCCAATCGAGAGGCATTATGTTTTGCAAGGGGTTGGCGTCCGCTAGCTTTTCTACGGCCGACAGCAGAGGGTCGCTGGCCATGGCCCCTTGGGGCAACGGCTCCGCCTCCTCACCGGTAGAGATGCCGGGCTTCGTTAGCCAGGGTACGCTGGCGCCCGGGGCCGCCGTCATGGGTCCCATACTCTGACTGAGCCACTCTGACCACATCTTGAAGAACGGCTCGAAGGACATCGCCGAACCCTCCGTCGGGACGCCCATTCCTCCGCTACCTCTTTCGAATTCCGACATACTAACCTCGTTCCTCCTTTTCCGGCCCAGAGCTATCTCTGTAACACGTTTTCTCTACTTTAACTATGTCACTTTACCCCTTATTTGATTATTTTAACGTACCAAACGTCGGTTAGCTTGAGTGGGGCCGTTAGGCTAGCCATAAAGCCTGCGATACACCCCATCGCGGGTCTCGACCTGAAATATCAGAGGGAGGATGCTCTGTGCGGAGGCGGACATTGAGATACCATTGCTCGGCAAGCCGGTTTGCGAAAGACGGTTTGCGAAAGACGGTTTGCGAAAGACGGTTTGCGAGACACCGGCGTATACAATTACGTTTACGTAACCATAAGTACACGTTCGTACCTAGAAAGCGAAGATCTATGGCAGAAGAGGAAACAGGAACGGAGCACGCAGGGTTCCACGTAACGCCCGAGCAAGCCCAAAGCATAGCGTGCCTATTGCGGTACGTCGTCAGCCTTAACACCACCGTGGGGCTAATCTCCCCCACCCAGCGCCGCATGGCACCCCCCACCTACCGGGCAGTCGAGCTCGCCGCCCTGGTGTTCGAGGGTAAGACGTTCGAGGAGGCTGCCCAAGAAGCCGAGGCCGCCTGGACGAGCTCCCTGGAAGAGAACTTCAACCACGCCCTCGACATCTTGAAATCGAACCGGGAAGCACTCAAGAACGCGATGTCCGCGCTGATGCGCCCGGAGCAGTTCGCCAAGTACCTCGAAATTTCCGAGCAACCGTTCCTCGAAATCGTTAAGTCTGAGGTACTTAACCCAGCGAACAACCCGATGAAGATCGGTGAAAAATAAGGAGAGAGGCCTACCTCCTACACCCTAAAAAACCTGCTACCTAGCGAAAATCGAGCCCGTCGCCACTTCGACTGCCGGTGTGTCTTTTATCACAAACACTCGTTCCCTAACCTCCGCCCCAGCGGTGTCCGGCCTTGTCGTGCCCCAATGCTCTCGATAGAATTCACTATATGTATATAGCATATAGAAGCACACGAGGACATTCGCCGATCGGGCGGGCACTCGAGTGGCCGGTCTTCGCGGCTTCAGGCTCCCGTTGGGCGTTCTTAGAAGGGCTCGTTGAGGGTGCCCGGAGGCTGGCGAAGGGCTTTTTCGAGACCGGGGACAAAGGCTTCGGGGATCAAGCCGTTGAGATCCGGCAGCCGTTCATGAAGAGGACCGGGTGGCAGCGGATCTTCATGGAAGCACCCTTGGACCTGCTACCCTGCGCGTCTCACCACGAGTCTTTGGGCGAAGACGAGGTGGCGCCGGCTGAGGAGGCCGGTGAGGGCCATGACGCTCAGGAGGAGACGAACGGGGGGCAGAAGGAGCAACACCGGGCGCTGACGCTGACCGATGGTACGTACGTCCCGGTGCGAGAGATACAACCTAACGATGCTTCGGCGTTAAAGCGACTCTGGGAGCGGCTCAGCGAGAGAACCATCCGGCTGCGTTACATGGAGTCGATGGATGAGCTCTCCAACGAGAAGGCCCGGCATTTGGCCGAGGTCGACGGCGAGGACCAGTACGCGCTCGTCGCGCTCGACCCGGCGAACGAAGAAGAGATCGTAGCGGTGGTGCGCTACGACCGGGAGCAGGGGACGGAACGAGCCGAGTACGCCGCGCTCGTCGAGGACCGCTTACAAGGCCTAGGTCTCGGCATCGGTCTCACCCGCGCCCTCGTCGAGGCCGCCCGCGAGAGGGGCGTGCAAAGCTTTGATGCTTACGTTTCGTCCAAGAACACCGGCATGCTCCATCTACTGCGCAGCCTGGATCTCCCCGAGCGCGAGCGGAAGGAGGACGGGAGAGACGACTCCAAGCAAGTCGAAGTGGACCTCTTCCCAAACAACGGGCAGTAGAACGGCGGAAATGGTTAGTACCGAAATGGTTAGTACCAGCGGGCGGTTACTATCAGCGGGCGAGAAGAAGTAAAGCCCTAAAAAAACCACGGAAAGACGCGGCCCCAGGCGGTTAGCCTGGGGCCGCGTCTTTGTCCGCCCGAGCTTGTTTTTAGACGCGCTCGTAGATGCCAGCGATGCCCATGCCCCCACCGACGCAGAGGGTGACCAGGCCGTAGCGACCACCCGTGCGATGGAGATAGTGCAGAGCCATGGTGGTCAGGGCGGCGCCGGTAGCCCCTATCGGGTGGCCCAGGGAGATCGCCCCGCCCTCGGGGTTGAGCGTCTCTTCCGGTATCTGCAAGTCCCTTTGCACGGCGAGGGCGACCGAGGAGAAAGCCTCGTTCTCCTCGACGACGTCCATGTCGTCTATCGTAAGCCCGGCCTTCTTTAGCGCCGCGTGCGAGGCCGGAACCGGCCCTATACCCATCACCGACGGGTCTACCCCGGCGCTGGCGGCCGAGACGAGCCTGCCGGCCACGGGAATGCCGAGTTCCTCTGCCTTTTGTGCGCTGGTAACGAGCATCATCGACGCTCCGTCGTTGACGCCGCTGGCGCTGGCGGGCGTGATCACGCCGTCCTCTTTAAAGATCGGCGGTAGCTTTTGCATCTTCTCAAAGTCCGCGTCCTTGCGAACGTGCTCGTCCTCGGTGAACTCGACGGTCTCCTTCTTCTGCTGGATCTCTACCGGTACGATCTGCTCCTTGAAGTACCCCGAGTCTATAGCCTGCGTCGCGTACTGGTGGCTGCGCGCGGCGTACTCGTCACACTCCTCGCGGCTTAGCTCGTACTGATCGGCAACGTTCTCGGCCGTCATGCCCATGTGGTAGTCGTTGAAGACGTCCCACAAGCCATCGTAAGTCATGTGGTCGTAGATCTTGGCGCTCGGCATCCCCATCCCGTAGCCGTAACGGGCTTCGGTCAAAAGGAACGGCGCCTTGTCCATGTTCTCGATGCCACCGGCGAGGATGACCTCCGACTCCCCGAGGGCTATCTCCTGGGCCGCCGAGACGATGGCCTGCAACCCGGAGGCGCACATCCGGTTTAGGGTCATCGCGGGCCTGTCCACCGGAACCCCGGAGTTTATCCCGACCTGGCGCCCGGGGTTCATGCCCTGTCCGGCCATCAGGACGTTGCCCACGATTACCTGGTCGACCTGCTCGGGATCGAGGCCCGACCGGTTAAGGACCTCCGTAGCCACTGTCGTGCCCAGGTCTACGGCTGGGACATCCTTGAGCGATCCCCCGAAGGTACCTATTGCCGTTCTCAAGGGCGTGGAGATTACCACCTCCGTGTTGCTATTGGCGAAGCTCATGATCCTCCTCTGCTGCGTCGCCACCTACACACCATTAACACCTACGCGGTGTCACCACCTGTTACCACCTATGCCATATCCTAAAACAAAGGAGGGAATAGTACAAACGGCCCGACGCGCTACCTTTGGTCGCCCTCGCCCCTCCTGGTCCTCTCCGCGCCCGTCCGGTAGAACTCGAGCGGGGCGTTGAGGAGCCTCACGTAGGCGTCTCTCCACTCCTGGGCGAGGTTCTGGAAGAGCTCCTGTTGCTTGGTAGCAGGCTCCAGCAGAAACGTCCGGCTGCTCTCGATCTGGTCGCGCAACGTCTCAACGACGTTGTCGAAGAAGTTCTCGGCGAGCTGCATGTTCCGCTCCTGCGTCTCGCTCGCGCTCTCTACGACGTTCCTGTACGCGTCCAGGCTCTCTTTGAGGGCGCGGTTGGTCTGTTCCTGGCTCTCGAGCGTCTTCTCGAGAGCCTCCATGGAGGACGTCATCGCGTCCGTCAGGGCCCGGTAGCTCTCGGCCTGGCTCCTGTACGCCTCGGTCACGCTTTGCGCCCAGTCTTGCGCCAAGCCCATGTTACGCTGCTGGGCGGCCACGGCCCCGCCTACCGCGTCCTGCATAGCTCTCAAACCCGCCTGCGCGGGGTTCTGCGGCTCGTTCGCCATTGCTTTCGTCCCCTCTATCTTATGCGTAAGGTAGCGCGGCCTCTGCTACTCCTCGATACCTAAAATATACACCCTTGGACCTAGACAGACCAAGGCATAACAAAGGCCGAGTTCTTACCCGGCCCCCAAACGCTCGCCCGCAACTGCTCGCTAGGTACCCTGCCCCCCGCCTCCGGACTGCTGTGCCTGCTGGGAGAAGGCGAACATGGAGTTTACGAAGTCCATGTAGGCGCCGACGGACTCCTGAGTGAGCTGCTGGGTGGCCTCTTGCTGTCGCTGCGTCTGGTCGGCCAGCTGCTGGGTCATCTGCCGGTTGCCCTCCGCCTGCTTCTGGAGGTTGTCGATCACGCTGTTAAAGAAGTTCTGGACCAGCTCGGCGTTCAGCTCCTGGGCCGAAACGGCCCGATCGCCCATTGTCTGAACCGAGTCCCTTACAGCATCGGCAAACTTCTCGGCCGCCTGGTCGATCTGGTCCTGCTGCTGTTGATCCATAACTCTCCACCTCCTTTCTCGGGCTCCTCTAACTCCTTTCTCGGGCTTACACCTTCAACATGTCTGTCTGCCTACCCTACGCATACGAGCGCTAAACCTGAACAGAGCGCCGAGCGCTTCCGAGACGAGTAAGCCTTAGAAGACGTCTATCTCCGCGGCTCTCTCCACCACCTCGTTGGCCCTCCTCCCGCTTTCCGCTCCTGCCTTACTTACGAGCAGTTCCCGCAGATCGCTCGCCCCGTAGCACGCACCAACCATAGACCGGAGCTAGGTCCCAACTAAACCGTCGCTACTAGTCCTTGTTTTCTTCCTTTGATTGCGCCGAGCGACCGGTGTACAAACTGAAGAAGGTGTCCATGTTGCGCCGATACTGCTCCAACGCTTCGGCCCAGAAATCGAGATACGCATGCCCGGCGTCAGTGATGGTGTACACCCGGCGCGCCGGTCCCCCCTTGGAAGTCTCCCACTTAGACTTGCAGAGGCCTTCCTTCTCCATGTGCCTCAAGGTCCGGTACAGCGTGCCCGGGTTCATCGCCTCAAACCCGAACTTCGCCGCCCGCTCCATAAGCTCGTACCCGTACGAGTTCAACTCCCGCAACGTTAGCAAAATCACCGGCACCAGCCAGTTCCTGGGCCGAACCTCCAGCTGGCGCTTATTCTGCTCCTTGGTCATCAAACCGCTTTCATACCACTCTATAATCCCACTCTATATGCAGTATACATATATATACCTGCTAGTCAAGGCTACATCTCTATGCCCCCATACTGTAGCTTTTAGGACTCGTAATTTCGTCGCGCAGAACCAGCAAGGGGAGCGTGTTCGTGCGGAGCGATAAGGGAGTCAATTACTTAAGCGTGTTTAGGTGCGTCAGGCATATAGTTTGCTTCGGGTCAGGAGCGGAAATAAACTTCGCTCTCGGAGGCAATGCTTTACGGAAAGGAGGCTGTTTTGAATTTGCGAGGCGCGGTTGCGGTCGTGACGGGAGGAAGCCGGGGTATAGGGGCTGCGATAGCTGAGGAGCTGGGTCGCGCGGGCGCCATGGTCGTGGTTAACTACGCCGGCAGCGTGGAGCCGGCCGAGGAGCTAGCGTCGACGATCAACGAGATCGGAGGAGGGGCCGAGGCGGTAGCCGTCCAGGCGGACGTTGCGGACCCGGAGCAGGCGCAGAGCCTTATAGACGAGACGATAAACCACTTCGGCCGCATAGACATCCTGATCAACAACGCCGGCATGAACATCGACAAGCCGTTGGGCCAGATGGAAGTAGATGACTGGGACCAGGTCGTAAACCTGGACCTGAATGCCTCCTTCTACACGGTGCGTGCGGCGCTGCCGCACATGCAAGAGCAGGAGCTTGGCAGGATTATCAACATAAGCTCGGTGGTGGGCGAATCGGGAAACCCGATGCAGTCTAATTACTCGGCAGCCAAGGCTGGGATGCTCGGGTTCACCAGGACTGCTGCCCTGGAGCTCGCCCAGAACAACATTACCGTCAACGCCGTCTGCCCGGGCTTTGTAGAGACGGATATGGTCCAGGAGATGCCGGAGGATATTCAGGAGTACTTCCGCAATCAGATACCCTTAGGCCGCTTCGCCCAACCCGAAGAGATCGGCAAAACCGTCCGCTTCCTCGTCGAGGAAGGCGACTACATGACCGGCAACACTATAGACGTAAACGGCGGCCTCTACATGAGGTCTTAAGCAGACCCAAACCGCGAACCTTACCGGCCTCCTCCCTAGAGTCGCGGGAGGAGGCCTCCGTTTTGCTGCCGGCCTCAGCGCTGTATAGAAGGGGATCCGGCTAAAACACTGATCGGCAGGCTCAGCTCTGGTAGGCTCTCCTCCACCCCAAGGCACCCGACGACCTTATCTGCATTGCACACATAGATTCAACCCGTATATAATTAACAATAGTTAACAGAGACGTGAACCGGGTTTACGCGCCGGCGTAGGCCGGCGGCAACCGGGAAGGAAGGTGGTCACGTGGGTAGACTCGACGGACGGGTAGCGGTCGTAACCGGCGCCGGAAGAGGCATCGGGGCGGCAGAGGCGGTCAAGATGGCAACGGAGGGTGCCAATATCGCCGTTCTGGACCTCTCCGCGGAAGCGGGCCAGGATACGGTAGAGGCTGTCGAGAAGGCCGGGACGGAGGCGATCGCGGTCGCTTGCGACGTATCGAGCGCCAAGATGGTTGGGGCGGCATTCGAAGAGGTCAAGAACCACTTCGGGCGGATCGACATACTGGTCAACAACGCGGGGCTCTTGCGGGACAACCTACTCTTCAAGATGACTGAGGACGACTGGGACAAGGTCCTGGACGTCCACCTGAAGGGAAGTTTCCTCTGTACCAAGGCGGTCCAAGGGTATATGGTCGAGCAGGAGTACGGCAGGATCATAATGACCTCCTCGATCGTCGCCCTGGGGAACAAGGGGCAGGCCAACTACTCGGCGGCCAAGGGGGGTCTCCAGTCTTTGGCGCGGACCCTAGCTTTGGAACTCGGACGGTTCAACGTCACCGTCAACGTCGTTGCACCCGGTTGGATCGAGACCGAGATGACCCGGGAGGCCGCCGAAAGGGTCGGCATGGATATAGAAGACATGAAGGAGCGGTTCGCCAAGAACATCCCCTTGAGGCGCTTCGGCCGCCCAGAAGACGTCGCCAACGTCGTCGCCTTCCTCGTCTCTGACGAGGCCTCGTACGTAAGCGGCGAGACTATCTACGTAGCCGGCGGACCCTCCAGCTCGGTGATCTAGAGCTTTCAGCCGTCAGCCGGTCAGCCTTTGCTAATGGCTTTCCTAGCGGCGGGACGTGGAGCTTTCGTCCCGCCGCTTTTCGTATGCTCGCCCCTGGGCGGCTGTTGTAGGCGGTCCGAGGTTCGGCCAGCCTGTACCTGAAGGAAGGGCGCTCGGAGAGTTTTCCTGGAGCCGCAGCACGGTGAGCGTGACAGTTCACAGTCGGCCATCTCCATCGGCGAACGTACCAGGCGCTCCAGGCTTGCGGGCTGCTCAAGCTCTTGTCTACACGGGACTAGCCAACCCCTTCAAGCTGCGTGGCGTAGTGGGCAGCGGGAGCGGCGAGGGTCACGGGTTTAGAACGATCTTGCCGGTCGTCTGCCGGCCTTCGAGAGCCTCGTGGGCCTCGGAGGCCTGTTCGAGCGGGTAGCGAGCGCTTACGGTTAGTTTGAGGTCGCCCGAGGAGATCCAGCCAAGCATCTCCTTTAGGCACGGGCCAAAGAGCTCGGGGCGGCTCATGATCTGGGGCAGGTAGAACCCCGCAACGGTGTGGTTTTTGTACATAAGGTTCATCGGCACGAGGCTCCCCCGCTCCCCGCTCGCCGCCCCATAGACTACCACCCGCCCGAAGGTGGCGAGGCACTCGAGGTTTTTCTGAATAAAGTCTCCCCCGACCATCTCGAGGATCACGTCCGCGCCTTCGCCACCGGTCGCCTCGCGCACCTGCTCTGGCCAGTCATCCTCGGTATAGTTTATGAGGACGTCGGCGCCTAGCTCTTTGGCGAGGTCCAGCTTCTCTTGCGTGCTCGCGGTAGCGATGACAGGATTCGCATCCATCAGCTTCGCCATCTGGACGGCCAAAGTACCGACCCCTCCGGCGGCAGCGTGGACGACGACGCTCTCGCCCTCTTCGAGCATACCGGAGGTCTTTAGGACGTGGTAGGCGGTGAGGCCCTGCAGGGGGATGGCAGCCGCCTCGTCAAAGTCCATTTTGTCGGGGATCGGGATCAGGTTTTGGGCTGACACTACCGCATAATCAGCGTAGCCGCCCGTCCCGAGGAGCGTGACGACCCGGTCACCTTCGCTCACGTCCTCGGCTCCGGGGCCGAGCTCGGCGACCGTACCCGCTATCTCCGAACCGGGCACGAACGGCAGGGGGGTCTCTTCGAGGTACTGGTTCCGGCGACGCATGGTGTCCGCGTAATTAACCCCGGCGGATTTGACCTCGACAAGGATCTCCCCCTCGCCCGGCGAGGGACGCTCGATCTCCACGTGCTCGAGCACGCCCGAGTCCCCGAACTCGCTAACCCGGATCGTCTTCATCTGGGGCATCTTTCTAGCTCCTTTGCTCTTCGTGTACAATCGCCGCGCCGATGTCAAGCATTATCGACCGTGGCGGCCGTTTTGGAAGAGTCCGCATCCCGAAATACCTAAGCAGCGGGGTCTTCCTCGTCGTCTTTTTCACCGTTTTCGCGTGGGCGCTGCGCGTCGCGTTGCGTTCTTGAACTTCGACACCCTCTCGGACCTCACGCTCGCAGGCCTGCTGAGCGACAAACTCCCGAACGTACGGTAGTACCCGTCGTCTAGAGCGGGACGAAGCGATAACGCCTATAATGCTTTGCGGGAAGAGGAGAGCTCTTTGCGATTTTAGGAGGTTAATCGTGGAAAGGTCCGGCAACGGGGACGCTGGGCAGACGTCCTCTATCAGACAGATACTCGGGGCGAGCTTTGTAGGTACCACCATCGAGTGGTACGACTATTTCCTCTATGGGACGGCAGCCGCCCTAATCTTCCCGCAGCTCTTCTTTCCAGGTTCCGACCCACTGATCGGGACCCTTCAATCTTTTGCCCTCTTCGCCGTCGGCTTTATTGTCCGACCGATCGGCGGCGTGATCTTTGGCCACTTCGGCGACCGGCTCGGTCGCAAGTCTATGCTCGTCCTCTCGCTGAACATGATGGGTATAGCGACGTTCTTGATCGGTGTCCTGCCAACATACGAGACGATAGGGGTCCTGGCCCCGATACTGCTCGCGGTGCTGCGCACGGTCCAGGGCTTAGGCGTCGGTGGGGAGTGGGGTGGCGCAGCCTTATTGGCCGTGGAGAACTCGCCCGAGGACCGGCGGGGCTACTTCGGAAGCTGGCCGCAGATGGGCGTTCCGGCGGGGCTGTTCCTCTCGACCGTGATCTTCTTCGCGGTGTCGGCCCTTCCCACCGAGCAGTTCCTGAGCTTCGGCTGGCGCATCCCATTCTTGCTAAGCATCATCTTGGTGGGGGTAGGACTCTTCGTCCGGTTGCGTCTCCTGGAGACGCCGTCTTTCAGCCAGGTCCAAGAGGAACAAAGCGAGGCCGGGTTCCCGATAATAGAGGTCTTCCGCACGTACCCGAAGAACGTGCTGCTGGCTATTGGGGCGCGTGTCGCCAGCGACGCAAGCTTCTACATCTTTGCCGTGTTTGTACTCGACTACGCGACCAGAACCCTCGGAGTGCCGAGGGGGACGATCCTGTTGGCGGTCGCGATCGCCGCCATAATCGAACTCTTCACCATTCCGGCTTTCGCCTTGCTCTCCGACCGGGTTGGGCGGCGCCCGGTCTACATGATCGGCGCGGCGCTCACGTTGGTCTTCGCCTACCCTTATTTCCTCCTGATCCAAACCAAATCGGTAGTCCCCATCGTGCTCGCCAGCGTGCTCGGGCTTTGCGTTGCGCACGCCTTGATGTACGGTCCGATGACCGCTTTCTTCTCCGAGCTTTTCGGCACGCGGGTCCGCTACAGCGGGATCTCCATCGGCTACCAGTTATCGGCTATTATCGGCGGCGGTCTCGCGCCTATCATCGCCACCTCGCTGGTCGCGGCCGGGGGCGGTGACCCGTGGCCGGTAGCCACGTATATGGCCGCGCTGTGCGTCATAACCCTCGTGTCGGTGCTCTTGACCACAGAGACGTTCCGAGGAGGCGAGTTTGCGACCGAGCAGACCGCCGAGCAAGGCTAAAACGGGTCAGATGCTCGGGGTCGTTGTCCGATGAGCAATACACGGCTCGGGGTTGATGTGGGCGGCACGTTCACCGACCTGGTGGCGCTCTCGGGTGAGGGCACGCTGGTAACTGAAAAGGTCCCCTCCACGCCTGATGACCAGTCCACGGGCGTGATAAATGCCCTTGGCTCCTCGGAGATCGAGCCCGACGCTGTAGACGCTTTGGCTCACGGGATGACGGTGGCGACCAACGCCTTGTTGGAACGAAAGGGAGCCAAGACGGCGCTCGTGACCACGGAAGGGTTTCGGGACGTGCTGGAGATCGCGCGCCAGGACCGCCCCTCTCTCTACAACCTCACCGAGGACCGCCCTCCCCCCCTCATCCCACGCGAGCTACGCTTTACAGTCAAAGAGCGGATGGGCCCGGACGGAGAAGCCTTCGCGCTGGATGAAGAGAGCCTCGAAAACGTCGTCTCCACCATCGAAGAAGCGGAGGTCGAGGCGGTCGCGGTATGCTTGCTCTTCGCTTTTATGCACCCTGAGCACGAGCAGCGGGTCGGGGAGGCCTTGCGGGAGGCGTTGCCAGACGTGCATGTCTCGCTATCGAGCGAGGTGTTGCCGGAGTTTCGGGAGTACGAGCGGTTCTCCACGACCGCCGCCGACGCTTATCTCGCACCGAGGCTCGCCGCCTATCTCTCGAACCTCGCTAGCCAGGTGGAGAAGGCCGGGTCTCCTGAGCCCCTGGTGATGCAGTCCTCAGGCGGGGTGGTGCGCGTGAACGACGCGATCTCGGACGCCGCGGGCTGCCTATTCTCGGGGCCGGCGGGCGGTGTCGTAGGGGCGGCGTTCATCGGCTCTCTGGGTGGTTACGAGAATCTTTTGTCGTTTGACATGGGCGGGACGAGTTCTGATGTCGCACCGGTAGTGGACGGCGAGGTGCAGACGACCACGGAGACCGTGGTCGCGGGTATCCCCATAAAGCTGCCGATGGTGGACCTGCACACGGTCAGCGCCGGCGGGGGCTCCATCGCCTGGGCGGACGCAGGAGGCGCCCTTCGCGTCGGTCCGCACTCCGCGGGCGCTGACCCCGGTCCCGCCGCCTATGGCGAGGGTGGCGAAGAACCGACCGTCACAGACGCTAACCTGTTTTTGGGATATCTGGCGGATAGGGCTACTTTAGGCGGCGAGGTTGTGCTGCAGCGCGAACTCTCGGAGAATGCCCTCAAGGCTTTGGGCGAGGAGGTCAACCTGGATGCCGAAGAGGTGGCTTTAGGAGTCGCGCAGGTGGCGAACGCGGAGATGGTAAGGGCCCTGCGCGTGATCAGCGTCGAGCGCGGCCTCGACCCAAGAGAGTTCGCCCTTTTGGCCTTCGGCGGCGCCGGGGGCATGCACGCCTGCGCTCTAGCCGAAGAACTCGGCATCGAGACCGTTCTCGTACCCAAGGCGGGCGGCGTCTTGAGTGCTTTAGGCCTCGCCATCTCCGACCTCCGTCGCGACTACGTAAGACCTTACCTCGTCGCCCTTGAAGACGTAGACGAGGAGGAGCTCGAGGAGAAGTTCCAGGACATGGAAGGCTCGGCCGAAAGAGACCTCGAAGACCCGGAGCACACCCGCCGGGCGGACCTGCGCTACCAGGGGCAGTCCTTCGAGCTCACGGTGGAGGCCGACTCTTTGGAGAAGCTCGAGGAGCGCTTCCACGAGGCCCACGAGCAGCGCTACGGCTACCGGATGGACGACGAATCCGTAGAGCTCGTGAACGTGCGCCTCGTCGCTACCACGCCGGTCGAGAAACCGGAGCCGGAGGAGCCGAGAGCGGAAGGCGACGCGGAGTCGGGGCGCCGGGAGGCCAACTTCGACGGCGAGTGGCAGGAGACGCCAATCCTGGACCGCGAGCTGATGGGCAAGGGCTCCGAGGTAGCCGGCCCGGCTATAGTAGAGTTTAGAGAATCTACCTGCGTCGTTAGACCGGGCTGGCGGGGTGCGGTTGACGGGGTGGGCACACTTGTATTGGAGAAGGAATGAGCGAAGGAAAGCTGGACCCCGTAACGCTTTCGGTATTGGCGAGCGCTCTTTCGGGGATTGCCGAGGAGATGGGGGCGGTGCTCATCCGGGGTGCGTACTCCTCAAACATCAAGGAACGCCGCGACTGCTCGGCGGGGCTCTTCGACGAGCGCGGGCGGATGGTTGCCCAGGCCGAGCACATCCCCGTACATCTCGGCGCGATGCCCGAGGCGGTCGAGGCGATAATGGAGAAGGACCCCGAGCCGGGCGACATCTTCGCCATCAACGACCCGTACTCCGGGGGCACTCACCTGCCGGACATAACGCTCGTCTCGCCCATATCGCGCGAAGGCGAGATCCTCGGCTACGCCGTGACGAGGGCGCACCACTCTGACGTAGGCGGCATGCGCCCCGGCTCGATGCCTTCGGACTCGCGTGAGATCTACCAGGAAGGCATCATCATCCCGCCGGTCCGTCTGGTGCGCAATGGAGAGTACGTAGAAGACGTGCTAGACCTCCTGTTAGCCAACGTCCGCACCCCTGCTTCGAGGCGAGGAGATCTCCGCGCCCAAATCGCCGCGAACAATATCGCCGAGGAGCGCATCGGCGAGCTCATCGAAAGCCGCGATAAAGAAACCGTGCTAGCCGCCTTCGACGAAGTCATCTCCTACGCGGAGAAACGCGCCCGAGAGGCCGTAAGGGAGTTCCCCGACGGAGAGTACACCGCCGAAGATCGCATGGAGGGCGACGGCGTAACCGACGAAGACGTAGTCATAAAGGCCAGCGTCGCCATAGAAGACGACTCCATGATCATAGACTTCGCCGGGACCTCGAACGCGGTCGAAGGCAACGTAAACTGCCCCTTGTCAGTTACGCGCTCGGCCTGCTACTTCGCCCTGCGCGCCCTTCTGCCCAAGGATATTCCTGCCAACGCCGGCGCCTACGCACCCCTGGAGATAAAGGCCTACGAGGGCAGCCTGGTGCACGCAACCCACCCCTCGGCGGTCGTAGCCGGGAACGTCGAGACGAGCAACCGCATCGCCGACACCGTGCTTACAGCCTTTTTCAGCTTCGCCCCCGACGCTCTACCGGCGCAGGGGCAGGGGACGATGAACAACGTGATCATCGGCGGCGCAGGCTGGACCTACTACGAGACCATCGGCGGCGGACAGGGGGCGAGCGAAGACGGCCCCGGTCCTTCCGGTGTCCACACCGGCATGACCAACACCTTAAACACCCCGATAGAGGCTTTCGAGATGGAGTATCCCATGCGCGTTGAGCGCTACGAGCTTCTCTACGGCTCCGGCGGTGCAGGCGAACACCGCGGCGGAGACGGCATCGTGCGCTCTGTACGGGTACTCGAGCCCGCGAGCCTCTCCCTCCTCACCGACCGCAGGCGTTACGCCCCACAAGGGGTAGAGGGCGGGGAACCCGGGGAGGTTGGCGAGAACCTCCTGAACGACGAAGAGCTGCCACCCAAAGTGAGCCATCCTCTTGAAGAGGGAGATGTGGTCACGGTAAAGACGCCTGGCGGCGGAGGTTACGGGCGAGAGTAGCTAGTCAGCTGGTAAGCAAACTGAAGTGGCGACCAGTTAACGGTAAACGCCGTTATGCCCCAGGCTGAAACGCCCAGGGTTGGGGAAGTAGGCGATGCCATGCGGCTGGGCGCCGGCGTAGATCGTCTTCAGCAAATCCCCGGTTTTGGTGTCTAGCACGTAGACGGCGCCGTCGTAGCGCCCCGATACCCAGAGCTGCCGGCCGTCGGGCGAGAGTTGGAACATGTCTGGGCTACCACCGGTGAACCACTTGTCGGTTACCTTGTTCGTCTTGAAGTCTATTACCGAGACGCTGCCTTCCATACGGTTGCTCACGTACAAAGACTTCGCGTC
>Ga0126307_10001763_pt1 | contig 14394 bp, 13 predicted proteins | sample Plot28_FD_89955 | JGI IMG/M metagenome (GOLD analysis project Ga0126307, IMG submission 89955) | Serpentine soil microbial communities from UC McLaughlin Reserve, CA, USA - Plot28 | ecosystem: Environmental > Terrestrial > Soil > Grasslands | place: USA: UC McLaughlin Reserve, Lake County...
CTCGCCGAGGCCCAGCGGGCCCTGCTCGGGGCCGGGCCGGCGCAGCTGTACCCGGCCGGGTCGCTCCACGTCTCCCTGCTCGGGGCGACCCGACGGGAGCCGGGTGCCGCCTTCGCCCCGGACCGGCTGACCGCGATCGTCGAGGCGGTGCAGGAGACCGCGGCCGCGTTCCCGCCGGCGCCGGTGCACCTCGGTCGCCTGAACCTGCTCGGGAACCAGTGGTTCGTCGAGGTCACCCCGGCGGACGAGACGTGGTCGGCCCTGCGCCGGGCGCTCGTGGCGCCACTCGAGGCGCTCGGCGAGGAGCCGATCGCCTACCCCGACACCGAGCCGATGCACCTCAACGTCGCCCGCCTGGAACGCCTGACCGCGCCGGACCGGGCCGGCGAGTTGCTCACCGCCCCGCCGGACCTGGCCCGCCCGATCACCCTCCACGTAGTGGAGGTCGTGGTCACGGACTTCCTGGTCTCCCCGGCCACCCTCGGGGTCCTCGAGACCGTGACGCTGGCATGAGTTCGTTCACCGCGGACGACGGCGTCACGATCTTCTACGACGACGTCGCCCCCACCGGAGGGACGGAGGGGGGCGGCCCGCTCCCGCCCGTCGTCCTGCACCACGGCTTCGCCGCCGACGCCCACACGAACTGGGTCGCCACCGGCGTCGTCGACGCCCTCGGGGCGGCCGGCCGGCGCGTCGTGGCGCTCGACGCCCGGGGCCACGGCCGGTCCGACGCCCCGCACGACCCGTCCGCCTACGGCGAGGGCCGCATGGCCCGCGACCTCGCCCGCCTCGTCGACGTGCTGGGCGTCCCCGAGATCGACCTCGTCGGCTACTCGATGGGGGCGGTCGTGGCGCTGATCCTGGCCACCGACGAGCCGCGCATCCGCCGCCTCGTCGTCGGCGGCGTGGGCGCCGGGATCGTCGAGATGGGCGGTGTCGACCGGCGGGTCCTCGACAACACCGCCCTGGCGGAGGCGTTGCTCGCCGACGACCCGGACACGGTCGCCGACCCGGTCGCCGCCGCGTTCCGGGCCTTCGTCGACGCGCAGGGCGCCGACCGCCGGGCGCTGGCGGCCCACGCCCGTTCCGTCCACGCCACGCCGATCCCCGTGGAGCGGATCACCGCGCCGACGCTGCTCCTCGTGGGCGACGCCGACCCGCTGGCCGCCCGCCCCGAGACGCTGGCGGCGCCGATCCCGGACTGCACGCTCACGGTCGTGCCCGGCGACCACCTCTCGGCGGTCGTCGCCCCGACGTTCGCCCCGAGCCTGGTGGCGTTCCTCAGCGTAGGAGGGTGAGGAGGGCGTCGAGGTCCGCCGTGGCCAGGGCCTCGACGTGGCGGGTGACCAGGGCCGGGTCGGCGGCCCGGGCCGGTCGGGCCGGCGTCGGCGCCCCGGCCGCCTGCGTGGCAGCGAGGGTGGCGCGGGCCCGCTGGAGGGCACTGGTGACCGACGCCGGCGTGGTGCCGAGCAGGGCCGCGGCGTCGGCGGCCGGCCAGCGGAGGACCTCGCACAGGACCAGGACGGCCCGCTGCCGGGCCGGCAGGCGGCCGAGCGCCACCACGAACGCCCGGTGCAGGGCGTCCCGCGTCACGACGGCGTCGCCGGGGTCGGTGTCGCCCGGCGTGCCGGCGGCGGCGCCGGGGAGGCCGGCCGCCTCCGCCCGGGTCACGTGGTCGGCGGCCGCCGTGTCGACCGGAGGGGCCGCCCGCTGGCGGGCCCGGCGCATGTCGATGCAGACGTTGCCGGCGATGCGGTAGAGCCAGGTCCGGAGGGCGGCGCGGCCCTCGAACCGGTCGTAGGTGCGCCAGGCCCGCACGAGCGTCTCCTGGACGGCGTCCTCCGCCTCCGACGCCGAGCCGAGCCGCCGCCCGCAGTAGGAGGTCAGCTCGGGCCGATGGCGGTCCAGGGCTCGGGCGAGCGTGTCCGGTGACTCCCGGACGAGCACGGCGCTCACGGCGCCACCTCCCCGAGTGAGCCACCCGCGCCGGCCGCCCCGCCGGCGCCGGCCGGTCCGCCCGGGGCGGCCCGGCCGACCCTTCCGGCCAGCGCCGCCCGGAGCACCGCCGCCGCGGCCGCCGGTGAGTCGCCGGGCCGGACCAGGAGCCGATGGCCGATCGGCGGCCAGCCCTCCTCGGCGGCCCGCCGGGCCACCAGCGTCGCCAGCACGACGCCGGCGCCCTCGCCGCCGACCGCGAGCCGGTGGGCGTCGGCCCCCAGCTCGCGGGCGTGGTCGGCGATCCAGGCGGTGGCCTCCACGGCGTCGCCCGCCGCCTGGTCCGGCCGGGGACCCGGCCCCACGACCACGACGACCACCCCGGCGGGGGAGCACAGCGCTCGGACGAAGGCGTCCCGGCCGGAGGCCGGGGCGTCGGTGCCCGGGTCGGGGAACCACACGAGCAGGCCCGGCGGGACGAGCGCCGCCGCCGGCACGATCGCCCGTGGCCAGTACACCCGCGAGCGGATCGCCCCGGCGGCGCCGCGCAACTGCAGGTCGGCGGCGCGGAGCGGCCCGGTGTCGGGTGCGTCGGCGGTCGGGGACGTCATGCCGGCACGGTCACACGGGCGCCCGTCCGGAGGGAAAGGCCGATCGCGCATGGCCGTCGTGCACGAACTGCATGACCACGGCGTCGCCCGCGGTGCCACCATGGCCGCCATGGAGGACCACCCCGCGACCGGCCTCGGCAGGGATGCCAAGGTGCTGCCGATCGACCCGGCCCCCGACGGGATGGAGCTGCGCCACCTCCGGGCCTTCGTGGCCGTGGCCGAGGAGCTGAACTTCGGGCGGGCGGCGGCGCGGCTGTACGTGTCGCAGCCGGCGCTGTCCCGCCAGGTGCGGGCGCTGGAGCGCCTGATCGGCTGCGAGCTGCTGCGCCGCTCGACCCACCGGGTCGAGCTGACGGTGGCCGGCGAGGCCCTGCTCGAGCGGGCGCACCGCCTCCTCGGCGAGGTCGACGACGCCATCGCCGCCACCCGGGCGGTCGGCGGCGAAGTGCAGGGGCGGCTCGACCGCATCTGGGCGCCGATCCAGCAGGGAGCGAGCGCCGACAACGACCTCCAGTCGCTGCGCAACATCACCGAAGACCTCCACGCCCAGTTCCCGATGCCCGACGTGTCCGTGCGGGCGGTGAACGCCGGCGGGGTGCCCTCGTTCGTCGTGCGGCCGGACGCCCTGCCCGCCGACACCGCCCCGACACTGCTGTTCCTCCACGGCGGCGGCTACGTCCTGGGCTCGGCCTTCGGCTACCGCCACCTGGCCGGGGCGGTGGCGGTCGCGGCCGGGGCGGCGGTGCTCGTCCCCGAGTACCGGCTGGCGCCCGAGCACCCGTTCCCGGCCGCCCCCGACGACGCCCAGCGGGCCTTCGGCTGGCTGCTCGACACCGGCGTCCCGCCGGACGAGGTGGTCGTCGTGGGCGACTCGGCCGGGGCGGGCCTGGCCATGTCGGTCCTGCTCCAGCTGCGCAACGAGGGCGCCCCGCTGCCCGGGGGCGCCGTGCTGATGTGCCCCGCCCTCGACCTCGACTTCGGTGAGAGCCGGGAGCTGCCCTCCGACGATGTCGGCGTGACGGCCGACCAGATGCGCAGCTTCGCCGCCGCCTACCTGGGCGACACGCCGGTCGACGAGGAGCTGGTGGCGCCGCTCGGCGCCGACCTGTCGGGCCTGCCGCCGCTGCTCGTCCAGGGCGGGACCGGCGACACGATCGTCGAGGACGCCAAGGGCCTGGCCGACCGGGCGGTGGCCCATGGGGTCGACGCCCGGCTCGAGCTGTACCCGGTCGACACCCACGACTTCCACGTGTTCTGGTCGTTCCTGCCCGAGGCGGCCGACGCCGTCGCCCAAGCGGGTCGGTTCGCACGGGAGGTACGCGCCGCGGCGCTGGCCAGGCCCACCGAGGCGGTCTGACCGGCGCGGTCGGAGGCCGGTCGGCGTCGCCGCCGGCTCAGGGGGCATCAGCCCGGGCGCGGGAACTTTCGCGATGCGGGCCGATGAGTCACGGCAGCGACGTACGTCGTAGGGGGCCGACGGCACTGGCGCCGTCCGCGTCCCACCCTCCAAGGAGGCTTCTCCCGTGTTCTCCCGTCTGGGCACCTGGTGCCACGACCGTCGCAGGCTCGTGCTGGGCTTGTGGCTCGCGGTACTGGTCCTCGGTGGTGCCGTCTCCGGTGCGGCCGGCACCGCCTTCCGCGACGAGTTCAACCTTCCCGACGTCGAGTCCCGCGCCGGCTTCGACATCCTCGACGAGCACTTCGGTGGCGAGGGCACCGGCCAGGTCGGCCGCATCGTCTTCCGGGCCGAGCAGGGCGTCGACGACCCCGAGGTGCGCCGCGAGATGTCGGCGCTGTTCGACGAGGTCGCCGGCATCGACGGCGTCACCCGCGTGACCAGCCCCTACGACGAGGGCGGCGAGCAGCAGGTGGCGGGCGACGGGCCCGAGGCCGGGCTCATCGCCTTCGCCGACATCGAAATGCCGGAAGACATCGAGTTCGCCCGGGCCGGCGAGATCCGCGACGACATCGTCGCCGCCAACCCCGACATCGACGGCGTCGATGTCGAGATGGGCGGCATGATCTTCGCCGAGTTCGAGGAGCCGAGCTCCGAGGTCCTCGGCCTGGCGTTCGCCATCGTCATCCTCATCCTGGCGTTCGGCTCGGTGCTGGCCATGGGCCTGCCGATCGGTGTCGCGCTCTTCGGCATCGGCCTCGGCACGACGATCGTCGGCCTGCTCAGCAACGTGCTGACGATCCCCGACTTCGCCACGTTCCTCGGCATCATGATCGGCCTCGGCGTGGGCATCGACTATGCCCTGCTGATCGTCACCCGCTACCGCGAGCAGCTCCACGCGGGGCACACGGTGCGCGAGTCGGTGGCCATCTCGATCGACACCGCCGGCCGCTCGGTGGTCTTCGCGGGCACGACCGTCGTCATCTCGCTCCTCGGCATGCTGCTGATGGGCGTGAGCTTCGTGCAGGGCCTGGCGGTGGGCGCGGCCTCCGTCGTCGCCGTCACCGTCGCGGCGTCGATCACCCTGCTCCCCGCGTTCCTCGGCTTCGCCGGCGAGCGCGTCGAGCTGACCCGCCGCCGCGGCCTCATCGCCGCCGGGCTCGTCGCCGTCGCCCTGGCCGGCGTCGGCCTCAAGATCACGCCGCTGACGATCGGCATCCCGCTGGCGATCGTGGTCCTCATCGCCGGCATCTGGGCCAAGCCGCTCAAGGCCGAGGTCCCGCGCCGCACGCCCAAGCCCAAGGAGGAGACGCTCGCGTACCGCTGGAGCCGGGCGATCCAGCACCGGCCGTGGCGGGCGGCGCTCGGCGGCGCCGCGGTGCTCCTCGTCCTGGCGATCCCGGTGTTCGGGCTGCGGCTCGGCTTCGCCGACGAGAGCAACTACGCCGAGGACACGACGACCCGCCAGGCCTACGACCTGCTCGTCGACGGCTTCGGCCCCGGCTTCAACGGCGTCTTCATCCTGGCCGCCGAGCTGCCGTCGGGGGCCGACCCGGGCGACCTCACCGCGATCACCGAGGCCGTCGCCGCCGACCCGGGCGTCGAGTTCGTGTCCGAGCCCCGGCTCGACGACCCGTCCGCCCCGGCCGCTGCCGTGTGGAGCCTCGTGCCGACGAGCGCCCCGCAGGACGAGGCGACGACCGACCTGGTCGGCCGCCTCCGCAGCGACGTGCTGCCGCCGGCCGAGCAGGCCGCCGGCGTCGACGTCGCCGTGACCGGCATGTCGGCGGTCAGCGTCGACTTCTCCGACTTCCTGGCCGAGCGGCTGCCCTACTTCTTCGTGGCCGTGCTGGCGCTGTCGTTCCTGTTGCTGATGGTCGTGTTCCGGTCGATCCTGGTCCCGCTGAAGGCGGTGATCATGAACCTGCTGTCCATCGGGGCGGCCTACGGCGTGGTCGTCGCCCTGTTCCAGTGGGGCTGGCTCAGCGACATCACCGGCGTGCAGCCGGCGCCCATCGAGGCGTGGATGCCGATGATGCTGTTCGCCATCGTCTTCGGCCTCTCGATGGACTACGAGGTGTTCCTGCTCTCCCGGGTCCGGGAGGAGTGGGGCCGCACCGGCGACAGCCGCACCTCGGTGGCCGACGGCCTGGCCGCCACGGCCCGGGTGATCACCGCCGCCGCCGCGATCATGGTGTTCGTCTTCGGCAGCTTCATCCTCGAGCCCGACCGGGCCACGAAGCTGATGGGCGTGGGCCTGGCGACGGCAATCCTGCTCGACGCCACCGTGGTCCGCATGCTGCTGGTCCCGGCCACGATGGAGCTGTTGGGCGACAGGAACTGGTGGCTACCCCGCTGGCTCGATCGCCTGCTCCCGCGGATCGACGTCGAGGGCCACGCCGAGCCGGCCCAGGTGGTCGTCCCGGTCAGCGGCGTCACCGTCGACACGGGCGAGCGCCAGCCCGTCGGCGCTACGGACGAGCGGTGATCTGCTGGACGGCCCAGGCGTTGCCGTCCGGGTCCTCGAAGTGGACGAACCCCGAGTTGTTCAGGTCGTCCTCGTCGGTGGCGGGGCGGATGGTCCCGTCCCGCCCGTAGAACTGCACCTCGCTGGTCGCCACGCCGTTGGCGACCAGCGAGGCGCGGGCGGCGCGCACGTCGTTCACGACGAGCTGCACGCCCTTCAGCGAGCCCGACGCCATGTCGCCGGGCCCGATCACGATCGAGCAGCCCGACCCCGGCGGGGTGAGCTGGACGAAGCGGTTGCCGTCCGGCGTCGTGGTGTCGTGGTCGACCGCGAAGCCGAGCCGGTCGGCGTAGAAGTCCCTCGCCCGCCCCACGTCGGCGACGGGGACGACCACGACCTCGAGTGTCCAGTTCATGGTGCCCCTTCTAGTCCGGTTCTGGTCCGGTTCCGGTCCGTCCCCGATGCCGCCGGCGCACGACCACGGCGACGGCCACGGCCCACACGACCGCCACGTAGGCGGCGGTGCCGGTCGCGGCGTCGCGCACGAGCAGCGACGGGTTCGCCGGGTCGGCGCCGTAGCGGCGGGCGAAGGGCCAGGCCACGGCGACCAGCACCGCCGTAGCGGCGACGGCCCCGGACACCGGTCCGCGCGCTCGGCGGGGGAGCGGGCGGGACAGTGCGACCGCGACGGCCAGGACGACAGGCAGCCACACCAGGTCGTGGACCAGCGCCGCCCCCACGATCCACCGAGTGGCGTCGGCGGGGTGGGTGTCGGCCGCCGCGTCCAGGAGGCCCCAGGCCCCGTAGGCCATGACCGGGGCGCCGACCAGCCATCCCGCCAGGGGAGCGGGCCCGGGGCGCCTCACCGCACCACCAGCCGGGCCAGCCACTTCGTCTGCAGGACGCCGGGCCGGTTCGGGCCGATCAGGCGAACCGGGTAGCCGTGGTCGATGTGCAGCTCGGACCCGTTCAGCTCGAGCGCCAGGAGCGTGTCCCGGTCGCGCGCCTGGGCGGCGTCGAGATCGGAGGCCCGGTAGCGGCCGCCCTCCTGCAACGACTCCACGGTGACGGCCGCGCCCGGGCGGGCGCCGGCCGCGGCCAGGAGATCGGCGACGCGGACGCCGCCCCAGCGGGCGGACGTCGACCAGCCCTCGACGCAGGTGATGGGCAGCTCGGCCTCGTGGCGGCGCATGGTGCGCAGGTCGTCGAGCGAAAGGGACAACGGCCGGTCGACGGCACCGGTCACCTCCAGGCGCCATGCCGCGTCGGTGGCCGCCTCCACCACGCCGGCTCCGACGGCGGTCTTGTTGATCGGGACGCCCTGGGGCCCCTGGTGCGGCCGCCGCTGGGCGAACGCGGACAGGGCGCTGGTCCCGGGCACGGTCCCTCCCGCGGCGCCCAGCGCCACCAGGGCGGCGGTCCCCGCCACGGCGGCGAGGAACGCCCGCCGCTCGCCCGGCGCGATCGGCTCGACGGGCCCGCCGGGCCGATCCGGCCCGGCATCGGCCGCTGCGCCCGGTCCGTCCGGAACGAGCAGGGCTGGCGGGCGGCGGTGCCGCCCGAGCACCCGGCGGGCGACGGCCCACGTGGTGCCGACGTGCACGGCGACGGCGCCGACGGTGACCCACGCGGCCCAGTAGTGGGTGGTGGGGAAGAAGAACGACCACGGGTACCACCGGGCCACGTTGAGCACGCCGCTGACCAGCAGGAAAAGCGCTCCGCCGACGAGGGGCAGGAGGGCGGCCCGCTGGGCGGCGTGGCCGGCCGACCGCACGGCCGGCCGCTGGAAGAACCGGGGGTAGGCGACCCACAGCTTCGCCAGGGTCAGCGGGATCAGCCCGAAGCCGGTCACGACGTGCGTCCCCTGCGTCACCCGGTACAGGCCCGCCGGACGGGTGGGCCAGGGCAGCCACCCGGGCGGGTGCTGCGCCAGGTGCGACAGCACACCGGTCACGAAGCACACGGCGAAACCGACGCCGAGCGCCACCCCGAGCAGCGCCGCGGTCCGCTCGTCGTGTGCCCGCCCGGGGAACCGCACGAACGCCCCGCTCCCGCCGCCCCCGCCGGCCCCGCCCTCGCCGCCGTCCCGGCGCTCCCCGGCGGCAGGTGCGACGGGGGCGGCGGGCACAGCGGGCCCCGTGGCGGCGGCGGCGGTCGGCCCGTCGGCCGGGCCGGGCGGCCGCCCGCTCCGCCCGGCCCGGTCGCGGTCGGCGTCGTCTCGTCCGGCCCCGGCGCCGGCGCCGGGGTGCCCCGTCACGGCCGGCTCCGGGCCGGGCGGCGGAGGCGGGCGAACCAACGGTCATCCCGCAGGACGACGTCGTCCGTCCGCAGCCCGGCGCCGTCCGCCACGAGCACGACGTCGGTGACCGAGAGACGCGCCCACGGGAACCACGGCCCCTCGCCGTCGGCGGCCTGGAGGCGGACGGACAGCCGCCCGCTCGCGACGCCCGGCCGCTCCACCTCGACCACCGCCACGCCGCCCGGCGCCAGCAGCTCGCCCACGCGGGCGAGCAAGGCGAGCGGGTCGCCACCGATGCCGACGTTGCCGTCGAGGAGGAGGGCGGCGGCCCAGCGTCCCTCGCCCGGCAGCGGGTCGAACACGCTGCGGCACAGCGCCACGGCTCCCCGGGCCGACGCCTCGGCCACGGCTGCCGGAGCGGCGTCCACGCCCAGCGCCGCCCGCCCGCCGGTCAGCAGCGCGGCGACGAGGCGACCGGGCCCGCACCCCAGGTCGAGCACCGGCGCAGGCAGGTCCGCCAGCAGCGCCCGTTCCACGGCCGAGGCCTCGCCCCGCCACCGCGCGACCGGCAGCGGGATGGCCTCCCCGCCCGCCGTCCGCAACGCGACGGCCCTCATGCCCGGCTCCCGGCTGCCGCCACGGGCCGAGCCGTCGGTCGCCGGGCGGACGCGGCGACGGCCGGGTTGGCGTTCGCCACCTCGGCCAGCGCGCGGGCGAAGCCCGTCTGCGGCGCTGCCGCGGCGACGGCGTGGGCGTCGGCGATCGTGTCGACGTCGCGGCGGCGCTGGAGGTCCACGACCCGGCGGCCGGCGGCGACGAGCCGGGCACGCTGGCGGGCGCCCGTGTCTGGCCGGCTCGTCGGGATCCCGAGGAACAGGCCCGGGCCCGCTTGCCGCATCCCGACGGTCCACCAGCCCCCGTCGACCGCCGGCCCGAACACCGCCGGTGCGTCGGCCCGCTCGCCCGGGGTGTCCAACGCGGCGAGGGCCGAGGCCACGTCGGTGGCCGTGAGCTGCGGGGTGTCCATCCCGACCTGGAGTGCCGGGCCGCGGGCGTGCGACCAGGCTCGGGCCAGCCGGCGGTCGAGGGGGCCCTCGCCCTGGTCCACGACCACGACGCCCGGCGGCAGCCATTCGCCCGGGTGCCCGTCGAGCGCCACGATCACGCGATCGGCACCGGCGCCGCAGGCGGCCGCCAGCGTGTCGGCCAGGGCCGCCGCGGCCAGCGCCGCCGCCTCGGCGGGTGTGCACGGCGGGCACAGGCGGGTCTTCACCCGGCCGGGGACCGGTTCCTTGGCGAGCACCAGCAGGTCCATGTCCGGCGAACCTACGAACGGCCGCGCCGGCCGTGAATGCCCGGGCGGCCCCTGTTCCGGCTTTCGTAAGCACTCGGGGGAGAGGGCGTCCGTACGCTGGCCTCGTGCCGGACCGCGCCCGCGTCCTCGTCGTCGACGACGACCCCAACGTGGCGGAGGTCGTCACCCGCTACCTGGAGCGCGACGGGTTCGTGGCCGAGCTCGCCCGCGACGGCCACGCCGCCCTCGACCGGGCGCTTGCCGTCCCGCCGGACCTCGTGGTCCTCGACCTCATGCTGCCCGGCATCGACGGCCTGGAGGTGTGCCGCCGCCTGCGGGCGCTGGCGCCGGTCCCCGTCATCATGCTGACCGCCCGGGGGAACGAGGCCGACCGGGTCATCGGCTTGGAGCTGGGCGCCGACGACTACCTGGCCAAGCCGTTCTCGCCCCGGGAGCTGATGGCCCGGGTGCGGGCGGTGCTGCGCCGGGCGCAGGGCCCGCTCGCCGCCCCCGCCGCCGGCCCGACCGTGCTGGTGGACGACGACCTGACCGTCGACGTGGCAGCCCGCCAGGCCCGCCTCGCCGGCCACGTCGTCGGCCTGACATCCCGGGAGTTCGAGCTGCTCGCCTACCTCATGCGCCACCCGCAGCGGGCGTTCCGGCGGGAGGACCTCCTCGCCGGCGTCTGGGGCTACAGCGTCGGGGATACGTCGACTGTGACGGTCCACGTCCGCCGGCTACGGGAAAAGGTCGAGCCCGACCCCGCCAACCCGGCGCGCATCGTGACCGTGTGGGGCGTCGGCTACCGCTGGGAAGGGGTGGCGCCGTGACCGCCCGCCGGCTCGTGGACGGGTTCGCGCTGGGGATCCTCGCCACCGGGTTCGGCGTGGCGTTGGTGGCCGGGGTCGGGCAGGGACTGCCGCTCGTGGACGTCCTCCAGCTCGTGGGGCTCAGCGCCGGAGCTGCCCTGCTGGCCGGCGTGGCCTGCTACGTGGCGCTCGAGGCGATCGGGCCCGCCCGGGCGTCGCTCGCAGCCCAGGCCGCCGCCGTGGCGCTCGTCGCCGTCGTCGGCACCGGCGTCGGCACGTGGGCGGCGGCCCGGGCGATGTTCGTGTCCTCCCACGACCTGGCCGCGCTGCTGGTCGTGCTGGCGGGCGCGGCGACGATCGGTGTGCTCGGCGCCGCCGCCCTCGGCCGCCGGGTCGAGCGCGCCAGCCGCGAGCTGGGCATCGTGACCCGCCGCATCGGCGCCGGGAGGAACGAGGACCGGTCCGACGACTGGGGCCGGGAGCGGGATCGGGACGGGGATCACGCCGGTGATCGCGAGGGGGCTCGGGATCGCGATCGGGGCAGCGGCGGCCGGGATGCGGTCGGCGGACGCCCGGGCCGGCCGGGTCGTTCGGCCCGGCCGGGGCCGAGCGCCGAGCTGGCGGCATTGAGCGCCGAGATCGAGGAGATGGGCCGCCGGCTGGCCGCGTCCCGGGAACGCGAGCGCACGCTCGAGGGCGCCCGCCGCCAGCTCGTGGCGTGGGTGTCGCACGACCTGCGGACCCCGCTGGCCGGCATCCGGGCGATGACCGAGGCCCTGACGGACGGCGTCGTGACCGACCCGGCCGAGGTGGCCCGCTACCACGCCACCGTCCAGGCCCAGGTCGAGCGCCTGACGCGCCTGGTGGACGACCTGTTCGAGCTGTCGCGCATCCAGGCCGACGCCGTCACGCTCACGCTGGGCGAGGCGTCGTTGGCCGACGTCGTGTCCGACGCCCTGGCGTCGGCGCGGCCGCTGGCGGAGGGCCGTGGGGTCCGCCTGGACGGACGGGTGGCCGGGCCGCCGCCGCGGTTGCCGCTGGCGGGAGACGAGATGGGCCGGGTCCTGCAGAACCTGCTCGACAACGCCATCCGCCACACGCCGGCCGGCGGCGCCGTGACGGTCGAGGTGCGGGCCGAGGCCGACGGCGCGTCCGTCACGGTGGCCGATGGCTGCGGCGGCATCCCCGACCAGGACATCGACCGTGTCTTCGACCTCGCCTACCGCGGCGACGCCGCCCGCTCGCCGGGCGACCGCGGCGCCGGCCTCGGGCTCGCCATCGCGCGCGGCCTGGTCGAGGCCCACGCCGGCGAGATCGACGTGGCCAACGCCGAGGACGGCTGCCGGTTCACCGTCCGCCTCCCGGGCACCCCGCCCCCGCCCGGCCCGCCCGCGCCCGCCCCTCCGCCGCCGCGCCCCACGAGCGCCTCCCTCCCCGACTGACCCGGCGGGGCCGCGCCGGTGCCGGCGCCGGCCCGAGCGGCCCGCAGTCCGGACTCGGCTCGGGCCGACGGCCACAGACGGCGGCTTCGAGCACGTCGGTGGCGTGCGGCGCGCCGGTGCGAAACGACGCCAGACGCACGACGCCCTTGCGACGCCGCGCGGGGCCGGGCGCTACGTGCGGACAGGGAGGATCGTGGCCACGCCCTCCGCCAGAGGCACGCGGGCGCGGAAGCCCAGCTCGACGGCGGCCCGGGCCGGGGACGCGACGATGTGGCGGACGTCGCCCAGCCGGTAGCCGCCCACGACCCGGGGGGCGGGGGCCCCCGCTGTGGCGGCGAGGCCCCGCGCCACGTCCAGCACGGTCGTCGGGTGTCCGCTGGCGATGTTGTAGGCCCGCAGCCCGGGCGGCCCGTCCGGCGGGGCGGTCAGGGCGGCGGCGTTGGCGGCCGCCACGTCCTTGACGTGGACGAAGTCCCGGGCCTGCCCGCCGTCCTCGAACACGAGCGGCGCCTCGCCGGCGGCGGCCCGGGTGGCGAACAGGGCGGCGACGCCCGCGTAGGGCGTGCCGAGCGGCAACCGCGGCCCGTAGACGTTGTGGTAGCGGAGCGCCACGGCGTGCATCCCGCCCTCGCGGGCCCAGGCGGCGAGCAGGTGCTCCTGGTGGAGCTTGGTGGCGGCGTAGACGTTGCGGGGGTCGGTGGGCCGGTCCTCGTCGACGAGCGCCCAGGTCAGGTCGGCCCCGCAGGCCGGGCAGGGCGGCTCCCACCGGCAGGCGTCGAGGGCGGCGGCGGTGCGCGGCGGGGCCGCCACGTCACCGTGGGTCGGGCACAGGTAACGCCCCTCGCCGTAGACGACCATCGACGAGGCCAGGACCAGCCGGCCCCGCCAGCCGGCGGCGTGCAGTGCCCACAGGCCGGAAGCGGTGCCGGCGTCGTTGTCGTCGACGTAGCGCCGGATGTCCCCCATGTCGACGCCGAGCCCGATCATGGCGGCCTGGTGGCAGACGGCGTCGGCGCCCCGGGCGTGGGCCCAGGCGTCGGGGTCGCGTACGTCGGCCACCACCCAGGTGGCGCCGGGGTCGTGGGCGTCGGCGTCCGGGCGGCGGCGGTCGAGCGCCACGACGTCGTGCCCGTCGGCGACGAGCCGCCCGACGACGTGCGAGCCGATGAACCCGGCGGCGCCGGTGACCAGGATGCGCATGGGCGATGGTCCTCCTACCAGGGGCTGTCGAGGGTGACGGCGAGGGCGAGGGCCACCGCCGCCTGGGCGGCGAGCCACGCCCGGGGGCGGGGGAGGGCGGCGGCCGCGACCAGCAGCCAGGGGACGAAGGGCAGCCAGATCCGCTCGACCTCGCCCTTGGACAGCCCGGACAGGTCGGCGGCCACCACGGCCGCCAGCGCCGCCGCCGGCAGTACCCATGCCCGCTGGGCCACCGGCCCGACGGCGCGACGGCGGGCCATGACGGCCAGTGCGGCCACGGCGGCCGGTCCGACGGCGAGCGCCAGGGCGGCGGGGTTCATGAGGAGGGTGAACAGCAGGTAGGGCCGGTCGCCGGCAACCCCGGCCCGGTACTGGGCGTGCGTGGCGGCGAGCCCGTCCCACCACCAGAACCCGGCGCCGCCGACGCCCACCACGACCGCCACCCCGGCCGCGGCGGCGAGGCCCAACCGCCCGCCCGCCCCTCCCGGACCGCCCCGCCACCTCCCGTCCGCCGATCGGCGCTCCACCCCGGCCCCGCCAGCGCCCGCCTGGCGGGTCCCGCGGGTCTCGCGGGGAAGGGCGGGAGCCCGGGCGTCCGCGCCGGCGCCTCCGGCGTTCCGCTGGTGGGTCCCGGCGGCGGCCGTCGTGGCGAGGAGGGCGGCGGTGGCGATGGCGGCGAGGGGGAGGGCGCCGTAGGTGAGGAACGCCGCGGCGGCGAGGGTGGCACCGCCGCCGGCCGCGGACGTCCGGCTGCGTCCGGCGACGACCAGGGCGATCCCGGTCGCACCGACGCCGGCGAACAGGGCGTCGGCGCTGGTCCCCAGCCACAGCGCCGCCGGTGCCAGGGCGACGAACGGGGCCGCCCGGCGGGCCGTCGCCTCGCCCGCCACCGCCCGGGTCGTCACCAGCGCCGCCGCCGTGGCGACCCCTGCGCCGGAGAGGACGAGGGCCGCCGCCCAGCCCGGTCCGGCGAGCTGCACCCGGTCGAGCCCCCACAGGAC
>Ga0126307_10001764_pt1 | contig 14392 bp, 23 predicted proteins | sample Plot28_FD_89955 | JGI IMG/M metagenome (GOLD analysis project Ga0126307, IMG submission 89955) | Serpentine soil microbial communities from UC McLaughlin Reserve, CA, USA - Plot28 | ecosystem: Environmental > Terrestrial > Soil > Grasslands | place: USA: UC McLaughlin Reserve, Lake County...
AAGCAATATTTTTTATTTATGTTTCTTAAGATATTCCTCGCACGCTTCTCTAACTACAGTTGCAAGAGATATATCATGATCTAATGCGTATTGTTTTAATCTCTTCAACAATTCTCTTGACATCCTCAATGACGTTTGAATTTCATCTTTTGGCATTCTTAATACTAATTATTTCATTGTTATTTGATGTATATTTCTATTTAACTTTTGATTTAATGCTGTTATTACAACAACCTTTAATAATTGGTGTAAACATATCACTACACCAATACACCATGATAAAATGTGGAAGTTGCTCATACCAATTTGATCCATTAAAAGAAGGTAATTCAAGGAAAAGAAAATGTGGAATGTGTTGTGTTGGAGATTCATATTCAATTAGATCAAAGAAAGATTATGAAAGAAATTTGGTACTTATGATGATCGAATGATAATATGTTAAATATACCTAAATTTTTATTCCCTCAAAAAAGGTAAAATCTCCTCGTTCTTCTTTAGTATAATAGAAAAACCATTATCCTTTAAAACATTGGGAAGTAAATGTAATCTTCTTCCTTCATCTAATTCATGTGTTGTTACTGCAATAAAAAGAGAATTATATTATTTTACTTGTTTATTATTATTATTATTATTATTATTAAGATATATCATCTAGAGTTTTATCGTTTATAAAAGTCTTAATATCATCCCAATCAATATAATTAACTGGGTCTATTGATTTCCTACAAGTTTTACAATACCATAAATTTCTTTCATTATAATCAGAAACAACAATAAGTAAATGTTGATTATCTAGTAGAGGTTTAAGATGTTCACATATCATTATTATAAAATATTTGTTTACTTGTTTATTACATTTGTTATCATCATACTCTATCATCAATCTTTTTATTAATTCATCTATTATTTTGCCAAATCTCTCTATCATTAATAATTTATTATAAGTTGATATTCTAACATTTGCGCTCCTTGTTATGCTATGGCTTGTTTACAATTATTAATAATAAACAGGAACTTAAGATAATAAATAATCTGTTAAATAATTTGTTTTTTTTAATAAACTATTAGTTTAATTAAAGATTGAGATAAAGAAGAAGAGGCAAAAAAATACAAAAAAGATTAATTTCTTTTTTTACTTCATTTTACATAATTTTCATATTGCCAATCTAATAATGGGAATATCTCCTCAATATAAAAAATTTTTATATAAATTAGAAATAAATAATAACAAATTGATTTACAATAGATTATTTTTAATGCTATCAATAACATTTCTAACAACTATATTTACTTTATTATACATATTGACTCTTGTTTCAGCATTTGCACAGACAGAAGGGATAAATCAAACTATGCAAGATATCAGTAAATCTACTAATCAAACAATACAGAATACCAATCAATCTGGCAACGAAACAGGTGAAGCAGTTCCCATTCAAAAAAATGTTACAGACTTTGGAGCCAACATCACTGAAGGCACAAAAGATTTAGTTGGAAATATGGGAGAAGGAATACAAAATTTTAGTAGTGTTAATCTAAGTCTTATTTTATAATTAAATATTTTTATTTTAAAATGTAATATAAAAAATCAACAGACAAAGAAGAACGATCTAATCATATCCTATAGGCATGCTCTTCTCTATCCTATTATATAGAGATGGATATACGGCTTTATATTATATTATATAAATATCATTGACAAATAATGAATAGAACTTTATTTTATTTACAAATATTAATAGCACTAGTCTTTACTTTATCTATGACAACAATAGAATCATTTAATTCTGCTATTGGTCAAGTAGATCCCTCTCAAGATCCAATACAACCTATACCTCCATCTAATACTACCAATACCAATCAAACAACTCCTATGATCTTTTCACAATAACTAATATTATAAATTGGATAATAAAAAAATAGATTTTTTTATTCATAATTTGTATTTTTATTGTATTTTAGATACAAATTAATTAATCTATTACTCTAGTAATATAGACAAATAAAATTGATGTTATAGAAATTGTAAAAAACAAAAATAAGAAGAAACTAATACAAGAATCTCCAATAAATTTATCAGATTAATATGAATGAAAAGAAAGATGAAACAACTCCAGGTAAATTCGAGAAATTAGCCAGTGCAGGAGAAAAAGCAGCATTCTATATACGAACAATAGATGATTTTGCTCATTGGGTTACTGCTAATATGATGTCTACTAGCATAGATGTGGAAGAATGCACTAATATCCTTGAAGATTATATAAAAAGTAACGAATCTATCATACAAAGAATAAACAAGGTAATGCCTCCTCCTCTATAATATAATTCCGTTAAAGTCCATTATAATTTTATAAAATAGATGGTAGAGCAGTTAAAAAAGTATCATTAGAAGATATTGGATTACAGGTTTAATTAATTGTCTTCTACTTCTTCTCCCTATATTTATCAATCAACTCTTTTATTTCAAAAGTGCTATTCTATTTAGAAACTTTTCACATTGTGTTTGCTGTTCTTTATCTTCTATTATTATCGGTAATATTTTGACATTTCATTTCTTATTCTTTTTATCTTTTTTGTGGTCTTATGCAAAATATACAAACCTCTCAATCGTTTTTGAAATCTGTTTTCTAATTTTTTGTAAACTCATTTCTTGTTATTTTCTTTATTATTATTTTCTTCATCATCGAATAAACTTTTTTCCGAAGATTTTTCTAATCTTAGCATTAAGCACTTTAGAAGTTGGGAACCCATTTGTTGATAATTATAGAGACTATTAGAATAACTAATAATGATAAATTAAAATTTGAATATGATAAAAAGGTATTTTATTTATTTCTTTAAACTGAAGACTATTCTAATATATATGAATTGACTCAAGAGTTATAACAATAAGATTATTCAATCAAAGAGGGAATATATTAATTGTGGAAATACATATTTAAACTAAATTAAATGACTAAGGATTAAGATGAAAGCGATATCTGTTAGTTTGCTCTCATTAATATTAGTTTCATCAATAGTAATAATAACAGTAGAAGAATCAAACGCAACTTCTAAAGCATCAGATAAAGGAGAAAGAATTACAGAAAAAGCCAAAGATAAAGCGGAAGATATAGGTGAGAGATTAAGCGAAATAGGGAAGCCAAGTAATAATTACAATGATAATGAGAAGATACAGAATGAATTTGATAACTCGCAAGATAAAGAAAATAACAAAGTGTCAATTGCAGATGAATTAAGAGAACTTTCACAACTCAAAAAAGAAGGAATTATAACAGAAGAAGAATTTACAGAAATGAAAGAAGATCTAATTAAATAATGATTAATGATTCTGTTAAAAATTGTTCCCATTTGGCATTTATTACATTCGAATATTATCTGATCAGTATAACATTTAGTTACATTAACAGAAAGGAGATGACTCAAAATTATATTCAATCATTAAAATATAGCATAATTGTTGTTGAGTAAAAAGAGAAAAGATTTCAGAAAAATATGACGCAAAGTTAATTTATTTGCATTATGACAAATCTCGAATAGAGGCTTTAAATGAGTTTATTTAATAACATTAATTATAATAAAACATTCATATCAACAATAGCGATATCATTCGTTTTTATATTAGTCGCAGGTTTATTATTTTTTGTATCTGCAATATCTCATCAAACATTTGCTCAAGACACTTTAACAATAAAAGAAACAATAGAAAAACTCTTTCCTAACGAAAATGAAGAACCCGGAAGTCAAACAGTTGTAAATGAGACTAGTAGTATAGTACAACAAGAAAAACATGAACAAGTTGGAGGTTCAACATTAGAAGAGCAACTAAAATTAGCACAAGAAAAATTAAATCAATTAGGATTAGGGTTCATCTCTGATATGGTAGTCAATCGTTAAATACGCAAGAAAAGTCAGTCAAAGAGAAGGTAAATCAAACATACCACAATATAGGTCAAACAAACAACACATTAAATTCAAGTCAATTAATAAAAAAGGTTTATGCTTTAAATGAATATGTAAATGATGAATATAATATCAGATTTCATTATCCAAATGAATGGCAGATCAAGCAAGGAGAAATAGTGGAAATAGAAAATGAAATTAAACTGTATATATTACTCCTTCGAACAGAACAAAAAGAAGAAGAAGAATTTAAAGTAGGAGATCCATGGTTGTCTATAGAAGTATATCCAGATATAGTATATCCTGATATAAATAATCTAAAACAGTTAAGCAAACACGTTCAAACTGACTTATTAAAGCATGAATGGTATGATATAATAAATTATACTAAAAAGTATAAAGGAGATATTCAATATATCAATATTACCTATCAGACCACACCAAAATTTGATGTTGGTAAATACATAGCAACAGAATTATTATATTATAATGGAAATACTGGATATAGAATATCCTATGGTATGTCACCAGATCTTATTTCTGCAAATAAACATAATCTTTTGATTATGAATGAAATATCTGAAAATATAATAGAATCAACTAGTAATAAAAATGATTATTCAAATATCCAAACAACAACAACTAACAATATAACAAATTTATTATTTGAAAAGTATTATCCAATCGTTAAAGTAGAATACGAAAGTGATTCTATGATACCAATCCATTAAGTAACGGAACTGAGTTCCGTTACTTTCTAATAATTAGAACAAGCAATTCATGGAGTAAAAAGTATTGATAATTGGTTTGGTCATAATAAAAAAGGAACTTGGGAAGAACTGCGGAACTCAGTTCCTCAGTCTGGACCAAATCCATTGAGACATGATAAAAAATTCATTGAAATCTGTAAATCAATTGCACACTCCAAAATACCAATATCAATCACTTCAAATCATTTTACAAATAGATCTTGACGTTTTTGATTGAAGCATAAAAATCGGAAGATATTGTTGAAGTGACAGAACAAGAACCAGAAAATCTTCTAAATCATAGTAAAATTGTAGAATATAATATTGTATGATATTTTTAAAAAATAGAAAAATAAATATAATTTTTTATTATTTATCTATTAAATAGCAATAGAAATATGATTTAATAAAAATTGATAAGGCTAATCTTTTCTATAAGGTTTATTTTTCTCTTCTACATTTGAGGGATCAGTACTCGAGTTACCAGTTTTAAGTATATATTTACTTATATTGTCAGGATCACCACAACCGATCAGTCTTATAGCAAGATCAACAGGAATATTATCCATATTTTTTTCTTTTTTCATCTATTATATAAATTTAAACCTTATTATTCTTAATTTCGAATAATAATAATAAAGACAAGTTATATAACTTACAATAATAATCTTTCCATTATATTTGACTGCTAAAGAAGGATTTATGATAATGAGAGAGAGAATTTTCATTATACATAATTCTGCTAAAGATAGGACAATAAAACATGAGTATACCTTACTAAACTTAATGGACAATGAAATTCCAAGTATTTTTCTACCTCTATCAGAATTTATGATTGGATTAAAAGTTTATGATGAATCAGGGAAAGAATTGCCTATTTATACAAATGATTTGACTAAAAAAGTATTATCTGTTAACAAAGATTTTGAGAGTATTATAAAAGATATTGAAGAGAGAAAACAATTTTTAGTATGGATAAAATTACCAGAAAATGAAAAAATAAGAAAAGATCAATCTAAAATAATCAAACTACAATACAAAAATGTTACTCCTGTAAAAATGTTAAAGTTTACTAATTCTTTACATACGTGGAAAAAATTAAAATTTCTTTTTAGTGTTCCAAGATTTAGAACAATATATACAAAACCAAAAGGTTTTTCTCATGACATATTTTATATTTTTTCAATTCCAGAAGATTATGAATTAGATTATGAGATTAAGGAAAATGTAAGATTAGAAAATGATAAACCGATAAACCTGACTAAGTCCGATGGTGTTTATATTAATGGTGATAATAATAATTTATCAATAAGAATACCTCCTTTTTCTAATGCTACTTCATTTAATATGATTTATGATGTTATTCCTGAAAAAGGCGATAGAATATTTTATGCAATTCTTGTATTCTTTTTAATTGGATTATCTACTTCTTTTAGTCTGATTGGAACTCAAATTATTGATACTTCAATAATTCCTTTTAATCATATATATTTTCATATTAATACATTGTTAGGAGGAATAATAACTGTATCTCTTGCATCAATTGGGTTTATGAAAAAATGTGCTACTAATAGAACTAGACTTTGGTTAATATTTCCAATAATAATATCATCAATAGGCTTTTTACTTAAAGATATATTCAAATAATCTAAACAATTACAGACAAAATAAAATTATTGAATTTTTGTTTAACTTGATCTCTTTGTCCTTCAGGAACTTCATAATATACTATTAAAGATATCGAGTTATTTTCAACATTGACGATATGTGATTGCGAGCCATGAATCTTACCATTATACTCTGTTACAATATCAGATAAAATCTCATATTTTCTTTGAATATCGGCTATAGAACCTTGCAATAGTTCCAATGAATTAGACATCTTTGGTTTAGGTTGGTTCGAATAATATGATTTTTTATTATTGTAATAAGTTGGCTTCGATGTATCAATAGATGGTGGAGTTATTGATGATTTTTTATTTGCTACTCTATTTGGACAAATATGCTTTTTCCTAGTAGATAATTCAAAATAGGTATTTTCATCGGTTTTCCAATATATCTCTACACCGCACCCATAAGTGCACCTCTTGGACGTTATTTCTACTGATGAGGACATGCTAATTTAGTTCTCTTCTACTTTATAGTCCTTTGTTTGGTTTCAATTTTCATTTATCCAACATTCTTTACATATCATATTGCCATTTTTAATTGTAAATTCAGTTTGTTTTCCACATTTAGCACAAAATGCTATGGAACTCATTTCTTATTGTTATTGTTGTTCTTGTCTTTTTTGTAAAGGTTTGATTCTAATTCCTTGATTTTGTTCTCAAGTTCTTTATTATCAAGATTATTAATATTTTCTTCTTCTTCCTTAAGTAATGCTGTTAATATTTTATCTGTAATTTTTTTAATATAAAATTCAGCATCTTTTATATCATAATAAATAAAAGTCTTGTAATTTTCCAGTGCATACTTTCTAAATTCTTTATCATTTAATACCATATTTGTAATTGGAGCCATAGCATCATCCACAGTTTTTGGATCAGATTTAATTTCTTTAACTTGAAGATATTCTTTAATTATATGTGCAATTGCTCTAAGGCGCCCTTCTCTAGTTTCATAGATTTTTTCGCCTTTGAATTCATCAACTTCGCCCCATCTACTACTGCTCATTTCTTGTTATTCCTTAGGTTAAGATATAATATCATCTAATTTCACTACATAATGTTCGCACATCATTAAGTGTAACCAGAGTTGAAATTCAACATTTTCATCATTTCTACTCTGAAACTTTTGATTAATTATGTAATTCATTTCTTATTAAGTTTTTTATAGGCTTCAATACATTTTTTGATAATATCATCAATAGTTTCACCATAAACTCCTAATTTCACCAATTCTTTATGAGTTTCATCACTAATACTAACGGTCTTTCTATTCAAAACACTCATTATTGTCATATATAAATAATATATCTTACGCTATTTATGTTTATTGTGTGATACATAATATACACAACCAACACAATAAATATAACTTTTGTGTATTACACAATATTACCATGTTAAAACAAATAACAACTAGTGAAATAGTTGGTGAACAACAACAAGAATCAAGAAAAGATAGACGTGAGGGCAAGGGTCGTGTCCTTGCCATCTCACGCCGGATATACCGTCTCCAAAGAACAGATGTTTTTTATGTTGAGTCAGAGAGCAGCGATGGAGTTTACTACTTCGTAAAATTTAAGCCTGACGTTTTCGAATGGTGTTCATGCAAGGACAATTCGACAAAAGGATTGAAGTGCAAGCATTTGTTTGCAATAGAATTTGCTATAAGATGGGGAACTCTAAGAGACACTGATAAATTGCCAGCAGAAGCAAAAAGATATGGTTCTACAATTTCAACAACAGCAACAGATGTAAAACCAGATACTACTCTGATGAAGGCAATATCAGCAGCAACAAATGAAGAACTAGGAAATCATTTCCTAGTTGCGAAAAGTATAAAACAAACTTCTAGAATCTTCAGCCTACGAGAGGCAGAAGTAGCAATACAACAAAAAAAATCAAAGTCATACAAAGATGGCGATTATTCTTTTTGATAGATGTAAAGAGGGAATTAAAATGTCAGATAAAGATAAAGAATTGAAGGAGAATATTATAGATAAAGATAAAGAACAAGAAGAAAGACACCATATGAAAGATCCAACTTATCCTTTTAAGTCATAAACTGCCACCTACCTTGAATGAAGTTGCTTATGTTATTGCTAAAGTATACAAATACGGAAATATAGATGATTATGCTGAGAAATTGATAAGAGAAGATATTGAAAAGAGGATAAACAGTAGTAGTGATGATGGTATCGTCGAAGATTCATTCAAAGAATTCTCAAAAAATATTGCCTTCCCCTTCCCCTTCTTCTTCTATTGATGACTATAACGAGGTAGAAGAAATTCAGGTAACTTTAAGATTGAAGAAGGATGTTGTTCAACTTGGTACACTAATAGCAAAACACTATAACGAAGATTTTGACAAATTCGTTAACGAAGAAATAAACAAGATTATATACACATTATCAGAATCATCATCAACAATATTAAGCCCACCATCAATTTCAGATGAATTAAAACAAGAGATACAGAAACTATTATTGTTGGAAGAAGAAAAGAAAAAGAAAGATGTGATGAGTAAATGATTTACTCAGGTAATACTTCTATTACTACTAATCCTAACCAAACCAACATCGTTTTTGAATGCAGTGACTTACGAAGAGACATGGGTTTGTTACTTTTAAAGAGAAAGAAAGACGAAAAATTCGAATTACATCTTCATAATCACTACACTTGTCAGGCATTAGCAATGGTTCTCTCACTAGAAGATCTTGCTAGAATGTTTGAATCTCTAGAAGAATATTGTATCAGAGAGAATAGATAGCAGAAGAAGAACAAGAGATATGACTTCTAATAATAATACTACTACTATTGTTACAACTAATAATAATAATAAAAAATTTACCATTTCATTAACCAAGGGAGAACTCGACAATATTCAGAAACAATTCCTTGACGAGTTGGATGAAATGTTAGATAAAATTAGAAGAAGAGGAAGTAATAGAAGGAATAACATATTAGTAGTAGAAGAAAAACAAAGTGACTGATGAATGAACAACAACAATAATAATAAAGGAAAAAACAATAACAATTTGAATATAAAATTATACGTTAATTATACTCCTAATATAGGTAACATGATTCATTCATTTACCTCTACTATAGGTAACTATTTTTAGGAAATTATTAATTTTATAAAGCGAAACAATATTTACGTCATTATAGTAGAGTACATAGTTACAACAATGGCAATAACAAAATTGAAAAGGATAGCAGTTCATGAAACTGTATATCAGCAATTAAAACAATTAGGTTCTGCAGGCGACAGTTTTAATGATGTCTTGGTCAGAATCTTATCATCATCAACAACAGAAGGAGGAGAAAAATTAAGGTGTTAGAGTCCTGGACCGACTCTAACAACAACAGTAGGAACAATAGAGGTACTAAGAATTTTTCCAGTCCTTACTCCACAGGTCATGAACAGCAACAGCAGGAGGTCAATTATTAGGACATGATTACTTCCACATACTTTGATTTAAAGTATACCAAAAATAGAGGTGTTTTATGATACGACTACAACAATAACAACACTTAACGATTCTGCTGATTTTTGGCATAAAGATATAGGAGTTAATCCTATTCCAGCAGATACAAAAAATAAAACAACTTTTGAGAACTGGTCACAATGGAAAGACAAACCAATGCCTCTTGAGGTTTTTGAATCCTACAAGAAATCAGGATACTACAATAATGGAATAGCGGTTATAACTGGCAAGATATGGCGTGGACCATATGAAGGCAAATATCTTGTAGCCATTGATCTAGATAATAAAAAAGCAATTGAAGAGTTTTGTAGGAATAACCTAGAACGATTAAAACAATCAACACTCATAGAACAGACTTCGAACTTGGATAAAATGCATATTTATTTTATAGTTTATAGGGAGATTCCAAATAAATCATGTGATAAAACCAATGCTGAACTACTAAATAAAATCAATGTAAATGAAATTCCAGCAATAGAAGTTAAATCAAATTCTAAAGGTATCATGTTTTGTGCTAATTCACCACATAAAAAGGATGGCAATTATCAAATCATAGGAACAACAAAGCCACAAGTTTTTGAAGCATGGGGAATTCAGGAACAAATTAGTATTATATGCGATAAATACAATATTCCTTACGGCTTTAACTACGGTAGCAGTAGTGGAAATTATAATTATAATATTGGTCCTTCTATACAGGAATTATTTAGTCCTGGAACCAAGATACTAGAAGGTCACAACAGACACTTAGGAATTTTACGAATAATGGATTCATTGCTCATAAAAAATATGGGGTTTTTGACTTTGGAAGAAATTAAAGAACATGCCAACAAACGAAACTCAGAACTATGTATACCACCATTAGACAATACTGAAATTGAAAAACTATGGAAACAAGCCTACGGTTATGCTATAAAAAAAATCAAAGAACGAGAAGAAGCAGCAGCATTAAAGAGAAAACAACAACAACTGCAAAAAAAAGGTTCGATAGCAGTAGAGTATGAAGAAGATGAGAGATATGATGAAAGCCAAGGCACTGCTACTACCATAAAAACAGAAAAGCAACAACTGATCGAAGAAGGTACACAACTTGTCATGTCCAAATACAGATTCCTTACAATTGAAGAAAGCAAGGATATTTTATTTTATGATGATGAGAAAGGTGTTTATGTTTATGGTGGCGAGATTTTAATTGAAAAAGAACTTGAAGTGACATTTGGTTTCAAACTTAGAACTTCTGACATAACTGAAATTAAAAATCATGTTATGCGTCAAACTTATATAAAACGTGAAAATTTTGATTTTGATCTAGATGTTGTAAACATGGAAAATGGATTATATAATATGAGAACAGGCAAATTTGTATCACATACTCCAGACTATTATTCATTAAATCAAAAACCTTTCCCATACAATCCAAAAGCAAGACCAAAACACTTTATTAAATTTCTTAAAGAAGAAGTACTTTGGACTGAAGATATAACAACTGCAATAGACATTATCGCTTACACTTTTTTAAGATATAATACACATGAACTATATTTTATATTGATAGGTAATGGAGCAAACGGAAAAAGCGTCTTTACAGGATTGGTTACAAATTTACATGGTTTGAAAAATGTTAGTAATGTATCATTAACTTCGTTAGTAACTAATCGTTTTGCACTTGCAGATTTAGAAAACAAAGATGTCAATATAGATACAGAGTTGTCAAGCGCGACAATCAAAGATATGTCTATTTTAAAGAAGTTAACAGGTAAACAGCTATAAGGATAGAGAGAAAAGGTAAAGATGCATACGAGGTAATCTTACATGCTAAACAGATCTTTAATGCTAATCAGATGCCTAACAATCCTGATAATTCTGATGCTCGTCATAGACGAGAGATTCCACTTAGTTTTCCATTTCAGTTTGAAGGTGCAAAAGATGATCCAAATTTGTTAAATAAACTTTCGACGGAAGAAGAATTGTCAGGAATATTCAACATAATTGCCCATCTTTTGAGGAATAGAATAATCAAGACTCAAAGAATATACATAAACCAAAAAACGATAAAAGAAAGACGGGAAAAAGCAGAATTGACATATGATCCTATTAAATCCTTTAAAGATAGGGTAATTGCTAAAGATTCAGTAGACTCAGATTATGAAATTAAAGATGAACTTTACATTGCATATAGAAGATTCTGTAAATTCTATAAATTACCAGTACAACAGAAAGAAACCTTTGGTGGTATATTAAAGAAAAAGCCATACGAGTGGAAGGATGGAAAAAAAATGAAAGATGGTATTAGAAAAACAATGTGGAAAGGTGTAAGGCTAAAAGAAAGATGGAAGAATGATGATATCTTTTTACAACAAACAATTGATGGTACTAGTTTTGTTATGGATGATGATGAGGATGAGGAGGCTGAAGAAGATGCTAAATTCTAAAAAGGCTTTCTTCTATACGAATAAACAAAAATTGGCATGGTTGTCATAGTTGGCATGGCTTAAATCGGTACAGAAAAAATATTTTTTTCAATTATTGTGCTTGAAAATGACAAAAATAAGCACAATTATTCAAATAAAAAATTATTTTATTGGATTTGTACTATGCCAACCATGCCAGCCATGCCAAAAATAGAAGACAAGTAATAATTATTAAGAATAGGTGACAATTTAAAATTACCACTACCACAACCATCACATTATAACCAAGCAAGTTATATCTTAATAGTATAGTAAACTATGATGTAGTGCAAGGATGCAAGGGAATATGTTTCACGCCATAAAGCAATGAGGCCTAGCACTGGTAATCGATATGTGATAGGACAAAAATGCTGTCAGGTTTGTCAAGTTTTCATTTATTGGCAGGGTTTGTTTTGTCCATGTTGTGGCTGTCGATTAAGAAATAAACCGAGAAATGGGAAATTCAAACTAATTTTAAGTAACATATCAAAAATAATAAATAAATAAAAAATAATGGTTTATTCCTCTATGCACACATTTCAATACACATTTCTGCATTTTGTGGACAAGGAGATTTACATTGAGTTTCTATAACTTGTTTAGTATCGTTCGTCGTCTTACTATTATTATTATTATTATCAACAACAAAGTTTTCTTCTTCTCCAAGAGCATTATCAATTCCAAAAAATGTAGTTGCTAGTAGTACATAGACTATTATTGTTGTTATCACGACATAGGAGGAAGATGAAATTGCAATAATTAGATTTTTCATATACTTTCTCTTAACGTATATTATATATTAAAATAAAAATATTTTAGTACGAATTTAGATAAATGTTTCAGTAAATATTTTCTCTATCTACAGAGAATATGAAAACTAAGAATATTTTAGTAAGATCATAATAAAAGAATAAATATTATCATCATTCTATGATTAAATTTTTTTTGTATTGATTTCACTTTTGTTGGTCTTGTCAAAAACTTTAGTCTTTCTCTAATTTTTCGAATATAAATATAAACTATAGTTCAATAATGGGATGATATTTCATAATTTTATCATACATTCTATATCATTTTGCCTTTGTAGTTCGTCGTATGAGTATTAATCTGATTGTAACATTGTTTAAACTCAAAAAATTACTTTTTTAATAGTAGTAGGCTGTGGCTTCTATCAATTTTAAACTATAAACAATTAGAGTTTGTCATCATGAGAAATAGATTTTTTCTCCTTTCTAACAAATCTAGTTCAAGAATATGATGGTAATAGAGTGAGTAAAATACATTCATTTTAATTTTGCCTCATTTTACCATCAGCACCGTCAACATAATCATTATCACTATTATTTCCCCATTTCCATTTCTTTATTGTTATTTTTCTTCTTCTATTCTCTCTATTATTGTCTTCTTTTTCATTATTGGTACTACTATTATGTTCAAGTTTATTATTTTGTTGAGATAATATCCATTTCTTTTTCCAAAAGAATAATAAAGTTATACCTGTAATTGTAACCATAACTGCTACTAATATAACAAAATCTTTGGGAATTATAGTAATATTATTCAAATCAAAGCCTTGCAAATTAAAAATACTCAACAAAAGCGAAAGTGGTAATATAATTGTAGAAAATATTGTCAATATTTTCATTGTCTCATTCGTTTGCAATGAAACACTTGAAGAAAATACTTCTCTTGTTGAATTTATTGTATCTCTATAAGATTCAACCATATCAATTAGTTGATTAATGCTATCATATACTATACCAAGAAACTTTATGTCTTCTTTATCTTCCTCTATTTTATTTAAATAATTTATAATATCTCTTGCATGCCAAAAATGTCTTCTCACTATTATGGATTGTTTTGATACAAGATCTAATTGATTCAATGTATTTCTAGATGGTATACGTGATGCTTCCTTTTCAAGATCTAATATTTTGAGTTCTATTGCAGTTACGAGTTGTTCATAGGTCTCTATTACAGTAGTAATTATGCTATAATATAATGCATCAATACTATAATTTAAAATCTTATTATTTTTCAAAAACATTCGTCTTCCTCTAGATATAAGATCCACTTTTTCGGAATGAATTGTTAATAGCCATCCTTTACCAACAAAAAAGTATATTGGATATATT
>Ga0126307_10001766_pt1 | contig 14389 bp, 14 predicted proteins | sample Plot28_FD_89955 | JGI IMG/M metagenome (GOLD analysis project Ga0126307, IMG submission 89955) | Serpentine soil microbial communities from UC McLaughlin Reserve, CA, USA - Plot28 | ecosystem: Environmental > Terrestrial > Soil > Grasslands | place: USA: UC McLaughlin Reserve, Lake County...
GCTACAACGTCGCGGCGCTCCCGCTGGCCGCCGCGGGGCTGCTCAACCCGCTCCTGTCGGCCGCGGCGATGGCGCTGTCGAGCGCGTCGGTCGTCGCAAATGCGCTACGTCTCCGGCGGTTCCGCTCGCAGCACCGATAAACCACCGAGGCGATTGCATCTCGGCTCAACCCCGTAGGCGCGTGTCGGTGGTTCTCGAACGACTTGGACGAGCGCGCCTGAAGCGCGCGTGCGCGCGTGACTGTAGGTTGCACGGCCGCGTGCGGCTGAAGCTGACGATCATCCTCTGTGCCCTGCTCGCGTCGCTCGTGCCGGCCTCCGCCGCACGCGCGGCGACCGTCGCAACGCTGCGCGAGGAGGTGCGCACGCTGCTCGACTCCACCGCGTACCAGTGGGCGCGGATGAAGACCCCCGCCGGCGACTTCCGCAACCCGTTTCCGGCCGACCTCGCGCGCGGGCACGGCTCGTTCGTGCCGCCGATGCTCGTCTACGCACTGGAGCGCGCCGGCGAGCGCCGCGGCGACCCGGCGCTCGTCGCGGCGGCCGAGGCGGCGTGGCCGCGGAGCGTCGATCCGGTCCGGGCGAGCGCGTTCGACATGGTCGGCGCCGCCTACGCCTACCGCAAGCTCGCGCTGACCGACGCGCGCCGCGCGCAGCTCGCCCAGTACCTGAGCCGCTACGGGATCCCCCAGAACGGCTACAGCTGCCTGATCAATCCCGTGTGCTACGGCAACCTCCGGCTCGTCGACGCGCTCGCCGTGCTGGCGATCACCGCCGCCGGCATCCGCTCGCCCGACCCGGGGGCGCGGCTCTCGAACCCTGCCGGCGCGCGCCGGTTCCCCGTCTGGGTGATCAACCAGCGCGTCGGGGAGATCGTCGATCACGGCGTGCGCGCGCGGGCCGCCGGCCGGCGGTTCCGCGGCTCCTATCTCTCGGACCCGTCGATGAATCCGCTCGCCTACCACGCGCTCTCCACGTTCATGCTGTCCGAGGCGATCGCCGTGCTCGGCCGGGAAGCGTCGCGCGCCGCGCGGCGCGCACGGCGCGAGACGACGGACACGCTCGCCGCGCTGGTCGCCCCCGACGGCGACACGACCTACCTCGGCCGCGGTCAGGGCCAGGTCTGGGTACCGGCGATCGTCGCCGGCGCACTCGCGACCGCCGCCCGCCGCGCCGCGGCGCACCACCCGGCGCGCGCCCGGCGCTATCTCGCCGCGGCGCGGCGGGCGGTGCAGCGGCTCGAGCGGCTGCACGCGAGCCGGCACGGGCTGCTGCTCGTGCCTGGGGCCGACGCGCGGACGACCGCCGACGGGATCGACAGCTACGCGCACACGGTCGCCTACAACGGGCTGGCGCTGTTCGGCCTGACGCGGGCGCTCGACGCGCTCTCCGGGATGCGGAGGCTGCGGATCGGCCGGCTGATGTCCGCGCACCGGCTCGCGCTGACCGACCCCGGCACCAGCGGCCTCGGCGTCGTCTCGAACGGCCGCGTCTGGCTAGCGGTGCGGCGCAAGACCGCGATCGTGAGCGACCTGCGCTTCGACTTCGGCGCGCTCGCGCTCAAGCGCCGGACCGCTCGCGGCTGGATCGACCTGCTGGCGCCGCGGCCGCTCGCCCCGCTGGCGGCCAACACGGGCGGCCCGGCGCTCCTGCACCGCGGCGCGCTGCTCACGCCGGGCGGGTTCTCGATCCGCACGCGCGGCCAGACGGTGACCGTCGATGGCGGCTACCGCGCGAACGACCGCTGGGTCCGCCGCGTGCTGTTCCGCTGGCGCATCGGGCGCAGGGGCGCGCGGCTGAAGGTCAGCGGAGCGCGCCGGGGCGACCGCTTCCGGATGCTCGCGTACACGCCGGCGGGCACCGGCGCGCTGCACCCGAAGGCGCTCGAGGCGGCCGGCGCGCGCTGGAAGTTCGACCGGCCGATCCTCGCCCGCCGGATCCCCGGCTACCATTCCGCCCCGATCGAAGCGCTCGACGGGCTCGAGGCGTGGCTGACAGCGCCGAAGTCGGGCCGCTTCGTGGTGAAGATCGGAATCTGAGTCTCTTATCGGACGTCCGGGCCTTCCAACACTGCTGCCCTGCTCCCGGACTACCGATGAGATCTCCCGTGACCACTCGTACTCGAACCCTGCTCGCCCTCGCCGCCGCGCTGGTGGCGTGGCTTTCCGTGCCGGCCGGCGCGCACGCGTTCACGATCGGCATCAGCGAGCAGAAGACCGGCATGTGGCAGGACCCGCGCTTCGCCCAGCTCGGCGTGAAGCAGGTCCGGCTGATGATGTCCTACGACTCCGTCCTCGTCGGCGACTTCTCGCGCTACGACGCGTGGATGAACGCCGCGCGCGCCCGCGGCGCCGAGGTTCTGCTGACGATCCAGCACCACTCGCGCGTGCCCTCGCGGCTGCCGTCGAACGCGCAGTACCGGCGCGTCGTGCGGATCCTCGTCAAGCGCTATCCGTGGGTCAAGACGATGTCGGCCTGGAACGAGGCCAACCACCAGTCGCAGCCGACCTACCGGCGCCCGCGCCGCGCGGCGCAGTACTACAACATCATGCGCAAGCTGTGCCGCGGCTGCCGGATCGTCGCGGCCGACGTGCTCGACGGCAAGAACATGCTCGCGTGGGTCGCGCGGTTCAAGCGCTACGCCAAGCACCCGCGCATCTGGGGCCTGCACAGCTACGGCGACACGAACCACTTCCGTCCGCTACGGGCGACGGCGACGCGCTCGCTGCTGTCAGCCGTCAGGGGCGAGGTCTGGCTGACCGAGACGGGCGGGATCGTCCGCTTCGGCCGCAGCTTCAAGGGCGGGCGGCGCGGCGAGGCGCGCGCGGCGAAGGCCGTCAAGCGGACGTTCGCGGTCGCGCGCTCGAGCGGCCGGATCAAGCGCGTCTACCTCTACCACTGGGACGCCGACCCCAAGTTCAAGACCTGGGACTCCGGCTTCGTCGCCGCCAACGGCCGCGCGCGGCCGGCGCTCGACGTGCTGCGCAAGGAGCTCAACCGCCAGCGCAAGGGGCGCGCGCCCGCGCTGCCGCGGCTCACGAAGTACCCGAAGCAGAGGCTGCCGCTGTAGAAAGGTGAACGGCCCGCCGATGGCGGGCCGTTCGTACTGCTCGTAAGCCAATTCGGGCTAGATCGTCTGCACGTTCGCCGCGTTCGGGCCCTTGGGGCCCTGCTCGGCGTCGTAGGAGACCTTGGCGCCCTCGGGGAGCGACTTGAAGCCGCTGCCCTGGATGGCGGAGTGGTGGACGAAGAGGTCCTTGCCCTGGTCGTCAGGGGTGATGAAGCCGAAGCCCTTCTCGTCGCTGAACCACTTCACGGTTCCGGTTGCCATCTGCTTGCTCCTCCGATGAGGTCTGTGTGCTGCGAAACGCGGGAGGTGCTGGGCAACAACTGCGGACCGCTGGCACTGCTTTCGCCGGGCTGATTGCCCGGCCACGAGCTAACCATGGTATCGGCTCGTGTCAATCGCCGTCGTCGCGGTGGACCGTACCAGGCGAGAACGCCGGCAGGCAGACCGCGACATAGGACGCGCCACCCTCCTCGGGCGAGGAGTAGCGGACCCACTCGCCGCCGCGGACGAGCACGGCCTGGCCGGCGCGGACGTCGAGCCAGCCGGCCTCGTGCTCGACGTGCAGGCAGCCGTCCAGCACGAGCGTCCACTCGTCGAACTCGGGCCGCTGGCCCGGCTCGACCCAGCCCGCGGGCGAGGTCATGCGCGCCACGCTGACCCGGTCCTCGCCGGTGTTGACGCGGCCGACGAACTCCTCGATCAGCTTGGGCTTGGTGCCCGCCGCCTCGATCGTCGATGGGCGCTCGATCAGCTCTGGCATCGGGCGAGCGAGTGTAAGGGGCTAGCGGCGGCGGCGCGCGAGGACGACGCCGACCGCGAGCCCGTAGGCGGCGTGGTCGGCCCACTGGCGTGGCTGCGGCAGCGCGCGGATGCGCCCCAGCCGGCGGCCGATCAGACCGAGGTCGAGCGCTGCGATCGCGATCCCGCCGAGCAGGCCGCCGAGCGGCTCGCGCTCGCGCGGCAGCGCGCGCTCGAGCACGACCGCCCAGCCGACCGACAGGAGCAGGTGGACCGGCACGGCGGCGGCGAGCAGCGGCAGCGTGCGCGTCTCGCGCGGGAGCAGCAGCGCGCCCGCCGCGCGCGCGCCCTCGAGCACGTCGTCGCCGCGGGCCAGCGCGATCGCGGTCGAGGGAGCGCCGCTGACGGCGGCAGCGACCAGCCCGGCGTGCAGGGCGTCGTGCATCGCCCGCGCAGCGTACGCGCGCTAGAACGTGTCCATGCCCCAGCAGACGATGCAGGACGGCGTCAGCGTCGCGACGCTCGACCGCGACGGCTCCGAGCGCTTCCAGGCGCTGAGGCGGGAGCTCGGCGTCAGCTCGTTCGGGCTGAACCTGATCCGGCTGCGGCCCCGTGAGCGCGGGCGGATCCACCGCCACAAGCGCCAGGAGGAGGTCTACCTCGTGCTCGAGGGAACGCTCACGCTCGGCGTCGAGGGCGAGGAGCACGAGCTGCCGCTCGGCTCGCTCGCGCGCGTCGCGCCATCGGTCCGCCGCCAGCTCGTCAACCGCGGCTCCGAGCCCCTCGTGCTGCTGGCGATCGGCGGGGCCGAGCCGCACGTGGGCCGCGACGGCGAGGCGTTCGCGACGTGGGAGGAGACCGAGCCGCGCCCGCCGCAGGAGGTCCCGCTCCCGCCCGACGTCGACGGCTGATGTTCACAGTCCGCTACCTCCTGCCGCTGGGCATCTTCCTGCTCGGCTGCGCGCTGCTGATCATCGACGGCGGCGGCACGACCGGCTGGGAGGGCTTCTTCATGGCGACCGGCGCGGCGCTTGCCGTGCTGCTGCTCAACTGGCTGTTCCGGCTCGGCGCGGCCGGCGATCGCGAGCGCGAGGCGGAGGAGGCCGCGCGCGATTACTACGGGCGCACCGGGCACTGGCCGGACGAGGAGTAGGGCGGCTAGGACCGCACCAGCGGCGCCTCGCCCGCACGCGCCGAGACTCGCTCCGGCGCAGGCGCGAGCCGGCCGGCCGCCGCCGTGCTCCACAGCAGCGACAACCAGAGCGACGCGGCGAGGACCACGTGCACCCACACGATCTCGGCGGGCAACTCGAGCGCGTACTGGAGCCCGCCGACGGCACCCTGGGCGGCCAGCAGTACGCACGTCAGCGTCATCGCCCGCCCCAGCTCCGGGTCGACGTCCCGGCGCCGCAGCAGCAACCAGACGGCGACCGCCGCCACCCCAAGCGCTGCGGCGATTCGCCCGTGCTGATGGATCGCCCAGTCGAGCGTGTCGGCGCCCTTCCACTCGAGCCGATCGATCACGTCGCCCGTCCCTCCGCCGCCGGCATGCGGACCGGCCGCAGTCGCGGCGGTTCCCGCGAAGATGGTCAGCGCGCCGAGGGGGAGCAGGCCGCGCACCGCCCATGTGGCGAGCCGGTCGCTCGCGGGCGGGCGCTCGCCCGGCTCCCAGCGTGCACGCCAGGCCAGTGTCGCCGCCGCGATGAGGATCAGCATCGAGAGCGCGAAGTGGCCCATCACGAACCCGGGCGCGAGGTGGTTGCGGACCGTGAAGCCCCCGAGCACGGCCTGTCCGACGACACCGAGTGGGAGCAGTGCGCCGATCAGCGCGAGGTCGCGCCGAAACGGACGGCGGCGGAAGGCCAGCACGCCGGCAGCCACCGCCGACAGGCCGACGATCGCGGAGAGGATCCGGTTCCCGTACTCGATGATCGCGTGCGTCTTGAGCGGCGGCGCGACGCCGCCGTAGCACTTCGGCCAGTCCGGGCAGCCGAGCCCCGAGCCGGTCAGACGCACGGCCGCGCCGGTGAAGACGATCAGGGTCAGGAAGACGAGCGCGAGCTCGGCTACGTGGCGGTACTGCGCGGGCGTCAGCGTGATGCGGGTGAAGCGACGCATCCGGCGCCGATTGTGACGGAAAGCGGTCACCGGTCGAGCCGTCGTCCACGACCGCGATCTCGTGGTCTATTCCGGCACCGCGCAGCGCATCCTGCACGCCTTCGACGGTTCGCCGATCGAGTCGGGCTCGTTGAACGGGGCATCACGACCGACAGCCTCACGCGGTCCACAGCTCCAGGTTGGCGTCGTGGATCTCGCGCAGCGTCCGATCGAGGTCGAACGAGATGCGCCAGTCGGGGTAGTCGGCGCGAAATGCGCCGAGGTCGGAGATCCACCAGCGATGATCGCCGATGCGAGCGTCGTCGGAGAGCGTCCAGCTCAGCTCGCGCCCCGCGATCCGCTCGCATGCCTCGATCGCCTCCAGCATCGAGATCGCGTTGGCGCGCCCGCCGCCGAGGTTGTAGACCGCCGCGGCGCGCGGCGAGCGGTGGAACGCCCCGAACGCGCTCACCACATCCGACGCATGGATGTTGTCGCGCACCTGCTTGCCGGCGTAGCCGAACACCGTGTAGTGCTCGCCCGTGACGGTGCAGCGCATCAGGTAAGCCAGGAAGCCATGCAGCTGCGCGCCGCGATGGGCGGGCCCGGTCAGACAGCCGCCGCGAAAGCACACGGTCGGCATGTCGAAGTAGCGCCCGTACTCCTGCACGAGCAGGTCGGCGGCGGCCTTCGACGCGCCGAAGAGCGAGTGCAGCGTGTGGTCGACCGACATGCTGATGGGGATGCCATCGAAGTACTCGTGGTCCTCTGGCAGCTCCAGCCGCGTGTCTGTCTCGATCAGCGGCAGCCGGTTCGGCCGGTCGCCGTAGACCTTGTTCGTCGACGTGAAGACGAACGTCGCCTCCAACTTGTGCCGGCGCGTGGCCTCCAGCAGGTTGAGCGTCCCGTTCGCGTTGACGGTGAAGTCGACCTTCGGCGCGGATGCCGCCCAGTCGTGCGACGGTTGCGCGGCGGTGTGCACGATCAGCTCCAGGTCGCTCGCGACATCTGCGAACAGCCGGTCCACGCCGTCGCCGTCGCGAACGTCGAGATCGAACCAGCGGAACTCCGCGGGATAGGCCGCGCAGAGCCGCTCGGTGATGGGAGCGGTCGACGCGCCCGGACCGAAGAACTCCGCGCGCATGTCGTTCTCGATCCCGACCACGTCGTACCCCGCCTCCACGAAGTGACGCACGCACTCGGAGCCGATCAGCCCGCCGGATCCCGTTACGAGGACGGTGCTCATCGGCTCATAGCAGCGCCGCCCTCACGGCGCCCCGTGTTGTCGCGGATCCACTCGAACGTGTCCTCCAGTATGTCGCGGGGCCTGTGCGCGGAGCGCGAGCTCGTGCGCTCGAACAGGCGCCCGCAGTCGAGAGGCTCCGCTCCACGCCGCCTCCGACGTTCACCGTCGCGCCGTTCCAGTCGTCGGGCTGGGCGAGCTGCTCCAGGATGAGCGCGGAGAGATCGAGCGCGAGGACGTCCTCGCGCTGATGTGTCGTCCGGATCGCGATCGCGAGGCTCGCGCCGACGAAGCCGGCGCCGGCCGCGATGAGGAGGTGTTGGGGAAGGTCACGGGTGCACATACTGCATACCGCCGACGCCGGCGCGGTTCAGTCGCCACGCGGCAGGCCGCTGGTATCCTCGCCTCGCTCCTGGTTCGTGCGCCCGCCGTTCCCGTTGTCGCGCGTCGACGCGCCGAGCCTCGTCCGCTGTCTCCAACACCGGAATCCGCATGCCTGATCTCGCAGACTCCCGCGTCCTCGTCATCGGAGGCGCCGGCTTCATCGGCTCCCACATCGTCGACCAGCTCCTCGATGAGCCGGTGCGCGAGATCGTCGTGCTCGACAACTTCGCACGCGGGGCGCGGCACAACCTCGACGACGCGCTCGGCGACGAGCGGGTGACGCTCGTCGAGGGGTCGATCGCCGACGTCGAGCTGCTCGACCGGCTGATGGAGGGCGCCGACTACGTCTGGCTGCTCGCCGCGCTGTGGCTGTACGAGTGCGTGCACGAGCCGCGCTCGGCGATCGAGATCAACGTCGTCGGCACCTTCAACGTGCTCGACGCCGCGCGCCGCGCGGGGGTGAAGAAAGTCGTGTACTCCTCGTCGGCGTCCGTCTACGGCGACGCCGTCTTCACGCCCATGACCGAGGACCACCCGTTCAACAACCGCACGCTCTACGGCGCCACGAAGATCGCCGGCGAGCAGTTCTTCCGCGCGTACCACGAGCAGCACGGACTCGACTACGTCGGCCTTCGCTACATGAACGTCTACGGCCCGCGGATGGACTACAAGGGCACGTACGTCAGCGTGATCATGAAGGTGCTCGACAAGATCGACGCCGGCGAGCGCCCGGTGATCTTCGGCGACGGCTCGCAGGCGTACGACTTCGTCCACGCAGCCGACTGCGCGCGCGCGAACATCCTCGCCATGAAGAGCGACGCGACCGATGTGAACCTGAACGTGGGCACGGGGGTCAAGACGACGATCAAGGAGCTCGTCGACGTGCTGCTGGAGGAGACGGGCGGCGAGATCGAGCCCGAATACCGGCCGGACGAGCAGATGTTCGTGACGCACCGCGTCGGCTCGACCGAGCGCGCCGAGGAGCTGATCGGCTTCAAGGCTCAGGTCCGCTACCGCGAGGGCCTTCGCTCGGTGATCGAGTGGCGCCACTCGGACCAGAAGCGCTCGCTTGGGCAGCCCGCCTGAGTGATCACCCAGATTCCGATCAGCAAGCCGTTCTTCGGCGCTGAGGAGCACGAGGCGCTGCGAGCGCCGCTCGAGTCGGGATGGGTCGTGCAGGGCCCGCGGGTCGCCGAGTTCGAGCGCCGCTTCGCGCAGTACACGGGGGCCGCGCATGCACTCGCGTCGACGTCCTGCACCACGTCGCTTCACCTCGTCGTCGCCGCTCTCGGCCTGAGGCCCGGCGATGAGGTGATCGTGCCCGCCTTCACCTGGGTCTCGACCGCGAACGTCGTCGAGTACCAGGGCGCCACGCCGGTCTTCGTGGACGTGGAGCTGCCCACGTTCAACATGGATCCCGCGGCGTTCGAGGCGGCGATCACCGAGCGCACGGTCGGCGTGATCCCGGTGCACCTGTTCGGGCTCTGCGCGGAGATGGATCCAATCCTCGAAGTCGCCGCCCGACATGGCCTCTGGGTGCTGGAGGACGCCGCCTGCGCGTTCGGCGCGTGGTACCACGGCGCAGCGGCCGGGACACTGGCGACCGCGGCAGCCTTCTCGTTCCACCCGCGCAAGTCGATCACGACAGGCGAGGGCGGGATGGTCACCACCGCGGACAGCGAGCTTGCGCGCAAGATCGGGATGCTGCGCGACCATGGCGCGTCCCGCACCGACCTGGCGCGGCACGTCGACCGCGCCGGCTTCCTGCTCGCCGATTACGACGTCCTCGGCTTCAACTACCGCATGACCGACCTGCAGGGAGCGATCGGCTGCGTGCAGATGGACCGCGCGCCCTGGATCCTCGAGCAGCGCCGGCGGATAGCGATGACCTACGGTCGGCTGCTCGGGGGCCTCGATTGGATCGCGCCGCCGGTCGTACCCGACGGCAACGTGCACGGGTGGCAGTCCTACGTCACCCTGTTCCGCCCCGAGGCGCCGACGCTCGACAACGTCGGCGCGCTCAACGCACGCCGCAATCATGCGATGCAGCGGCTGGAGGAGGCGGGCATCGCGACGCGCCCGGGCACGCACGCGCCGGTCACGCTCGGCTACTACGGGACCCGCTACAACCTGCGCGCGGAGGACTTCCCGAACGCGCTGCTGGCCGACCGCCTCTCGCTCTCTCTGCCGCTGTACCCGCAGCTGACGGACGCCGACCAGGAGACCGTGGTGGCGGCGCTGCGCGCCGCCGTCGAGGACGCCTGAGCCGATGTGCGGGATCGCCGGCATCCTGGCGCGCGAAGGGCAGGTCGTGCACGAGGGCGTGCTGCGGCTGATGGGCGAGGCCATCGCGCACCGCGGTCCGGACGACCACGGCACGCACATCGACGGCCCGGCCGGGCTCGCGAGCCGCCGCCTCGCGGTGATCGACATCACGCCCGCCGGCCACCAGCCGATGGCCACCGAGGACGGCCGCTTCACGATCGTGTACAACGGCGAGCTCTACAACTTCCGCGAGCTTGGCGCGGAGCTCGCGGCGCGCGGCAACGGACTGCGCTCGCACTCCGACACCGAGGTCGTACTGCGCGCCTACTGCGAATGGGGGCCGGCGTGCGTCGAGCGCTTCAACGGCATGTTCGCGCTGGCGATCTGGGACCGTGACGAGCGCACTCTCTTCGTCGCCCGCGACCGCTACGGGATCAAGCCGCTGTACTGGGCCCGCGCGGGCGACGAGCTGCTGTTCGGCTCCGAGATCAAGTCGTTCCTACAGCACCCCGGCTTCTGGGCCAAGGTCTCGCCCGAGCACCTGCTCGAGTACTTCACGTTCCAGAACCTCTTCACAGACGGCACGCTGTTCGAGGGCGTGCGCATGTTCCCCGCCGGCTCGTTCGCGACTCTCCGGCCCGGCACGACCGAGATCCGCCCCACGCGTTACTGGGACTGGGATTTCGCCGAGCCGGAGCCGGGCGAGGCGCTGGCGGACGCCGAGTATCGCGAGGAGCTCGACCGGCTCTTCAGCCAGGCGGTGCATCGCCAGCTCGTCTCCGACGTGCCGGTCGGCTCGCATCTCTCGGGCGGCATGGACTCCGGATCGCTGACCGCGCTCGCCGCCCGCGAGCTGCCGTACCTCGCCACGTTCACGGTCGGCTTCGACATGACCTCGGCGGGCGGCCTCGAGATGGGCGCGGACGAGCGCGCCAAGGCCGAGGCGATGAGCTACGCGTTCAAGACGGAGCACTTCGAGTCGGTGCTGAAGGCGGGCGACATGGAGCGCTGCATGCCCTCGCTCGTCTGGCACCTCGAGGACCTCCGTGTCGGGCAGAGCTATCCCAACTGGTACGTCTCGCGGCTCGCGTCGAAGTTCGTGACCGTCGTGTTGAGCGGCTCCGGTGGAGACGAGCTGTTCGCCGGCTACCCGTGGCGCTACTACCGCGCCGTCGTCAACGACGACTTCGAACACTACGTCGACAAGTACTACGGCTTCTGGCACCGGCTCGTCCCCAACCGCTTCATGCCGAGCCTGTTTCGGCCCCACATCTGGGAGCGCATCGAGGGCGTGCGCACGGCGGACATCTTCCGCGACCAGTTCCCCGGCGGCGACGCGCCCGGCTCACCCGAGGACTACGTCAACCACTCGCTGTACCTCGAGGCCAAGACCTTCCTGCACGGGCTGCTCGTCGTCGAGGACAAGCTCTCGATGGCGCACTCGCTGGAGTCGCGCGTCCCGTTCCTCGACAACGACCTCGTCGACTTCGCGCTGCGGGTGCCGGTGCGTCTGAAGCTGCGCGACCTCGACCAGGTCGTCGAGCTCGACGAGAACGAGCCCGGGTCGAAGACGGAGCGCTTCTTCCAGCGCACGCGCGACGGCAAGCTGATCCTGCGCCAGGTCATGGGCCGGCACGTTCCGGAGACCGTCACGGACCAGATCAAGCAGGGCTTCTCGGGTCCGGACGCGTCGTGGTTCCGCGGCGACTCGATCGACTACGTGCGGGCCGTGCTGCTCGATCCCGGCGCCCGCCTTTACGAGTTCTTCTCGCCTGAAGGCGTGCGTGGACTGGTCGAGCAGCATCTGGACGGACGCGAGAACCGACGGCTACTGCTGTGGTCGCTGCTCTCGTTCGAGCACTGGTGTCGCATCTTCCTCCACGGTGAGCGGCCATGACGGTGCTGGTCACCGGCGCGACCGGCTTCATCGGCCGGCACCTGGTGCCCCGGCTCGCCGCGACCGATGAGCTCGTCGCGATCACGCGCCGCGACCCACCGCCGGAGCTCGAGCGGCTGGCGACATGGATCAGGCACGACCTCGCGACGCCGCTCGACCCGTCGCGGCTGCCCGAGCGGGTCGACACGATCGTGCATCTCGCCCAGTCGCCGCGCTACCGCGAGTTCCCCGACGGCGCCGCCGACGTGTTCGCGCTCAACGTGCGCACGCCGGCCGCGCTGCTCGACTACGCGCGCGCGGCCGGCGCCGAGCGGTTCGTCCTCTGCTCGACGGGAGGTGTGTACGGCTACAACGACGAGCACGTGCGCGAGGCCCACCCGGTCTCGCCGATCAACTTCTACCTCGCCTCGAAGTACGCGGCGGAGGTGCTGCTCGTCCCCTATCGCGAGCTGCTGCGTACGGTCGTGCTGCGGCCGTTCTTCGTCTACGGCCCCGGCCAGCGCGGCATGCTCGTCGCGACCCTCGCCGAGCGAGTGCTGCGGGGCGACGAGGTGACCGTCGACGGCAACCCGGGGCTGCGCATCAACCCGGTGCACGTCGAGGATGCGGCGCGCGCGATAGAGGCCGCGATCTCGCTGAACGGCTCGGACCTCGTGAACGTCGCGGGCGACGAGGCGGTGACGGTCACCGAGCTCGTCGGGCGGCTGGGCGCCGCGGCCGGCGTGGAGCCCCGCATCGTCCACCGGGGCGAAGGGCCCGCGGGAGACCTGCTCGGCGACAACACGCGCATGAAGGCGGTGCTCGGCGTGGTGCCGGAGATCGGCCTGGACGCTGGCCTGCGGGACATCGTGTACGAGCTGCGCGGCTGATGCTCAGCGACGGCGCGCCCACGCCACGGCGCGCCGGAGATCGCCCGGGCCGACGACGCCGATCGCGCGCAGCGCCAGCGCGAACGCGGCGAGCGCCGCGAGCTTGACCGCCCAGGCCAGCGCCCAGTCCCCGTAGTCGATCGCGCCGAGCGGCATCAGAGCCAGGCCGGCTGCCAGCGTCGCGAGGACCACGCGGCCGTCGTAGGGCGTCGGGTAGATGAGCTGCGCGCGGCGGTAGTAGAGGGCGGCGAGCAGGCCGTACGCGGCCAGCGTCGCCAGTGCGGCGCCGGTCTGGCCGAGCGGCGGGATCAGCACGAAGTTCAGCGCGACGTTGACGACCGCCGCAATCGCCGAGTAGCGCGTGAGCCAGCGCGTCTGGCGGGCGATCGAGATGCCGGCCACGACGACGCTCGAGACGCCGAACGCCACGAGCCCGAAGGCGACGATGCCGACCGCGTGGAACGCGTCGTCGAAGTCCGGCGCGACGAGCACGCCGACCTCGCGCGCCCACAGCGCGCAGATCAGCCCCATCAGGACTAGCGCAGCCGTGAACACGGTGAGCACGCTGGCGCGCACCTCCTTCTCGCGCTCCGGGTCGGTCTGGTGAATCGACAGGATGAACGGCGAGAGCGCGATCCCGAGCGCGGTCACGATCAGCAGCACGGGCAGCGCGATCCGGTTCGCGACGGCGTACTGGCCGACCGCGTCCAGGTCGGCGAGCCGCGCCAGCATGACGCGGTCGATCAGCGACAGCGCCCAGAGCGCGAGCGCGGTCGGGATCAGCGGGATCCCGAAGCGCAGCATCACCGCCAGCTCGTGTCGCGACGGATGCGCGGTCAGCCGCCGCCAGACCAGCGCCAGCCCGTAGACGGCGCCGATCAGCGGCCCCACGAGCGCGCCGATGAAAGGGCCCTCGACACCCGCGTCCCATGCGACCACCGCGAGCACGCTGACGGCGGCGCCGACCGCCGCCGCTGTGACCGACGTGGCTAGGTAGGACCACGCCCGGAACTCGAGCCGCAGCACCTCGCGCGTGAATTGGGCGGCCGCGAACGCCGGCAGCGCGACGCCGATCAGGATCAGCAGGCCCTTCTCCTCGCGCCCGTCGAACAGCGCGCGCGACAGCGGGCCGGCGAAGAGGGCCAGCAGTACGGCCATCGCGGCGCCGAGCGCGAGCTGGAAGAGGAACGCCGTCGTGAGGATCCGCCGCCGGACGGCCTCCTCGTCGTCGCCATGGTCGAAGTAGCTGCGCTGCGACGCCGACGCCATGCCGCCGTCGACGACGATCATCAGGATCGCGGCCGCGACGCCGCCCAGCTCGAGCACGCCGTAGTCGGCCGGCGAGAACACCCGCGCGAAGATCGGCAGCGTGATGACGCCCACGAGCTGGAGGGCGACTCCCCCGATCCCGTACACGAGCGTCTGCGTGCTGAGGCGACGGATCTCGCGGCCGAGGCCACCGCCCCCGGCGACCTGCGTCTCGGCCGACATCGGGCGTCAGGCTAGCGGCTAGAGTCGTGGGGGATGGCCGTGCTGTCCGCGCTTCGCAGCCGCCTGCCGGCGGCTCCTCGCCGCGCCGGCGCGGCCCTGCTGCATCTCCTGCTCGCCGTTCCCGCGCTGCCCGGGCTGACCGTCGTCGCGCTCGTTGCGCGGTTGCGCCGACCGCCGCGCCGGCGGCGGCCGCGCATCGTCTGGGGACCGGAGCCGATCCTCTCGTACGCGCACTGGTCGCGCGCGCTACGCAAGGCGGGCTACGAGTCCGAGACCGTGATGCACCACGTCTATACGTCGATCAACCGCAGCGACGACTTCGACCTGCTCTACGAC
>Ga0126307_10001767_pt1 | contig 14381 bp, 11 predicted proteins | sample Plot28_FD_89955 | JGI IMG/M metagenome (GOLD analysis project Ga0126307, IMG submission 89955) | Serpentine soil microbial communities from UC McLaughlin Reserve, CA, USA - Plot28 | ecosystem: Environmental > Terrestrial > Soil > Grasslands | place: USA: UC McLaughlin Reserve, Lake County...
ACGGCGACCGCGGCGACCGGCCGCACCCAGTTGCGCGGGTCGCGAAGCGCCTGTAGCTCATCCTCCGAGAACTCCTCGGCCCAGCTGGAGAGCTCGGCCGCGGCCTGCTCGGTGATCGCGGTCAGGGTCGTCTCGACCCGGGTTGCCAGATCCTCGGGTGGCTCGATTGGCCGCAGCGCGTCGCTCAACAGCGCCTCGAGCTGTGCTTGACGCTCGTCCCTCGCAGGATCAGTCATCGGACTCCATCTCCTCCTCGAGCTGCTTGATCGCACGGTGAATCAGCACCTTGGTCGCGCCGTCGGTGCGGCCCAGGGCCCGGGCGATCTCCCGGTTCGACATGTCAAGGGCGAAGCGCATGATGAGCGCCTCGCGACGATCGTCGGACAGCCGCTGGAGGCGGTCCATGACCAGGCGGAGCTCCTCGCGCCCCTCGACGATCTGTTCGGTGCCGTGCGGGTGCGACGGCGGCTCGACCGCGTCGAGCGCCGCCTCCGGGCGCCGGGATCGGTCCCGGTGGTAGTTGGACGCCAGATTGTGGGCGATCCGGATGAGCCAGGGCCGCAGCGGCCGGCCATGGGACTCCCGCTGCGCGCGCCCGAAGTGCCGGTACGCCTGAAGGAACGCCTGCTCGGTCAAGTCCTCGGCGTCGTGATGGTTGCCGACGCGGTAGTACGCGTACGAGTACACGTCCCGCAGGTGCGCTCGATACAGCTCCTCGAAATCCCGATCGAGCTCGGCCTTGGAGGCCTGGGCGGTCGCCTTCTCGTTCACCGGGCAAGCCTAATCCTCCTACGCCGCGACCCTGCGGGCACGCTCGGCTCGGCGGAGTCCGGCGACCCACTCGCCGGCGTCGATTTCGCCCTCGATCAGTGCCGACAGGCCCTCGAGCCCCGGGGCGACGATCCCGGCGCGGGCAACGGACTCGGCGATCAGGGGTACGGAGTCGAGGCCCTCCGAAGCCTGGCTGATCTTGCCCGGGATCTGATCGGCGGGCATCCCGGAGCCAAGCAGCTCGCCGGCTCGCCGGTTGCGACTACCCGGAGCGAGCACGGTGGCCGTCAGATCACCCACCCCGGCCAGACCCGTGAATGTCTCCAGCCGTGCTCCGCGCGCCAGGGCGTACTCGACGCACTCGCGCCAGATCGTGGCCGCCGCGATCCCGGCGGCGTTGAGGCCGTGTGGCACCGCGGCGGCCGCCGCGAGCGCGGCCGCGTTCTTGGCGACGCCTGCCATCTCCACGCCCGAGATGTCCTCGTTTCGCTCGCACACCAGCCCCGCGCGATCGAACACCTCGCCCAGTTGGGAGCGAAGGTCGTTGTCAGTGGTGCCGAGCACGAGCGCGGCCATTCCGGCGGCCGCCTCGCGAGCGTGCGCGGGTCCGCCGAGCGAGGCGATCGCGCGGGAGCGGATCCGCTCGCCCACGTATTCGCTGGGGAGCTGTCCCAGCGGCTGGACCAAGCCCTTCGTCAGCATCAGCACGGCGGCCCGGGAGCCGACCCGGTCGCCCAGTCCACCCACGACGGCGGGCAACGCCACGGAGGGCACCGCGAGGCACACGAGGTCCACGCCCGCCAGCTCGATGTCTGTGGCCCGCCTGACGGACACGTTCTCCGGCAGCGCCACCCCCGGCAGGTATGAGTTGTTCTCGCGCTTGGCGCCGATCTCGGCCGCCTTGTCCTCCGAACGGGTGCCGAGCTGGACGTCAAGCCCGCCGCGCGCGAGCAGCACCGCCATCGCGGTTCCCCAACTGCCCGCGCCGATGACGGCCGCCTTGCGGAGCGGCGGCAGACCGCCCAGCCATTCCCACTGAAGCTCGATGTTGGGCCAGATGCGCGCCGTGACCGTCGCGGCAAGGCCGGGAGAGGGGTGCTCGGTGCGCGGGAACCTCATCGGGCGCCCCACCCGCAGCTTCACCTTGCGCGGCCGGATCCGCCAGCCGCGTCGAACCTGCTCGGAGCCGTGCACCGCCACCGGGACCACCGACGCCCCGGACTCCAGAGCCAGCCGTCCCACGCCGCGCCGCGGCGTCGCCAGCGATCCCGATCGGATCCGGGTTCCCTCGGGAAAGATGCAGATCGTCCCACCGCGATCGAGCACGACGCCCGCCGTCTCCATCGCCGTCTCGTCGGATTGTCCGCGCCGGATCGGGAAGGCACCGACCCGGGAGAGGATCCATCCCTGCCAGCGGCGCTCGAAGAGCTCGACCTTCGCGACGTACTGCATGGGGCGCCTCCACGGAAGCGTTACGCCGATCACGAAGGGATCGAGGAAGCTGCGGTGGTTCGACGCGACGATCAGTCCGCCCTTGATGCCGCGGAAGTGCTCGCGGCCGGTCCTCGAGAGCCGGAGCCAGATCAAAAGCGCCGGCTGGAGGATGGCGCGTGCGACCACGTACATGAGGCGGTTGACGCCACGTCGGCGCGCGTACTCGTGGTAGGCCTGAAACCGCTCCTCGCTGATCACGCGGTCAGCGCGCGGCGGCGCCGACCGACGCGGGTCCTCATCCATGTCCATGCCTACACGCTCGCGCATGGGGCGTTACTTACCCGGTGGCAGGCTTGCGACCGCACTCCGGCTTGCGTCGCCTACCAGGCGTCCTCGAGGAGCCGCCGAAGCTCCTCGGGACCGGGCGGATCGGGCGTGTTGGCGAGCTCGGGGCGCTGCAGGATCGCGTGGCGCGCGGATTCCAGGCGATTGGGGTTGCCGCCCAGGTCGCGCAGCCGCCGCGGCCCACCACCGAGGGACTCGATCCGAAGGCGTATCTCGTGGGACTCCACCCCCAGCGCGCCAGCCAGCGAAGCGATCTCCTCGGGTGCTCGAGGGCGCATCGCGTTCATCGTGGCGGGGAGCATCGTGGCGTTGGTCTCGGCATGCGGCGTCCCAACCATCCTCACGAGCGTCTGGCAGACGACGTGATGCAGCGCGTAGCCGGTGGTGTCGAGCGCGTATGCGCACAGCAGCGCGCCCAGGCCCAGGCCGGCGCGGTCGCGCTCGCCAGCGCTCCGGTCCAGGGCCGTCGCGATGAGCTCGGCGCCCCGGAGCGCGGCAAGCGACGCGACCGGATTGGCGAGCGGGACGTATAGCGCCTCGGCCCCATGGGCCAGCGCGTTCATGGCGCTCGCACGGAGGCTTCGATCGTCTAGCGTCGTCATCTCGAACGGATCGGCGATGACGAATGACGGGCGCACGCGATGCTGAGCGTCCTGCTCGCGACCCGCCGGCAGCCGGTGGATGCCGGTCATCTCGGCGCCGGAGAGGGTCGTCGGGATGGCGCAGACGCGACCGCCCCGCACCGCGGCGATTGCCTTGGCCACGTCGATCACCCGACCGCCGCCGAGCGCAACGAGCGTCGGATTTCGCACGGAGTCGACGATCGCCGCGGCGACATAGGGAACCTCGCCGGGCTCCACCTGGTGCACGACGGTCGCCCGCTCCGCGAGCTCCACCGGTGCGGCGCCGAGCGCCCGGGTCGTGGTCAACAGCTCGAACCGCTCCCAGATCCCGCCCGCGAGGATCTCCGGCGAGTCGGCGAGCGCCCCGGCACGAAAGACGATGGTCCGCTCGACGTCTCGCCAGGTGAAGTCATGCTCTGCCATGCCCAGAGCCCGCCCCCGGATTCGAACCGAGAATCTCCTGATTACAAATCAGGTGCTCTGCCAGTTGAGCTAGGCGGGCAGTTGCTTTGAGCATAGGTGAGTTGGACTCGTTGACTTTCGCCTCGCCGTCGGGCTACTCTGGCGCATCGGACATCGGGTGACAGGGGGTCAAGGGATGAGCGGCAAGGCAAGGACAAGGCGCCTGACAGTGGCCGGCTCGCTTGCCATATTTCTCGCGCTAGCGCTGGTGGTCTCCGCCAGCGGCGCGATCAGCGCCGACTTGGTCAGCCGCAATTCGCAGGGGGTCTCGGCGAACGGCTCCAGCGGGACGACCCAGGCGCGAAACATCTCCGCCAACGGGCGGTTCGTGGCGTTCGACGCGAAGGCGACCAACCTGCCGGGCGGAAGCGGAACGTACTTTCTCCCTTACCTCCGCGACATGCAGACTGGCAAGACGATGCTCATGGCCAGGAAGCAGAACGGACAGCCGGCAACCGGAGCGGCGGTCATCGGTGGCATCTCGGCGAACGCGGACGTTGTGAGCTTCGAGGGCGCAGGAACGGGGCTTCCGGGGGCCGATCCAGACAACACGGAGGTCTGGATCCGTGACCGCCCGGCCGGTGTGACGAGGCTCGTGTCGAGGGCGAACAACGGCGATCCGGCCGATGGCGCGGACAGCGTCGAGCCGACCGCTTCCAGCAGCGGGCGCTTCGTCGCGTTCGAGTCAGCCGCCAGCAACCTGCCCGCCGGCGGCCACGGGGAGATCTCACGCGCGTACGTGCGGGACATGAAGCTCGGTCAGACGATCCTCGTCAGCAGGACGAGCGCCGGGCAGGCGGTATATGCCCGCATGTGCGGGCAGGCGATCTCCTCGGACGGAAGCAGGGTCGTGTTCTTCTCCGATGACCCGAGGCTGCCGGGCGCCAATGGATATGACCACATCTACCTTCGTGACGTCGAACAGAACCGAACGACGCTGATCGACCGAAGGTCCAACGGCACCGTCGCGACGGGAGACGACTCCGCCTGCCCGTCGATCTCCGACAACGGTCGGTTCGTGACATTCAATTCGTTCGCCCCCAACCTGCCGGGAGTGACACCGCCCGACACGCAGCAATTCCTGCGCGATACGCAGACCGGAAGGCTGTTCCTGGTCAGCCGCAGCAACACCGGCAAGCCCGCGAACGGATCTGCGCTCTACGGCCAGCCCTCTGGCGACGGGACACTCGTGACCTTCCAGGCCAGCGCGACCAACCTCCCTGGGGGCAGCGCTCTCTACGACCAGGCGTACGTGCGCGACATGCAGCGGGGGCGGACGAAGCTCCTGAGCAAGACCGACAACGGCGATCCCGGCGACAGCGGGAGCTCAGACATTTCGATCTCTCTCGACGGACGCTGGGCGGCGTTCACCAGCGACGCATCGAACCTGGGGGCGACACCGCCCGATTACAGCGTCTTCCGCGCCGGCCCGATGCGGTAGGCCGAGCTGCCTAAAACGTCGCCTCGCGTGACGCAAGGTGCAGGCTCACCTTGCGCTTCACCCGCTGCAGGGCGTTGTCGACCGTCTTCGTGTCGCAATCCAGCTGCTCGCCGATCGCCTCGTAGGAGTGGCCGTCGAGGTAGAGGCTCAGGACGTGGCTCTCGAGCTCCGACAGGACGCTCGAAAGGCACGAGACCAGGCTCTGGAGCTCCTCGGTGGCGATCACGCGCTCCGAGGGGTCCTCGCTTCCCGGGCCCGGCAGCACCTCCTCGAGGGTCGTCTCGGACTCCGATGCCCCGGCGGGCGCCTGCGCGAACGACACGTACTGGTTGAGCGGTGCGTGCTTGTTGCGGCTCGCCGTCTTGACCGCGGTGATGATCTGGCGGGTGATGCAGAGCTCGGCGAAGTTGCGGAAGCTCGATTCGCGGTCCGAGCGGAAGTCGCGAATGGCCTTGTACAGGCCCAGCAACCCCTCTTGGATCAGATCGTCTGAGCCTCCTCCGAGCAGGAAGTACGACGAGGCCTTCAGTCGCACGAACCCGCGGTAGCGCTTGACGATCCGGTCGTACGCGTCCGGGCTGCCGCGCTTTGCGAGCGCGACCAGATACGAATCCTCAAGCTCAGGTTGAGCTTCGGGACGGCGGGCTGTCGCGGCCTGGGCGACGGGCGCAACGGCAGCGAGATCCTGCATGGGGGTCGGTACGGCCACAGGTTTCCTCCTGTCGGATTGGGAACCGGTGGCGCCCGTACCTCCCCTGGGCGCCCTCTCCTAGACGGGTTATCGGCAGAGCCAAGCTCGACCTTTAGTTAACCCTTATGTGCGTAACTCTAACCGCCTGGGCATTCTTCTGTCAACCATCCCGCCCGGCAGCGCAAGATCCGTTGCAGGTGAGGGCTTCCGTCCGTGGGCGTTGCTAGCCGTTTGCGCCGCCACGTTGCCTGGCGGCCTCGAACAGCAGCACCGCGGCGGCGGCGGAGACGTTCAGCGACTCGACCCTGCCCCCGATGGGGATCGAGACGAGCAGATCGCAGCTCTCGGCGACCCGCCGGCGCAGGCCTCCCCCCTCGCTCCCAAGGACGAGCACGACCTTCCCCGTGAGGTCGGCGCCCGTGTACGGCGTATCTGCACCGGACTCCGCCCCGTACACCCACGCGCCCGCCTCCTTCGCCACACCCAGCCAATCGGCGAGGTTCGGAACCCGCGCGACCGGCAGGTGCTCCACGGCGCCGGCGGATGCCTTGCTGGCCACGGCGGTGACCGAGGCGGAGCGCCGCGACGGTATGACGACTCCCGCCGCCCCCGCCGCCTCGGCCGACCGGCACACGGCGCCAAGATTCCGTGGATCCTGAATCTGGTCAAGGGCGATCAGCAGCCCGTCCGGCCGCTCCAACAGCGCCCTGGGATCCGCGTAGGGATATGGGTCGACCTCCGCGACGACCCCCTGGTGGTCGGGCGATCCCGCGAGGCGCGTGAGCTCAGGGCCCGGCAGGTCGGCTGTGGTCCACACTCGACGCACCCGCCGGCGGCCGCGCTGGGCTTCGGCCACGGGGCGGCGGCCGTACACCACCTCCCTCCTCTCCTCCCTCCGCTGCGGCACCGGCTCAGCCGTCGTCGTCATGGCGCCGTACGAGGCGGGCGCCCTCCGGCGTGTCGCGGACCTCGTAGCCGCGCTCTGCCAACTCATCGCGCAGCCGGTCCGCCCGGTCGAAGTCGCGTCCCGCCCGCGCCTCCTCGCGCTCCTGAAGCATCCGCTCGGCCTCGGGATCCGCCGCCTCCGCGCGAGCCAGCAGCGACTCCAGCCCCAGCAGCGGCAGCATCTCCTCGAGCGCGGCCCTGGCGCCGGGGAGCTCACGCCGGTTGCCCTCGGAGATGAGGTCGAAGAGCGTCGCCAGCGCCCGCGGCGTGTTGAAGTCGTCGGCGAGGGCATCCAGGAACACCTCACGCCACGCGGTCACAGCGGGGTCGGGCTCACCGCCATCGTCCTCCGGCAGCTCGAGCACGAAATTGCGGATCCGCTTGACGCGCGCGTCCGCTTCGGTGAGCGCGCGGTCGGAGAACTCGAGCGGCTGGCGGTAGTGCCCGGAGATCAGGTAGGCCACAACCGCCTCGCGGCCGTAGGTGTCGAGCGCCTCGGAGAGCTGGAAGATGTTGCCGACCGACTTCGACATCTTCTCGTCGGCCGTCCGGATCATCCCGTTGTGCATCCATAGCCGCGCCAGAGGGACGCCGCGCGCCGCCTCGGTCTGAGCGATCTCGTTCTCGTGGTGGGGGAAGATCAGGTCGACGCCGCCGCTGTGGATGTCGAAGTCCGCGCCCAGGAGCTTCTCGCCCATTGCCGAGCACTCGATGTGCCAACCGGGGCGCCCCTCACCCCACGGCGACGGCCAGGCGGTGTCCTCGTCCGGCTTGCGCGCCTTCCAGAGCGCGAAGTCGAGCGCGTCCTCCTTGAGGCTCTCGGTGCCCGCCTCCTCCCCCTGGTCCATCTCCTCAGGATCCCGGTTGGAGAGCTTGCCGTAGTCCGGGAAGCTACGGACCCTGAAGTAGACGTCGCCCCCGCTCTCATACGCGTGCTCGGAGGCGATCAGCGCCTTGATCAGCTCGATGATCTCGGGGATCGTGTCCGACGCGAGGGGCTCGGCATCGGGACGCCCAAGGCCGAGGCGATCCGTGTCCTCGACGTAGGCGCGAGTCATCTCCGCGGCGAACTGGTCTGACGCCACTCCCGCCGCGCGAGCGGCCGCGTAGATCTTGTCGTTGATGTCGGTGACGTTGATCACCAGGCGCGGCTCGTATCCGAGCCGCCTCAGCAGCCGCTGGAGCAGGATCGGGATGACGAACGGCCGCGCATTGCCCACGTGGACCCGCGAGTAGACCGTCGGGCCGCACGTGTAGATGCCGACCCTCGGCGGCTCGCGTGGCTCGAGAGTCCGCAGCTCGCCGCTCAGCGTGTCCGTGATCCGCAGCTCGCTCACGGGCGATGATGCTATTCGGACCCGCTGGCCCACTCGAGTGCCGCGCGCGCGGTCGAGACGCCTCAGCGGACGATCAGCTGTCCCCGCATGCCCGGGTGGATCGAGCAGAGAAAGTCGTAGGTCTCTCCCGCGGCGAGCCGGTCCGTCCCCTCGACCGCGGCCGTCTGCCCGAAGCCGATCAGGGGAGACTGGAACAGGGGCTTGCCGTCCGGCCCCTTCTGGACCGCGGTTACATCGTGCTGCGCGACGTCGAGGTTCGCGAACGAAAGCGAGCCGTCTCGCTGGGCGACCATGACCGGGGTCGCATACGTCGTGGAAGCTGCACCCGGCCCGGCGACTACGGCCGAGCCGGCCGGGGTCTCGCCGCCGCCTCCGCCACCCCCGCCGCCAAGCAGGTCGTCGATAGTCGTCGTGACGTCTTCACCAACGTCGCCCGTGCCCCCCACGCGGAACGCGGTGACGAAGCCCTCCGGCAGCCCTCGGATTCCGACCGACGCGTAGATCGTGTGCCGCGCGATGCTCACGCCGCCCCATGCGAGGGAAGTCGGACTGCTCGTTCCACCGAGCGCCAGCGGTCGCTTGGCCAGCAGAGCGCCGCTGCGCGCGTCGAAGGCGTCGAGGAACCCGGTGAGATCGACCGTGTAGACGACGCCGTTCGCGACGGCCACCGGCGGCCCCCAATGCGCGCCATCGGCCACGGGCGCGATCCAGCGGTGGGACCCCTCGGCCGTGGACAGTGACCACAAGTACCCGGGCACGGTGATGGGCCCATACACCGAGCTCCCGTCATAGGCGGTCGATCCGACGATGCCCCCGAGCGCGCCGGGCGGCCCGACGATCTGGCTCCATACCGGCTTCATCGTCCTGGCGTTGAAGACGTGGTAGACGCCGGACTTCTGGCCGGCACCGACCAGCTTGCGCCCGGAGGCATCGCGGAACAGGTTGGGCGACGCGCCGAAATCGAGATCGATGTCCCCGCACGAGCCGACCCCCTGCGGGTAATACGGCGGCGGGTTGCCGGGGATGTCGAAGCACGGCAGCTCGGAGACCCCGGCGAAGTACTCGTCGACGTTCCCCTTGTAGGAGCCGATCACGTCGCCAAACCTGCGACTGGAGCGATCGAGCTCGAACTTCAGCACCGCGTTGGCGTGCTCGTCCTCCGCCTGGGGACGAAACGGGTTGGCCGTTCCCGCGTATGCGACGCCCGCGCGACGATCGATCGCCGGTGTCGACCAGATCCCGGCCCCCGCGAAGTCGTCCTTCGGATGGCCGGGTCGATGGACGGTCCAGGTCTTCTTCAGCGCCTTTCCGGAGCGGATGCCGATGAAGTTCATCGAGCCCTGGAAGGCGTAACGGTCGGCCTCGTCGCCAAGCTCAGCAGAGCCCCCGGAGACGCCGATGAGGAGCGTCCGTTTGAAGATCACCGGGCTGCCGTAGACGTCGGCCCCGGGCTGGGAATCGATTGACCGGGTCGCCCAGGCGACCTTGCCCGTGCGCCTCTTGAACGCGACGACGTACGGACCCACGCACGGATCGTGCTTCCGGCAGCCCTCTGAGTGCTGAGTACGGGAAACGGCCGCGTAGACCCGCCGGCCCTTGACGGCAACCGAGCCGGTGATGCCCCCGCCGTAGGGCACCTTCGCCATCCACACCTTCTTCCCCGTGGCGGCGTTGAGCGCGAACACCGAGCCCTCGGTCGTCGCCGAATACAGACAGCCGCGGGTCACGATGGGCGTCCCGGTGATGTCCCCCTCTCCCCCGCCGTCAACGGTCGAGAACGTCCACGCCGGCGAGAGCAGGGGTGCATCCCCGGGGGAGATCACCTTCTCGTGGTCCTGCGTGCGGGTGTTCTTGTAGTCGTGTCCGAAGGTCGGCCAGCTGCCCCCGCCCGGGTCGCCCGATGCGCAGTCGGACGCGGCGCGCGAGGTCGCCGGCAGGGCCGCCGCGAGCGCGACGGCAGCGAGACCCACGATCCCGAGCCGGCGAGCGCCCTGGGTCAGGGGGACCACGGGTTCTCACGCAGCGACTTCAGCACCTCGCGGCGCGTTCGGGGACCGGGAGCGACGTTGGAGGCGAGCGGTGCCGACTCGCGCTCGGTCCCCAGACCGCTCAGGTAACCGTCCTGCTTGAGGCCGTTCACCGCATCGCAGTCGATCTCGCGACGGACCTTGAACGGGTCGATCCCGTACGCGCGGGCGGCATTGCGCCCCAGAATTGCGTTTCGAATCGTGCGCGACGGCCGCGGCGCCTTGCGGGTGGGGTCCTCGACGTCGCCCTCGAGACCGTGCGGCAGCTTGTAGAGCTCCTTGCCCCGCTCCGAGAACTCGAAGCGGCGGAGCCCGACGATCTCGGCCTGCGGCGACCCGTACCACAGGCTGTCGGTGCCCCAGATGACGCGCTTGGGCCCGACGTACTTGATCAGCTTGCCCAGCAGGTGCGCGCACTGATCCGGGTCGTGCATGACGTCGCGCCACACCGACCCGAGCTCGGCGTACACGTTGGGGACGTTCCCGAACTTGTGCCCCTTACGCTTGAACTTGGTGGCGTCGTAATTGTTCTCTCGCAGGCTCTTGATGAGCGCGTCCACCTTGTTGGAGTCCGAGCGGGCCCTGTCGTCACCCGCATATTTCTCCTGCCGGTCGCCGATGTCGTGGCCGGAGTGGTAGACGAGGAACTTGACGTCCCTGAAGGCCTTCGCGGCGGGATCGACGTCCCGCGGGGTCGCGGCGCGCTGGTCGAAGCCCGGCAGGGCAAAGCCCTTGTGCGACGCGACGAGCGCCGGTATCTGCGGCATCTTCCGATGCACCTTCCGCACTTGCTCCAGGAAGGCCATGCCCGTGTCGCTGTCAAGGAACCAACCGCTCGCGTTCGGGACATCACCCCACGGGCAGTAGGTCTTCCACCCTCGGAGGATGCCCGGGTACTGACGAGCGCGCTCCATCATCAGCTCCAGCTCCTCGTCGAGGTACAGGGGCTTCGCGTTTGGGGTGTTACGACCGGCCGAGCCGCGATTGGGCATCACGAACGCGTGCATCACGCAGCGCTTCCTGCGGGCGAGATCGTTGACGGTGTGCACCGTCAGGGCGGCCTCGGCGAGAGGCAGGGGGTTCTTTGTGTCGGGCGAGGTCGGGACGCACGACAGCACGCTCATCGTCGTCGCCGAGTCCAGGAACAGCTCCTTCAGGTAGTGGAAGCGCGAGAGGTTCTCGATCAGGTCGATCTCGCGGGCCCCCCCGCCCCGGACCGAGCCGTCCGGGCGAATACCCGGCTTGTCCCCGGTGGCGCCCGATGCCTGCGGCCACACGGCGGCGAAGAACGCGTGGATCGCCGGGTTCGTGACGCGCCACATGCCCTCCGGATCCACGTGATGCGACTGCACGTCGAAGATGAACTCACCGGGCAGGTTGCGCAGGGTCTGCAGCCCCTTCGCTCCGTCCCACTCCAGATCGCAGGCATCGGTGGTCTTCGTTGTCGGCCCAACCGAAGCCGCCGAACAGCCCTGGCCTGACCATGTCGATCGCCCAGAAGCCAACCGACATCGCGGCGGCCGTGCGCACGAACTCGGACCGCGTCATGCTGAACTTGCGCCGCAGCCGCTCGGTCTCGGCGTTGGCCAGCTCCATGATCGCCCGTTGCGCCCTGCTGGGCGGCGGGGGAAGGTACTCCTCGTTCGAGGGGAGCACGTCGACGGGCAGGTCCTCGGATACCTCCGGCCACGAGAACCGGTGCGGCCTCGACGTGAGCGACGGTCCGTTGCGCTTCCAGTTGATCATTTGGTTACCTCGAATGCGCCGCGCATGAATGGATGGACGCGGCAGTAGTAGGTGACAACTTCGCCCGGCTTGAACCCGGACTGCTTGGTGACGGGCAGCTCCCAGGTGAGCCGCTGGCTTGCGGGGCCGATGGCCGGTGGGCCGACACCCAGCTCGGAGGAGTCGAAATCGAGTTGGCGCCCCTCGCTCGTCCGCCCGTTCGAGAGCGGGTAGGCGGTGCCGGTCTCGCCCTTGCACGGGTACGCGCACGAGGTGACCGTGTGGTAGATCGCGCCCCCCTCGGTGTTGGCGAACCGAAGGTCGCTTCCCAGCTTCACGGTTGGCAGCCCGGTCATCGAGATCGTCGACAGGTCGCCGGGCTCATAGAGGAAATTGGCGATTCCGACCAGCCCCGTGCCGGGGCCGGTCCGAGCGTCCCACCCCCCGGCCGGCCCGCCGAAGTTGTCGGACTCCGGCAGATGGCCGTGCGTGACGATGCCCTTGTCGCACAGCGTTCGCGGCCTGTTCTCGAGGCCACCCGACCTGCATTTCGGCGAGCGGTCCTTCTTGGCCTTGAAGGGGTTTACGCCCTTGGCCGTATGAGATCCGTCAGGTCGATCCGGGGCCAGGAGCGCGACCGCGATGCCCATGTTCTCGTACGTGGACTGGATCTTCGTGTCGTAGGTGGCATTGCTGCGTAACCGGTCTCCCGGTTTGACCCGCACGCCCCACTTGGGGAGGCCTGTCACCCTCATGGAGAAGTCCCAGGAGGTCGGCGGACCACCGGGGCGGCCAGGATGCTTGCGGTTCCAGTAGGCGGCCTTGCCCGTATAGATGCGGGTCGACTTGTCCCCTCGGACGAGGTTGATGCGGTTCTCGAGGCCACCGGGGTGCACGTGGCCGCCGATCCCGATCAGGGTCCCGCCCGTGAACGACTGAATCCGGCCCAGCGACTCGCCGCGATCGGGCAGGCTCAGGTCTGTGCCCTGCTTGTTGCCGGGCTTCCCCTGGCCAGTGAACTCCTTGCCCCAGGGGTCGAACGCCGCGCACTTCTGCCTCGGCCAGGTGCAGGTGCCGTCATTACCCCCGAAGTCGCGCTGGGCGTTGAACACCGGATAGCCGGAGGGGCGAACGTCGAGCCAGACCGGGTAGGCGGGCTTGATCCCCAGCTTCTCCGCCTTGTCCTCGGGCACGAAGTCGATGTCGTAGGTGATGTAGACGACATCGGTCTGGGCGATCGCCGAGTGGACCATGTACAGGAGTTGCCACTGGTCGGTCGCGCCTACGGGCATGCCGTAGCCCTTCGGGAACGGAGCGATCGTCTTCTCCTCCCCAGCGGCGAAGAAGGGCCCGCTGCCGTACGAGGGCTCCGAGAGCCACGTGCCGTGGTGCAGGTGGACCTGCTCGATCGGCGGCACCGTTCCGTCGGCGCGCACCAGGTTCGGCTCGAAGCGGGTGATGTAGCCGTCCTGGAGCGGCTTCTCGATCGTCACCGGTCCGACCAGGACGTCGTTCTGGCCGGGCTTCACGATGATCGGGCCGTACGCGAAGCGCAACCGCTGACAGGCGCCGGGATAGCGTTCGTAATCGGGGCCCTTCCACCCCTCCTGCCTGTAGAAGCGCTTCTCGTAGCGGTCGTGCCCGTCGTAGGCGCACGGCCGAGGCAGGATGGTGCCGCCGACGTTCGGGTCCGGAAGCGGTGGGGAGCTCGCGCCGGCGCTGGCGGTTGCGCACGCCAAAGCCGCCACGGCGACCACGGCGACGACCAACGAGCGCACCCTCTCCGACCTCCTCGGCCAGCACCTCCCTGTGCGACATCGAACTATGGAACGTCAAACGGTGGAATATCACATCGACGTCATCGGACGCGCCACCGAGCATCGCCGCCGCGAAGCCAAGATGCTGCTATTTGCGGAGTTCGATGCTTCGCGTCGGTGGCGATGACCGCTGGGCGAGATAACGTGCTGCTCGCGCATGAGTGAGGGAACGCGATGGCGGGGGGCGTCGGGGCGCCCGGCTGGCGGGCCGAGCATCTCGCTCCATGGCCAGCGCGTTCGCCGGGTGAAGGAAGCCTTCCGCTCGCTGCCGTCGCGCTACCAGGGCGCCGACCCCGACTTCGACGCGACCTTTCAGGTGCGCCTTGGCGACGTGGGCAGAACCTGGGAGGTGCGGGCGCGCGGCGAGCGCTGCCACGTCCGGCCCTCACCCACACGCGATCCCGACGTCGTGATCGGAAGCGACGCCGCGACCTGGATCGGCCTGCGGGAGGGCCGCCTCTCCGGGCTCGACGCGTTTGCACAGCGCCGGCTCTACGCGCGCGGTGACCTCGATCTCGCGCTCGGCTTCGAGGGCCTCTTCCGGCTGCCAGGCGACCGTCCCCCCCTGCTCCGGGTGACCGACGTCCGGATCCCGGATGCGACGATCCGCAGCCTCATCTCCGGCGAGGGACGCGACCACGTGATCTGCCTTCACGGCCTCGGCTCGAACAAGGCCTCGTTCTTCCAGACGGTCTCGGCCTTGACTCCGGACCACACCGTTCACGCGATCGACCTCCCGGGTTTCGGAGGATCGTCGAAGCCC
>Ga0126307_10001768_pt1 | contig 14378 bp, 13 predicted proteins | sample Plot28_FD_89955 | JGI IMG/M metagenome (GOLD analysis project Ga0126307, IMG submission 89955) | Serpentine soil microbial communities from UC McLaughlin Reserve, CA, USA - Plot28 | ecosystem: Environmental > Terrestrial > Soil > Grasslands | place: USA: UC McLaughlin Reserve, Lake County...
AGTCCATAAGGCATATCCCATACCCAGAGATCTTTTCAAAAAGTCTCCTAATGCACCGGTGGTGATTCTGTACTGGTTGCGCTTGGTGGAGTACCAGCTATCATAATCAAACACACCTTCTAAATTTTCAAAGACAAATTTGCTATCTACATTAGAGTTTCGCACTGTAATAATATGGGTTATTACATCGAGTGCAAGTAATGGATTAGATATGGAATTAATTACTGACGATATTGGCTCTATCTTAACACGAATCGCAATCTTTCTTGTCTCTTTGGTGTTGCCTTTCTCGACGGGATAGAGGACTTGCAAAGAATCATAAGAGTTTTCCATCAGTTCTTTTACTGCAAACTCGGGATATTGATGACCACGAACTCCTGTCTCAGAATATATGCCGTTCAGGGTTGTGTAAGCGGTTATTTGTTTAGTCGATGTGGATACTGGCCCTGTTTTTACAGATACTCTCTCCTTATCCTTGTTGTTGTGGTTTTGAAGCCTGCTATCTGTAGAGGAGTGGGGTATCGAGTTTTTTTCTATTTTTGGTATCGGTTTGTGGTCCAATTGAGTCTGTAATTGGTGGATTTTGTTCTACCGCAGATGAAGCTACGATCGTATTTTCAGTAAAATCCGGGCATACAAGTCGGAGTATTTCTTCTTGTGGACTCGACATTTTAGAAGTAAAGTCTTATCCCTTTTAAGGGTTAAGGCCAAAGTATCCGATTTTGGCACCCCATCACGTTTCTTTTAGTAAAAGTCTATGGGTAAAACTTGAAAGAATCTGTAAAGCATACGTTTTTTACATTTATAAAGATTTTACCTAAAACACAAAATGGACAACAGATATGTATCTCTGTTCCATATACTGGTGATATCAGTTAGGACATGTCGAATGTCTTGAACCTCCTCTCTATCATAGATCAACTTTTCTTATATTTTGGAATAATAATCCATATTCTCGACAATATCGATAGTTTGACTGTCTCTAGATGCGACCTAGAAATCACGCATGAATCTATCAAAGTATTCTGTACAGTTGTCCTGCTCGAAACTTCTTTCCATCGGATACCAGTAGGTAATATAAATTCTTTCTTGTTCTTTTGCCTCTAGCCCCATTAGCATATAATTCCGAATTAGCTCTGCCTGGGACAAATCTAGTCCTGTCAATCTAGTGAGATGTCTATTATGATTCAACGTTAGAATTCCTTGATTAAGTTCGTGCAAAGCGATTTGGTTAATATTTCGAATTTTCTCTCAAAGAACTTGTAATTTTCAACCATGTGATGGGAGAAAAGTGCAGCGTTCCTCATGTGGCTTCCAAATACTTAGTCTTATTCATAAATTCAATGTCTGTATGACATCTCTGGCAAATGATTATTAAAGTACATCTCGCTTAGCAAGCGTCAAGAAATGACACACTTGTTTGCTTGGTGAGCCTACTTCGTTCCCTATTGTAAGGCTTTAAAGAGCCGTAAGAATCGTATAATTAAAAGAGCCGTAAGAAAAACAATCACAGATTCAACAACAAGAAGGTCATGTTGTGGCCACAGAAGAAATGACCCTGGATTTATTATTACACTGTTGGAACCTGGCAGTTTTAATGTCACTCATCTTAATTTATGTCCTCTCAACATTCCAATATTATATGTATTATGCGTGCCGTAATTGTCAACTTCAATTCATGACTATCCTCTAGTTCCTTTTAACGCTTTAACGATGTTGTTGATATTAGCGGTAACAAATAGGAGAAGTGTCATTGTACGCCTGAAACCTTGTAAACTGTTCCGCGATCTTCTCCAAATCTTTGCACCTGCAAAACTGTGTATCCTTTTTTTAATTCGCTTACAATTTGAGCGCATAATGTTTTTGAGGTTTCCCATAACTGTCTTTTACTATTGTTGACATGAATTATTTTTATCTCATATCTAATAGTTGGTTTTCCGTCATTGGTTTTGAATCGTTCGTTTAGTCTGGGTTCAATCTTTTCTTCTGGATTAATAGATATCATGTACACTTTGTCTGGTTTTGGTTTGAAATATTGGCTGCTTGTTTCGATCTCGTCTTCTATTGCCGTTAGGTTGTCTAGTGCTTTGTCGCTTATTTGATTTTGGGTCTTATTATCGACCATTGCCTTTTGATTAGATATAGGAGTACTTAGGGATACTCGTGTAAATTAGGGATACTCGTGTAAAGTATTTCAATAAATACTTGGGAATACCTATGAATACTTGATCACCTTAAGAATACATAAGTATGACAGGAAATACACTACTGCAAATGGCAGAGCCTATCAAATTTATAGGAAGAATAACAACGATGGGCGATAGAAAAGTAATAATCTACGTACCCCAGGATTTTCACTCACAAGTAAAGAAGAGTTTCAAGGGTAAGCAGGTTAAGGTTACAATCGAAGACGCAATTTAATTAGTCCAACCCTAATTGCTGCTCCATTTTCATAATTCTTTCCAGCGCAGCATCTACCTTATCGGCTTTAATCTGGAGTTTCTCAACTTTGTCTTTCAATCTATGCTCCTCCGATATGGTCAGAGCGTCAATTATGCCGATATAACCCACGTGTTTATTGTCACCTTCCAATAACTCTTCTTCTTCGATTTTGTTGTATGTGTCTGATAGTTTATTGCTGCCCCCTTTATGTCCCATCAACCTACGTATGTACTCTTCATTCATACCTGCGCGGAACGCATTAGTTTCAAAGAACTTGCGTATCCCGTGATTCATCATAACCTCAAGTCGTTTTATTTGGCCCTCAGTTGGTGGCTTGCGCAATCCTGTCCTTAACAGAAGGCTACCCATAAAATCTCTTATTCCATGTATAGTTATTGGTTTTGCATCAGTCGTCTTGTAAATGTTGTAGTCAATCCTAAAAACAGGTGATTCATCTGTAATCCTTTCCCCCCACCTTCTACGTGTGGCAATATATTCTTCGATCGTCTTACGACATCCCGGTGTGCACCATGTGGTGTAAGACCATTTCTTTGACTTGGCGTAGGGTGTAATCTTGTATATACCATAAGAGTCAACGGGTTCCAAGTCTCGCATTCTTAACTGGGGAATGGCTCCCAATCTTAATCCGGCCGAACACATGATTAAAATAATTCCGCGGTTTCGCAGATTTGTGTTTGATAATAGGGTTTGAATCTCACCATGAGTATAAGGGCGGTCTTCTGCAACCTTTTCATGGTCTCCGATATAATTTCTAATCTTCTTCCAATTCAACGTAATGATATCATTCATATGATAGAACTTTCTTATGGCGCCTGCATATGTTGAGATAGTGGCATAAGATAGGCCTCTTTTTCCTAGTGATTTTATAAAGTCAATTATATCCATTTGGATAAGTTTGGGATCTTTCTCTACAAGTTTATCATAGTTCTCCTCTGGATACTCTAAGGTAATCCATGAAATAATGAAGCGCCTGGAGATATATAGGACTCGCGTCATTGGTTTGCAAGCATCAACAAAATTCCTATAACTATTTCTCCTGAACCGACAGATTGCTCTGGTGCTGTTGTCATCCATTTATGCTTGAGAACGCAAATATTCAATGATTGAGAACCCTAGCATAAATCGTATCTAATGCTTGCCTGCCAATTTTCTACTTGGGTAGTTGACTCGTAGTAGATCTAGCCTATCTAAGATTCAATTATCTCGCTTACCTGATTATGCAGCTGCAGTTAATCGTCTTGATCTTATATTCAGTATAGACCTTAAGCTAGTATATATCAAAGCAATCTGCAATACATATCCTCCTATTACCAAAATCATTGCATTTAATGGCTTAGAAAAGGTCATCATCAAGTTAACATGTGGTGGAGCAAGGCTGTTACCAATGATAACTAATACAGCTATTGAAATACAAGCGTAAAGTGCTTTACCATATCCTTTCCATATCAAAGCAGAGAGTGTAGCAAATGATAATTCTAATAAAATTGCTCTATCAAGGAATTTGGGATCTCCAAATGGGATCGCAATTATACCCAGTGCACTAATAGAAACCAAAATAATCACGGCAGCACGATAATAGATGTCCATCCTGTGGTAAAGTCCATTAGTGGTATATCTCCTATAAACATTAAAAGGCTACCAGATTATTATTCAAGGTCGAATTTCATTGCATTCAATACCGATTTGACTAACATGTGATATGCATACACTGGTGCACATAGTAGGAGTGACCAGGCCAATAATCAGCGAGGAAAATTCTATTGAGGTCTTAGGAAACTATTTGGAAAACCTAGACCTTGAAAACCTGATAGGTTTGAATTGTGTATTGGATTTAGAGGCAAGAGAAGAGGGAAAAAATTTAATAAAAGTTCTTGGTGAAAATCCTGCAGAAAGTCAAGAAATAGTTAACAAGTGGCTTGAATCCCATAGCTCGCAAACTATAGCGCCACCCTCTATTCGTAGGATTATTATTTCTAATCTAGAAGGAGAGGGATGGATAGAGGTTGCAAGTATAGACCTTTTTTCTGAATCTGAATCGGGTATTCCTGGACAGGAAGCCTCATCATTTCAAATGCCTTCCTTTAAGGATCAGTTAAAGAGGTCGGTGCAAGAAAAGATTTCAAGGGGCCAGAGAAAACCAAATGAACCTTGTATAATAATCATCCAAACTCGTCGCGATATAGATTGGCAGTATCAATATGAAATTGATTACAAGGAGCTTCAAGAATTAAAAGGAGAGATTGCGGGAGAACTAGAGAAAACACATGAAATATCTGGAGTAATACTCTTCTATTCAGATTTGTATAATGGAATGTATATCGAAAATAAGAATGCAAACAAATTCATAAGAATACAACGGCGGGAACTAGAAAATGCAAGAATCCTTCAACCCAGAAACTTGCCCCTCATTGATGAGGATATGATAATGGTGCCCGGAGAAGAATATGGTATACAATTAGAAAAGATTAAGAAGTGTTTCAGTGTCCAGAGAGAGATAATACTGAAAGATGACAAAATAAGTCTACTCAGAAACATAGATATTCTTCTAAAAAATGAAAATGTGGAGAATATTCACTCCATTAGCCGCCTGCAGTACACCATCTACACGTCAGACCCATAAAGGGCAAGGCACTTATGAGTCCTATTCCTAGAAACATTCCAATCACGCACAGATTGAATTTAGACATTTTGAACATATTTCTATTTTACCTTCTTGTACTAGCTATTACTACTCTTCTCAGTTGCTATGCTAAGATATTTACATCGTTTATGATAGATTAGACTAAAAGCCAGTCTTCTAAATTTCATTTGATGCCTTAAAAGAAACATTCTGTATTTAAGTAAATATCAGAATCCAATTACAAAAATAACTCATTTTAGGAAGAGTCAGAAACTCGAACTGATCCTTGTTATCTTCCCTTGCCTAATTTTCCTTCTATCTACAAATTCGGATTCAGACAAACTCATAGAATTTTTACATACAAGAAAGCCAAAAGAAAGGAACAGATTCATCTAGGTCTAGAGGTCTTCAAGTCTAGACCCTGATTTTGGCATTATTTCTTGGTTTAGAAAATTTTCAAAATCAGCATTAAACCATCTCTCTGACTGTATTTGTTTCCATTGTTCACCTATAGTTCCATACCTAAAGCAATTTCTCATCCAATTTAACCATCTTGTCCATTCACGGCCATCAAGCACTTTTCTTTGATGCATCGCAAATGCATGGGAACAAATAAACAAGATATAATACGCAAATGCTAACTCTTCTTCTGGCTTCTCAAGTTTATATATAACTTTTTGCATCGATGGTTTTTCAATTATGATTTCTGCCATCTTACGAACCTTCTCATCTAAGTCGTTGAGAACCTTTGTTTCTATGTCTGCTGATAGGCCTTGTGCTTGCTTTCGTGAGTAATATAGTACTACAAACATAGTACCAATTATTCCAAGCGCTTCTCCAATACTGAAGTATTCAGCTATACCTACTTCAACCATGCATTTTCATAAAAAAGACATATTCAAATAGCTGATCCTCAAGGTAGATAAGAAAGAGATCATGATATGCGATTGCAGGTAGATCGCGTAGAATAGACCCTTGAAAAGTTAGGTAAACAAAATTCCCATTGATAGACTAGAAGGCCCTATTCGAAGAACATAAGGAATCTCCTAATGGCAGTTACGGCGGACGAAGACAATCTGACTTTGGGCTTAGGTATTTCCAGTATCTCATACTACAATACGACAATTTTGATGTCTTGTTATAGATTCAAGAGGACAACCTTGAATGTGTAATGTTCCTATCTAGTTTGTTACATCCTAGTGATAAAGTAGATAAAGCTTATTCAATTAGTACAATAATAATTACATTAGTTAGGTAGGTTTGCAGTCGATAGAAATGTTTGCAATATCTCACTAATTTCATCCGGATATTGATCTATTACTGCATGACCTGCATCTTTGATCTGTACAAGCCAGGCTGCCAGAATTTTCCCTGCAATGACTAAAGCATTTGAATAAGGCATGTAGTTATTATCATCTGTTCCAGTTATGACCAACGTGGGTTTAGCCAATTTTGCAAGCTCATCAAAAGCACCACTCCAGTTGGTTGCCTCCCAAGCAAATCCTACTTTCATCTAATTCTTCATTGTTTCAGGGGTCAAACCAGGCTTCGATTGTAGTAATGTCATGTTTTCTGGAAGGTCGAGAGATAAGGATTAGATGATCTTTCCGAACAAGTCTGTGATTTGACATGACACCCGATCTGGCAAATATTTAAATATAGCGAGATGGGAGTCAGAAGGACAAAAAGAAGATTTGCCTCATAGATATTTTCATTTGATAAAATTCTCCTGCTGAAGAAAACAGACTACATACACTAGCGTATTGCATCCCACCGAACCCGATGAGTATACGCGTTCTTATACTACTATAAGACACCGTAGAGTGTATACAATGTGCGCCTATTTTTTCGACGCTGATAAATCTCCAATTTACCAGAGCCCCATGGGTATTCTACTATAGAAAAATATAAAATCACTAGGCAAAGAGCCTTCTGCTTCGACCTATCAAACTAACGGTACACAACAACCGGCTCCACAGTCTTTTGTTTTCTTTTCTTACATTCGCTACCTACAATCGTTCGGAGTTGTGTGGCTCACATGAAGATAATGAATCAAATGAACAAATAGATTTCCAAGAAAAGGTTAATTTACAAACATGATGATTATTAGAAAGTATTGCTACGTTCTAGACTTAGGCAAAGATGGAAAATGATAGCTTTCCTTGTGGGTATTTGGCTGATTATCTTGTTCCCTATTCCGTTCCTTCCACTATGGGGTTTGCCTATTGATGCAACCTCTATTCGAACACTTCTGATAATAACGTCTATCATAACTATACCTTTTACTCTCTTAGCGATTTTTATGAACGAAGGCAATAGTGGCAGAAACTCAGTTAGAGTCGATTAGTATTACAATAATAAACATATCAAAATTGATGCAAGTAATAGTTTCTGATTAACCTATGGAACTTCAACCGGAGTAGTCAACATGGGTGGGAAATATGAGTCAATTTTGGTGCGCATTCCACCGAACCCGCTGACTATACTCATTATGAACAATTCGACGACGAATTAAAGGTAGAATTACCATTAAAAAGAATATGGACATTGGTTGAAGAACAAGGCTAAAATGTCTGTCAAATTGACGAAGATTAATGAATGATTATGGGTGACAGTGAAATACGAATTACTAAAATATTGTATCGAACTAGTCTAGGAAGAGGCAAGGTCACTAAGTCAATTTGCTTACTGTGACCAATGTACCCCCTCAATATATTTCAAAGGTACCGTGTATGCAAGCCTCTAGTTTAATAGGACCTCACATGTGAGATAAATCCTGTGCTAATATTGAGCGTGCTCTAATTCTCTCTAATTCGTGCTCAACTGCAGATTTTGCACTCATCAGGTGTAACAGTCGATAGCAGGGATAATACACTCGTAACAAGTGATATCAGACTGATAACAATCGATAACAGCTTTTTAAACTATTATTATTTACTATTGTTGCAAAAATGGTTCTAAGTAGAGAAGAAAAAGAGAAGCTTGTACTGGACCTTTATTACAATAAGGGCTATACTTATAGGGATATAGCAAAGGAGCTCAGGATGTCTCCTAATCAAATAGGGGAGATAATAAAAAGACATGAAGAGAAGAATGATGCTATAGCCAACAAGAAGAAGCTGTTATCTCTATCCTCTAGGGCTTTCAAAATGTTTTCTGAGGGTAGAACTAATGTGGAAGTAGCAATAAAGCTGGATATACCCCAAGCTCAGGTAACCCAGCTTCACTTGGAATATTGGAGGTTGCGGGACCAAGACAAACTTGAATCATTGAATATGGTAACAAAAGGAAAAGCATCTCACCTGTGGAAATTATACAATGAGCTAGTAATAAAAAGAGGAATGAGTTTTGAAAAAGTAGCTAATATTGTGGATACTGCTATTGATAAACTTCCTTATGTGGAAACTCTCTACGAAAAGGCCAAACAGGCAGCCGATAGACAACAAGACAGAATTGATTATTTGGAAAATCGTAGACGCTCCTTAGAGGAAGAAAAAAGAAGTAGAATGAATACGCTGCCATCTTCTTCCTATTATTATCTTAATGATAGGGAAAATTTTGCAACGAGCGCATTTCCTAATTATTCTGCCCCCAAACAACCCTCTTCGTTACCCTATTGGCCGTCAGGATATCCTGACCTAAGTAATGAATATAGAAAAGAGCAAGAAAACTCAAGGAAAAAGAAGGAAATACGTGAAATGTATAAAGGAGATATTGCTGATTGATGAACTAAGGATAAAATGTCATTGTTTGATTTTTTCTGACTTATTCCAATAAGGCATGCTTCGTTTCTCTATCCCTAGAAATCCAAAAATGGCCGCATACATCACACTTGTAACCCTTAATCTGTATTATTGCCAATGTGGTCTACGCCTTATTTACTATCTTCGTATTAGTATATACTGCAGGTCCTAACAATAAGCAATTCAATGCTAAACCCTACATCTTCTATGCTCCATGCGGTTATACCCTATGCTTTCGACCAATAGTCTATTCATAACCACTACCGAAAGACCGTTCTTTTTTTCTGTAATGCTTTGGAGGCGCGGCAGACTTTTCTGAAGCTAAATTTCAAACAGAGATAAATTTTAGTAAAATTCAATTTCCTCAGGAAGCTAATTTCCGTCGAGCTCAATTCGAAAAAGCCAATTTTTCTGAAGCTTATTCCAAGCAGACACAACAGTTTAGTGAGGTTTAATTCCAAGGACAATAAACAATTTCAAACAACATTCGAACGCTTGTCAGATTTAGCAAGAGAATTTCTTGCCGCTTTATTTATAGAAGTAACGGTATTATAGACCTGTAATCCAATACTTTCCAACAATTCACGAGCCTCTACACTATCTGAAATATTTTTTATTCTAAGGAAATCCTCACCATCATAGAATATTGCAAAAAGGCCAGAAATGGCTGCTCCTGCAAAGACAGGTTTAACCCTGTTTTTGCCATTATGTAATAAGTTTCTTAGAGAATCAATACCCTCCTGCTGTTTTTTCCTGTTTAGTTTTAACCTCCCAATGTCTACAAACTTGTTATCATTGTTATATGCCTCCTCTTTAGGAATATCAAGTTCGCTTGACAAGGATTTGCCTGGAAGCTTTATACTCCTAGTACAATCACAAAACTCACACTCCATCGTACACTGGTCTCGTAAACGGGCGTCTTTTACCTCTACAATATTGTCAAAGTATTCATTTAAAGTGGGAATCTCCATTGCCATAGGGTATAAACCTCCTTCTAGACAATAACAGATTTCAACAAAATGAACTATATCATTTTCATCTATCGTCGCTTCTCTTAATGCGGTTTGCATTCCTTCATAGAATATTTGACCTTTAGCAAGAGACCCAGATTCAATATCTTCTCGTAGTCGTTGTTTTAATCCAGGATTTGGCTTGCATTTGACATAGTACCTCATTTTTACTACTAAGGTAACCATTCATACAAGAAAAAGTCATTTAAGGATTGGTGTCTCGGGAACTGGTTTGGTGCCAAATGAAAAAAAGAGCCTACAATAGAACTTGTATAACATTTGGCGGAACTGCTTCCACCAATATTTTAATTTCTTTGGTATCTGATTGCTAGCTTATAATCTATTGTTCGTGGATTAAATCTGTACTAAGGATTCTATCGGGCACCTAGGTTTCAGGCCGCTATTAAAGAGGCAAAGAACCTCGCCGTGGCCAAAGATGAATAGCTCTGCATTCAGGGCCGCATCTCGTATCAATAACAGTTCGCTAACGACCCAGCCCAACTGATTGGGCGGATCCTAGAAGAACTAGAAGTTAGTACTATGTCAGGTAGGTTTTCAAGCACCGCGAGGGTGGGCATTAAAATAAAGTCAAATATGATTCACACGCCCCCCAGCCCGTCTGCTACACGGATCCATATACAAGACTGAAGAAAATTCGCTAATGTTACGAATGCTCCATCTGTTCGTTCAAAGTATTGACCCTATGGATAATGATGAGTAAAAAAATTCCGTACCGGTCCAGCAACATAAGCTATATGGCTTGCTAAAAGAGGCTGATTTGTCTGAAGCTACGATTAACAGAGCAAGGACAATGTATGCTAACGAGAAAAATATAATCTCAAGATAGATAGATGAATTTGACTATATCTTGATCGAGGTTGTTTCCATGTCCTTTATTCTACAGATAGACAAAAATACATCCAACTAATTAATTGGTAGACTGGGTAACATGCCAAGGAGCTTGATATGATAAAAATAAACAATAGAAAAGAGTTTTCAAGTGCATTTATTATTCCATATTATGCAAATGAACATGAACAACACGAGCAAGGAAGGAAGAAAAAACTATTAATTGCTGAGACAATCGAAGGACTATTTTTACAAACTGATCAAGATTGGAGTGCAATTATTGTAGTTGATATGCCTCCTAATGAGGAAACTCATGATTATTTAATCCAATTAAAGCACAAACACTATCCAAAAATTGATATCATTTTTTTAGAGAGGAATGTAGGTCCTGGAGTAAGCAGAAATTTGGGAGTCCTTAAGGCATTAGAACGTGGTCATACTATAATACTTTTTAATGACTCAGATGACATCTCCCACCCAAAAAGACTAGAAGTTGTTAAAAAAACATTTTTAGAGAACCCTCAAGTTGATGTAGTTTATTCGACCTTTGCAGTAATAGATGAAAATAATAGATTAACACCTATTGAAAAAATTTCTTCACCGATTTTAGAAATCTTAGAATCTCATGTACAAAATCCATTAGAAGGAAATAATATTTGGATAAAAATGGGAACAGAAACTGGGATTACCAATATTACCTCTTCTACAGCAGTACGTATACAATCTGCATATCAATGCCCTTTTCCTAACGAAAAAGCATCAGAAGATTTCCATTCTTGGATAAGGATGTCAGCTTTTGGAGCAAACTTCAAGTATACTTCGTTAATTCCTACTAAATATAGAATACCAAGTTTTATGAAATATCAAGCTTCAAGGACCAGAATAGGACAAAGCAACTTTAATCAAATAAAAGCAAGAGTTGATAGTGATGGTTTTTCCAAGGCAACTGAAATTGCGCTTGCAAGAAATATCGTAAAGCCTGAAGAAATACCATTACTTAAAGCGAAATTCTATAAAAGATTAGCCAAATCTATGAGACGGGAAATGGAAAACGAACTAGCCAACGAGCTCTTAAACAAAGCTGAACAACTAGAATATGAAAGCTTTGTTTACCTTAACAAATAACTTGTATTACGACTTAAGCTAGAATATTGACTAATAGTGTAGGAGTTCAGTGTTAGCCACATTTCTGCGGACTACTGATATCAGAAAGATAGTAATGAAGGATTGCATGTCTATATGGCAAAGGCTACAATAAGAGATGCTTTACCCGATGAGTATAAAGATAAACAAAAACAGGAAGCAGCACAAATGGGCAATGAAGCCAAATACGGATCGGGTCAGGCTACAGAATTTGACACCAGTGGGGACACGGCCCCATGAGATTCAAATCTCGCGGCAGACGGCTCCGTTGGCCCAGTAGAGGATGTTTCTGAGGACGTTGACAAAATGAACAGGGGCCAAGATGTAATAACAGAGTCAGAAAATGTAGAGAAATTGAAACAACGGCTAAATGAGTCTGAGAACGTCTATATTTGATCTTGATATATCTCATTAAATGGTATATCCCATAGTGTATAATTGGCTTCTTGGCTTTTGCAGAAACATGGACTATTTGTCAGCAACATCTACGATGCCGCCATCGTTTATCGCAAAGCTGATGTCATCCTGAGGATAACATGGACTGGATACCAGCTAGTAAAACAACTACTTACTTTTACTACCATCTGAAAGCGGGCTCATCTTCCATTACTCTTTCGAAGATCTGAAGATAATTTTTAGTCATTATTTCATCTGTAAATAGCTTTTCAACTCTGCGTCTACAAGACTCTGGCGAGCATTCGTAGACCTTCTCGACATATCCTTGTAACTCTCGAGGAGTTTTAGCTAGAAAACCATTGGTTTGGTTTACAATTATATCGTTTAGTCCCCCATTAGATAGAGCAAGTACCGGTTTACCATAGGCATTCGCTTCTACTGCATATAGTCCAAAGGCCTCCATCCAGGTAGGTTTTGGGCATGCAATAACGGCTTTACATTTCTTGATTAATTCTATCTTTGTTTTATTGTCTATGAGTCCAAAGTACTCTGCCAAGCCATCTGTATTTTGGCATTTCTCTCTTATCATCTGTACATATGAAAGATCTGGTACATGTATATCATCGCCAGCTATTTTTATAGTGTTTCTTGTTCTCAAAGCTAAATCTATTGAATCTTCAATTCCTTTTTCTCTGACTATTCTATTTATTGAGAGAAGGTAATCTCCGTTTGTATTGTTATTATTTTTTGTTTCTTCTATCGGAGGTAAAGGGATTCCGTGATGGACGTATCTAACTGGTATTTTAAGGACAGACGACATATATTTAGCATGAAGCCTCGATAGTCCAATATATCTAGGAAATCGCAGCTGTTTAACTGGAACTTTTTGCCGCTCTATTATACCATGATTAGTATGAATTATTTTCATCTTTGGAAATTTCTTTGCAGACAGATAGGAAAAGCAATGCCATGTATTATCCCATACTATTCCATTACCACTTCCGTATTCTTTTTCCAGTAGTTCCTTGTACATGAGATAGTGTGCTTCTTCAGCAGCAGTTCCTTCCCAAGAAGGTTCTATCGTTTCTATTACATTTAAGTTGGATGACAGTCCTCCTCCTCCTTTATCTACAGAAGAACCCCTAGCTGATATCAAAGTCACGTCATGAGCTTTGCTGGCCATGTTTTTAGAAACCCACATAACGACGGCCTCCAAGCCTCCATTCGATCTTCAACAAGTCTGAGATGAAAATAATCGGGAGGGGGAGTAGGTAAATTAGGGCTACTTATGACTAATACTTTCGTTTGCGAACACCATAAGTATGAGCATTGACGTTCAATAATAATTATTCTAGAGAATGCTTAATGGTCTACGTGTTATTATCACATCAGTTAATGTGTTTGAAGATCAAGAAATACATGACTCGTTTGTTCATGACAGCCCCCTGGTCATCATTGGTACAGAATAATTGCTTTGGCTAATTGATATACTACTTGATCTTGGCTAGATCTCATTGACTTGACTAGTGGGAAACTTACAGCAGGTTATAATATCCATGCGAGGCTTAATTCACTGAAAGGATTCTTTAAAGACATTACGCTATAATGTAAGCTCGTAGACATGTGTGTATACTGAATTTAAAAAAGAATAAAGCTAGGCCTCTGTATGATAAATAATTTATCACAGGAAACTGATCCCTTAACTTTACATAACACCTTGTGTAATGCTAATCTCTAAATACTTTGCAAAGCGATGGAGTAGGAGAATATACGAGCGAAAAACGACAGGGTTTGGCCTTAGCAGGACAGGGCCTGATATGAAAGCAAATGTCATACACGGAGATTTTAATCCCTGTGGAGGTGCCGAAAGACTATCACTTATAACTATGCGAGCATTATCAGAAATGGGAATAGACTTTGACCTTACAACCTTGAAGATTCCTGATATACCAAAATTAGAAAATTCATATGGCAAAAATCTTGTCTCGGTAATGAAAAGCATAAACAAAATTAATGTCATAAATATAATGGAAGAACTTCAGCGACAACAAGAAGAAGAACAAGATCATGAAGATTACAATTACGATATTACAATAAATACAAATGGTGATGCAGCTCCTTATTATCATTCATCATTTTCAAAAGATAATGCTA
>Ga0126307_10001769_pt1 | contig 14374 bp, 16 predicted proteins | sample Plot28_FD_89955 | JGI IMG/M metagenome (GOLD analysis project Ga0126307, IMG submission 89955) | Serpentine soil microbial communities from UC McLaughlin Reserve, CA, USA - Plot28 | ecosystem: Environmental > Terrestrial > Soil > Grasslands | place: USA: UC McLaughlin Reserve, Lake County...
GCCATGAAAGTAACTGTAACCCACATTCACACCTTCCTTGAAATCGGGTGAACGTGTCCTCTCTTATAGCGTCAGGCCCGGATACAGCGGGTTGGCGGCGAGCATCTCGGCGGCCGCGGCATGCACGCGCTGGGCGGTTCCGTCGGCCAGCTTGTACTTGGCCTTCGACGGCCCCGACGAGGCCGCGGTGGGCTCGGTGTTGGTGAGCACGTCGACCACCAGCCCGGCCACCCGGTCGAATTCGGCGGCGCCGAAGCCGCGGGTGGTCAGTGCAGGTGTGCCGAACCGGATGCCGCTGGAGTACCACGCGCCGTTCGGGTCGTTGGGGATGGCGTTGCGGTTGGTGACGATGCCGGAGTCGAGCAGAGCTGACTCGGCCTGGCGTCCGGTCAGCCCGAACGACTGCACGTCGAGCAGCACGATGTGGTTGTCGGTGCCACCGGTGACCAGCGTGGCCCCCCGCTTCAGGAAGCCATCGGCCAGCGCCTTGGCGTTGTCGGCGATGGCCTGCGCGTACTCGCGGAATGCCGGCTGGCGGGCCTCGGCGAGTGCGACCGCCTTGGCCGCCATCACATGCGACAGCGGACCACCGAGGACCATCGGGCAGCCCTTGTCGACGGCAGGCGCGAACTCCTCGGTCGCCAGCACCAGACCGCCCCGCGGCCCGCGCAACGACTTGTGCGTCGTCGTCGTGGTGACGTGCGCGTGCGGCACCGGGTCCTCGTCGTCGGTGAACACCTTGCCCGCGACCAGCCCCGCGAAGTGGGCCATGTCGACCATCAGCGTCGCGCCGACCTCGTCGGCGATCTCACGCATCTTGGCGAAGTTGATCCGGCGCGGATACGCGGAGTAGCCGGCGACCAGGATCAGCGGCTTGAACTCACGCGCGGCCGCGGCGACCGCGTCGTAGTCGATGAGCCCCGTCTGCGGGTCGGTGCCGTAGCTGCGCTGGTGGAACATCTTCCCCGAGATGTTCGGCCGGAACCCGTGCGTGAGGTGACCGCCGGTGTCGAGCGACATGCCAAGCAGCCGCTGGTTGCCCAACTTGCCCCGCAGCTTCTCCCAGTCCGCCTCCGACAGGTCGTTGACGTGCTTGGCGCCGAACTCCGCCAACCCGGGGCCCTCGATCCGGGTGGCCAGGATGGCCCAGAAGGCGACCAGGTTGGCGTCGATGCCGGAGTGCGGTTGCGCGTATGCGTACGGCGCGCCGAACAGCTCGCGGGCGTGCTCGGCGGCCAGCGCCTCGACGGCGTCGACGTTCTGACACGCCGCGTAGAAGCGGTGACCGATTGTGCCCTCGGCGTACTTGTCGGAAAACCAGGTACCCATGGTCAGCAGCACGGCCGGTGATGCGTAGTTCTCGCTTGCGATCAACTTGAGTGAATCCCGCTGATCTGCAAGCTCTTTGCGGGTCGCTGCGGCAATGCGCGGTTCGACGGACTCGATGACCTCGAGTGCCGCCCGGTACGCGGCGCTAGCGGTGTCGGCGTACTCGGCGCCGAGGCCTGCGGACGAGGTGGTGACGGGCTCAGCAGTCATGGTGTCGAGCCTATCCCCCGACGCTCAGGCCGCCCGCAATGCCGATGGAATCAGCGGCTCGTCGAGCAGCCTGCGGAACCGTTCGGTGAGGGTGACCTCGGCGGGCCGATCGTCCAGCCAGGCCCGCAGCAGCCGGTAACCCTCGACGTACGTGCTGGTGTAGGCGCGCCACAGCGGGGAGGACAGGAACCGCAGCGACTGCCTGGCCCGTTCGTCGCTGACCAGTAGCCAGCGCCGCAGGAACGCCGCCACCTCGTCGGCGTCGCGGTGCTCGTCGTGCAGCATCAGCGCGGCATCCTGGCGGACGTCGGCCAGCGCCGCGGTGGCCGCCGACACCTCTTCGGCGCGTTCCCCGTCGAAGCGAAGCCCGAGGTCGGCGTAGATCTCGGCGGCCCACGCGCCCCACTTCGGGCCGATCGCCGCATACAGCGCGAGGTCTGCCAGCCCCTCGGCCATCAGGCACTGCGGGGTGTTGACCAGAAACAGCGTCTGCTCCTGCTGGTCACGCTCGGCCACGAGGCCCGCCTCCTTGCGGCAGTGCTCGGTGTGGTGGCCCGGATACGACTCGTGGGCCACCAGCCGCGGCAGGTTGGCCATCTGCTGCTTGAGATCGGCGTTGACGGCCACCGTCGAGCGGTAATCGCCGAGGTAGTAGTTGAACCCCGACCACGGCTTATCGGTCACCACCTCGTAGTTGATCGTCTCGCTGTCGGGCAGCGGGAACTCGGCGCGCACCGTGTCACGAAGCGCGCTGGAGAACGCGTGGATGCACTCCTCAAGGCGCTCGGGCGGGATCTCCTCGGCGCTGCGGTAGGCAGCCATGCGCTCGGCCAGCGGACCCGTGCCGCCGAGCGCCTCGTCGAGACGGGTGTGCGCCTCGCGGTAGCGGTCGGGGTCACCCTTGCTGATCTGCACGTCGAAATAGGCGTCGACCTCGTCGACGAAGCCGACGGGCTCGCCGGCGAATTTCAGTCCGGCACACGCCAGCGCCCGCAGATGGGCGCCGATGTAGTCGGCGCGCGCGTCATCGAAAGCCGACGGGCCCGATGGCCGGTTGGTGCGGGGCACATTCGGGATCTCGGCGAACAGCCGGTCGGCCTGGCGGGCCAGGTCAGCGGGGTCGGGAGCCGGTTCGGACGCGACGGCCTCCCGCAGCGCGGGGTCACCGGTGAATGAGTCGACGTAGCCTTCCTCGATCCGGTCGAACCGCAGGCCGAGCAGCAGATATTCGCGGATCAGGGTGCCGGGGTCCATAGCGAACACGCTAACTGGAAGACTGAGGACATGCCGCGGCTGAGCGAGCCGAGCCCCTACGTGGAGTTCGACCGGAGTCAGTGGCGCGCGCTCCGCATGTCGACCCCCTTGAAGCTCAGCGAAGACGAGCTCATCAAGCTGCGCGGCATCGGCGAGAAGATCGACCTGCTGGAAGTCGAAGAGGTCTACCTGCCGCTCGCCCGGTTGATCCACCTGCAGGTCGCGGCGCGGCAGCGGCTGTTCGCCACGACCTCCGAATTCCTCGGTGAGCCTCAACAGAACCCGGACCGGCCGGTGCCGTTCATCATCGGCGTCGCGGGCAGTGTGGCGGTGGGCAAGTCGACGACGGCCCGTGTGCTGCAGGCGCTGCTGGCCCGCTGGGAACACCACCCACGGGTGGACCTCGTCACCACCGACGGATTCCTGTATCCGAACGCGGAGCTCGTCCGTCGGAACTTGATGCACCGCAAGGGTTTTCCGGAAAGCTACGACCGCAGGGCGCTGATGCGCTTCGTCACCGCGGTGAAGTCAGGGTCCGACTATGCCTGTGCTCCGGTGTATTCCCATCTGCTCTACGACATCGTCCCGCACGAGAAGCAGATCATCCGGCATCCGGACATCTTGATCCTCGAGGGCCTCAATGTCCTGCAAACCGGTCCTGCGCTGATGGTTTCGGATCTGTTCGACTTCTCGGTCTACGTCGACGCCCGCATCGAGGACATCGAACAGTGGTACATCTCCCGGTTCCTGTCGATGCGTGCAGGCGCGTTCGCGGATCCGGCCTCGCACTTCCACCACTACTCCACCCTGAACGACGACCAGGCGGTCTTCGCGGCGAGCGACATCTGGCATTCGATCAACCGTCCCAACCTGATCGAGAACATCTTGCCGACGCGCCCGCGGGCGACGCTGGTGCTGCGCAAGGACGCCGATCACTCCATCAACCGACTGCGACTACGCAAGCTGTAACCCACGAGAAGGCGCAAAAGTACCCTTCGCCAGAGCGTTGCGGGTACTTCTGCGTCTTCTCGGCGACAGAGTTCAGCGCTTCTTCAGGCGTCGAAGGCCCTGGTACTGCAACTCGGCGAACACCAAGGTGTACACGCCGGTGGCGAGCGTGCCGACCACGCCGATTGTCGTCAGCGGCATCCAATCGGAGACGACGAACACCACGGCGCCGAGCGTGTACAGCAGGTTGGCCGCGATCACGGCGATGCCCGGCTTTCGCAGTTCAGACAGTTGGGCGAGCGCAAGCACTACGAGGCCGTAGGCGATGAAGAGGGCACTCAGCGAATACTCGAAGTTCACAGTGGTGCCGGACTTTTCGGCCATCCACCTCGCAAGAGGAATTCCTGCGATGCCCGCGAGGCCGGTGAGCACAGCGTCGAGCCGCAGCGCGAAGCGCAACAACGAGTCCGTCGACTCCTTGAGATGCGGCGTGATGATGACGGTCATCGGTTCACCCCCAGCCGGCGCAGGCCGATGTACTGCACTGTCCCGATGACGGCGGTGTACAGCGCGCCACCGAGAAGGAGCGCGATGCCCCATGTGGTCAGCGGCCAGATCCCGGCCGCCTCCGCCGCGACGAAGCCGATTGTGAACAGTGCGTTGGCGGTGATGGTGGCGATCGCGCCTGGGCGGACCCGGTCGAGCCCCGCGAGCCAGTAGACGACCACGCCGTAGACCAGGAAGAACACCCCGAGCGCATATTCGACGACCACCGGGACCCCGGTCAGCGACGCAAGCCAGCCCGCGGCGGCAACGAACGGTACGCCGACGATGCCGACGAGCACCGCGTCGAGGCGCATCGCGAAGCGAAGCAACCCGTCGCGGGCACCGGTTGTGGAAGCGGTGATTGCGGTCATGCGTTTTCCCTTTCTGTTGAATTGACGTAACGACGCGCGGCGCACGCCGACGTATTGCGGGCCCCCGATGACGGCGGTGGGAGCGAGGGACCGTTCCGGAGCCGACGCCGCAACCTCTGCACGGTCGGTTGTCGCTCCTCGCGTGCGCGACGCCAGCTCCGGACCAGTCATGAGGGGGTCACGCCAGGCGGCGCACCCCGAGGTATTGGGCGTAGGCGAAGGCGACCGTGACGACGATGAACGCGATCGTCGACGCCACACCGAGTGCGGTCAGCGGCAGCCAGCCCGCGATCAGCACAACGGCGACCAGGACCGCGAACGCGACGTTGCCTATGAACACGGCGACGCCGACGCGGCGCACGTTCGGCACCCCTGCCACGAGGTACAGCGCGACGCCGTAGCCGACCAGTGCGGCACCCGCGATCCATTCCGATGTCGCCGACAACCCCGACAGCTTCGACAGCGGGTCGGCGGCCATGGCGACGAACAACCCCAGCGCCGCGCACAAGGTGGCGTCGGCACGAAGAGCGAAACGCAACAGTGAGTCTGTGCTCTCCCGGACGGGCCGGGTGGTGATGGCGGTCATGGGAATGATGTTGCGCAGATCTCACTGCCAGATCGACGCCAGACGCTGCCAGCTACTGCCAACCGCAGGTCAGAGCGCGCTACGCGTCCTGTGTGGCGACGATGTTTCCGCGCAGATCCGCGGCGATCAGCCGCGCCGCGGCGTTCTGCCAGTTGTGCAGGGACCGTTGCGGCACCTCGGTGACCATCCACTGCCACGCCTGGCGCGCGACCGGATCGAGGCCTGCCGCGGTCGCGTTCTGCGCGTACGCGCGCACGCCGACGACATACGGGAAGTACAGCGAGTTGTAGTACCGCCACTCCTCGGTGGTGCCGAAGTCGCCGCCGTCGCGGGGCTTGAGCCGGGCAATGCGGTCGGCCAGCAGGGCCTTGAGTTCATTGGCCCGCTCCAGCGGCGCATCGGGCGCGCCGCGGGCGGCCAGCCGCTCGTCGATGATCGGGAGCGCGGTCAGTGGGCTGGCGACGAGCTTGGACAGGTCGCCGTAGTGGCCCAGCGCGCGGCGGGTGAGCCGGGCGAACGTCTCGTCATCGACACCGTCGAGCGGGTTGGCCGACCGCAGCGGCAACGCCGCTTCGGTGCGCCGCAACGCGGCGCGGTCGGCCCGCAGGTCCGGCGACCGGGAGAACGCCATCCGGTCGAGCAGCCCGGCCAGTGGGTCGGCGAGCACATTGATTGCAATCGCGATGCCCAGGCTGGTGAACAGGAACACCGTCAGCGCGGTCTGGAGTCCCGACACGGCCAGGCCGATCAACAGCTGCCCGCCGAACAGCACCGCCACCACGGCCGTCGCCGCGAAAGACCGCAACATGTCGGCCCGCAGCGCCTGACCCTCGTCGAACGCATCCCACATCGCCACGGCCACACCCAGCAGTGCGACGTCGAATCCGGTGCTCGCCAACGCCAACCAGCTCGGCACCAGACCGAGCGGGATGATCAGAATCGCATTGCCCAACGCGAAGAACAGCGTGGCGAGCACGAGGTAGCCGACTACGGGTCTTGGCTGCCACGGCCCGAACACCGCCCTGAGCATCGCGCCCAACGACGACAGCGAGATCGCGGCGACCATCACCCAATGGCCCATCCGCAGCGGGCCGTCGACGTTGCCCGCCATCACCGCGCCGAACAACGCGATCGCGGCCACGACGGCCACGAGTGTGACCTCGCCGACGCGGCTGCGCCAGGTGTCGCTCGGCCGCGACAGTTCGAGCAGCACCGCGAACCAGGCAATACCCGGGATGGTGACCAGGTAGACCTCGATGCTGCTCAGCACGTCCGAGCCACTGACTATGCGCACCGCGTCGAGCGCCACGACCACCGCGAAGCTTGTCAGCCCGACCGCGGCGAGCACCAGGACCGGTTTGCGGGGATCACGGGTCAGCAGGTACAGGCCCAGCTACCAGCTGAGCGCGAAGACCACTGCTGACAGCGCAGCCATGACACAAGTTTGGCACTACATGCCATAGCGGCGGTGGCGCGCGGTGTAATCACGCAGCGCGCGCAGAAAATCCACGCGACGGAACTCCGGCCAGTAGGCCTCGGTGAACCACATCTCCGAGTAGGCGCTCTGCCACAGCAGGAACCCGGACAGCCGCTGCTCCCCCGATGTGCGGATCACCAGGTCGGGGTCCGGTTGCCCGGAGGTGTAGAGGTTTTCCGAGATCGCGTCGCTGGTGACGGCCTCGATCAACTGCTCGCCGGTCAGCCCGTTGGCCAGTTCCTTGCCGAGCAGTCCGCGCACAGCGTCGACGATCTCCTGCCTGCCGCCGTAGCCGACCGCAAGGTTGACATGAAATCCGCTGCCGTTGCCGTTGGTCGACTCGACGGCCTCGCGCAGCCGCCGCGCCGGCTCCTCGCCGATGAGCTCGAGGTCGCCGACTGTGCGCACGCTCCACCGGTTGGCTGGCGCGCAGATCTCCTCGACGACGTCGGTGATGATCTCGATGAGCGACGCCAGCTCGCCCGGGTCGCGCTGCAGATTTTCGGTGGACAGCAGGTAGACGGTGGCCATCTCGATGCCGGTTTCCTGGCACCAGCGCAGCATCTCGGCGATCTTGCGGGCGCCCATCCGATAGCCGTAGCTGACGTCGTCGTGACCGGCATCACGTGCCCATCGTCGGTTACCGTCACATAGCACCGCGATGTGGCGGGGCAGTTCAGATTTGGAGGACGCCAGTCCCTGACGCAGCCGCATCTCGTAGAGGCGGTACACCGGCTCCTTGAGCCCAGGAGGAATGATGTCCACGAAGATTCAGACTACTGTGGCGCTCAAAAAACCCCCATGGCATTGATGGAGGTGACATGACTCGGATCGACACCGCCGACGAGGCTCAGCAACAGCCGCCACGCGTGTACGCCGAAGACTTCCCCGAAGCTGTCGTCGACGGCGTCGAGAAATTTCTCCACAAGCCCAGGGCGCGTGGCTGGATCCACGTCTACGCGGCCGTGGTCGCGTTCATCGCGGGCGCGGCGCTGGTTTCGGTGTCGTGGTCGCTGCAATCCACCCGCGCCGGGCTGGCCACGCTGCTGTACACCTTCACGATTGTCGCGATGTTCACGGTCAGCGGCACGTATCACCGGGTGAATTGGAAGTCGGAGTCCGCCCGCAAGTGGATGAAGCGGGCCGACCACTCGATGATCTTCATCTTCATCGCCGGCAGCTACACGCCGTTCGCCCTGCTGGCGCTGCCGGAGCGCAGCGGTTGGGTGCTGTTCTGGATCGTCTGGGGCGGGGCGATCGCCGGCGTGTTGCTCAAGATGTTCTGGCCGTCGGCGCCGCGCTGGTTCGGCGTGCCGCTGTACATCCTGCTCGGCTGGGTCGCGGCCTGGTTCGTCGGACCGATCATGCACAGCGCAGGCGTGGCGGCGTTGGTGCTGCTGATTGTCGGCGGCGCGCTCTACAGCATCGGCGGCGTGCTCTACGCCATGAAGTGGCCCGACCCGTGGCCGACGACGTTCGGCCATCACGAGTTCTTCCACGCCTGCACCGCAGTCGCTGCGATCTGCCACTACATCGCAATGTGGTTCGCCGTCTTTTAAGCGATTTGTGTGCGTGCTGTTGCGCTCAGCGCTACTAAACGCGCACAAGCCGCCTAGAGCTGCGTGACGTTGTTCTGGGTCCAGTAGGCCTTCATCGACGCGATCTTGCTTTCCTCGTCGAACGTCATCGTGCTGATGATGTCGATGCGCATCCCGCTGCCGCCGAAATCGAGGGTCAACGTCCAGTGAAAGGCCGCCTCGTTTCCGAGTGCGCGAAGCGTGATCACCTCGGTTTCGGCCTTGACGTTCTCGATCGCGCCGTAGAAGCCGCGGATCGCCTGGCGACCGATGTGCACCTCTCCCCCGACCGGATCCTCGACGGTGGCGTCGTCGGCGTAGAGACCGGTGACTTCGTCCGGCTGCCCCTTCGCGACGAAATCGAGGTAGCGGGTGACGGTCTGGGTGATCTGCTCGGCACTCGGCATGGCCGCGACGCTACACGGCCGCACTCAACGCGGCGGCCAGATCCTGTCTGGTGGTGACCGGCAGATCGCACACACGGCCGCGGCAGACGTAGGCAGCGTCAGACCCGTCGACCCGATAACGGTCGAGCAGCAACTCAGATGAATTGACCGGGCCGCCGACCACTACTGCGCCGCCTGGCGCCAATTCGCGGGCCGAGGAAAGCAATTCGGAGTCGACCGGGTCGCAGGCCACGGCGATCTGGATGGGGCCGCGCACAGCGGCTTCGGCGACCGCGAGCCAATGGCCACCCGACCGGGGTAGCCGGGCCAGGATGGGCGTCGCGCTCGCCAAGGTGGCATCGGCCGCCGCGGCGTAACGCTCAGCGCGATCGCCGGACGCCAGGTGGGCCGCCAGTTGCAGGGCCTCGGCGATAGACGACGCCCCGGATGGTGTCGCTCCGTCAAGCGGATCGGCTGGCCTGACCATCAGTTTTTCGGCGTCGTCGGCGCTGTCGAACCAGCGGCCCTCGGTGTCGGTGTCGACGAAATGGTCGAGTGCGACGTCGAGCAGCCCGGTCGCCGCCTCTATCCACGACGCGTCGCCGGTCAGTTGATGCAGCGTCAACAGACCCGTGGCCAGGGTTGCGTGGTCTTCCAGGATCGCCGCGCTGTCGCCGACCCGGCCGCCGAGGCTGGCGCGCCGCAACCGGCCGTCCACGATGTGCAGGTCGACGAGTGCGTGGGCGCATCGTGTTGCGGCGTCGAGGAATTCGGGCCGACCAAGCGCGACGCTGGCCTCGGCGAGCGCGGTGATCGCCAGCCCGTTCCACGCTGTGACGACCTTGTCATCGCGGCCGGGCTGCGGCCGGGTCAGCCGCGCGGCCAGCAGCGCGGTGCGCACGCGTTCGAACCGGTCCCAATCGTCGGGGTCGCTCAATAGTTGCAGCACCGAGCTTCCATGTTCGAACGTGCCTGCGTCAGTCACGTTGAAAAGCGTTGTGGCCCAACGACCGTCGTCGCCTAGCACTTCGCGCAGTTGCGCGGGCGTCCACACGTAGGTCAACCCCTCGCGGCCGTCGGCGTCGGCGTCCAGCGACGACGTGAACATGCCATCAGCGCCCAGCTCGTCGATCATGAAGTGCGCGGTCTCGCTGGTGACCCTGCGCGCCAACGGATTTGATGTGCGGCGAGCCCAGTGCGCATACACCCGAAGCAGCAGCGCGTTGTCGTAGAGCATCTTCTCGAAGTGTGGCACCACCCAGGCGGCGTCGACGCTGTAGCGGGCGAAACCACCGGCCAACTGGTCGTAGATGCCGCCGCGCGCCATCGCGGTGCACGTCCGCTCCACCGTCTCCAACGGCAAAATGTCGCCCGTGCGTTCGTGATTGCGCAACAGAGCCTCCAGCAGCGCCGACGGCGGGAACTTCGGCGCTGCACCGAACCCGCCGCGCTGAACATCTTCGTCCCGCAGCGCCGCCGCCACGGCGTGATCACACAGTGCCGGCTGCACCGGTGGCCCGCCGCCCGGCAGGCCCTGGGCCATCGACCGCAGCTCACCCGCTATGCGGTCGGAGGCCTCCTCCACCTCCCCGCGCCGCGTGCGCCAGGTCTCGGTGACGGCGGCGAGCAGCTGCAGGAAGTTCGGTTTCGGGTAGTAGGTGCCGCAGAAGAACGGCCTGCCGTCGGGTGTGAGGAAGCATGTCATCGGCCAGCCGCCTTGCCCGGTGAGCGCAACGGTGGCGTTCATGTAAACCGCGTCGAGGTCGGGCCGCTCTTCCCGGTCGACCTTGATGTTCACGAACCCGTCGTTCATGGCCGCGGCGACCTGATCGTCCTCGAAAGACTCGTGGGCCATCACGTGACACCAGTGGCACGCCGCGTACCCGATGGACAGCAGGATCGGCACGTCGCGCGCCGCGGCCTCGGCCAGCGCCTCGGGGGTCCACTGCTGCCAGTGCACCGGGTTGTCGGCGTGCTGGCGCAGATAGGGGCTGGTGGCCGCGGAGAGTTGGTTCGTCACTATTCCGACCGTAGCCCGCACCTGAGCTAGGAACGCAGGACCTGCTATTGGTAGTGCAGAGGTCCTGCTAACGGTAGCGTTCGCGTCCGCCGAGTGTGGAATGGATGCACGCTCGACGTGCATGAACCGTGACTTGAGCCCACACTCGCGGTCGTACCCTTCGCGCCTATCGGCACTCGAGCGCCATCGCTTCTCGAGAGAGCTCAGCCGCCGGGCTCACTCTTGGGTTCCTCGTTCGGTTCGGGCTGATCGAACGACTTGGGCAGCTTGCGCAGGTGCCGGTTCATCGACCACACCAACAGGAACGTCCCGATCAACAGCAGCACGACGATCACCAGACCGAACGGGCTGGCCTTGCCGAAGTCCGGTCCGGTGTCACGGGGCGCGTCGTGGGCCAGCAGACCGATCGCGAGCATCACCGCGTCGTTCACTTCGCCTTCTCGATCCCTGCGAAAAGATCCGTCTCCGGCAGAGACACCGGCACCCTCGACCGGGCCAACTCGTATTCCTCTGTCGGCCACAGCCGTTGCTGCCATTCGATGGGTGCGCGGAAGAAGTCTCCGAGCGGGTCGATCTGGGTGGCGTGGGCACGCAGCGCGTCGTCGCGTTGGGCGAAGTACTTCGCGCACTCGACGCGCGTCGTCACCCGCTTGGCGAACACGTCATGGTCGGCATCCCAATGCTTGAGCCACTTCTCGAACGGGCCTTCCTGGCCGTGCTTGGCGAATTCGTCCTGCAGCAGTTGCATGCGCTTCCGCAGGAAACCGTGGTTGTAGTACAGCTTCAGCACATCCCACGGCTCACCGGCGTCGGGATAGAGCCGGAAGTCGCTCGCGGCCTCATAGGCGGCCACCGAAACCTGATGGGTTCGGATGTGGTCCGGATGGGGGTAGCCGCCGTTCTCGTCGTAGGTGGTCATCACGTGCGGCTTGAACTTGCGGATAACACGCACCAGCTCTTCGACGGGCTCCTCCAGCGGCACCACGCCCAGGCAGCCGTCGGGCAACGGTGGCGGCGGATCGCCCTCAGGCAGGCCGGAGTCGATGAAGCCGAGCCAGTGGTGCTCAACCCCGAGGATCTCGGCGGCCTTGGCCATCTCGTCACGCCGGATCTCGGCCATCCGGCCGTGCACCTCGGGCAGGTCCATCGCGGGGTTGAGGATGTCGCCGCGCTCGCCACCGGTGAGCGTGACTACCATCACGCGGACGCCCTCGTCGGCGTAGCGAGCCATGGTGGCGGCACCCTTGCTGGACTCGTCGTCCGGATGGGCGTGCACCGCCATCAATCGCAGTTCACTCAACTGGGTCCCTCAATCACCTGGTCACTGACATTGCCGAGACGTTTCAACCATCTGGGCTAGCCCTATAGTTCCAGTCCTAGTAGATCTATCCGAGCGACGGGCATGCAAAACGAGATGATCGAACGTCCCGCCGCCCGCTATGGGCAGGCACGGCTGTCGCGCAGCAAACGCCGGTGGATCGCCATCGCGTTGACTGTGCTGGTCCTCGCGATCGGGATTGGGATCGCAGTGATCGCCTCTCAACGGCTGGGCACCAGTGAGGTGAAGGGTGAACTGGGCGGCTATCAGCTGGTCGACGCCGAAACAGTGCAGGTCACGATTACCGTCACCCGCGACGACCCGTCCCGGCCGGTGGTATGCATCGTGCGGGCGCGCTCGATCGACGGCAGCGAAACGGGCCGCCGCGAAGTGCTGGTCCCGCCGTCGACGCAGAAGACCGTGCAGGTGAGGACGGTCGTCAAGACCAGCCGGCCGCCTGTTGTCGGCGACGTCTACGGCTGTGGCACCGATGTGCCGTCGTACCTGGTGGCCTCCTAGAAGCGCCGCGGGACCTCGGCGCAACAAACGCCGAACAGCCAATTCGTGAAATTCGGTTGTCCCGGCGGTGCTAGAATGATCCGATACACGGTTCCTGCTGGGACCGTGTATTGCTGCATTTAGTGCGCGGATTAGGCGTCGACGACAGCGGCAATACATGCAGAGAGCTCCCGGCGCCGTAGACACGAGACTTCTTACGCGAAACAGCGCGAGAGCAACGACGACAGGAGCGCGAAGACATGACCGACACCCAGGTCACGTGGCTGACTCAGGAGGCATACGACCGGCTGAAGGCAGAGCTTGATCAGCTGATCGCCAATCGACCGATCATCGCAGCCGAGATCAACGACCGCCGCGAGGAAGGCGACCTGCGCGAGAACGGCGGCTACCACGCCGCCCGCGAGGAGCAGGGCCAGCAGGAGGCCCGCATCCGTCAGCTGCAGGAGCTGCTGAACAATGCCAAGGTCGGCGAGGCCCCCAAGCAGTCCGGTGTGGCGCTGCCCGGATCAGTGGTCAAGGTCTATTACGACGACGACAAGAGTGATACCGAGACGTTCTTGATCGCCACCCGCCAGGAGGGCGTGTCCGACGGCAAGCTCGAGGTGTACTCGCCGAACTCACCGCTCGGCGGCGCCCTGATCGACGCGAAGGTGGGCGAGACCCGCTCGTACCAGGTGCCCAACGGCAACACCGTGAAGGTCACGCTGGTCAGCGCGGAGCCGTACCACTCCTAATTCGCGGCTCCGCCGCGGGTCGGTTTACAGTCCGGCTATGGCGCAGATCGCCGAGGACTTGTTTCTGCTGCTGCTGGACAACGTGTCCGCTCAGCCCGGTCTCGACCGTGCCCGGCGCCAGCGGGTCCTCTCCGGTGCAGTGTTACTAGACCTTGCGCATGCGTGCCGAATTCGCCCGGCGATGGCGGGAGAACCGGTCGAGCGCGGCCGACTGGTGGCGCTCACGGCTCCCGGGCCGATGGATCCCGTCATCGCGCCCGCGTTCGAGCTGCTGCAGCAACGGCCGCTGCGCCCCGCGACCGCGGTCAAGCGGCTGTCCAAGCACACCGAGGAGAACCTCACCAACTATCTGGAGTACATCGGCCAGATCCGGCGTGTTCGCTTGAACTCCAAGCGGTTCGGCCATCAGTATGCGTGGCCACTGACCAACAGAGAACGGGTCGGCCATGCACGTTCGGCACTACTGGCTGCGTTGTTCGACCGCAAGCCGCCCACGCCTCCGACGGCCGCCATCATCTCGTTGCTGCATGCGGTCGACGGGCTCGGTGCGCTGCTGAGCCTCAACGACCGCGGCTGGCGGTGGGTGCACGCCCGGGCCGGTGAAATCGCCAGCGGCGCTTGGGTTGACGAGTATCCGACGGCAATGCCCGAACTGAATCTGGCGATAACCGCTTCAGCAGTGCGAGGGGCGCTAGCCTAGCGCCTGCTCCACGTCGGCGAGCAGGTCGGCGGAATCCTCGATGCCGACCGACAGCCGCACGAGGTCGTCTGGCACCTCCAGTTGTGAGCCCGCAGTCGAGGCGTGCGTCATCGCACCCGGATATTCGATCAGCGATTCCACTCCGCCCAGCGACTCGGCAAGGATGAAAACTCCTGTCCGAGAGCAGAAGTCGTGCGCTGCTTGCGGGCCGCCACGCATCCGTACCGACATCATGCCACCGAACCCGCTCATCTGCCGCTTGGCGACCTCATGGCCGGCATGGCGAGGCAGCCCCGGGTACAGCACGGTGTCGACCGCGGGATGGCTGTCGAGGAATTCGGCCACCAGCGCGGCGTTTTCACTGTGCTTCTGCATCCGCAGCACCAGCGTCTTGAGACC
>Ga0126307_10001770_pt1 | contig 14374 bp, 16 predicted proteins | sample Plot28_FD_89955 | JGI IMG/M metagenome (GOLD analysis project Ga0126307, IMG submission 89955) | Serpentine soil microbial communities from UC McLaughlin Reserve, CA, USA - Plot28 | ecosystem: Environmental > Terrestrial > Soil > Grasslands | place: USA: UC McLaughlin Reserve, Lake County...
CTAAACTATAGGTAGCCTTACTACCCTCTTTAACGCTTAGCTCTTCTAATCCTTCGCTTCCTGATTCTAAAGTTATGTCTCCTTCGCCAGAATCTCCTCTTCCTGAGAATTCCACTTTTTTTGGTTCAGATTCAATAGAAATATACTCAGATACTACCTGAACGTCTGAAAGAATTCTATCAAATGCTCCAGCGGTCATTACCACTTTAGAATTGAAATTTAGTTTAGGTAATGGTGTAGAGCTTCCAGAAGTTTCAATTAATCTCATTTTGTATTCCTTTTTATAACTATTCGATATTTCGATATGAAGCATACTATCTTCTTCCACAGCAATTTTAATTGCATCTTTTTTATCCGCTCTTTTTATCAACTTTGAAAATTCATCAACTCGCACTCCAAATTTTACTGATGAATCGCAGTCATATTCTTCAAATGCAGAGTTTGGCCAATGGATGTCTATCAGTGCAACATGGGATGGATCCATTCCTCTGAATGATATTCCTTCGACGGTAGCTTCAAAGGTTGCCTCATCGACCAGAGTGGAAATGGCAGATGTTACTGCCTTCCATTCATCCGGAGATTTTGTTTTAGCCTTAAATACCAAATTAGTCAATTAGTGGCTGTCATTTACAGTTTTAAACATTACTATATTGTAAACTATTAAAGATGATTTGATCTATACAACATACAGTCGGAGAGTAATTATTATAATGGCGAATGAAATTTTTGCCCAGAACTGTCAATATATAAAACGCAACAGAAAATACTGGGGTGTGACAATATATATATAACGACAATATTGTTGCTGATGTTTTGGAAAATAGGATAAAAACAGATATATTATAATTTTAATCATCATTGAGTCATATAATATTTTAATAGATTCTAATATTGAACAATCTTTAAGAAAATTGATATTAATAATATAAGCTTCAAATCTTTGCATATTCATCTGGAGTGTTGAATAAAGATATAATATCAGTTTTAACCTTATATGCCATTTGAATCGATGGATTTTTCTCGTCAGATAGTCGTCAGATGACCGTAATATTGTCGTCATTTGATGGTCAAATATCGTCATTTTCAATGGACTTCAGAGAATTATGCTACACTATGGTAGTAAAATTCCATGAGAGAAATATATTATAAGAAAGATTTTACTAACTCAAAAGCGGATATATATAATTGAGTATCGGAATCACATTAACCAAATAGAAGATCAATTGAAGATCTTAAATACTCAGGTCGATATCTAGATAGATAATTATTTGGGACAAAACTCCAATATTAATAAGAAAGCGCGTGATTGAGCAATGGTTAGATGTCTGCTTTATCAGGTAATCTTGGAATTCTAGTAGATCAGCTGCCTAATTATATCATACAAAAACAGCTAGAGTCGGACAAAGTAGGAGGAGAAACAGAAGACGCAAATTAAAACAATTTCAAGTATTGCAATATTACAATGTAACCATGAATGATCTTGAAGAATTTAGAAGAAATGAACCCTTGATTGAAAAATTCAATACAGTTCAAAGAGAATTAGATAAGGTAAAAAGACAAAGGGATTCTTTAGAAGAAGGATCTTAAGAAGCGCAATGGGAGAACATAGGGTTGGATTATGAATGGTTAATACCTGAATATGAGATTAAAGAAGCTTCATTTACGTCCAATAATCAAAACAAACAACTGTAGAGATATGATACAAAAATGAGATTGTTGTTTGATTTAGCAAATCATTTGTTAGATCTAAATATAGATATTACAGACGAAAGATATTATGTACATAGTTCTGATTTGAAAAACTATAAAATGAGAAGTCTCTTTGTAACATATAATCTAACCTTAAAGCAATCTCTTATTAATCCATGATTAGAGGTCCTGTATAGATAAATACATACACTATCTAATGGTATCTGGTTTGGAGTTTGGTTATTGCTCTCTTCTGAACTAGGTTCAATTTTTTGAGTTATATTTATATCATATTTTTTCGAACAGAAGCATCAGCAAGTATATTTACCGTTCTGAATTGTCTTCTAAAGAAACATGACATAAACAGAGAGAAAGACGGCAGTAATTGCAGATATTTTTTACTGATAAATCATCAAGATCATCTCATTACTTTACTACCATTACAGGACAATGTGCATAAGTTACTACTCCAGAAGCAACACTTCCAAGTAGCATCTTTTTAAAACCTGATCTTCCTCGGGTACCTATTACAATCAAATCTATACTTTCATGTTCAGCATATTCAACTATTGCACCTACAACAGATCTATCAGTTGCAACAACTTCCGTTTTGAGTTGAATTTTCTTATTTATATCATCAGCTTTTTGTTTAATTTTGTCAAACCACTTCTCTGCTTCTTTCTTGATATTTTCTAGGAATTCACTTATTGAAGTGGAAGTAGCCAATCCGTAAATGTCAGATGAGTATGCATATCCTACCCGTGAAGGCAGAACATGAATAGCAATTAACAAAGAACCATTATTTTCTTCTTTTTTTTCTGTTGCTATTGCTATTGCATATTCTGCTGCTCTCAGAGACGTTTCCGAACCATCTGTTGCTACTAGTATTCTAGAAAATTGTCTTTTCGTGGTTTGTATCAATTTATAAATATATTATACATCTGAATTTAAATTAATACATCATTTTTGAATTGATTGGATCTAGAGAAGGAAAGAGGCTGGAAGATACAGTACGAGCAAAATGCCTGTTGAAAATAACAGCTTGTTAATTGTTACGTATCTATGTGTGGAAATTTAGACTTATATTATTATTGAATATTATTCTCTTCATTGCGCCTAATAATCAATAAAAAAGACTAAGAATTTTATTAATTAAACGGATCCCTTGACGGAAAAGGTAGTTCAATACTCTACATCACTTCCAACATCTAGAAACAATACAACTACTCTTCCATACTGGAACGCCTTCAGAGATGGCAAGGTATGGTTTAATGAACATGAAGGCAATGCCATGGCTTATTTTGATATCGCAAATTCAACATTAGTTGAATATCAATTACCCACTAGATCAGAGATTTGGGGCAATATTTCTAATGCTCTCAAGTTTGCACTAGATAGTAAAGGGTCTGTATGGTTTACAGAGTGGACTGAAAATAAGATCGGTGTGCTTGATTCAAAAAAATTAGATGACCTTCCAATTTGGCTGTCTGTTTCAAAGGACAAGATCATTTTAGATCGTAGAAATCTAGCTGGCGAACAAGATGAATCATTGCAGATTTTTGTCTATCCAAATAGAACCAATTTAGAAGAACCTGTGAAGATGACAGTTGCAGGGTCTATGTCGTATTCAGGTAGACTATGGAATATGACTGGTCAATTTAGCGAAGATTCGTTCTATTTTTCTAAAGAAAGTAAGCAGCCTCATATGATTAATCTCAAGGTCAATCCAACACAAGACTTAGTGCCTGGAAACTATACTCTTACTGTAGGCGCAAGGTACGATAGCATAACTTACTCTAAAATAGTGAGTCTTGTTGTAAAGTAGAAGGACAACAGAATCAGAATATCTTGATATGAGTATGGATAAAGCAAAAGAACAACTAGCCTTTATAAAAAGTGATTTAGAAAAAGCTTCTCTTGACCCCAATATAGATTGGATTATACCTTTCTTTCATAAAATAATGTATGCTAGAAGTGGTGCTGGTGTAGTTGATACATATGACCATAATCTAGAGGATATATACCATCCCCTCTTTGAGCAGTATGGGATAAAATTGGTACTACAATCACATAGTCATACATATGAAAGAACATATCCTCTGAAAATCAATGTTGAAGACAGCGATAACCCAATAATAACTAGTAAGGATTTGAGCAACTATTATTATAACACTGATGGGCTTGTAATAGCCACAATAGGTACAGGGGGTGCAACTCCTACTGTCTTCTCCATAAACTCTGACTATAGAGCAGTAGAATATAGAGAATTGTATGGATTTCTCAATATAGAAGTATCATCTGATGGAACGACACTAGTTGGTACATTCTATAAAAATGATAAGAATGGTGGTGGAGAAATAAAAGACCAATTCACCATTACAAAACCAGTAGGAGAGAACGACCTATCCTTACCATCACCACCATCAAACTTACCTGTAGAAGAAGAGGCTGATGGATTTGAAGGAGGAGGAGATAATGATTTTGTTGAGTTTGACGATGCTGAAGTATCAGAAGAGAGTGAGGATGTGGATGCTGCTACTAATGGGGATGAACAGCAGGAAGAAGAAGAAAGTGATGATAATGGCGATAATGGAGAAGATGACAATGGTGATGATAATGGCGGCGGAGATGCAGCAGCATAAACCTATATTGTGGCCTCCTCATAATAATAACAAATATCTTTTCCTATTTCATATATATTAAAAAATATATTCTTTTGAATGTATGAGCTAAATGAACGATCCATAATTGGTATCGTTAGACAGTTACCATATAATCTTCTACTTTGAATAGAGACATTAATGACTGGATAATGTTTATGTTATAAATATTTTCGATATCAATGATATCTTTGCTTTAGGTTAGATGGAGCATTTTTCAGTTACTTAATCTAATGAATTAAAATGGGAGGTTAGTTTTAAGTCTGTTCTATAGATATATTTCCTCTTGTCCTTGTATTTCGCAATGATAAGAGCATGGTTTAAATGATGAGGATTTTCTCTCTCTAGTACTCTGTGCATATATTGTCAATTTTCTTCTATATATTTACCGAAAAAGATGTTATCAGTTGTGTCCATATCCATATCTTTGAAGCATAGCATTTTATAGAGATTATTTATCATTACCAAAAAAATGTTTTTTTAGAATACTCCTCTTAAGGATAAATTAATAAGAATACCAATCAAGTTAACATGATATCCATTGAAAAGAGACCGAACATGATCCTCTCTTGTCTTTTATGACTGTATCTGTTGAAAATTTGTCAGGTACGATCAAGACTCTTGATGTGGTGACCAAACAAAATATTGATCAAGCAAACAAGAATTTACCTAATTTCAAACTCATTGAATCAAATATGACTATTCTTGCAAATAATCCAGCCTACAAAATAGTTTCCACTGTTACTAATTCAGGACTTGATGCTGATCCATTAGATTCACCACAATTTCAAACCATGACCATATGGACAATTAAAGGAGATATAATGTATACTATATCATACTCACAAACAACTTCAGAATTCTCCAGATATCTACCAATTATTCAAAGGATGATCAACTCATTTGAAATAATAAAATAAAAGAGAAAAATACACAGAAGCCAAATCGTCTTACCATTCACTAACTTCTTGCGGTATTTAATATCCTTTCTTGACTTTTTCAATTTTAAATCTATTATTAATATGGTATATTCTCACACTGCATGCCTTATATTTTTCACTCGTAATCTCAGCAATAAGAACGATATATTGATACAAACATCTAAATGAATGACAGAAGGTTTCACTCACTGACAGTATTAACTATCCTTTCCTGACTATTGCTAAAAAGAATTCTATTATCTATTGTAGAACCACTGGAATATTATATTTTTTTCTGCGCGCTTGGATTCAGCGCAATATAAACTGCACCTGATACTTGATACAACAAGGCAAATGAATTTATTAATATTTATTCGTCGATAAACCAATGATCTATTTTAAGTACTCCTCTTTACCAAGTTCGAGAAGTGACTGATTTCATTATCATTTGTCATGTCTCATACGTGCTATTTTAGAAATTTATTATATTTATATTATGATGTCTCTGATTGAACACATTTTCAACAATTCTGGTTATCAAGAGGAGTACAGCATTAATAAGAAAAATAGCACGACTTTATTAACTAAGATACATGTATAAAGTAGAATTAGAACTATATAAAGCAACAAATTTGCTATCGGTCGTACAAAAAGCTATTATTGGAAACTGTGCGTGGAGAAAACGTTCACTGATAAATGATAACGATATTTCATTATTCATAAACTTCTTTTTCCAATATCTCATCAGTCAGCAACATTAATGCTGTTTTTTATATAGAAACGAGTGATTTGAATGATTTGAATTGAGCCTATAGACCTGCTTCCATCTCTACTACATAACTTTTCTATTATCAAACAGTTAATCTCTAAACGTCTGTCTTCCTAAAGATAAGAAAATATATATGTATGGGTTAGAGATCACTTTTCGACTATTCATCTATCATTCGAAATAGATATTGAATTTATGAGATTGAATTTTGTCAAAACGTAATAATAATTTTGACAACAACGATGAATATAGAATAAATTATCAATGTAAGCCTCTGCTAATAGTATTAGCCTCTGCTAACATTTATTAACTGTGCTATCAATTATCATCTTATGTTCCGTCTAAAAATCATCTTGGTTTCTGCAGTTTTAATCTCTCTAGTATCAATAGGATTTGTAGTATTTTCTTTGACATTTAATCAATTTTCTGTCATTGCACAGGACACTTCCAACTCAAAAAAAGTCGGTGGACATACCCCTGGATCTAATATATTAGAAACAGCAGGAGATGCATTAGATCCTATTGCCCTAAATGGTACTGACAAGGCGGTAGTAGATCCTATGAAATATTTACGAGAATTCAACTATGGTAGCGTATCTACCTTATCTAATGGAACCGTACTTAGGGAATTTACACTTGTTGCATCAGATGACAAAGTCAAGGAAATATCCCCTGGTATATTCTACAACGTTTGGACCTTTAACGGAACTATACCTGGACCTACATTAAGGGCCACAGAAGGAGATCTAATAAGAATTAACTTTATAAATAATGGTTCAAAATTTCATACAATACATACTCATGGCATACACAAGTCAGAAATGGATGGTGTATTTGAAGGTATAGCTCCTGGAGGAAAATTTACTTATGAATTCACTGCAGAGCCATTTGGAGTATTTCCATACCACTGCCATATACAGCCTTTAGAAGAACATATCTCGCGTGGGCTTTATGGAGTCTATATTGTTGATCCTAAAACACCAAGACCTCCAGCTGACGAAATGGTAATGATGATGAATGGCTATGATACAGACTTTGATACAGAGAACAATTTTTACACAGTCAACGGAATTCCGTATTACTATATGAATAATCCTATACAGATTGAAAAGAACCGTCTTATACGAGTGTATTTAGTCAATATGTTAGAATTTGATCCCATAAATAATTTCCATCTACATGCAAATCTGTATCAACTGTATCGAAGTGGAACAAGTCTGATACCTCATGAATACACTGACATGGTAACTATGAGCCAAGGGGAAAGAGGCATACTTGAATTTAAATACAAATTTCCTGGACAATATATGTTCCATGCTCACAAGACGGAATTTGCTGAGAAAGGTTGGATGGGATTGTTCTTAGTTAAAGAAGATCCAGCTGAACCAGATGTCCTCGCATTAAATAAGAGCGAAACAGCTAGTTATCCGCCTGAACTAAGTAATAATGAAAATAATAATAATTCTAGCACTACAGAAATTAAGACAAAAGATCCTCAATATCTGGAGACTCAATTCGGAGGAGGTAGTTAAGAGAAATGGAGATAGAAAATAATAGAATGGATAGAAATACAAAGTCCAGCAGAAAAAAAATAATTGCTATTGCGTTAATTCCATTGTTTGTACTGGGTGCAATGATTGTATTTCTTTTTGGTCCTGGTCAGTCGTTTCTAAACACAGGAATACCTTTACCTGGGATTACTATAGAAAGAATAGAGTTCCAAGAAGGTAAAATTGTAGCCTACATCCGTAATACTGGTCCAGAGGAGGTCGAAATTGCACAGGCTGACATAAATGATCGAATAACCCCTGCCGCAATAGAACCTAGTAAAACTTTGTTAAGGCTGGCAGAAGCAAAAGTTATAGTGCCTTTTTCTTGGAATCCTGGAGTACCATATGAAGTCGGAGTAACTACTTCTGATGGTACTAGGTTCAGCAGAGGTCTCGAAGCTGCTGCATTAGCACCAACTCTAAATGTAGAACAGGCATCATACTTTGCAGTAATAGGTACTTATGTAGGAGTTATACCGGTATTGATAGGTCTTCTCTGGTTTCCATTTATAAAAAGGCTGAGTGCAAACAAGTACAATTTCTTTCTAAGCCTCACTGCAGGATTGCTGATATTTTTGGGAATAGATGCGCTAGTAGAAAGCAATGAAATTATTGCAGAAAATATTGCAGGAGCTTTCAATGGTCAGGTGTTGATTGTTATGGTTACAATCATTTCGTTCTTAGCATTGTTATATGCATCTGAAAAACTTATTCAACGCGCTACAATGAAATCTACTAGTAACTCTAAATCTCCCTTGCTAGTATCATCATCGTCATCTTCACCTCCTCCTTCTTCTTCTTCTGCTACTGCTACACAACAACAAATGGTAAAACCTGTCGCAATAGCGTTGATGATATCAATAGGAATAGGATTGCATAATCTTGGCGAAGGCTTGGCAATAGGAGCAGCTGTTGTACTCGGCGAAGTTGCACTCAGTACTTTTCTAATAGTTGGATTTACATTACATAATACTACAGAAGGTTTGGCGATAGTCGCACCAATGGCCAAAAGTGGCAAAGTCATGATACGAAAACTAGTGGCAATGGGCTTGATAGCTGGGGTTCCTGCAATAATAGGAGCATGGATTGGAGGATTCCTGTATTCCCCCATTGCCGCAATAATATTCTTGTCTATAGGTGCTGGTGCAATATTTCAAGTAGTATATTCAATTGCTTCTTGGGTAGTAAAAAATAATACTGATGCTGTTGACGGCGCAAAAAAGACATTGTTAAGTACATCTATGATTGCAGGGTTTATAGTAGGAATGGCAATAATGTATGTGACATCATTGCTGGTATCATCGTCTTGATATATGCGATTATGCACAGATAATGGATATTTAGTAAAAATATTAGTAGGTGAATGAATGATTGTTAAGTGAGTTGAAAGATGAATCGAATGCAAAAAGCCGTCGTCTTGAATCGATTCGTAATGCTGCTCATAATGTAAAGAACGAAGAACAAGAAGAAGACCGTACAGATAGGATGGAAGACTATCTTGAAGTTATTTATGAATTAGTACAGCAGAAAGGCTATGCTACAACCATAGATATTTCACAATGTCTCAATGTTAGTTCTCCAAGTGTCACTAAAATGCTGCAGAGACTAGATGAGAGCAGATATCTAGATTATGAAAAATATAGAGGAATCCGTCTAACTCAGCAGGGAACCGATGTTGCTAAGAATATCCATAAAAGACATAGTTTATTGGCTGAATTTTTGAAAATGATTGGAGTAGACGAAGATACTGTCAATAGAGATGCGGAGGGAATTGAACATCACTTGCATTCAGAAACTTTAAAAAGGTTAGAAGAATTTGTAAAGACATTAAAAAAGAATCCCAATCTTATCGCGTCAGATTAAATATAAAACTCAATACTGCAACTATAACTTGGCCATCTTCGCCTTCTTTGCCAATATTGATATGTGTTGCTTTAACACTACCTAGGTCTGTTGCAGTTAGATTGTACTTTATCTTATCGCTTTCCATATCAGGTTGAAAATATGCAGTACCTGTTGCATCGTTAGGTACAGATAGGACTACCATTTCACTATTCAGTTCTGCTATGAAATTTTGCTTTTGCGTAAATGCTGAGATAAAAGTACTAGTTGCTGTCAGCGGCACAGCAATGGAAATAAGGATCTAATTGGTGAGCAGCAGCGGCTTTGAAGTTCTGTTCAGATATCAAAAAAATAAAGAAAAAAGATATAGGCAGAAAAGCTGTGGGACATTCTACGGCTAACCTTTCCCACACACGTCAAAATTCGATCTACAATGGTTGCTGCAAATCACAATTGAAATATTATCATATTATATTCTTTTTTACCCCTTCAACTAATCTTTTTTTATCATTCCTACATCAGAATGATATTATATAGATATGATAATAATTTTTTATTACTAGTATAATCTAAAAGAAAAATGCTACAATCAAACAATACTATTTCGTGGACACTTGCCAAAGTTTAGAAACTCGTTCCAAAAATTAATATACCTATATTGATGGCTATAAGACCAAAAAGCAATGCTATTGCGTTCTAGATTGAAAGAGAGGTGGAAAATGCTTCTTTTAATTGGAGGACTATGGTTTCTAATAGTTTTCCCTATTCCATTCTTGCCTGCTTGGGGACTTCCTATCGATGAAACTTCTTTAAGAACACTAATGATCATAACAGCTGTTATATCAATACCATTTACACTTCTAGCAATATTTATGAATGATGGAACTAACAAAAGTTCAACATATTAAAATAATAACTATAAACTGTAAAAAAATTTCACAATAGTAAACACATTCTTCTTATATTCTTATTCTTATTTATTTAATTTGGCGGCAACCCAACCACATTTATAGTGGATTAATTAATCATACTACTACAATACTAACTATAGAAAATGCCTAGAGAAGGAATAGTCATAACATTGCTTTTCAACTATTTGGTAATGTTTTCAGATATAATGAAGGTACCGTTACAATGTGAGATTTAGATTAATAGATTCTGGAGTATTTATCAGAGTCTTTTGACTATGCAGGTAAAGTAAAAAGCAATGAGCGGGCTAATACAATAAGAGAACAAGAGATTGCCAGACAAGAAAAAGCATTAGAAGATCATCTTAAAAAAGAAAAACCAACACAAGAAGAAATTTCGCAGATCAGAAATCCAAATGAAGCAATTCTAACAATAATAGCAGAACAGAATAACAAAAAAAGTTAAGCTCCAGATTATTACTATATATTTTTTACTATTTACAACTGTTGTTACTGTGAATAGGAACTAAAGTAAGTTCAATATATTAACTATGTATACAATATTGTTTTGATCTGATGATAAGAACACAGCACTCTAAACACAAATCCATCACATATAATTGATTTTCTTTATTTCATAAACATTTTGTAACTATGATTTCAGATCATTTATTGTTATAGTTGTTATATTGTGAATCATGAAGCAATATGTCCTGTATGTAAAAAGAAATTGTGTGAACATTCAAAGCTCCAAGACAAATTATGTGAAATGATACAATAAAGCAATTTGCAATCACTCCCAACTTTTTGATATTCAGTTTAGGCCTTTCTTTGAAGATTAGGTCATAATACCTTTATATATACACTAATAATTAGTAACAAGTTGTGCTGTCAGTTCGATTAGAAGCCCCAGTCCATGTTTCTTCTCTTCTTTAGGCTTCTTGATTCATTGATAGAAAAGATATAAAATTATAGATCAATATGAATTGGAAGACCATTACAAGTTATAAAATAATAATAAAAGTATAGACTCATTCCTAAGATGAGTAAATGATGATAAAATATAGACATGTTCTTATTGTTGAACTTTTACAATTTGGATAGCTATGGTCGCTTGGTCTTTGGGGTTGGTATTTTCTATTAACCTAACTACCTATTTTATCCATATTCATAGAAGAACGACTACGACGCTCGCGTATGTCGCTTATAATATGAGTATATTTGCTAGGGTTATGGTAAATTTCATCAGCTATTTCTCCTAATTCACTTGGTTCTATATTCCTATCCAATAAGTTATTAGCTTCGTTTAGCTCATATTCTGAAATAAGTTGTGAATATTTAGATTCAAAGTTCTTATCCTGCTCATTGCAAAGTTCCTTTTTCAAATTATCAATATGTCTTTCTGCCTCTTCTGGTTTGTCCCAATTAAAGACAAATCATGTCGAACACCAACTATAAGTAGAGCAGAATGTTCCTATAAAAGGTAATGAAGTCATATATTATATTTAGCCTCTAAGAAAGGATCTCTCATACCTTATACTATTCATAAATATCACCATGATCATCTCTCTTTGTTACTAAACTTACATCACTAGAATAATAATAATTATTATCAATATTTCTATTCTCAACATCATAATCATTATTGTTATTAATTACATAATCATCATCATTGCCTATTAACAAATCTGATTTGGACGACGGATGTTCTTCTATATGGTATTCTTCTATATAGTGACTATCTTCTTCGAGTTCCTGATCTTTCGTATTTTCAGTTATTGGATTTGGTTCTCCTCCTCTTTTTTTGCAATTGTTATTATTATCATCATATGGAGCAGTAGTAATAATACTAGGAGGAGGCAGCGATGGTTCTTGAGGAATAATAATAGAATGTTCTTCTCGTTTCTCTACTCCTCTTGCTCTCCTCTGAAGATCTGGTGCTATGAAGGTTGAAGTAATAAATAAGTTAGTAATTAAATCAGTCCCTGGATTAATAATTATCTTTTTTTGTTCTTGTTCTTGTTCTTGTGATGTTTGTGCAGGTTGTTGTGGTGTTGGCTGCAATGGTGCTGTTGTTGTAATTGGAGGAATTGTTGGTCAAGTAATAGGAGTTTGGCCTAAATTAGTATGTGGTTGTGAAAGACAAGAAGAAAATTCATTCAAGAAGTTTTTTATTTCCAGTATTTCCTTCATTTTTTGGATTATAGGCCGCCAGAATTCAAGAAATTCATCTAGTGGATCTCCTTTTTTGGAATATGGTGATGCAGAAAAAGTCTGTGTATATCTCTGATTCAGATCATAATTGTTCTTATTTTGTAGGCTCATCATGTCGGGAATAAAATGCATCGTAGTAGAACCAGTACTAGGAGTAGAATACCTTCCATCTTCTAGTACGGGTTGTCCTATTCCCTGATGCCATCTTTCAATATGTGTCTTTAAATTGCCGCGCCTTGAAGATGTTTGAGAACAATGCGGACAGCACCATTTTCGTTTATTATTGACCATTTTTTGTCGCTCTCCTAGAGTCTGATTGCTTTTAAGGATTATGTTGTAAAGTAGAATTTCATTTTAAAATCTTCTAATTCTATTTAGTAGTATTTGTTTCTACATTATTCATTAGATGTATTCATAATATAATACGATAACAATAATATAATTTTATATTTACTATTAACTGTCTCGGACAGCAAGACACAATTTTATGTATTGATTTTATTCTTTCAATTAAAAACTGACTGCAGTTACTGCAATTTGGCAACTAATATTACAGACACAATAACACAGAAGTAACGACGTTAATGGATAATGATGATACTTCCACTGCACCTACATCTACTACACATATCTCAATGGTTCCAGGTTCTTCAAATCCTAACAACAAAGTATTCTATGACCCAACATCAGCAAACGTAAAACCATCCACTACAGTAACATGGACAAATGATGATACTCTCCCACATACAGTAACCTCTGGGAATGCAGATGCAGGGCCTAGTGGAGAATTTGATTCAGGAATAATTATGGGAGCTGGTTCTTTCACTCATACTTTTGACAAAGCAGGAACCTTTGATTATTACTGTGCTCTGCATCCTTATATGATAGGTCAGGTGATAGTAGTAGGATAACAAGAAAACTTTTTTTATTTTAATTTGCAATCAATTAAAAATGTCAACCATACTTATTAGTCGTATAAAAATCATGGCAAAAAAGATTTGGTTGTATCGACTTATAGGAATATCATATCAATGTAAACAAGCAGGACAAATGTGAAATGCTGAATATTTTAATAAACATAATCTATAGTACTGTTGCAGGTAAGAAAAGCAAATATTGAAACTCGTTTGTAGGAAGTAGAAATGTTTCTAATAAATTTCAAGCGAACCGTTTTTGTTGTATGGGTAGACCTGATAGCTACTATCATACTCTATACAAGATAATTTATACTCAAGTGTTAGTATCTAATGCAATGCACTGCAAACTGATAATATAATAATAATATCTCATTAAAGCATAACAATGATGTCTACCAAGTCTTCTCTCTCAAAGAAAATGATGTATCATATGAAAGTTTAGTAGCACGCTATGAAGATATTAACACCAAACAAAAAAAGGATTAGCCAGGAAAGATTCCTAGATAAGTATACTAGAGCTATGTGAGAAATGTCATTGGACATCAGTCTGCTTTAATCTAAAAGGTCTTGTTAAGAAATGCCCGCTATGTGTGGCGAAGAGGCGGCGGCCATCCTCCCAATGAGCATGAGCATAGATGAGCTATGTTCAATTGAATATAACATGACAAGTGATATCATAAGAATTTACCAGTTTCCTCTCTATAGTGCAGAATCACTAGTTTCTTTTGTTCCAATATCATACGCTTCAGCAACATCATAAAAAATATCTTGCCATCATAATCTGAACCTGTACCTATGACATTTATTATATCGTCTATGATTGGCTTTGCTAGCGAATCTGCTACAATTACTTCGATCTTTATCCGAGATGCGAATTCTGGGACATATCTCATTATACCCCTACC
>Ga0126307_10001771_pt1 | contig 14373 bp, 16 predicted proteins | sample Plot28_FD_89955 | JGI IMG/M metagenome (GOLD analysis project Ga0126307, IMG submission 89955) | Serpentine soil microbial communities from UC McLaughlin Reserve, CA, USA - Plot28 | ecosystem: Environmental > Terrestrial > Soil > Grasslands | place: USA: UC McLaughlin Reserve, Lake County...
CGCCGGCTGCTCGGGGTCGCCGGCGGGGACGAAGAGCTCGCGGATGCCGGCGGCGAGGATGCGCTCCAGCAGCTCCTCGAGGTGCGCGCCGTCGCGCACGAGCCGGGCGGAGACGTGCGGGATGGCGGTGTACCCGCCGGCCGCGAGCTCCTCCGCGAGCGCCAGCGTGCCCTCGAGCCCTCGGCGCGGCGAGGCGCTGACCGCGACGCGCGCGCCGGCCGGCAGGTGGGCGCGGACCTCGTCGGCGATCCCGTCGAGCGGGATGACCTCGAAGCGGGGCCGGCGGAGTATCTCGGCCAGCGCAGCCTCAGGGCTGTGGAACTGGAGTTCCACGAAGCCGAGATTACACCCCGCGGCAAGGCGCGATACAACCGGGGCATGAGCCGACACGCGCGCGTGAACCTGCGGGAGCTGGACAACTCGATGGCCGGGCAGACGGACGCCATCGAGGGCCGGCTCGGCCGTGGGCCCGTCGGCTCGCGCGACATCGGCGTGAGCCTGTGGCGCTACGCGCCGGGCTTCCGCATGCCCGTCGGGCACCGGCACCGCGAGCAGGAGGAGGCATACCTCGTCGTCGCCGGCTCCGGGCAGATGCTGCTCGACGACGAGGTGCTCGAGCTGCGGCCGTGGGACCTGGTCCGCGTCTCGCCGGAGGTCGTGCGCGCGTTCACCGCCGGTCGCGACGGCCTGGAGGTGGTCGCCGTCGGCGGCCCGAAGCCCGAGGGCGGGGACGGCGAGACGATGCCGGTGACCTGGCCGGAGACCTAGCGCGCGCCCCATGCGCGCCATGGTCGCCACCAGCCAGGCGATCGCGACGCGCGCGGGGGTCCGCATGCTCGAGCGCGGCGGCAACGCCGCCGACGCGGCGGTGGCGGCGGCGGCCGTGCTGTGCGTCGCCGAGCCGATGTCGACCGGGCTCGGGGGCGACCTCTTCGCGATCGTCTGGCGCGACGGCCGCGCGGACGGGCTGGACGCGGCCGGCCCGGCGCCCGCGGCCGTCGACGCGCCGCTGCCGGTCGCCGAGCGCGGCCCGCGGTCCGTGACCGTGCCCGGCGCCGTAGCGGGCTGGGCGGCGCTGCTCGAACGCCACGGCACGCGGGCCCTGGACGAGTGCCTCGCCGGCGCCGTGGACGCCGCCGAGCAGGGCTGCCCCGTCGGCCCGCGCACGGCCGAGCTGTGGCGCGACACCGAGCAACCGCCGCCACTGCCCGCGCGCGTGCGCTCGCCCGAGCTCGCGGCGACGCTCCGCGCGATCGCCGGCGGCGGGCCGGAGGCCTTCTACCGTGGCGCGGTGGCCGAGGCGATCGCCGCGGCGACCTGGCTCGAGGCGGGCGACCTGGCCGGGTACGCGCCGCGGTGGGTCGAGCCGCTGCGAATCGACTACCGCGGCACGGAGGTCCTCGAGCTGCCGCCGCCGGCGCAGGGCGTCGCGGCGCTCGAGGGGCTCGGGATCCTGCGCCACCTCGAGCCGGGGCTCGCGGCGCGCGTGCATGCCGTGCGGCTGGCGCTGGCCGACGCCTTCGCCCACGTCCGCGACGGCGCGGACGTGGGCCGGCTGCTCGACCCCGGCCGCCTCCGCCGGCGCGCCCGCGAGCGGGCCGCCGGCGCGCCCGCGCTGCGGGGCGGGACCGCGTATCTGTGCGCCGTCGACGCGAGCGGCACGGCGGTGTCGCTGATCGGAAGCCTCTACGACCACTTCGGCTCGGGCGTGACGGCGCCCGGCACCGGTGTCGTGCTCAACAACCGCGCGGCGTGCTTCGCGGTCGAGGGGCGCGTGACGGCGGGACGCCGGCCGTACCACACGCTCATCCCCGGGCTGCTCGCGCGCGACGGCGAGCTCGTGGGCCCGTTCGGGATCACCGGCGGGTTCGTCCAGGCGCAGGCGCACGTGCAGTTCGTCTCCGCGGTGGTCGACGACGGCTGCGCACCGCAGGCGGCGCTCGACCGCCCGCGCTTCCGCGTCGAGGGCGATCGCGTGCTCCTCGAGCGCGGCCTCTGGGAGCAGGCGGACGCGGTCCGCGGGCTCGGCCTCGAGCCCGTCCGGGAGCCGTCGATCGCGCCGTTCGGCGGCGGCCAGGCGATCCTCGCCGGCGGCGGTGGCCTGCGCGGCGGCTCGGACCGCCGGCGCGACGGCCGCGCCGCCGGGCTGTGCTAGCCGAACCGCTCGTCGCGCTCGCGGACAGCCTCGCGCCAGCCGTCCGCGGCCGCTCGTTCCTGGAAGGCGTAGCCCTCGGGCGTGTGGCGGGCGGCGCCGTCGAGCAGCGTCCCGAGGACCTGGGACGCGTGCAGGCCCTGCGCCATCAACGACTGGTTGAGCAGCAGCTTCATCATCACGAGCTGGTTGACCGGGAGCCGGGCGACGCGCCGCACGAGCGCCTCGCAGCGCTCGTCGAGCTCGCCGGCCGGCCACGACTCGCACGCGAGCCCCCACTCCGCGGCCTGGCGGCCGCTGACGCAGTCGCCGGTGAGGAGCAGGCGCGCGGCGCGCTGGACGCCGAGCCGGTGCGCCCACAGCGCGGTCGTCGGCGATCCCCACACGCGCGCGGGCGGGTAGCCGATGGTGGCGTCGTCGGCCACGACGAGCAGGTCGGAGCACAGCGCCATGTCGGTGCCGCCCGCGACGCAGAAGCCGTGGACCTTGCACACGACCGGCTTGTCGGCGTGGAAGAGGCTCATGAACGCGCGGACGTTGCGGCGCATCATCTGGAAGTCCACGGCCGGGTCCCACGGGCGCTCGGGGTCGTGGTTGGCGGCGATCACCGCGGGATCCGTCGGGTCGCCGGTGTCGCCGGTCGCCGGCCGCAGGTCCTGCGCCCACAGGCCCAGGTCGTAGCCGCCGCAGAACCCGCGGCCGTTGCCGCTGAGGGCGATGACGTGCACGGCCGGATCCAGGCTCGCCGCCTCGACCGCCGCGGCGAGCTCGCCGGGCATGTGCTCGTCGATCGCGTTGCCCCGCTCCGGGCGGTCGAGCGCGATGCGCTGCACGCGCCCGTCGCGCTCGCTGGTCACGCTCCGCGGAGAGCCCATCCCGCGATAGTCAACAGCACACGAGCCGGTGCGGTCGCCTTCGAACCGCGCGGCGGTCGAGGGCGTAGCACACGGCATGAGGAGAGCGATTCTGCTCGCGCTGGCGCTGCTGGCGACGAGCGCGGCGGGGCTCGGAGCCACCGCCGCGGGCGACTCGGGCAAGGACGTGCTCGAGTTCGACACCATGACCCCCGTCGTGGAGCCGTTCACCGGCCACGACAACGCGATCCGCGGGGTCGACGGCGGCGGGCTCCCGTGGGAGCTCGACCGCGCACGCGGGCGCCTGCGGTCCGACGGGCGGCTGGACATAAAGGTCGAGGGGCTGGTCCTCGCGCGCCGTGAGCCGGTCCCCGAGGCCCTCCGGGGCGTCAACCCGGTCGCGCAGTTCCGCGCGATCGTCAGCTGCCTCAAGCCGGACGACGGCGACGTCGCGACCGTGAACACCACGACCGAGCCCGTGACGGCGAGCCGCGCGGGCGACGCCCGGATCCGGACGGACGTCGACCTCCCCGAGCCGTGCGTCGCGCCGATCGTGTTCGTCACGTCGCCGACGGAGGCCTGGTTCGCGTCGACCGGCATGTGACTCGCGGGAAAAGACCAGGGGCGCTCCCGGCTGACGGGAGCGCCGCGGTCGTCCAGGCTGGCGGGCATGAAGCCGAACCCGATCAACTCACCCGTCCTCACCGCCCTGGCCACGACGCTCGTGACGCTGGGCGTCGCCGCCGCCGGGCGCCCGCGCTCGTGATGCCCGGCGTCGCCGCCGCCGGGCGCCCGCGCTCGTGATGCCCGGCGTCGCCGCCGTCGGGCGCCCGCGGCGGCGCTAGGCGGCCGCGCCGAGCGCGTCCGGCAGCCGCGTCCGCGAGCGCACCCCGAGCTTGTCGTAGGCCCGCGCGAGGTGGCCCTCGACCGTCTTCTCGGTCACGAACAGCGCCTGCGCGATCTGTCGGTTCGACCTGTCCCGGGCAGCGAGCTCGGCCACCGGCGCTCGCTCGGCGTGAGCGACTCGACGCCGCTCAGCGCGAGCCGCCGCGGGCGCGCGCCGGAGGCCAGCATCTCCTCGTGGCCGGTGCGCGCGAGCCGGCGGGCCGCAGCGGACGGCGAGGTCGACGCCGCGGCGCAGCGGCTCGCGGGCCGCGGCGCGCCGGCCGGCCCGGCGCTGCGCCGCGCCCAGGTCGACGAGCGCGCGGGCGAGCTCCAGACGCGCGCCCGACGGCTCCAGCACCGCGACGGCCTCGGCCAGCCCCGGACAACTCCATCATCCGCGGGGTCACGACGGCGCTCGCCCGGCGCGGCGACTCGGCGAACGCCGAGATCACGACGCGCAGGTCGAGCTACGACGCCGTCGCCAAGACGTGGGAGGGCTTCGGCCAGTTCGACGAGCAGGACAACGTGGACGAAGCGCCCGGCTTCGTCGACCTCGCCGCGGGCGACCTGCGGCTGAAGCCGAAGTCGCCGCTGATCGACAAGGGCGCCGCGGCGCCGAACGTGCCCTCGACGGCCGACGCGCTCGGCAGGTCACGTCTCGTCGACGGCGACGGCGTCGCGTCGGCGGCGGCGGACCTGGGGGCGTTCGAGTACCAGGCGGCGCCGCCCGCCGCCGTGATCGCCGCGCCGGCCAAGGTCGTGGCCGGCCAGCCGTTCACGCTGGACGGCAGCGGGTCGTCCGACTCCGACGGCGGCGACAAGGTCGTCGCGTGGAGCTGGAAGTTCCTCACCGACGCCTCGAAGGCGAGCGGTTCCAAGGTCACGCACACCTTCGCCGTCCCCGGGACGCATGTCGTGGAGCTCACCGTGACCGACACGACGGGCCGCACCGGCACCGCGGTGGTCAGCATCGCGGCGATCGCGCCGGCCCACGACTCGGGCGGCGGGCCGGCGAAGCCGGGCGGCAGCGGCACGGCCGGTGGCGCCACGGACCGCGGCACCACCGGCGGCGCGACCGGCACGACCGAGCCTCCGGCCGATCACGCGGCGCCCGTCCTGGCGGACCTCACCGTCCGCCCGGCGCGCCCGCGCGCGGGGCGCGCCGCGACGACGCGCTTCTCGGTCTCCGAGCACGCCGCGGTCGTCGCGCGGCTCAAGCGCCGCGGCGCCGGCGGCTGGAAGACCGTCAAGACGGTCCACCGCACGCTGGACGGCGGCACCTACTCGCTCCGCGTGGCACGGCGGCTGCGCCGGGGCGCGTACGAGGTGGTCGTGCGGGCCACCGACTACGCGGGCAACCGCGCGACGCCGGTCCGCCGCGCGTTCACGGCGCGCTGAGCGGCCGGTTCAGGCAGGGCGCTCGCGGACGACGTCCGCGGGCGCCTTGTCGTCGCGCAGGCCGAGGTAGCGCGGCTGGCGCAGGCGGCCGGCGCTCGTCCACTCCTGGAAGGCGATCTGCGCGACGAGCCGCGGCTCGGCCCAGTGCGCTCCGGTCACGCGCGGCTTGATCTCGTCGGCGAACGGGCTCGCCGGGCGCTCCAGCGGGCGCAGCCGCTCGAGGAGGTCGGCGAGCGTCGCGCGGTCGAAGCCGGTGCCCACCTTGCCGGCGTACCGCAGCCGGCCGTCCTCGTAGACGCCGACGAGCAGCGCGCCGAGGCTCGTGCGCGAGCCGCGGGGCTCGGTCCAGCCGCCGACGACGAGCTCCTGCTCGGCCAGGCACTTGAGCTTCAGCCAGTCCTTCGAGCGGCCGCTCACGTACGGGCTGTCGATGCGCTTGGCGATCAGCCCCTCCCAGCCCGCGCGGCAGGCGTCCTCGTAGCGCTGCTCGCTGTCGCCCTCCCAGGACTCCGTCGCGTAGAGCACGTCGCCGCGGCCGCCCGCGAGCAGCTCCGCCAGCGCGTCGCGGCGCTCGCGCAGCGGCTGCGAGCGCAGGTCGGCGCCGTCGAGGTGGATCACGTCGAACGCCCACAGCGCGACGCGCTCGACGTGCTCCTGGAGCGACTGGAAGCCGAGCGGCTCGCCGCGCGCCATGGCCACGACCTCGCCGTCGAGCACGACGTCGCGGCCCAGCGCCGCGACGGCCTCGGCGATCCGCGGCCAGCGGGCCGTGACGTCGAGCGGCGTGCGCGTGAACAGGCGCACGTCGCCCGCGCCGACCGCGAGGCAGCGGATGCCGTCGAGCTTGCGCTCGAGCAGCCAGCCGTCGCCGAGCGACCGCTCGTCGCTGAGCGTGGCGAGCATGGGCGGGACGAACGCCGCGCGCATCAGGCCAGCACGAACGTGAAGCGCCCACGGCCGCCACGCACGTCCATCAGCAGCGCCTCGTCGAAGAGGCCGTCGCCCGCGTTGGCCGGCTCCCCGGGGAAGTAGAGCTGCGTGGTGAGCACGTCGCCGCCGGGCCGCTGCGCCTTGACGTGGATGTGGCGGGTACGGCCGGGATAGACGCCCGGCACGACGGTCTCGAGCCGGAAGCGGCCATGCCCGTCGGTGAACTGGTGCCCGCGCAGGCGGAAGCCCGCGTTGTCGTACTCGCCGGCGGCGTCGGCCTGCCAGAAGTCCAGCAGCGCGCGGCCGATCGGCCGGCACGCCGTATCGATCACCAGCCCCGCGACGACGAGCCGCTCGCCGCGCACGCCGTCTTCCAGCAGCGAGCTCCGCCGCGGCGTGTCCGGCGTGTAGTACGGCCCCTCCGTCTGCGGCGGCGTGGCCTCGTCGCCGTCGTCGCAGGCCGGCGTCGGCGCCGCCGCCGCGGGGCGCCGCGGCGGGTCGTCGTCCCCGCCGCACCCGGCCAGCAGCACGGAGGCGGCGGAGGCCTGGAGCAGTCGCCGGCGGGTGAGCTCGCGGTCCCTCATCGAGCCGTCAGCCGAGGAGCGCCTCGGCCTCCATCTCGACCAGCCAGCGCGGGTCGGCGAACCCGTGGACGAACAGCGTCGTGTTGGCGGGGCGGATGTCCGAGAAGACCTCGCCGTGGGCACGGCCGGCCTGGTCGAAGTCGGCCGCGGGGGCGAGGTAGACGCGCGTGCGGACGACGTGCCGCGCGTCCGCGCCGGCCTCGGCGAGCGCGGCGAGGATGATCTCGAGCACGCGCCGCGTCTGCCCGTACGTGTCCGGCGGCGGATCCGCGCCGTCGGGCATCACCGGCGCCGTCCCGGCGACGAAGATGTGCGGCTCGGCGACGACCGCGCGCGAGAAGCCCACGATCGGCTCGTACGGCGAGCCCGAGGCGATCCGGCGTCGCTCCACGCCTTCAAGTATGCGCCTCCGCTGTCGATTCCGGCGGCCCCCGTTCGTCTCAGGTGCACAGACCGAGCGAAAGGAGACGTGATGTTGCGCATCGTCGAGTTCCTCTCCCTCGACGGGGTGATCCAGGCGCCGGGCGCCCCCGAGGAGGACACCGAAGGCGGGTTCCGCCACGGCGGCTGGCAGCGGCCGTACGGCGACGCCGCGCTCGCCGCGGCGGCGGGCCGGGCCATGGCCGCGACGGAGTCGTACCTGTTCGGCCGCAAGACCTACGAGGCGATGGCGAGCTACTGGCCGACCGTCGGCGACGACGATCCGTACGCCCGGCACCTCAATGCGGCGCCGAAGTACGTGGCGTCGCGGACGCTGCGCGGCGCGGACTGGGCGGGGACCGAGGTCATCGACGGCGACGTGCCCGCCGCGGTCGCGGCGCTCGTGGAGCGCACGGCCGGCAACGTCGCGGTCCTGGGGAGCGGCGAGCTCGTCCGGACGCTGATCGCGCACGACCTCGTCGACGAGTACTTCCTGGTCGTCTTCCCGATCGTCATCGGCAGCGGCAAGCGGCTGTTCGGCCCGGGCGAGCAGCCCCGTCGCGTGCGGCTCGTCGCCTGCAAGCCGACGACCACCGGCGGCGTCATGCTGACCTACCGGCGATGAGGCACTACCTGCTCGCCATCTACCAGCCGGAAGGGGATCCGCCGCCGCCGGACGTGCTCGAGCCGGTCATGCGGGAGCTCGGGGCGCTGAACGCGGAGATCCGCGACGCGGGCGCGTGGGTGTTCGCCGGCGGGCTCGAGCCGCCGGCCGCAGCGACCGTGCTGCGCCAGGAGGGCGGCGAGCCGGTCGTGACCGACGGGCCGTTCGCCGAGACCAAGGAGCACCTCGGCGGCTTCACGATCGTCCGCGCGCCCGACCTCGACGCCGCGCTCGAGTGGGGGCGCCGGCTCGCGCTGGCAACGGGGCTGCCGGTCGAGGTCCGGGCCATCCGGGGCGGCGGGTGACGGTTGCCGTCCGTCCACGTCATCGCGTTCGTCCGCGCCTCGCTCCCGGCGCCGCCGGCGCGCGTGCTCGAGATCGGGGCGGGCGACGGAGAGCTGGCCCGCGCGCTGCGTGCGGCCGGCTACGACGTGCTCGCCATCGATCCGGCGAGCGAAACGCGCGACGTCCTGGCCGTCGCCCTGGCCGACGTGGAGGAGCCGGACGAGTCGTTCGACGCGGCCGTCGCCGTGCTGTCGCTGCACCACGTCGAGCCGCTGGCGGCCTCGTGCGAGCGCCTCGCCGCGCTGGTCCGTCCCGGCGGCCGGCTGGTCGTCGACGAGTTCGCGGTCGAGCGCTTCGACGAGCGCGCGGCGGGCTGGTGGATCGAGCAGCGTGCCGCCCTCGGCCTCGAACGCTCCGAGGAGCCGGCGGCGATCGTCGACCACCACCGCCGGCACCTGCACGCGCTGTCCGACGTCGTCGCCGAGCTCGCGCGCCACTTCGCCCTCGGCGAGCCGGTCCCCGGCGCCTACCTGCATCGCTGGGGGCTCGGCGACGGCCTGCGCGCCGCCGAGGAGGAGCTCATCGCGCAGGGCTCGCTGCCGGCGACGGGCGCGCGGCTGCTTGGGACGCGGCGCCCGGTGGGGTTCGCGGACATGGGGCTCGACGCGATCGGTACGGTGGAGTCGCCGCTCACTGACCGGGCGGCCGCGCCCAAGCAGGGGGACGAGGGCGCGCCGGACGCGTGGCTCGTCTTCGAGCCCGGCGTCGCCCCAGCGCTCGACGGCATCGCCGCCGGCGACGAGATCCTGGTGTTCACGTGGCTCGACCGGTCGCGGCGCGACGTGCTGCGCGTCCATCCGCGCGACGACCCGGACAACCCGGAGCGGGGCGTGTTCGCGACGCGCTCCTCGGACCGCCCGAACCCGATCGGCCTGCACCGCGTCACGGTCGCGGCCGTGGATGGTCTGCGCGTGCGCGTCCGTCGGCTGGAAGCGCTCGACGGCACACCCGTCATCGACGTCAAGCCGCTGCTGCGGCGCGTCGATGAGCGCTGAGGCCGCTCACGCGTCGGCGATCGCGGCGAACTCGAGCAGGCCGAACGACGGCTGCGGCCCGCCGGCCGGCGCGGGCACGCCGCCGATCCGCATCACGCTCCGGCCCTCGAGCGCGACGTAGAGCGCGCGCTCCCCGGGGTCGAAGAAGCCGCCCTCGGGCCGGCCGGGCAAGGCGAGCGAGCTCAGCAGCGTGAACCACTGCACCCCGTCGAGCGTGTAGGACACGCCCGCGTTCCCCAGCGCGAACACGGTGAACGGCTCGTCGCCGACGAAGACCATGTCGCGCAGCACCGCCGGCCCGAGGGTCAGCTGCCCGCCCGCCGTCGCCGCCGCGGTGAGCGACGTGTCGACCAGCCACGTCTCGCCGCCGTCCGTCGTCACCTTGATGGCGGAGTCGTCGACGATGTAGACGACCTGTCCCTCGTACGGGTGCACGTAGAAGCGCTTGGCCCTGCCGGCGGTGCGGCCCGGCGGCCCGCCCGGGACGACCATGCGCCACGCACCGGCCGCCACGTCGAGCGTCCACAGCCGCAGGTTGTCGGACACGTAGAACACCGTCGCCGCGTGGCCGCCGCCGGCCTGCACGAGGTTGGCGCCCGTGGGCAGCGGTGGACCGATCGGCTCCGCCCGCGCCGGGTCGTCCCACGCCTCCACCGTCGAGATGGAGCTGATCGAGCGCGTCCGCAGCAGCACGCGCTCGCCGGCCGCGCTGTCCGCGATGACGACGTAATCGCCGTCGGCCGGCGGCGCCTCGCCGGCGAGCGTCTGGATCACGGGCCGGTAGCCCCGGGTGACGGCGCCCGACGAGGTGTTCCCGTTCCGCGGGAAGCCGACGCCGCGCGCGATGAGCGGCGAGCCGACGTCGGGATAGGAGAAGAACTGCGGGAAGGGGTTGGTGAAGACGACGAGGCGGTCGTTACGGGGGTCGAACGCGAGCACCCGCCTGCGCAGCGCCGGGTCGGCGAACCACGTGTCGCCGTCGCCCGTCGCCGTGATCGGATCGCCCCACGACTCGCCGCCGTCCAGGGTGAAGAAGTCGTCGTTGTCGACGACGCCCATGTAGAGCGCCGGCGCGCGGCCCGGGCGGTGCAGGCCGGCCAGGTTGACCGCGTCGATCGTCTCGAGCCCGGCCGCGCGGGTCCACGTGCGCCCGCCGTCCTCGCTGAAGACGACGCCGCCGTCGTTGGCCATCCACATCGTCCCGCGCACGTGCTGCTCGAGCACGCTGCACTGGTCGTACGGGGCGGAGACGCCGGACGGCGGCTCGAGCGTCAGCTCGAAGTCGCCGGTCACCACGAGGTCGTGGGGATCGGCGTGCATGAAGATCTGGTTGCTCGAGTGGTCCTTCTGATGCGCCTCGGAGACGTCCATCCCGTCGAGCCGGTGCCACGAGGACGTGGCGGTCGGCCGGCCCTCGGAGACGTGCACGTGGCTGTTGTCCGAGAAGAACACGAGGTGGCCGGAGCCGGACCGCTTGGTGGTCACGTAGCAGTCGCCGCTCGGTGTGGTCACGCCGAAGTAGAGCGGCGGCCCCGGCAGCTGCGTCCAGCGCGCGCTGCCCGTCGCCTCGAAGCCGTCAAAGTCGCCGTGCCAGAGGCTCGCCTCGCCGGCGCCCGGCGCGGGCGGGACGTTGCGGATCGTCCCGTCGGGGAACGACGTCCCGTCGGGGAAGACCATGTAGTAGCCGGGCCCGTTCGCGCCCGACACCGTCGCCAGGTAGACGCCCCGCGGCCGCTGCGGGTCGATGGCGAGGATCTGCCCGGCGCTCCCGTTGCTGTCGGCGCTCCCGGCCGCGAAGACGGGAGGCGCGACGGGCGGGTTGCGCACGTAGCGGTTCCAGATCTCGTCGAGCGCGGTGCGGACGGTCGCCGCGCCCGCATCCGCGCGCCAGGTGGTGCCGCCGTCGCCGGACGTGAAGATGCGGTTGTCGCCCGCCGCGTAGAGCCGCCGCACGCCGGGCGACTCCTGCGGCCCGACGGCGAGGTGGAGCGGCCGGCCGGCGACCGCCCGCGCGACCCACGTCGCCCCGGCGTCGGTGCTGACCCCGACGCCGCCGTTCCCGGCCGCCGCGAACACGAGCAGCGCGTCGTCCGGCGCGAAGGCCACGTGGCTGATCACGTCGCTCGCCGGCAGCACGAGGGCCCAGCTCACGCCGCCGTCGACGGAGCGATAGAGCCCGTCGCGGGCGGGAGAGAACCCGCCCCCGCGGCCCGCGGCCAGCACGAGGTCCGGGTCCAGCGGCGAAACGGCGAGCGTGTGCACGTGCGGCGCGAACAGCGCCCCCGGGACGTCGAAGTCGCCCGACGGCGGCTGGGGGCGGGTCATCTGCCGCCATGTGCGCCCGGCGTCGTCGGACCGCCACACGCCCGCGAACGTGCCGGCGTACATCCGCGCCGACTCCGGCGCGCGCGCGAGCGCGAGGATCCGCCCCGAGAACGAATGGTTCAGCGACGGCGAGAACGATGCGGCGCTGGGGCCGACGTGCCGGAGGTCGAGGGCCACGGGCGCGCCCTACGGGATGTCGACCAGGATCGCGTCCAGCACGCTGGAGTCGTTCTGGTGCTGGCAGCGGACGGGCAGCTTGCGGAACGCGGCCTCGCGCACCAGCGCGAGGCGCTGGCTGTTGAGCACGCGTGCCAGCGCCGGCGCGTCGTCGCGGGTGTTCCAGACGTAGAAGAGCCACTCCGCGCCCGTGGACGTCTCCTTGACGGTCACCGCGCCGACGTCGAACGCGTTCACCGTCCCGGGCAGGAAGCTCGAGACCTTGACCTGGATGATCGTGCCGATCGTCTCCACGCCGCCGTCCTCAGCAGGGCGCGACGTAGGGGTACGCGGGATCGCTCAGGTGCTGCGTCACCCGCTTGGCCAGCTCGACGTCGCCGCCCACGCGCAGCCGACCTCCGAACAGCGCGTCGTAGGGCGCGAGCCGGCCTGCCGCGATCTCCGCCCAGGTCTCCGGGCTCATGACGGCGATCACGTCCGGCTCGCCGTCGTCGGCGGCCAGCGAGCCGGGCTGGACGTCGACCGTCTGGAGGTCCTCGTCGCCCTGCACGAGCCGCAGGCGGATCCGGCACTGCGCCTCGAAGCCCGACAGCGCCTCGGCCAGCCCGCGGGCACCCGCGTCGCCCTCCGCCGCGGCCGCGGCGTCGCCGCCCGCGACGAGCGGCGAGAGCGGCGCGAACCCGATCGCGGGCCCGCCGGCCAGCTGCTCGCGGCTGCTCTTCGTGCCCTCGGTCATCGCGCGAGCGGCAATATCGCCGCGCCGCGTCACCGCGGCGTCACCGCGCGGCGGGGGCGCGATCCCGGATCTCGTTCAGCGATGGTGAGGTGGCGCCCGGTGTGCGGGCCGCGACGGCGGCGGTCAGCACGAGATCGAAGCCGGGGCTGCGCAGGGGCCGCAGCGGATCGGGCTCCTCCTGGCGCTCGTTGAGCTCGAGGAGCGCGCCGACGCACTCGATGACGTCGGCGTGCGGTCCCTCCGGTGCCTCGCACGCGGTCCGCGCGAGCTCGAGGCCCTGGCCGGGGTCCTGGCCGCGCAGCATGGGCTCGACCGCGGTCAGCAGCGTCACGTAGAGCCGCTCGAGCTCCGGCGCGAGCGGCTCGACGTGCTCGGGCGCCGTGCCGAGGTCGAGCGGGTCGGCACGGTCGACCAGGCGCTCGAGCTGGCCGCCCATGACGCCGCGGAGCTGCTCGGGCGACAGGCCGGCCTGGATCGCGATCCGGCCGGTGAGGACGGCGCCTTCCGCCGGGCTGGCGAACGGGATGTCGCTGGCATAGAGGATCCGGCCGGGCGGCACGAGCCGGAAGAGCGCCCACACGTCGGCCGGGTTCCACCACGACGTGTCCACGTACACGTTGTCCACCTCGGCGACCTGCCTCACGACCTGCTCGAAGGCGCCGATCGCGCAGTGGGCCAGGATCAGGCGCGCGCCGGGATGTCGCCGGGCGCGGTCGAGCGCCTGCGCGCCGACGCCGGCGTCACCGACGCCGGCGTGGATCATCACCGGCAGGCGAGCGTCGTCCGCGAGCGCGAAGACGTCGTCGAGGCGCTCGTCGCTCAGCTCGAAGCCCTCGCCGCGCGGGTGCAGCTTCAGCCCGGCTGCGCCGGCGTCGAGGCAGCGCTGCGCCTCGCGGATCGCGTCGTCGGCCGGATCGAGGCGCGCGAGCATGCGCAGGCGATCCGGGTGGCTCGCCGCCAGCTCGAGCAGGTGCGCGTTGGCCTCCCGGTAGCCGGCGGGCTCCTTGAGCGGGAAGATCAGCGCGCGCGAGTCGACCTGCTCGAGCGCGTCGAGCGCCTCCTCCTCGGTGGCCTGCAGGCCGGCCGGATCGCGCAGCCCCAGATGGACGTGCGCGTCATAGAGCTCGAGGCCTTCGACGTCGGCGCGCAGCGCGTCGACCCACGGCATGAGGTTCGGCTGGGCGTACATCGATCAGCCGGCTGCGACGCTCAGGCCGGCCGGGTTCCACTCGGGCCTCGCGGCCGCGGGGCCGCGGGGCGTCATCGTCTCGGCCGCGAGCAGCGCGAGCGCGCCGTGGAGCCCGCCCTCGGCGGCGGCTGCGCGCTGGCGGTCGGCGCCGTTGCCGCGCTCGAGGATGCGCTGGACGAGCATCAGCTCGTCCCAGCAGTCGAGGTCGACGGCGTCGTGGCCCACGAGCGCCAGCGCGAGCACGGCGGCGTTGGGCGCCGGCAGCAGCTGCCCGTCGAACGGGACCTTCGCGGCGAGGCCGTCGCGCGCCGCGGCGAAGCTCATGGCGCGCAGCGCTTCCGGGCTGATGGCCGGGCTCTCGGATGCCGTGGCCTCGTGCACGGCGAGGCAGTGGGCGAGCGCCACGACCGCGGCCAGGTCGTCGGGGGACGACTGGGCGTCGAAGATCCGGATCTCGAGCGTGCCGAGCCGCGGGTGGGGCCGCACGTCCCACCAGATCAGCGAGTAGTCCGGGCAGTCGCCTACGCGCATGAGCTCGCCGACGGCCGCCTCGAAGTCGGCGTAGTCCTCGAACGGGCGCGGGATGCCGGACCGCGGGAAGCTGTTGCTGATGACCGAGCGCGCGCTGCAGAGCCCCGAGTCCTTGCCGTACCAGAACGGCGAGTTCGCGCTCAGGGCCATGAGGAGCGGCATCCACGCGCGCATGCCGTTGCAGGCGC
>Ga0126307_10001772_pt1 | contig 14372 bp, 16 predicted proteins | sample Plot28_FD_89955 | JGI IMG/M metagenome (GOLD analysis project Ga0126307, IMG submission 89955) | Serpentine soil microbial communities from UC McLaughlin Reserve, CA, USA - Plot28 | ecosystem: Environmental > Terrestrial > Soil > Grasslands | place: USA: UC McLaughlin Reserve, Lake County...
AAGGGCAGCCGACCGAGCAGGCGATCGCCACCATGATGGAAGCTCACTGGCGCTCGGCCGTCCATCCCGACCGCGTCGAGGGTATCGGCGCCTTCAACGAAGGCCGGGAGCCGACCTTCCAGGATTCCGACTACTGATGCCCGACACCGCGGATCGACGACTCCGTGGACAAGGAGGCTGAGACATGGCCATCGCTGACGACCTCCAAGCAGCGCGCGCCGGACTTCAAATGATCAATCCGGCTCCATACAACGCCGAGGCGCCGCCCGAGGCCCTGGCCGGAGAGATCACCCCCACCGAGCTCCACTACGTCCGCAGCAACTTCGCCGTCCCGTCGCACGATGGCACCCTTGAGGTCGGAGGCGCCGTGGAGAACCCAACGACGCTGACCCTCGACGACCTTCGCGCCATGCCCCGATACGAGCGGGCGGTGACACTCGAGTGCGCGGGGAACGGGCGCCTCGACACGAGACCGCTGCCCATCGGGGAACCCTGGGGCGACTACGCAGTCTCCACGGCACGCTGGACCGGTGCCCTCCTCCGCAACGTGCTGCAGCAGGCGCACCCCGCAAGCGACGGCGTGGACGTCCAGTTCCAGGGCGCTGACCACGGCGCATATCACCTGAAGCCGGTACTCGCGGAGACCAACAAAGACGACTTGACCTTCGTACGCGCTCTGCCGCTCGCTCACGCAGCGGATCCCGAGGCCGAGATCCTGATCGCCTACGAGATGAATGGCGCGCCCCTGGGTCGCGACCACGGAGCGCCTTTTCGACTGATCGTGCCCCACTGGTACGCCGTCGCTTCAGTGAAGTGGCTGAAGCGAATCGACGTGCTGACCGAGCCGTACAGCGGCGAGTTCCAGACCGGCCACTACGTCTACGAATGGCCGGACCGACCACACCAGCCCGTCACGCTCATGCGCGCGCGGGCACGCATCGTCGCTCCTCCAGCGGGCGCGACGATCACGGCCGGAACGCACACCGTGCGCGGGAAGGCCTGGTCGGGAGCCGGGCCGGTGACGGGGGTGGACGTCAGCCTCACCGGAGAAGGCGACTGGCACGCGGCGCGGCTGGACCCGCCCCAGGGCCCGTATGAGTGGCAGGACTGGTTCTTCGAGTGGGAGGCGGACGACGTCGGCAGGCACACCCTGCGCGCGAGGGCCACCGATGCGGCCGGCAACGTCCAGCCGGACGTCCCGCCCTGGAACCGGCTCGGCTACGGGAACAACGCCGTCGAGGTCTCCTACGTCGACGTGCGCTGACGCGCGGGCGCCGCTGGTGCGCACGACCCCTGCCCGGGTGCGTGCACCGTTGAGCGTGGCGAGGCGCGGCAGGATCGTCGACGAATGTCGACAGCTACGACCAATCCCTCCCGCCCAGGCGTCAGCGTCGGCCCGACGAGCGAGTTCAGCCTGTTCTTCCACGTCAGGCCCGGCGCGGGCGACTCGCTGCGGGCCGCGCTGCGGGGACTGCAAGACACCCCGGGCTACCGGCCGGGCGACTACCACATGGCGATCAGCACGATCCACGAGGCGCGGTTCGTGCTCTTCGACGACGACACCCGGCTCGCGTTCGTCACGAGCTTCGACGGCCCGTGGGACGCGTACATGGATGACTTCTTCACGTCCGGGCCGACGCTCGCGCTCTTCGACCTCATCTTCCGGCACGTCGAGGGCTACGAAGGGCTTCCGGACGTCGCCGCGGTGAAGGCGTTCGTCCTCGGCGCCCAGCGGACGGCGGGGGGATACGCCCGCAACTACGGCGGCACCGTCAGGGAGATACGCAAGGCCCAGCGCGTGAACGCGGCCTTCCAGCAGGTGCTCGATCACCGGCAGGCCGCCGAGGCGCTCCAGCACCCCGCCTTGAAGCCGTTGCTCGACGAGGCCGCCGACTGACCCATGTCCGATCACATCTCCGGGCCGCGCGCGCTGGCCGACCCGATCGCCGACATCACCGACGTGTACGCGTTCCCGAGTCCGGAGCGGCCGGGACATCTCGTGCTCGTGATGAACACCCTGCCGTTCGCCCAGCCCTACGACCTGCTCTCCGACGGGCTCGTCTATCGCTTCCGTCTACGCCCGCTCACTGCCGGCGCGCCCGACGACTCGGCGCCGTTCGCCATCGGCGCGCAGGAGCTCGCGCTCGACTGCGTGTTCTCGACTCCCGTCAGCGCTGACGGCCCCCAGCACGCCGAGCAGGAGGGCACCTGCACGACACCGGCGGGCGAGACGGTGGGCTTCCGCGTCAACGACCCGGACGGGGCCTCGGGGCACGGCGTGCGCGTCTTCGCCGGCGCACGTTGGGATCCGTTCTTCATGGACGCCCCGGCGGCGCTCAAGACGATCGCCACGGGGAAGCTGGCGTTCACCGATCCGGGGTCGATCTTCATGGACGGCAAGAACGTCCTCAGCCTCGTGCTCGAGATCGACACCGCGCTGCTGGACGGCGCGCAGCTGGTCGGGGTCGTGGCGGAGACGCTCACGCGCGGCAGGCTCAACGTCCGGATCGAACGGGTGGGGCGACCCGAGGTGAAGAACCTGATGCTGGCGCCCAAGCAGTTCGACGAAGTGAACCGGGACCTCGAGATCCGCGACCTCTACAACATGGAGGACGCGTTCCACCTCGCGGACGGTTATCTGGGCGCTTACCGGTCGCGCCTGAACGCCAACCTGGCCTTCTGGGACGGTCTTGACGGGAAGGCCGACTGGTCCACCAGGGACGACGGCAGCCATCCGCTGACGGATCTGGTGCTCGCCGACTTCCTCGTCGTCGACGTCGCGAAGCCCTACGCCGAGCAGGGCTCGTTCCTGGAGATCGAGCTCGCCGCCCGCCGCGGCGAGGCGCACGCGACCTGCGGAGGCCGCGCGCTCAACGACGACGTGATGGACACGATCTTCACGCAGCTCATCACCGCGGGCAACGGGCCGGCCATCCGCGACGGGGTCGACAGCGCGACGAACCCCGGCTCGCGCACGTTCCCCTACCTGGCGCCGCCCAATCCGGACCCGCCCGACCCGCCCGAGCACCACTGATGACCGCGAGCGCGACGGAAGGCACGCGCCTCGAGCTCGACGACATCCAGAGCGGGGCGCTGCACGAGCGGCCGTCGCCCTACGTCGGCACGTACCTCCTGCTGCGCATCGACGACCGCGCCGCCGGGCGCGAGCTCGTCCGCCGGCTGCACCGGGTCGTCGACTCCGGACGGCCCTCGTCCGATCCGGCCCACGACGCATGGATCACTGTCGCCTTCACCTACCACGGCCTCGAGGCGCTCGGTGTGCCGCAGGAGTCGCTCGACACCTTCGCGCCGGAGTTCCGGGAAGGGATGGCGGCCCGCGCGGCGCGCCTCGGCGACGTCGGCGAGAGCAGCCCGGAGCACTGGGAGAAGCCGCTCGGCACCGGCGAGGCGCATGTCGCCATCGCCGCGCTCTCCCCCGACGCCGCACGCCTCGAGGCCGTCCTCGACAAGGCTCGGCGCGCGCGGTCCGAGCTTCCCGGCGTCGAGTTGATCTGGCGCCAGGACTGCTACCAGCTCCCGACCGGACGGACGTCCTTCGGCTTCAAGGACGGGATCGGCCAGCCGGCGGTCGAGGGGAGCGGCAGACCCCCGTCGAATCCCGGCGAAAGGCCGCTCAAGGCCGGTGAGATCATCCTCGGGTACCCGGACGAGACAGGCGAGCTGCCTCCGATACCGGCTCCGGAGGTGCTCGGCCGGAACGGCACCTACGTCGTCTTCCGGAAGCTGCATACCAAGGTCGCGGCCTACCGGCAGTACCTGCGCGCGAAGGCGGCGAGCCGCGAGGAGGAGGCGCTCCTCGGCGCGAAGATGGTCGGGCGCTGGCAGAGCGGCGCTCCGCTCGCGGTCGCACCGGAGCGCGACGAGCCGGCGCTGGGCGCCGACCCGCGGCGCAACAACGACTTCGGCTATGCAGACGACCCGCGCGGCTTCAAGTGCCCTGCCGGGGCCCACGCGCGCCGGGCGAACCCGCGCGACGCGCTGGACGACGAGGGCAGCGTCGACGTCCGCCTGCACCGGATGATCCGGCGTGGCACCAGCTACGGGCCGATGCTTCCCGAGGGCGTGCTCCAGGACGACGGCGCCGACCGCGGCATCATCTTCGTCTTCGCCGGCGCGCACATCAGGCGCCAGTTCGAGTTCGTCAAGACGCAGTGGCTCAACGACGGCATCTTCATCGGCGCGCCGCCGGAGAAGGACCCGCTCGTCGGGCCGAGCGACGGCTCCGGCAGCTTCACGATCCCAGACCGGCCGATCCGCCGCCGGTTGCGCGACATGCCGCCGTTCGTCGTCACCCGCGGCGGCGAGTACTGCTTCGCCCCGGGCCTGCGGGCGCTGCGCTGGCTGGCGGAGCTCGAGGCATGACCCGTTGGGACGCACTCGACTTCGGCCCGCCGCCGTCGGACCTGACCGAGCCGGACTCCTCCGTCCTCGTCGACTACGGCTCCGGCGATCGGATCGCACTGATCACCCTCAACCGACCGCATGCCGACAACGCGATCACCACGGAGATGGGCACGCGCCTGACCGAGATCGTCGAGACCATCGCTGTCCGCCCGGCCGTGCGTGTGGTCGTCCTCACCGGCGCCGGCGACCGCGCCTTCTCCGTCGGCAGCGACCTGCGTCAGCGCAAGGCCATGACCAAGGAGGACTGGCTGCGCCAGCGGCAGGACTTCGACCGGACGCTGTACACGGTGCGCCAGCTGCGCAAGCCGATCATCGCCGCCGTCAACGGGATCGCCTACGGCGGCGGCTCCGAGCTCGCCCAGAGCACCGACTTCATCATCGCCGCCGAGAACGCGAGCTTCGGCCAACCCGAAGCGATGCTCGGACTGGCCGCCGGGGGCGGCTCGCCCGCGCTGCTGCCGCGCCTTCTGCCGCCGGGAAGGGCGCTGCAGATGCTGATGACCGGCGACCCGATCAGCGCACCGGAGGCGCACCGGCTCGGCATGGTCAACGAAGTCCACCCCGAGGCCGAGCTGATGGACGCGGTGACGGCGATCGCGGAGAAGATCGCGAGCAACTCGCCGACCGCGGTGCAGGCGGTCAAGCGTGCGGTCCAGCTCGGCGAGGGCCAGCCGATCGAGCAGGCGATCGCCATCATGATGGACTCGCACTGGCGGTCGGCCGTCCACCCGGATCGCGTCGAGGGGATCGGTGCGTTCAACGACGGGCGCGAGCCGGTCTTCCAGGACCCGGACTACTGACGGCCGATCCTGCGCGCGGGTCTAGCATGCGAAGGCGTGCCGATCCGAGTCGTACTCGCCGATGACTCCGTCGCAGTCCGGGACGTCCTCGCACAGATCCTCAACCGGTCTCCGGACGTAGATCTCGTCGCGACCGCAGGCGACGAGCCGACGCTTCTCGCCGCGATCGAGGAGACCCGACCCGATGTGGTCGTGACGGATGTCCGGATGCCGCCGACGGGGACCGACGAGGGCGTGCGCGTCGCGGAGCGCCTCGCGATGGCGCAGCCCGGTGTCGGAGTCGTCATCGTGAGCCAGTACTCCGATCCCGAGTGGCTCTCCCGGGTCTTCGACCGGGACAGCCAGAACCGCGGCTGGGTCATGAAGGAGCGAGCTCACCACGAGCGACAGCTGATCGCCGCCGTCACGACGGTTCACCAGGGGGATCGATGGATCGATCCCTCGGTGCTCGCTCCTGAGTAGCCGGTCGCAGGGGAACGTGGCCTGCGATCTTGGTGCCGCGTCCAGGCGCCGTTTCGATCGTCAGCCGCCCTCCGAGCGCTCCCATGCGGTCCTCCATGTTCTGCAGACCGAGGCCGCGGGCCTCCCCGGCCGCGAACCCCGGCCCGTCGTCGACGACGCGGAAGCTGAGAAATCCGTCCTCCTCGGCCACGACAACCGAGACGTGGACGTCGCGCCCGCTGTGCTTCGTGGAGTTCTGGATCGCCTCCAGGCAGCAGTAGTACACGGCCGACTCGATCTCCGGCTGGTAGCGGCCGAGTCCGACGGCATCGATCTCCAGCGGCGAAACGGCGTGCGCGCGGAGACGGCGGAGCGCGGTGGGCAATCCTGATGCGGTCAGGAGCGCCGGGTAGAGCCCGTGCGCGACCTCCCGGACCTGCGCGAGCGCCGCCTCCACACTCTGCGAAATCTCGAGGAGTCGCTCGCGGGTCGACTCGCTCGAGTCGCCTTCGTCAGCTTCCATCTCGAGGCGGAGCTTGATCGAGATGAGCTGCTGCTGGACGCTGTCGTGGAGGTTGCGCTCGAACTTGCGGCGCTCGTCATCCGCGGCGCGAGCCAGGCGAGCGCGGGAGCGCTCCAGCTCCTGCAGCGCCTCGGTCCAGCCGGCGTCCAGCTCCGCGTTCTCGGCCGCCAGGAGCGCGACGGCGCCGGCTGCTTCCAGGAGCTCGGGGTCATCGTTGAGCCATGCGTCGTGCATGATCGCGACGATCGGCGCACCCGCGTGGCGCACGAGCTTGACGTCGCGGCCGGGCTCGACGGGCGGCGGCTCCTCCTGGCCGCCGAGGAAGACCAGCCGCAGATCCGGATCGCCGAGCGGACCCCGCAGCATCGCCGCGAGCTCGTCGGTGGAAGACCCGCGCAGGGACTGCCCGACCAGCCGTTTCATGGCACGCGCCGCGAAGAGCTCAGCAGCGATCAGCGCCGCGAGGAAGCCGTACCACAGCGCCGCTCGAGCGCCGACGATGCCCCACTTCACGAACTCCGAGAAGTCCGACTGCGGCGCGTCCAGGGCCCCGAGGAGCTGGAAGGTGATCTGAAACGCGAGGAACAACAGCGCGATGGGCGTGCCGATGGCCAGCGCCCGCCGCTGCGGCGGGGTTCCCGTGACGACCCGCCAGACGAGCAGGCCCGCCGTGAGACTCGACGCGAGGATCACGCCAAACCGGAACGCGTCAAGCAGATCCGCCGCGAGCTCGGGGTTCGACGTGACTGCGAACTCGTTGCGCGGGCACGCCTCGAGGCACCCCGAGATGGACGCGCCGGCGCCCGTCTGCGGCGAGAGCAGCTGATTCACCACGGAAGGCAACGGCGACACGAGGATGCTGATGGCCAGGATCACCTTCGCCGGCCCGTCGAGGCGCCCGGTCGGAAAGGCCAGGATCAGCACCCGCGTGGCGATGCCGAGCGCGGTCTCAGCGAGGAGGCCGACGGAGAACAGCCACGAGTTGCTCGCCGACTGGAGCACGTAGAGCGCACCCAGGAACCCGAATACGATGAGCATCGGCCCGAAGCGGCTCTGCGCGCGGCGGCGGTGCCAGTACAAGCCGACGAGGACCGGCCCGAGGATGAAGTCGGCCTTCTGCACGGCCAGCCAGCCCGGGTATGTCAAGAAGTCCGCCGACAGCGTGACCCACACGGCTGCGACGGAAGCTGCGATCGCCCCGATGACGACAACGACCTGCCACAGGGGCGTCCGGCGGGCGGCTCGACTCATCCATCCTGCGGCCACTCCCGAAAGCTAACCGCAGCGCCCGTCCTGATATGCGCCCACGAGGGTGGACAGTCCGGTCCAAGGGCCCAGGCGCGTACCCCCTGTCTCTCGCCGTCCTACTCCCTCGTGGACGCCGATGCACGCTAGGAAGGACTTAGCCCAGCTTCAACGACGCGGGTGCAGATATGCCACACGGCCCTCCGCGCGGCCGGATAGTCTGGCCCTCGTACCCAGCGCCACGACCGAGGGAAGGACGGCGCGACATGGAGGCCAGCGGACCGCCACGGCAGGTTTCGTTTCGAGTCACCGAGCAGGAGTACGCGCTCATCCAGGGCGAGGCTGAAGCGATGGGGGCCGGGGTCGCCCACTTCGCGCGGGTCGCCACGCTTGCGCGCACGGTCCTCGCCGCCCGCCGGCGCGGGTTCCTCTGGGCCAGCGACGAGGGCTGGGAGGAGATATTCCAGTCCGTCGAGGCGCTGGAGACGAAGGACGTTGCGCTCCGCGCCAAGCTCGCCGCCAAGCGCCGCGAGTACGCGCAGGTCAAGCGGCAGCGCGAGGCGAGCGACTTCCGACGCTGATTCCCGAGCCTGTGCCCTCATCCGCTGCTGGAACGCCGCGTCTCGGCGTGCTCCTGGCGATGGCGATGTTCGTGTTCGTCATCGACACCTCGCTGATGAACGTGTCGATCTCCGCCGTCGTCCGCGACCTCGACACGACGGCGAGCGGCGTGCAGGCGGCCGTGGCGCTGGAGGCGCTGGTATCGGCCGCGTTCATCCTCATCGGCAGCAAGCTCGGGGATCTGTTCGGCCGCAAGCGGGCGTTCGTCACCGGCTTGGTCTTCTACGCGGCGGGCGCGCTGGCGATGGTGTTCGCCCAGGGCCTGGCGGCGATCATCGTCTTCTGGGCGTTCATCGGCGGGCTCGGAGCCGCGCTCTACCTGCCGGCGATGCAGTCGCTCATCCACGGCAACTTCGAGGGAAAGGCACAGGCCAAGGTGTTCGCCCTGATCGGCGCCGCGGGCGCGATAGCGGCGGCCGTCGGACCCCTGCTCGGAGGGTTCCTCACGACCCTGCTCTCGTGGCGCGTGGGCTTCCTTCTCGAAGGCGTGATCATCGGCGGTGTTCTCCTCGGGAGCGGACTGATCCGCGACGTGCCCTACACCGGGGACCGGAGCGTCGACGTCGTCGGGTCGATCCTGTCCGTGCTGGGCATGTCGCTGCTCGTGCTCGGTGTGCTGGCCTGGCAGGAAGGCGGCGAGTCGGTCGCGGCGCTGCTGGTCGCGGGCACGGTGTTCTCGCTCGCGCTGGTGCGCTGGCTCGTTCGCCGCCGGCGCGACCGCAAGCCGGCGTTGTTCGACCCCACGCTGTTCTCCGAGCCGCTCTTCAAGTTCGGGATCACGCAGAGCGTCTGCCAGCAGGTGGCGTTGGGCGGGCTCTTGATCGCCCTCCCGATGTACCTGCAGATCGATCTCGGATACAACGCGCTGCAAGCCGGCCTCTCGCTCGCGCCGCTGTCGTTGACCATGTTCGTCATCGCGCTGCTGGCGGGCAGGAGCGCCGGCAGGCGACGTCCGAGCGCGCTGATCCGCGCCGGCTTCCTGCTGCTCGCGGTCGGCGTGCTGCTCATGCTCCCGATCGTTCCCCGCGCCGACACGAGCCTGTACCTCGCGCTCCCGCTGATGCTGTGCGGAGCCGGCCTCGGTCTGCTGGTCTCGCAGATCAACAACTACACCCTGGCCCCGATCTCCGAGGAGCGCGTCGGGGAGGCGGCCGGAGTGAACTCCGCGATCTCGTCGTTCGGCCTCTCGGTGGGGCTGGCCTTCACCGGCGCGATCCTGCTCGCCGCGATGGCGATCCTGTTCTCGGCCAAGTCGGACGCAAGCACGGTTCTCGCGCCCGCGGAGCAGGAGCGCGTCGCCGACGTACTCGAGCACGACGCACAGGTCATGAGCGACGCTCAGCTCCAGGAGCAGATCGCCGGCCAGCCGCCGGCCACCCGGGAGGAGATCCTGCGCATCAACGAAGAAGCACGGCCGCAGGCGCTTCAGGTCGCCCTGCTCATCCCCCTTCTCGTCTCGCTGCTGGGACTCGGCTTCGCCTTCCGGATGATGCGCCTCCCCGATCCGGCGCCTCCCGAGAGCGGCGCAGAGCTCGCGGCGCTCGGCTGACCTCGCGGGCGTCAGTCGGGATCGTCGGGACGCGGCCGGCCGGCCAGCATGTCCTCCGCTTCCATTACGGCCGCCTCGACCGTCGCGAGCTCGATGATCCCGGCGGTCGCGAGGGCGTCGATGGCGGCGGGCGCGTCGGACTCGTGCACGAAACCCTCGGTAGCCAGCACGCGGACGACCGCGGCCGCCGCCCGGCCCGCCTCCTGCGCCGAGCCGCGCCTGCGCGAGGCGAGGATCCCGAGCGCCTCGACCAGCGCGGAGCCGCGGGCGGCCTCGGCGAGCTCCAGGGCCGCCTCGGCGTCGGCGCGCGCCTGGATCTCCGCGCCCACGATCATCACGACCTCGGGCGTGAGGAACCCCTGGGCCAGCAGCCGCCCGCCCGCCGAGCCTACCGCCTCGCGCAGGCGCGCCGCCCACAGGTGCTCGACCAGGATGCCGATCGCATAGTGGCCGGGCCGGATCTCGTCCGAGAGCTTGCGCAGGTCCTCGAGCGCGAAGCCGGCGGTGTGGGCGAAGGCCTTCGCAGGCGGCGTCGCTGCGTTCCATCCTGAGTCGGAGCGCTGGGTCGCCGCCGGCTTCGCCATCGGTTCGACGTGCTTCCTCGTCGCGCCGTTCCCCGGCTTCCTGCAGCTCGTCGGCGCCCGCACCGACGCCGTGGTGTCTTCGTGGGGTCGCTGTTCTTCACGGCCGCCGCCGGCCCGGAGCTCCTGCACGCGTCCGCCGACCGACCGCAGCGCGACGCCACGTGGTGGTCGGCGGCGATCCAGTTCGCCGGCACCCTGTTCTTCAACCTCAGCACGGGCGACGTGCTCCGCGACGATCTGTCGACGCAGCAGGACAACCGGCTCGTCTGGGCGCCGGACGTCTTCGGCTCCGCCTGCTTCTTCGTCTCCGCCGCGCTCGCCTACCGCATCAGCACGAAGCCCCGGACGATGGCCGGCGTCAACCTGGCCCGGTTGCGTCTTCTTCGGCATCGCGGCCGTCGCCTCCTACATCGTCCCCGACACCGGCTCGATCCTGGACCTCGCGGCCGCCAACTGGAGCACCGCGCTCGGCGCCGGCTGCTTCGTCGCCGGCGCCGTGATGCTCGCCCGCCACCAACGAGGAGTCACCGCATGACAGTCCACGAACACCAGCCGACCCCGCCGGGCTCCTCGAACGGCGACGACCTCTCGACGCAGCTCGAGGCGCTGGGCAAGCAGTACGGCAACCGCTTCCTGCGCGAGGCGGCGCCCGACCACCGGCTCCCCGCGCACGGGATGACCGCGACCGACGCGCTGCGGCTGATCAGGTCGTGCATCTCGGTGCGGTCGGCCGTGGTGTCGTAGAGCTCCCAGCGGTCCTCGCCGAAGTGGCTCCAGTCGGACGGTGCGGACGGGTGCACGGCCACGGCCTTCCACCCCTGGTGCCAGATCGCACGGGAGCCGAGCATGTTGAAGAAGGCGGTCTCCTTCGGCGTGGGCGCGTCGGTGTCCTCGAAGGTCGATCGCAGGCCCTCCCCCTCGAGCGGGACCTGGGGGTAGCCCTTGACCGTCTCCGGGAGCTCGACGCCGAGGCAGTCGTAGATCGTCGGGACGATATGTCCGTCGCGTGGCAGTACTGGTGGCGCAGCTCGCGGCTAGGGCCTCAGCGACGCGCGACGCAGCGGAAGCCGATGTGGCTGGTGGACGTGTCGACTGCTTCGGCCTGTCGGGCCGCCGGCCGGTAGCGCAGGCAGTAGTTCGGCGCGCACAGGTGCGAGCCGCCCTTGATGACGCGGCGCGGGATCTCGCCGCCTGGATCCGGCGAGCAGCAGCGAGGGCCGACCTCGGCCGCGTCGAAAGCGTCGGTCGTCCACTCCCACACGTTGCCGGTCATGTCGAACACGCCGAAGCCGTTCGGCGGGAACGTCCCCACGGGCGACGTGCCCACATAGCCGTCCAGCGCGAGGTTCTGCCACGGGAACTCCCCCTGCCACGTATTCGCCATCGGGCGTCCGTCCGGGAACTGCTCGTGTCCCCAGGCGAAGGCGGCGCCATCGAGACCGCCGCGCGCGGCGCATTCCCACTCCGCTTCGGTGGGCAGCGCCTTGCCCGCCCACGCCGCGTAGGCCTCGGCGTCTTCGAACGCCACCTGGGTCACGGGATGCAGCCCGCGCGTGTACGCATCGCTGCGCGGGCCCTCCGGACGATCCCAGCGCGCACCTGGGACGTAGTGCCACCACGCCCGGTAGTCGCGCAGGTCGACGGGACCGCGCGTGCGCCGGAAGACGAGCGAGCCCGGGACGAGCGCACCGGGATCGGCGTCCGGGTAGTCGACCCGGTCGGGTGTGCGCTCGGCGACGGTGACGTACCCGGTGGCCGTGACGAAGCGCCGGAACTGCGCCACGGTGACCGGGCGCTCATCGATCCAGAATCCCTCCACCTCGGCGCGGCGGACGGGCCGTTCCTCCGGATAGAAGTCCTCGGAGCCCATGAGGAACGAGCCGGCGGCGATCCAGGCCATGCCCGTCAGGCGCCGGGAATCGGGTGACGTCGTAGGCGCTGCCATTGCCGCTATGCCGTCACGGCCGTGACCGCCTCCGGCGTGAGGAACCCCTCCGCGAACGGCACGCCCTGGGTTTCGTCGATCGCCCGCTTGAGCGGCCGCGCCCAGACGTGCTCGAAGAGGAGGCAGCGGCCCTCGAATTGCGCGCCGGCCCGGAAGCCGACGGCCAAGATCTGAACCGGCCCGATCGTCTCCGACATGGGCCCTCCCTCGCTCGACGTGGTCTCGCGGAGCGTCGCAGCGCCGCCAGGCGCCGGCAATCGGGTGCACATGCGCCGCGAGCGTGGTGTCCGCATGCCGGGCGCCCAGCGCCGCGCGCACTCATGACGTTGCGACGGCTTGAGGCGAGGCGGACCGGGTAGTTCATCGCCGTGTCCGTTCGCCGCCGAACCTTGCTGCGGGGTTCGTTCACGGCGCTGACGACGGTCTTCAGCGCCGGACTTCTCGCCGCGGCGGTCCTCGTCCCGGCTCCAGCCGCCGTCCTGCCGTTCGTGATCACCCTGTGCGTGGGCTGCCCCATGGCCGCGGCGTTCGATCTGGCGCGCGCGGTAATGGAGCTGCGCGACCCGCAGACCGCCCTGCGCCGCGAGCTCGACCGGCTGCCGGAGGTCGAGCACCCGCTCGGGCTCTGACGGCAGCCGGACGGGTCCGCGGCGCGCTCACCTGCCTGCCGCCGGGTGCGCACCCGCCGCCGGACTGGTGCGCACAACATTGCCGCTCGTGTCCCGGTCGCGGACCATGGCCACGACCACGACCGAAAGGAGCACCGGGATGGCAACCCCACCGGTGACCCGGCCCGCGCCTGTTGGGGCCGGTGCCTACGAGGGCTCGGAGAAGGGCGGCGGATGGCTGCTCTTCGCCGGCATCATGATCATGCTGGTCGGACTGCTGAACGTCATCTACGGGATCGCGGCGATCGACAACGCCAACTTCTTCGTCAACGACCAGCAGTACATCCTCAGCGACCTCAACACCTGGGGCTGGGTGATGCTGATCCTCGGAGCCCTCCAGCTGGCCGCCGCACTCTCGATCTGGAGCGGCGGCGGCTTCGGCCGCTGGTTCGGCATCGGGGTCGCGAGCCTGAACGCGATCGCCGCGCTCCTCGCGATCCCCGCGTATCCGTTCTGGTCTCTGGCCATCTTCGCCGTGGACATCCTGATCGTCTACGGGCTCGCCGCCTACGGCGGGGGACATCGGCGCAGCCCGTTCTAGCGCGCTCTGCCATGCCCTGGCGCCGGCCGGCCTGCCGCGGCCGGCGCCCGTGCGGAGGCGCCGGCGCGCCGTGGTGCCCGGGGGCGCGCACGCATCACGCGGACGGGTACGCACGCTTGCCCGCACGGTGCGGCGCCGACAAGCTCCTCGCCACATGCGCGCGGCGTGCACCCCGACCTACGGCGAGGACGCGGATCGGAATCCCTGGCGCTCGGCGGCCGATCGGAGCCTCGATGGCGTCCGTTGAGGGTCCCGGCCGCGCCGAAGCGGGCACGGCGCTGGCCCGCTGGAGCGCCAAGACGCTGCTGGGCGCCGCCGGCGTGTTCCTTGTCGCCGGCGCGCTCTGGTACGCGCGGGCGGCGACCGTGCCCCTGATCGTCGCGGCGCTCATCAGCACCCAGCTGCTGCCGGGGATCGACCTGGCAACCCGGCGCGGCCTCCCGCGCGGGGCCGCGGTCGCGGCGGGGATGCTCCTCGTCCTCGTCGTGGCGGGCGGCCTCGCGTGGGTGTTCACGAGCCAGCTGTTCGGCAACCTGGGCGGCGTCGGGCAGGACATCAGCGACGGCGCCGACCAGGTCGTCACCTGGCTTCAGCAGAACAACGACTGGGTCCAGCAGCACGAGGCCGCGATCCGCGACTTCCTGCAGAGCATCCTGCCCGCGGCCAAGGGAGCCGCCGCGGGTCTGCTCGGCGGCATCGCCGGCGGCCTCTCATTCACGGCGCAGATTGTCAGCGGCGCCGCGCTCGCCTTCGTCTTCCTCCTCTATTTCGCCACGGGCGGCGAAGCGATCTGGAGCTGGATCCAGCGGCGCTTCAGCGCCGGGCAGCGCGTCCGCGTGACGCGCGGCGGCGTGGCCGCCTGGAGCGCGGCGACCGGTTACATCCGCGGGATCGCGCTCGTCGCGCTCATCGACAGCACGGTCATAGCCATCGCCATGCTGATCATCGGCACGCCACACGTGGGCACGCTGGCGCTCCTGAGCTTCGTGTCGCTGTTCATCCCGATCCTCGGCGCCTGGGTGTCGGGCGC
>Ga0126307_10001773_pt1 | contig 14366 bp, 8 predicted proteins | sample Plot28_FD_89955 | JGI IMG/M metagenome (GOLD analysis project Ga0126307, IMG submission 89955) | Serpentine soil microbial communities from UC McLaughlin Reserve, CA, USA - Plot28 | ecosystem: Environmental > Terrestrial > Soil > Grasslands | place: USA: UC McLaughlin Reserve, Lake County...
ACTTTCAAGCGCCTCTTCCAGCGGAACATTTTTTAATTCAACATTAATTTTACCGGCTCTTTGAAGCAATTTGTTTTCATACCAAAAATCATAACCGGTTTGTTTTTTGATTTCCTTGAAAACCTTTTCAAGAGAAAGGTTTTTACCGGAAAGTGTAACGGTTTGAGCACTTGTTTTTGCACTTACCTGTAGACACCCAACAAACAAAAAAAAGGCAAGGAATTTCATAATAAGCAGCGATTTGATGAAAAACCTGCGGCATAAGCCAAAAGGTTTTCCATGAGCAGACAAATTCATACTTTTACGATTGTGAGGGTTAAGAAATAAGCAGTCTTACCAGACGTTTGTAAGTAACCCGAAACTGCCGGGAGTGCCGCAAACACTTCCGGTTTTCTTTTGTTACTTTATGATAAGTAGTTGTTTTATTTAGTTCTTTAAGGTTGCACCAATAGTTTTTTTCCTTCTATTTTAAAATGAATGCCACTTACATGCAGCACTTTCAGAAAAACTGACAGGTTTGTATTTCGTGAAATATCCGCTGTAAATGAACGCTTCGGCATTTTATCCTGGTAAACAACATCTACATCATACCAGCGGGAAACCTGACTCATTATTGTTTGCAGGTCCGCATCTTCAAATACAAAGCGTCCATTCTTCCACGCCATCACCTGTTCTACATCTACACTATTGCTTGTTTTGATTTCTCCGCCTGCTACTATTTGCGCCTGTTGCCCAGGTTTTAAGAAACTAGTTTTATTTTGAGTGTTTATTTTCACGCTGCCTTCGAGAAGAGTTGTTTTAGTCACTTCATCATATGCATCAATATTAAAATGAGTACCCAACACTTCTATCTCGGTTCCTTTAGCCATTACTTTAAAAGGCTTCGAAGGATTTTTAGCTACTTCAAAATAAACTTCGCCTGTTACTTCCACCTTGCGGTCTTTACCCGTAAAAGCCGTTGGAAAACGGATAGAAGAAGCAGCATTCAACCATACCATACTGCCATCCGCCAATACTAATTGAAATTGTCTTCCCCTTGGTGTTGACATTGTATTAAATGCCACTTCAGTGTTGGCTCCCCCGCCACTATATATAAGCTGAGTTCCTTTCTTTATAATTTTCGAGCCTTGCTGTTCTGCCAATGTTCCATTATTCAAAGTATCTAAAAGAATTTTTGTACCATTTGATAAGGTAAGAATGGCTCCATCTTTACCTGGAGCTACTTCTACGGTGTGGCTTTGTGTAGAGGGGGCGGGCCTGGATGTGTTTGCAAGAGTAACTGGCTTGCTTTTTCCGGAAAGAAAATAAATGGATGTAACAACCAATGCCATAACAACTGAAGCTACGGCCATCCGGACAGAGGTCATTTTTATAACAGTTGGCTTTTTTATAGGCTGCTCAATTGCCAACTTATCATGCATTTTTCTTAAAAGCCGATCTGAAGTATCTTTTTGAATACCTAAATTCTTCTCTATATCCTTCTCAAAATATTCCCAAAGTAATTGCTTTAACTCTGGTTGATTGGTAGTTTCCAGGAATTTTAAGAGCCATTGCTGGTTCTCATCATTTAATTCGGGCAGTTCAAGTATACGTTTTAAATTTTCGTAGTTATAATCCAAGGCTGCCGTTTTCAATAAATACTGTTGAAAAACAAAAAAGGGGGGATAAAATTAACTTTTTCTAAAAATAAAAAAAAGGAACAAGTTGCTTAATTAGCAAAACAACCACCATTGACGTTTTTAGTTCGGGGTGATTATGGAGATAGACTTTTACTGATTTCACGGCTTCGGACAGGTATTCCTTTACGGTATGTTTTGAAATGTTTAATTGAACTGATGCCTGTTCATAAGATTTTCCCTCGATCTTGCATAAGGTGAAAACTTTGCTTTTCTGGGGAGATAATTGTTCAAGCGCCTTATTAAGAATATTTATTTGCGCATCGCTAAGATCTGCATTTTCAGGCTCTTCCTGTGGTACAACAAACAACTTGATAACAGACGCTTCTTTAAACTTTCGCTTGAGTGCATCAACTGATTTATGATAACTAACAGTGAAAAGCCATCCGGCAATCGATTGATCTTCCATGATCCCACTTCTTTTTTCCCATAAGGTGATAAAAACCTCCTGAACAATATCTTCAGTTAGACCTGCATCCTTTGTTAGCTTAATTACATTTAGATATAAGGCGGCATGATACTTCCAATACAAAGTATTAAATGCATCAAGGTCGCCATTGCGAAGACGAACTGCAAGCTCGTAATTAGTCAAACCACGCAATAAAATCAATTTTAGAGTGAAGGGTACAGTACAGTTTTTGGGGGAAGAGGATAGAACAATTATAAGTATAATTTTACACATTGAAAAATATGGCTTTGCATTTATTTTTTGCAATCCTCCCGGTTTGTACCAAAACTGTTTCTTTTAAATGAAGAATGATTTATTCTGCCAATGGTAACGAATGCTATTTAAAAGAAATCTATAAAAAGATTGACGACAATACACAGCTTAGGGAAATATTATAGGCCTAACCTAAAAAAACAGGAGAAAGCAGAAGTTTGTACACGAAAATTTATGAGGGAAATAAACAGCAATATTTTTAAATTAAACAGCAAGAAGTTTAAACTTAATTTACTAAGCTCACTTAAAAAATTTAGGCAATTCGCGAATATCATTCCAAGTATACGAAACAACCTGTTTCCTTCTTTTACTTTAATACGTCTATACTTAATGTGTAGGGGTTTCGTTGTCTATGTCCCATTTATATTTTTACAAAAGTGAAATTGCCCGTTTTATGTCCGTCACAACAATGCTGCTTTAATACACGTAAAGGAGTGAGCATTGCTTACGCTTTGGAAATTTTTATAAATCAATTTAAACTATGGCTATGTGGCGAAAAATAACAATGGGGATAGTATTCCTGAGCATTCTTGTAATACTTACTCTTTTTCTGAAAGCCTGAACTATAAGAACAACTAAAGCCCCGGTACAACTTTCGGTGATTTGGTGTCCATGGGCGAAATGAAATCACAGATAAAAATTACAATAAATTCATCTCCTGCATTCTGTTTTTAAAGGTCAATTATTTATTTACATCCTCATCAAATTCCTTCTTTTGCTACATAAAAGTTTAAGGGATCCAATGTAATAAGCTGAAATCTATTAAAGTCGTATGCGATAAATTACAGAACAAACGTATTATTCTTACAAAGTTTATAAATTATTTTTGCTTCGCTTTGTGCCAGAAATCATTTTTGGAACAACTATTTCTCAACCTATAATTTCACCGGCAGTGGCTATATGATGCATGTAATGTTCAACTGTCTATTTATCAGCTATACCAGGTAGATTTACCTGTATCATCACTTTTCCTGATAAATAATGCGATCTATATTAAACTCCTTTGACGAATAGGTGTCTGACTACTGGATTTTGCGATTTCCCTATGCCAGTTCTACAATAAGCTGGCCTCTAACCTAGAAACCGCTGTCAAACCTGTAGTTCTCTACGGGTTTTTTTATTTACCCACCGATAAAATGTTGATATTGACGATATAGAAACTGACAATGGATTGGTACCAAAATTCTTTAAATATTTATGCACACTCTTTAAGGCCATTTTGAATAAAATACCACCTCCACAATTGTTTGTATTATAAATTCTATTCACCTGTATTTTGTAGGCACAGTTTTTATACTAAAATTTGCTAAAATAATTAGTATTAATAAACGTATTGTATGCAATTACAAAAAGCCCAGATCAGATCTCAATTGCAAAATGATATTTTTTTATTGCAGGGATTTAAGCCTTCAAATGCAGGCGGCAATGATGTAGGGCTTGGTATTATAAAACAGGTTTTCCCTTATTCAACTTTTCCCACAAGTGCCATACACGAGTTTTTTTATAATGGTTCTGAAGATGCTTCTTCATCTTGCGGATTTATCACGGGTATTTTATCATCACTCATGAAAAAAGGGGGAGCAACTCTTTGGATTAGTTCTTCCAAAAGTTTATTTCCTCCTGCTTTAAAAAATTTTGGAGTTGAGCCTGAGCAAATCATTTTCATTCATCTTAAAAAAGACAGGGAAAAACTATGGGTGATGGAAGAAGCACTTAAATGCAAAAGCCTTTCCTGCGTTATTGGAGAAATTAACGATATAAGTTTCACAGAAAGCAGACGCTTTCAACTGGCAGTAGAGCAAACAGGAGTTACTGGTTTTGTTCTTCGTGAAAATCCAAAAAATTTATCAACAGCATTTGTAACCCGGTGGAAAATAAAGCCCTTGGCTACTGAGAAAACAGATCTTCCAGGAATCGGATTCCCCAGGTGGAATGTGGAGTTATTAAAAGTTCGCAATGGCAAACCAGGAAGCTGGCAAATGGAATGGAAAAGCAGGGGATTTAGGTTGGTCCAACAACCTGCAATTATAACAGTCGAAGAACAAAGAAAAATTATTTGAAATGCGGAGGTTTGTGTCGATATGGTTTCCACATTTAGCTACAGACTGGTTTGAGCTTCGCAAACCAGAGTTAAAAAAAATACCTTTTGTTTTAGTTGCTCTTTTGCATGGCAGAATGCTCATTACTGCTGCAAACCCCGTAGCTCAAAAGAAAGGAATACACCAAGGCATGGTGTTAGCCGATGCAAGAGCCAACCTTCCTTCGCTACAAGATTTTGATGATAAGCCAAACCTTTCCAGTCAGCTATTAGAACGAATTGTAGAGTGGTGCATCCGTTTCTCACCCTCTGCAGCTGTTGATCCCTTAGGCGGAATCATACTTGATGCCACCGGGTGCTCCCATCTATGGGGAAATGACGAAGCTTATGTAAAGGATATCATTAAAAGACTACGGGTAAAAGGTTATAGTGTAAAAGCTGCTATAGCAGATACCATTGGCACAGCCTGGGCAATAGCAAGATTTGGAAATACATTAGTAGTTGAACAAGGAAAGCAATCACATGTATTGGCTGGCCTCCCTCCGGAGGCATTGCGATTGGATAATGACAGTATCGAACGCTTACACAAACTCGGACTCAAACAAGTCAAAGATTTTATTTCCATTTCTCGTTCTTCATTAAGAAGACGGTTTGGCCCTCTCCTTATTGAACGACTGAACCAGGCATTGGGAATAGAAGAAGAATTCATTCAACCGGTTTATCCAACTGAGCCATATCAGCAGCGCTTGCCCTGCCCGGAACCCATTGTAAGGATTGAAGGAATTGAGATGGCCCTACAACAATTATTGGAACAATTGTGTAAACGCCTGCAAAAGGAAGACAAAGGAATAAGAACAGCATATTTCAGAGGTTATCGCACCGATAACAAAGCAGTAGGAATTCAAATTAGTACGAGTCGTGCATCCAATAATGTGAATCATTTATTTTATCTCTTTCAAATGAAACTCTCCACTATTGAACCCGATTTAGGAATTGAACTTTTTTTACTGGAAGCCACTAAAGTGGAAGATGATCTGCCAGCGCAGGAACAGTTTTGGAAAGAAAACAGTGGACTAAAAGATAATTGTTTATCAGTGCTGATTGATCGGCTGGCAGGCAAGATAGGTGCTGATGCCATTCATAGGTATTTACCTGCAGAACATTACTGGCCGGAGCGATCTTTTAAAAACTCTTCTTCACTTATAGAACAACCAACAACTCAGTGGAAATTAGACGCGCCAAGACCTTTACGACTTTTGGAGGCACCTGAGTCCATTGAAGTAACAGCACCTATTCCTGATTACCCACCCATGCTTTTTCGACATAAAGGAAAACTACATAAAATAGTTAAAGCTGACGGGCCTGAACGCATTGAACAGGAATGGTGGATTGAGGAAGGACAGCACCGTGATTATTATAGTGTAGAAGATGAAGAAGGTTGTAGATATTGGCTTTTCCGTTCCGGGCATTATGATGCAGAGAAGAAGCCTCAATGGTTTGTTCATGGATTTTTTGCATGAATCGCAAATTCTAAAACATTAATTAAACAAATTTTTTGAAGGAAGAAAAACAAGTAAAGATGTATTCTGAGTTACAAGTGACATCAAATTTCAGCTTTTTGAGAGGTGCATCTCATCCTCATGAATTAGTGGAGCAAGCCTCAGCAATTGGACACAAGGAAATAGCAATCACAGATCGTAACACTTTTGCTGGTATTGTACGTGCACATGCTGCAGCAAAGAAATGTGGCATAAGAATTATTCCTGCCTGTCGTCTGGATCTCTTAAATGGACTCAGCCTTTTGGCTTACCCTACCAGCCGCACTGCTTACTCTCAACTTACTAATCTTCTTACCATTGGAAATTCCAGGGCTGAAAAAGGAGACTGTTATTTATACAAAGAAGATGTCTATCAATATTCTAAAGACATCAAATTCATTATTCTTTCTCCCGAGGCTTTGAATGAAGAATTTAATTTCGATAATTCAGTTAAACAGATATGTAAAGAATATCGTGGAGTATTTGGAAAGAATCTATACATCGCTGCTTCAAAGCGTTATCACGGGAATGATCAAAAACAACTCTTTCGCCTTTCACAATTGTCAAAAGAATTGGATATTCCATTAGTAGCTACTAATGATGTACATTATCACATACCATCCCGAAGACAGTTGCAGGATGTAGTCACTTGCATACGTGAAAAATGTACAATTAATAATGCAGGGTACAGATTGTATCCTAATGCAGAAAGACATTTAAAATCATCAGGGGAAATGTTAAGATTATTTCGTCACTATCCAGATGCCATCAAACAAACCCAAGAGATTATAAAAGCCTGCACCTTTTCTCTCGATGAATTAAAATATGAATATCCCCAGGAGATTACTACTGAAGGAAGAACGCCATTAGAAGAACTCACTTACCTGGCCTGGAAAGGAGCAAGAGAAATTTTTGGGAAACCGCTTCCAGAAAAAACAGTGCGTGCAATCAAGCATGAACTGGCTTTTATAGAAGAGATGAATTATGCTTCTTATTTCCTCACCGTATATGATATTGTTCGCTATGCAAGAAGCCAAAACATTCTTTGCCAGGGACGAGGCTCTGCTGCCAATTCCACTGTTTGTTTTTGCCTGGGCATTACATCTGTTAATCCTGAAAAATTTGATTTGTTATTCGAACGCTTTATTTCTGCCGCACGTAACGAACCACCGGATATAGATGTGGACTTTGAACATGAACGAAGAGAAGAAGTAATTCAATACATCTACAATAAATATGGCCGAGATCGCGCAGCCATTGTTGCTACTGTTACCCAACAGCATCAAAAAGGTGCTATAAGAGATGTAGGAAAGGCTATGGGTCTTTCGGTTGATACCATTAATCGTTTGTCTTCATCTGTTTGGGGATATGAAGATGAATGGTTTGAGCAGAATGGAGTAAAGCATCAAGGCCTAAATCCTTCAGATAAACATCTTAAAAAAGTATTGCAGCTCACAAGAGAGTTTATGGGTTTTCCGCGTCAATTAGGACAACACACCGGCGGCTTTGTTATTACTAAAGGAAAACTTTCCGATCTCTGTCCTATTCTGAATGCACGAATGCAAGACCGCACCTGTATTGAATGGAACAAAGATGATATTGACGCACTTGGATTCATGAAGATTGATGTGCTGGCCCTCGGCATGCTTACTTGCATTCGCAAAGCATTTGACCTAGCAAAACAACATTATAGCCTTGACTTAACACTTGCTAATATTCCCCAGGACGATCCCAAAGTTTATGAGATGATTTCTCATGCCGATACCATTGGTGTGTTTCAAATTGAAAGCCGTGCACAACAAAGCATGTTACCAAGATTAAAACCAAAAACCTTTTATGATCTTGTTATTGAAGTAGCCATCGTTCGGCCAGGACCCATACAAGGAGATATGGTACATCCGTATTTACGTCGCCGTAATAAGGAGGAACCTGTCGAGTATCCGTCAAAAGAACTGGAAGAAATATTAGGTCGCACATTAGGAGTTCCTCTCTTCCAGGAACAAGCCATGAAGATTGCTATTGTGGCTGCCGGATTTACACCAGCAGAAGCAGACGCCTTACGACGCAGTATGGCTACATTCAAAGCACAGGGAATGGTTACAAAGTTTGAAGAGAAACTAATTAACGGAATGAAAACCCGTGGCTATTCGGAAGAATATGCACGTCGAGTATTTCGCCAGTTGGAAGGTTTTGGTTCCTATGGCTTCCCGGAAAGCCATGCTGCAAGTTTTGCTTTGTTGGTATATGTAAGCAGTTGGATCAAATGTTACTATCCTGATGTCTTTGCATGTGCATTGCTCAATAGTATGCCAATGGGTTTTTACCAGCCTGCACAAATCATTATTGATGCAAAAAATCATGGAGTTGAAATAAAGCCGGTTGACATTAATTATTCTTATTGGGATCATCTATTAGAGGAGAAAACTGAAAAGTATTATGTATTAAGATTAGGCTTCAGACAAGTAAAAGGAATTCGGGAAGACGATATAAAACTTCTAATAGCCGCAAGAAAAAAAGCCTATACAGCTATTCATGAATTAAGAAGTATTGGTTTGACAGATGCTGCATTAGAAAAATTAGCAGATGCCGATGCATTTAGATCTATTGGTTTGGACCGGAGAGAAGCGCTTTGGCAAGTATCAGCAAAAGATACACCTGTTGCCCTATTCTCCGGACAAGTATCAGCCGATGAAAAAGCTGAAAATATTGTGCTCCCGGTAATGACAAATTCCGAACACGTAGTTCGTGACTATGAATCTACTTCACTTTCCCTCAAAGCACACCCGGTAAGTTTTCTAAGAGAGAAATTAACACAGCTTCATATTTTATCTATTAAAGACTTGATAACTGCAAAAGATGGTGATAACGTAAAAGTTGCCGGACTTGTTTTAGTAAGACAAAGACCAGGAACTGCAAAAGGAATTTGCTTTATGACCATTGAAGATGAAACAGGATGGGGCAACCTGGTAGTTTTTCAAAATTTGTTTGATAAATACCGCAAAGAAATTCTTGGGGCAACACTGATAATGGCAGAAGGTAAGTTACAGATCGAAGGAGAAGTAATTCATGTTATCGTTCAACGCTGTTATGACATGTCAAAACTATTACGTAGGCTAACTCCTTCTCAAAATGAAACGCCCCACGTATCCACATTTGCATTTCCTGATAGATCACCTGACCCAATTCAAAAAAGCCAGTTAAAAGATAATGAAGAAGGAAAAATCTTTCCGGAAGCAAGGAATTTTAAATGATTTGTTGTAAAGCTTACTAACGCCTTCTTCAATTTGAAGTCAACTGAGGCACGGAAAGCTTTAGAAAAACAATAGCCTGGTTCGTTTCCTTCTGTTGGTGACTACTTAATTAATTAATACAACTGGCGTTGTGTTATAGTTCATCTGACCTTTTCACGCCGCATTTATAATCATTTGTGGGGTTGAGGTAATCCTTTAATAAAGTGCACTACATTAGCGGTAAATCGCTGCTCTTCTTCCCAATGCAATGCATGACCAGTGTCATCATAGACCAATAGTGTTGCATTCCCCAGTTCTTGTTTCATTTTCTCCTGATCTGTGAGTGAACAAATTAAATCTTTATTTCCCCAGAGTATTAATACAGGCACTGTAATAAATTGGAGCCGGTTTGTATAATTAACTGACATCAATTCCTTCATAGCAGACTTCCAGACATGTAACGGGACTTTCATTGACTCAGAAGTGAATAGTTTTAGAAGCGAAGTATCTATTTGCTGAGAAACCGTGCTTTTTTGAAACGCCTCTGCAAATGCATAATCAACATCCCCTTTCAACGCCATAATTTCATTGCCGAACTCAGGAAATCCAGGGTTATCTACAAAGCATGCATCTGAACTAACCAGCACAAGCGCTCTTGTAAGATGAGGGTAATCAAGTGCAAATTGCTGCGCAATAATACCACCCATTGAATGTCCGACAAGTATACAGCTACCCAGGTTTTTAATTTTTATCAAGGCAGCTACATCGGCAGCAAAATCTTTTGGATGATAACCCGATTTAGGCTTAGAAGAATTACCATGTCCCCGTTGACTGATGGCCATGGCGTGCATTTGCCTTGGAAATAATCTTAGTGTTTGTTCAAATGAATGCCACGAATCGGTAAAGCCATGCAAAAAAATAATGGTGGGTCCTTGTTTATTTCCTTGTTCTGTATATTCCATTTTTACTCCGCTAGAAAGCTTTACAGTAAGTACAGCAGGGGAAATTGCTGACGAATCATTGGGCTTTTGCGATGCACTAAGAGGTTTAGCTTGCATGGTTAATTGAAAAATGAAGAGGCTAATGGCCAAAAAAAATTGTTTAGTCATTTGTGGTTGATTGTATGATTATAAAATTTAGGTTCGATACTTACATTATGATTTTTGCCTTTTTTTATCCCTTTGGATAGAGGCCTTGAAACAAATGTCTAAGGCAGTTCTGAAGACTTTTTTAATAATTTGAATGGGCTGCCTCCTGGTGCGTTTTCCTTTTTTTAGGCTCAGGGCTAGATACATCCCGGAAGCTGAGCATGTCTTTAATGCGCGAGGAAGCCCCTGAATAAAACCCTGTTTCCTCAACATATTGTTTTGGATTTCGGAACGTGCCGAAAATGATGTCAAACAAAGGGAGATCAGAGTAGTTAAACGCATGAACGCCTTTGGCATGATGAACAGCGTGGCTCTCCGGTCTTTGCACCAGGTAACCTACCCAGGCAGGTGTTTTAATATTTGCATGTTGAAAGACACTAAAGAAATTGGTTACCAACAGCACAATGGTAACCGACTGCGCAGGCAAACCCATGATGAAGGAAAAACAGACCGTTCCCAAAAGTGTAAACCCAGCCATATCCATGGGACTGAAGAAAAAGGCACCGTAGGTGTCAAGTCGCTCCGCACTGTGATGCATCTGGTGAAATACCCGCCATAGTATGTTGTTTTTATGTAGGCTTCTGTGCCAGATATACAATCCGCATTCATACAATAAAATGGCTGCAATGGATGCTGGTGCTATAGGCATTTCCGTCAAATCAATGAGTTGTGCCGAAGGCAGCCAATGGGCGTAAGCCAAAGGCAGGTACGATGAAAGAAAAAAGAAAAAGAAAAATGCAATGATTCCTTTGGTTCGCCAAAAAACAATTTCCGGTAAACGCCGTGCAGGAAAGAAGGCTTCCCAGGCCATTAGTATAAAATACATTCCTATGATCGACAAGGACACGGGGTCCAATAAAATTTCGAATGGTGTAGGCATAATTTTAAGTTTAATTACACACTACAATGCGTAAGTAATGACCTTACAATGTGAGGAAGGCTAACTTACAGGTGTTCAGGAAGTGACCCAGCTAAGATTTCTGTCGGGCTGGTAGCAGCAAAATGTCCCGGTTTTTATGGCATTCGAAAGATGTGCTCCCAATAAAGGATACTGGCTTTCAATCCGTGCTATGGCGTTCCTAATACGCCAGGTTACGGCCGACCGCGCCTTTTCAATCGGGTTGCCGCTTTCTCTGACTTTCCCTTTCAGGCCGAGCGCCTGTGACAAATGTTCGATCAGGTTGTCATACTCGACCTGGAGCTTTTCCAACTTTAAAAAATTGCTGTGGCTCTCTGCTTCCTCAATTTCAACCTGTAGCTCGAGAAGCTTTTTTTCATATTCCTGTCTGGCTTTTGAATCAAAGATTCTTTCGCCTTTTCCCACCAGCGTTGTTCCCATTAACTCAGCACAATGAATTAGTTGACGTGGTTGAGATAACAATTTATGTATATCATAAAACCCTTTTACTTCTTGCAGATAAATGGTACGGCCATCAAAAGAAATTTTCCAGCTTGCTTTCTGTTTCAAAAAATAGCTTTCTGACACGGCTTGTCTTAATTGCCGGGAATTCTGCAGGGAATATTTTTCGAGACTGCCATTGCTGATGAATTTCAAAAAACTTTCAAGATTGGTTTTGTTTTTATGGGGGTTAATTTTAATCAGCCATTCAATAGCTTCGTGTTGGGTGAAATTTTTTCCATGATTGATCAGTTTGTGGTACGTATCAAGAAACGTTTCCCAATATGTTTGCATTTTGTCATACTGCTGCAAATGGTAATAGGTAGCAGCATAGTAGGCTTCTGCATCTGCCCACTTCGCGTTTTTCGATTGAACAATTAATGAAGCTGCTTTTTCATATTCGCCCAGTTCAAAAAATATAAAGGATCCAATTAAGTTTGCTCTATTGCCGATAGGATGTAATTGCATTGTCCTTTCATATAAATTCACCGCTTCTTCGCTTAAACCGAGGTAAACCAAATAAGCGGCTATTTGTATCTGGGTTTCAGGATCATTGGGATTTAACATGAGCGACCTTCTTAAGTAGTACTCTGCGGTCTCATAAGAACCATCATATAAAAATATTTTTCCAAGAACCATTGCGGCAATATAATTCTGATCGTCAAGTTCAATTGCTTTCTGAGCCCATTCATAAGCACCGGATTTACAAATATTCCACCGATCCCAAAGCTGGCAGCTCCATTCGTTAAAATAGGTAAGTGACATGCCTGAGTAAGCCAGTGAATAATCGGGCTGAATTTCTATCGACTTTTGAAAGTTCTGTCTTGCTTTCAGATCGTTTTCTACAGAGCCCTTTTTAAGTTCTTCTACCCCATATAGCCAGTGTTCATATGCCTTGAATTCGACTTTAGGCCTTTTTCTGATCCTTGAAAGCAAATCATAATTGATCTGTTGTTGTAAGATACCTACCACTCCAATAAGGACATTTTCGTGGATTTCATCTAAATTATTTAGTTTGCCTTCAAGCCTGTTTCCCCACACCAGCTGTTGCGTGTGGGTGTTGTAAAGCTGTACGTTGATGCGTACCACGTCTTTGTCGCATCGAAAATTTCCTTGTATAAAATAATCCGTTTTTAGCTCGTCAAAAAAACTTGTAAATGAAGTGTCGGACGACAATGCGTGGTTCGGATAACTTATCACACCAAATTGCCTGAATTTTGAAAGTTCGGTTTTAAGGTCAGCACTGAAAGAACGGCAAAAAATATTGAGATCTTTTTGCAAAGAAAGATCTTCAAAAGGAAAAACCGCAAGGGTAATGTGGTCAGCAGTATGCATACGACGAATCTTTCAACATGCCTGGACGAAGTTATATTTTCTTTATTGCAAGTGCACGATATGTTGCCGCTTTTGTATCAAGATTTTGGTCGGGTATTTATGCCGATACCAAAGCGGTAAGAATCAAAAACAATACTTAATAAGGAGAATTTTATGGAGTCTTTAATGCCTTCAAAAATCCTACGTAGGCTGGTTTTTTACCATAGTTAGAATTAAATAACAGTGGGAAATCCTCCCTGTGCAATACCGTTACGATCCAGCTGTCGTTATCTGCAACACCCCAAACCGTAATATCATACCTCTGCGCACCAGGCACATTTCTTTTAAATGATTCCACAACATATTGGTACATGTCCGACTGTTCGCTCAAATTTTGCGCTGAAGGGGTAAATCCTGCCTGGTTATTGGGATTCATGCGAATGTCCAATTCTGATATCCTTATTTTTAATCCTGTTGCTGCTAATTTCACAAACATATTATCAATATCCGCCTTTGGTGTAGCAATGCTTATGTGCATTTGTGTGCCAATGCCATCAATCTTTGCTCCCTTTGTTTTCAATTCATTGATATAAGCAATAAGCGAGTCGAGTTTTCTAGTGTCTGATTCAATATTATAATCGTTAATGAATAACAATGCGGAAGGATCGGCAGCCTTTGCATAATTAAATGCTTTCAGCGCATAATCTCTTCCCAGGTATTGAGACCAGTAAAAAGCATCACCTGTTGTTGCGCCTGAGTTGTTGCGAAGGACGCCTGTTCCATCAGACATCGGTTCATTTACTACATCCCATGCTTTTACTTTTCCTGCATAGCGGGTCATTGTCATTCTAATAAAACGGCTCATGGCTGTGTCAATATTTGTTGCCGCCTGGGCAAGAGGAAGAGGCCCTGCCGTAATTTCATTGATTTTTATATTATCAATTGTATAAACACCTGCAGCCGGAAAATTCAACCGCAAAATAGGTGAAGATTCAACCGCTGTAAGCGTCCATGAATAACTTGCCCATGATGTTGTCGGCGTAACATCGAATTGCTGGTATTGACTGTTTTGGTTCAGTAGTCTTACCTTACCTCCAGACACAGACGCTTTTATATCAAGACTTACCTTGTATTGAGTTCCGGCAACAGCGGTCCATCCGGAACCAATTGCCTGCATATCATAAGCATTGGCGCCAGCTGTTGTTACGGTTGCTTCTAAAGCTCTCGAACTGTTATTACCCGTAACAGCTGCGTAACTTCCTGCTGCCGTGCCTCCAATTAATAAATTCCATCCTGTAAACA
>Ga0126307_10001774_pt1 | contig 14366 bp, 14 predicted proteins | sample Plot28_FD_89955 | JGI IMG/M metagenome (GOLD analysis project Ga0126307, IMG submission 89955) | Serpentine soil microbial communities from UC McLaughlin Reserve, CA, USA - Plot28 | ecosystem: Environmental > Terrestrial > Soil > Grasslands | place: USA: UC McLaughlin Reserve, Lake County...
GGAAGCTGAAATGTTCACCCCGACGCTGGACTGGGGCAACGAGCTGTGGACCTCGCTGGTATGGATCGCCCGAGGCTGGGCGATCGCGGCGGTGTGCACCCTGGCCATCCTGGTGCTGATCGCCCGGTACACCAAGTGGGGAAGACAGTTCTGGCGCATCACCGGGCCGTACTTCACCGGCCCGTCGAGCGTCAAGGTCTGGCTGTGGCTGGCGGTGCTGCTGTTGTTGGTGATCGCGGGGGTTCGACTCGATGTGCTCTTCAGCTATCAGGGCAACGATATGCTGACAAGCCTCCAGGTGGTTGCCCAGGGCCGTACCTCTGGCGACCAAGCCCTGAAAGACTCTGGCAGGGACGGCTTTTGGCTATCCATCCTCGTTTTCTCCATCATGGCGGCTCTGCACGTCGCGCGGATCATGCTGGATTTGTTTCTGATGCAGCGGTTCATGCTGGCGTGGCGGGCTTGGCTGACCGATCGGCTCACCGGGGACTGGCTGGATGGAAAGGCCTACTATCGGGCTCGCTTCATCGACGACACGATCGACAACCCTGATCAGCGCATTCAGCAGGATATCGACATCTTCACCGCCAACAATGGACCACTGCCCAACACCCCGAACATGACCACTAGCAACACGCTGCTGTTCGGCGCGGTCTCGGCAATCGCCTCGATGATTTCCTTCACCGCAATCCTCTGGAATCTCTCGGGCACGCTCACACTGCCGATCGTCGGGGTGGACGTTCCCAGGGCGATGTTCTGGATCCTGTTGACTTACGTGTTGTTTGCGTCGGTCATCGCATTCTGGGTCGGCAGGCCGATTATCTGGTTCAGCTTCAGGAACGAGAAGTTCAACGCCGCCTTCCGCTACGCGCTGGTGCGATTGCGCGATGCGTCGGAGGCGGTCGCGTTCTACCGTGGCGAGTTGGCCGAGCGCACGGGGCTGCGGCGACTCTTCGCGCCCGTCGTATCCAACTACAAGCGGTACCTGAACAGGATGATCGGTTTCTACGGCTGGAATCTCTCGATGAGCCAGATCATCGTGCTTCCACCTTATGTGTTGCAGTTCAAGCGGTTCTACGACGGGCAGATTCAGCTCGGTGACATGACCCAAACCGCAACCGCGTTCGGAAGCATCGAGCAGGGGTTGTCGTTCTTCCGCAACGCCTACGACCAGTTCGCCGGCTATCGCGCCGCGATCATCCGCCTGCACGGCCTAGTGGTCGCCAACGAAGAGGGTAGGAAGCTGCCCCAGTTGACCACCACGCCATGCGTCGACGGCACGGTTCAGCTCGACGATGTCGAGGTCCGCACGCCTGACGGAAAACAGCTCATCAACCCGCTCGACATGCGCCTCGAGGTTGGCGACACGTTGGTGATCACCGGCCCGTCGGGCAGCGGGAAGACCTCGCTGTTGCGGAGCCTGTCGGAGTTGTGGCCATTCACGTCCGGGACGCTGACCCGGCCGTGCGGACCCAACGAGACGATGTTCCTGTCCCAACTGCCGTATGTCCCGCTCGGCGACCTGCGTGCCGTGGTGAGCTATCCGAGTGAAGAGGGCATGATCGACGACGAGACGCTGCACGCCACGCTGCTGAAGGTAGCCCTTCCGCATCTCGTCGACCGCCTCGATGAGGTGCAGGACTGGGCCAAGGTGCTCTCCCCCGGCGAACAGCAGCGCATCGCGTTCGCGCGGATCCTGCTGACCAAGCCGAAGGTGGTTTTCCTCGACGAGGCCACGTCCGCGCTGGACGAGGGTCTGGAGTTCATCCTCTACCAGTTGGTGCGCACGGAGCTGCCGGACACCATTCTGGTCAGCGTCAGCCACCGCGCCACGGTAGAGCAGCATCACACCCACGAACTGGAGCTGCTCGGCGACGGCGAGTGGCGACTCGGTCGCGTGGAGGGCGACGAGCCCGTCCCCGTTTAACGTCGCGCCCGGTAGCTTCCGGGCATGGAAACGTTCACGCCGTCCCTGGACTGGGGCGACGACCTCATCACGTCGCTGCTGTGGGTGGCGAAGGCTTGGGCGAGCGCTGCGGTGTGCACATGGGTGATCCTGGCGCTGATTGCCCGGTACACCACGTGGGGCAAGCAGTTCTGGCGCATCTCCGGTGGTTATTTCAAGGGCCGCCAAAGCATTCCGGTGTGGACGTTGCTGGGCGTCCTGCTCGCGTCGGTGATGATCGATGTGCGCCTCGGGGTGCTGTTCAGCTATCAATCCAATGACCGCGAAATTGGGGGCTTACGCGTCTGCTCGTCGAGAGATAGAGGCTGCGTGCGTCCCGGCCCGCCGGCCGAAGAACGAGCCCTCACCGAGCTGAGTGCCGCTGGCATAGCCCTTACCGTCCTGGGCGATGTTCGAGGCGCACGCCCCGGCCGCGTACAGTCCCGGAATCGCGCTACCGTCTTCGCGTAACACCTGGCCTTCAATGGTGGTGGCCAGCCCGCCGACAGTGAAGCCCGCGTACATCGCCTTGCCAAGCGACAGGTCGAACGCTCCCCACGGTCCTTTATCCTGTGGCGCAAGGAATTCCGGCTGTTTGTGAAAGTCGGGATCCGCGCGGCGGGCGGCGTGCTCGTTATACCGGTTCAGCGTGGCGACCAGGTTTCCGGGCGGGATGCCGAGGTCGGCTTCCATCTCCTCGACGGTTTCCCAGCCGTCGATCAGCGGCACCAACGGCACCTCGGGGCGTTCCAGGTGCGCCTCGTCGACGATCAGGAACGCCGCGCTGTCGGGCTGATCCATCACGAATCCGGATGTGCGCGAGTGATAGGAATCCTCGGTGACGAAGCGCTTGCCCTCCTTGTTGACGATGATTCCGGTCAGCAGAACCGACGGTGGATACGCCGGTGCGGTGATGAACACCTGATCCATGTGCTTGGTGGCCCCACCGGCCGACTCACCGAGCCGGATGCCCAGCCCGTCGTCGTAGGTGTTGCCGAGCACGAACGGCTTCTCGGCCAGCTTCGGCGTGTACTCGGCGACCATCTCCGGATTCATCACGAATCCGCCCGCGGCGATCACCACCGCCTTGGCCCGGACTGCGCCGGTGTCGTTGAAGTGCTTCCAGGTGACCCCGACAACGCCACCGTCGTCGACGATGAGGGCGGTTGCTCCAGTCTCGTACCGGATCTGCACTCCGAGTTCGTCCGCCCGTTTGAGCAGAAGATCGATCACCATGCCGGCCCCGCCGGTGTCGCCTGGCACCGGCACTTTGTGTCCGCGCGGCGCGGGTATCGCCTGATCCTTGAACGGCCACACCTTCTCGTTGCCGGTGAACATCAGGCCTTCGGTGTTCGGCTGGATGACGGCCTTCTCCGGGTAATAGCTGCGCTCGAACTGAAAACCCAAGTCTTCCAACCAGTTGAAGTGCTCAACGCTGCCGTCGCAGTAAGCCCGAATCTTGTCGTGCTCGGGCTCGCGCGACACCGCGACGAGGTACTTGTACATCTCGTCGGCGCTGTCGGCGTGGCCGGTGGCCTCCTGCACGGCAGTGCCGCCGCCCAGGTAGAAGTGCCCGCCCGCCATCGACGTGGTGCCGCCCGCCGCCGCCGCTCGCTCCAACACCAGCACCCGTGCGCCCGTCGCGGCGGCACTGACGGCCGCGCAGCCGCCGGCGATGCCGAAGCCGATCACCAGCACGTCGACCTCGTCGGACCACGACGTCACGTCGGCGGGGTTGACGGTTTCGGGAATGTCGGTCACCGCTGCTCCTGTTTCACGTAGTCGAAGAACGCCCGGATCTCGGGCGGGATGTGCGCGATCTCGATGTAGGGCACGCCGGCATCCTGGGCAGACACATATGCGAACTCCATGCCGCCGGGCATCAAACCGCGCTGTACCACCTCCGCGTTGCGCTCAGCCAGAGCGCGCTCGACGTCGTCGACCTCCACGCAGATGTGATGCAGCCCGGGCCCGGCCCGGTCGAGAAACTCGGTGTAGATGCTCACACCCCGCACCGGTGCGATGAGTTCCAGCTGCGTGTCACCGGCGTAGCTCAGCGCGATGTCGGCGACGAAGTCCGCGGGTCGGCCGCGATACGTGCATGCGTCGGGGCCGAAGTGGACAGCGGCCATACGGATCCACTTCTTGGCGCCCAACAACGTGGTCAGTGCCTTTTCGGTGGCATCGAGGTCCGGCGTTACCCACGCAATCTGGACAGGTGTCTGGGCATGCATCGCCACGAGAATATCTCCGGCGCGCCGCCCTGGCTAGAACGTGTTCTAGTTTATTCCTCGCCGAGGTACGCCTTGAGGCATCGATCAGCCATTGCACGCGCCGCCGCGGGATCCTCTCCGCGCTCGACGTTGGCGGTGTACCACTCTTCGCCAGACAGTGTCAGGAAGCGACGACCGTCCTCGGTGCCCGTCCATTGCTGCCCGAACGACGGGTCGATGGATTCACCAGTACTCAGGTGGATGGCCAACCCGAGCACCATGGAATCCCACCCGATTCCGACGGCGCCGGGGCCGAACTGGCGCCAGATCTCGTCGTCCACGTGGGCGATGTGCTCGAGTGTCAATCGCGCCCGGTCGATACCGTCGCTGCTGATGCTGACGTCGATCGTGCTGACGTTGCCGCCGTATTCCCAGGAGGCGGTGAAGTTCTTCGGTGGGTCGCACGTCAGGATGGTTCCTCCTGCTTGGCCCTCAAGCTGGTAGGAGCCGCCGACTTTCAAATCGCCGGAAATCGGCATGAGCCACCGTGGAATGCGCTCGATATTGGTGACCGCATCCCAGAGATCTGCCGGGTCGGTGTCGTAGGACTGACTGACGGTGACGACGTGCGCCTTCCCGGTGTCGATCGTGCGCGTCCCGACGCTGCGCTGTACCGCCTTGATCTGATGGTCGACGTCAATGTCAATCATGTTGCTTCCCTTCGTCTCTGCGTTGTCGTTTGCCGCGCGCAACCTCGGTGGCCAACGCGCTGAGATGTGGTGTCCAGAACCGCCGAAACGTCTCCAGCCATTCGTCGACGTCCCGCAATGCACTACCGTTCACCGCGTACAGTCGCCGCTGACCGTCCGGTCGAACCGATGCGAACCCATTGTCCCGCAGCACTTTTAAGTGCTGTGATACCGCGGGCTGAGTGATCGCGAACTCGTCCTGGACGATGGTCCCGATCGCACCGGCCGACAACTCGCCGCTGGCGAGCAGCTCGAGGATGCGGCGCCGCACCGGGTCGCCCAGGACGTCGAACGCGTGCACCCAATACAAATTAAAGCTCTGACTTATATAAGTCAAGCCTATATCTTACGAGTTGCCTGGACGTTCGCCGAGCATGCCGATCAGCAGCCGGACCTGAGTGTCGAATACGGCCCCGGGTTCGGTCAGCGTGTCCGCACCGTACTGACCGAACACCTCGAGGCTGATCGCACCCACCAGCGCCGCCCACAGCAGAAAGCACTTGGCGACCGCGGAGTCATCGCCGGTGAAGCGGAACTCTTCCCGCAGCCGGTCGAAATCCGACGACAACGGTTGCACCGCAGCAACATTTGACTGAGGTATGTCGCCGGCCGCGATGCCGGCCGCGATCGCGCCGAACAGCGCACCGACGACCCGGGTCCCCGGCCCGACGGTGCGGTCCGGCGGCGCGTGGTAGCCGGGTACCGGGTTGCCGTACAGCAGCGCCCATCGGGCCGGCTGATCGATAGCCCACTCGCGGACCGCGTGCGCCATCGCGAGCAGTTGGTCGCGCCATGATCCTCGGGCCGCCGCACCGGCGCGGTCGGCCTCGTCGGCCAGCTCCGAATAGGCGTCGATGAGCAGAAGTGTCAGCAGATCGTCGCGACTGGCCACATAGCGGTACACCGCGGACGAGACCATGCCCAGGTCGCGCGCGATGGCCCGCAGCGACAGCCCGGCACCACCTTCGGTGACCAGATGGCGCCGGCCGAGCTCGATGATCTGCGCCTCGATCTTGTCGCGCGCTTCCTGCCGCTTGCCCATGCGGCCAGTGTGACACAAAGCGAGATCACCGCTCTTGCTTCTTCACGTCCGGTGTGCCACTGTCATTAGAGAACACCGCTCTCGAATCTCACACCGATGAAGGGAACCCCGATGACCGTGCACTACGACGCACCGAATCGCGCCGAGCGCGCAGGCAATGCGCTGATCCGCTGGCTCGCCGAGGCCGGAGTCAGCATCGCCGGCACTCGAGCGCTGCGGGTTCGTGGCCGCAAGACCGGCAAGCGCCGCGGCGTGGTGATCAACCTGCTCACCGTCGACGGGCGCGACTACGTCGTGTCGCCCCGCGGTGACACGCAGTGGGCGCGAAACGCGCGTAGCGCAGGCACCGTCGAGATGGGGCCACGGTGGCGCAGTCGCGAAGTGCGCATCGCCGAGGTCGCCGACGACGCCAGGCCGCCGCTGTTGAAGCGCTATCTCGACCGCTGGTACTGGGAGGTCAAGGGTCACGTCGGCGGCTTGACGCCGCAGTCGACCGACGACGAAATTCGTTCTGCTGCACCGTCAATCCCGGTTTTCGAACTTCTCCGCTAGGGTGCAGGGGCCGACCACGGCTCGGGGCCCGGCGTGCCCACAGTGCCCGACGCGGCAGAAACCACGTCTTCGCGAGCCTGCTGGCTGGCGGCCTGCCACGACACCGCAGCCGGATATTGACCCCAGGTGCTGTTGAACATCCCGATGATCGCAGCCCGGCCGTCGGGGGTGAGGTTGTACACCGGTCCGCCGGAGTCGCCCTTCTGGCTCACCACGCCGTTGGCCATCGTGAACCAACCGTTGTTCACGGCCTCGATGGTCCCGCAGCTCTCCCCCGTGATCACACCGAAGTGACACACGGGCATACCGACCGTTGGCACGATCGCCGGATCGGCGATCAATTGCCGTCCGCCCGGCAGGGTGTTGTTGATGACGACGTCGGGTGAAAGGCTGATCGCCTCCCAATCGGCAATCTGATGGTTGGTGTCGATGGTGGCGCCGTTCGCCGTGTTGTCCCGGAAAAGCGCCTGAGTGCCGATCACGTTGCCGTCCCTGTCGCTGACCTGTCCACTGCCCCTGCAGTGACCGGCGGTGAACGCGATCCGCATCTGCGGGTCGACGTAGCCCAGCGTGCAGACGTTGGTGCCTTGGCGCACCTCCATGCCGGGGAACACCAGCACCCGCGGAGCCGCTTGCGCCGGCGCTGACTGCAGCGCAAACGCCATGATCGGGGCGGCCGCCGCTGTGAGCATGCGCAACCATCGTCGGCGCACTATCGCCTCCGATCTTCATGCGTCAAGGCTGTCAAGCGTACCGCTGAGATACGGATTGCTATAGCCGAATGACTCCCGCAACTGCGCACGCAATTGCTCATCGGCCATGGAAGCCGCGACGTTACACACCGGCCCCCTTGCCGCGCCATCGGCGGCAAACTCCCGCCGCGGATGGCCACCCGAAAGCGATGGTGGCCCGCACCTTTCAGCCCGGGCCACCATCGTGTCCGCGCTACGGAATCGTGAGCACCTGACCCGGATGAATGAGGTCATGGTTGGAGACGCCGCTGGCGTCGGCGATCACCTGATACTTGCTGCCGTCGCCGTAGAAGCGTTCCGCGATCGCCCACAGAGTGTCGCCGGAGACCACGGTGTAGGTCCGTGCAGCGGGCGGCGGCGGAGGGGGCGGAGGCGGCGCTGCAGCGGCTGCCGGTTCGGGCGGTGGGGGCGCCGGCTCCTCGGCCGCGACGGGGACCGCTTCCGGTGCTGGCGGCTCGGCAGCCGGCGGTGGCGGCGCATCGGTTTCCGTGTTGGACGACCATGCCGGGCCGTCGAACCCGTACAGCACCAGGTTGCGGTCGTCCTGCAGGAGCAGCCGAACATCCTTGGCGCCTTTGGTATCCGTGTGCCAGACCGGCTTGTCCGGCGTGTAGAGCACGCAGTTGCCGTCCTTTTGCACCTCGAGACGTTCGACGCCCTGCCCGTTGGTCCCCGTTGCCCACACAGACTCGCTGCCCGCGGCCAGCACCAAGTTGCCGTCGTCTTGCAACGTCAACGTGTACGCCTCGTTGCGTGACGTCAGCGATTGCCCGCGTTCGAGTTTCTCGCCGTTCATCAGTCGGTCGCTCATGTCCTAACTCCTTCGCCCGTGACCCGGGTGAGCTTACTGATCTTGGCTGTCGCCGTGGGCATTACGAGTCAGGAATCGAATCCGAGTCCTACCGCATCGAGCGTTCGCAACAGGATGTTTCGCCGCCCCGCAGAGTGGTCGGCCCGATCCAGCGACCAACGCGTCGCCTGAATACCGATGCTGGCCAGCGGCTCCGGCGGAAACGGCAACGGCCGGCTGCGGACCATCTCCAATTCGGTGCGCGCCGTCGGCTCGCCATCGAGGAGGTCGAGGCACACGTCGGCGGCGAACCGCGCGGCACCGACACCGAGCCCGGTGAAACCGTTGACGTAGGCCACCCGGCCGTCGCGGGCAAGCCCCCAGTGCGCGCAGAACCGGGTGTTGGTGTCGATGGCGCCTGCCCACCGGTGAGTGAATCGGACATCGGCGAGTGCCGGAAAGGTGATGAAGAAGTGTGCGGCCAGGCGCCGATAGGTGGCGGACCGGTCCTCGTAGCGGTCATCGACCTCGCGGCCGAAGTGGTAGACGGCGTCGTAGCCGCCCCACACGATTCGGTTGTCCATGGTCAAGCGGTAGTAATGAAATTGATTGGTACAATCGCCAATTCCCTGCCTGCGCCGCCAGCCGATGCGGTCGAGCTGCGCGTCGGTGAGCGGCTCGGTGGCCAGCACGTAGTCGTACACCGGGACGGTGCGCAGCTTGTTGCGTCGCAGCAGGCTCGGAAAGACATTCGTCGCCAGCACGGCATGGCGGCAGGTGAAGGTCGCAGCCCCGGACTGGACGCGCAGCGCGGCGCCGCCGGAGTCGAGGCGTTTTGCGTTTGTGTGCTCATAGATGCGCACACCGGCGTCCTGGCAGGCGCGGGCCAATTCGAGCGCCAGCTTGGCCGGATGAATGAGCGCACACGTGTCGGGGTGGTACAGGCCCGCGAGATAGGCCGGTGAATGAACCTCGTCGCGCACTGCGCTGCGACCGAGCAGTTGCCCTTCGCCCTGAGCGGCGGCATCGGCCAGCCACTCGACTTGATGTGGTTCCGTGGCCACCGACAGCATGCCGGTGCGCTGCCATTCGGCGTCGAGCCCCAGCGACTCAATGTCGGCTTGCATGCCGTCGAGGTTCTGCTGGCCCATCGCTTCGAGCGTGTCAATCTCGTTGGGCCAGCGTGCTTTTCCATTGGCCCGACCGTGCGTCAGGCTGGCGTCGACAAAGCCACCGTTGCGACCTGACGCGGCCCAGCCGATGCTATTGGCCTCGCACACGACGATGCGGCGATCCGGATTTCGCTGCGCTGCATGCAATGCGGTCCACAACCCGGTGTAGCCCCCGCCGACAACCAGCAGGTCGCAGGTGATCGATCCCGTTGCCGTCGGGTATTCGGGCCGGGGGATGTCGAGCCACATCGAACCGAAGTTACTTGCTGCTAGGGAACGTTCGACCAGGCTCAAATCGACGTAGGCATCAAACACCGTCTCCACATCGCGGACACTACGGGGTGCATGCGGAACGTGGCGTAAATCGGTTGCCGAGGCCGGGAAGATGGAGATGTGCTGCCAGGCGAGGTGCTGGCGGCGCCGTCCGCCCCATCGGTCGACATCGCGGTCTGCCTGTTGGACGTGTCCGAGGCCACGCAGCGGGAGCGGTTGCCGCGACGCGGCGAACCCGAGGAGCTTCTGCCCAACCATGCCGCGTTCGCGGCCTGGCTGCGCCGCCATGCCGAGGGCCCCGCGCTCATGCCGCACGTCCTGACCACAAGCGGATGGGACGGGATGCGGTGGTCGCGGCTGGCCACGTTGTCGTGGCAGATCAACGTCATCGATGGTTCAGCGATGACCGTGGCCGAAGCGGGTCACGCTGCGCTGCAATGGCTTCGGACCGCGCTCAGCGGGCCGGCGCCGGTCTTCCGCCGGTGCCGGTGAACCGGGCCAGCACGGGTCCGACGATGGCGAGAATGAACACGTAGGGCGTCGCCACAGCGCCGACGTCTTCGAGCGACGTGCCGACCAGCCCGATGATGACCAGGGAGAATTCGCCGCGGGCGATCAGCGCGGTGCCTGCGCGCAGCTGACCGGGACGGGCCACTCCCTCACGGCGAGCGGCGAATTGACCCGTCAACACCTTCGTCCCTGCGGTCACCACCGCCAGCAGCAGGGCCGCGGGCAGCATCGGGACCAGATCGGCGGGGTTCACCGAAACCCCGATGGCCAGGAAGAAGATCGCCGCGAACAAGTCACGCAGCGGGCTGAGCACCGTCCGTGCGCGGTGCGCCGACTCACCGGTCAAGGTGAGGCCTACCAGGAACGCCCCGACCGCCGCTGAGGCGTGCACGAATTCGGCCAGTGCGGCGACGATCAACGTCAGGCCGAGGATGCGCAGCAGCAGCTGCTCGTTGTCGGGATGGGCAACGATCCGACCGACGTGATGACCCCATCGGTAGGACGCGACGAACGCGACGCCCAGCGCCGAGACGGCGATGCCCATGCCCAACAGGGCCTGCAGCCACGTGCCGCCCGCAGCCAAGACGGCGAGCAGCGGCAGGTAGGCCGCCATCGCGAAGTCCTCCAGGACCAGGATCGACAGCACGGCCGGGGTCTCCCTGTTCCCGAGCCGCCGCAGGTCGGACAGCAGCCGCGCGATGACGCCCGAGGACGAGATGTAGGTGATGCCGGCGAGGGCCAGGATCCCCACGCCGCCCAGGCCGAGCAGCCAGCCCGCGATCGCGCCCGGCACGGCGTTGAGCAACACGTCGACCCACGCGGAAGGCAGGTGGCGGCGCAGGCTGCTGGCGAACTCCCCGATGGAGAACTCAAGCCCCAGGGTGAGCAGCAGCAACACCACGCCGATCGACGCCCCGGTGCTGACGAACTGCGCAGCGGCTGGGATCGGCGCGATGCCTCCTTCACCGAGGGCAAGCCCGGCCAACAGGTACAGCGGAATCGGCGAGAGCGCGAATCGGCGCGCGGCGGTGCCCAACACTGTGAGCACCGTGAGGATGACGCCGAGCTCGAGGAGCAGCGTCGCCGATACCTGCATCCCTCAGCCTTGGGCGACGATGTCTTCGACGCCGGCGATTCCGTCCTCGGTGCCGATGACCACCAGCACGTCGTTGGCGCGCAAGACTTCCGTGGGTCCCGGTGAGGCGAGGACTTCTTCGTCGCGGACGATCGCCACGATGGACGCGCCGGTGCGGGTCCGGGCCCTGGTGTCGCCGAGGGGCCGGTCCACGAACGGGCCGCCCGGCCGGATCGTCACCTGTCCAGCGTTGAGCCCGGGAACCTCGCGGGTCAGGTCGGCGAAGCGTTCGGCGATCCGCGGTGCGCCCAGGATCTGGGCCAGGGCTTCGGCCTCCTCGTCGCTGAGGCGGAACACCTGTTGGGCCTGGTCCGGATCATGTTTCGGGTAGACGACGATCTCGAAGTCACCGGTGCGCCTGGCGACAACGCCGATGCGGTCGCCGTCCCGATTATCGAACTCGAATCGCAGACCGACGCCGGGCAGCAGAACCTCATTGACTTCCATGGGTTTAATACTTCCCGGTCGAACGTCGACTTATGTGCGAACTTTGGCCGATGCCTCGACACCAAGTCGACGTTCGGCAGGCGTCCATCCCGGCGGTCCGAAGACGTAGCCGAGCCGGTCGCGCCACCGCGTCGCGTGGCGCACATCGCGGGCGATCGCCACGTACTCCCACGTCTGCAGCTTCCAGATGTTGAAGGTGTCCACCTGTTTGGTGAGGCCGTAGTGCGGTCGCGTGGTCTCCGCCTGGAAGCTGCCGAACAGCCTGTCCCACAGGATCAGGATTCCGCCGTAGTTGCGGTCCAGGTACTGCTGGTCCATGCCGTGGTGCACCCGGTGATGCGAAGGCGTGTTGAAGATGAATTCGATTGGCCGCCAAAGCTTGTCGATGTGCTCGGTATGGATCCAGAATTGGTAGATCAGATTGATCGAGAAGCTGAGGAACACCATCCACGGCGGAACGCCGAAGAGCGGTAACAGCGCCCGCAGGAATACGTCGCCGCTGATGTTCCACTTCTGCCGCAGCGCGGTGGCGAAGTTGAAGTACTGGCTCGAGTGATGGGCCTGATGGGTGGCCCAGAACAGCCGCACCCGGTGTGCCATCCGGTGATAGAGGTAATAGAGCAGGTCAACGCCGGCAATGGCGATCACCCACGTGTACCACTCGGTGGCGGGAAGGTGCCACGGCGCGACATAGACGTAGAGCGCCGCATACGCCAGCAGGGCGATCCCGTTCAGAACCCCGCTGGTGCCGACCGACACCAGGCCCATCCAGATGCTGGCCCATGCGTCGGGCCTCAGGTAGGCGCCCGACGGTGGGCGATCGGCCTCGGTGTGGGCGAGTTTGCGCGCCGCGGCCCACTCGATGATCAGCAGGAGCAGGAAGAACGGCACCGCGAACATCACGGGATCGTGCATCAGCGGCGGGAGCACATCCGCGAATGCCTCTGCCAAGTCCACGACGACACCTCCGCCGCGAGTTTAGCTGGAGCGGCGCTAACGGAAGGTGAGGATGTCGCTGCCCCAGGCCGACCGGATGTGCAGGTCGACGTCGTTGACGAGGGTGTCTTGACGGTCGATCAGCAGGCAGGCGCGGTCGGCCTCCTGGTACGGCAACCATTCGGGTTCACCGTCCAACCCGAGCGGCTTGCCTTGAGTCGCGAAGTTTCGCCAGCGGGCCTGGATTCGGGCCGACACCACCTTGCCGGTCTTCATTCCGCCGAGCCGAAATGTCGGGTCTTTGGGGCCTGCCACGAGGTTGCCCCACACAAAAGGCAGTTCGGTGGCGTGCGCACCGTGAAGCCGCAGCAGCCGCAACATCGGTGTGGCCCAATCGAATCGGTAGAGGTATACCGGCGCGACGGCGCTGTGCCCCTCGGCCAGCCATACCGAGGGCATTCGGAAGCCGACGTCGCGCGCCACCCCCATTCCGCGCGCCTTACCCCTCAGACCTGGATATGCCGTGCCGAGCTGATCATCCGTCGGCAAAACCAGATGCGGCTGTTCGAAGGCGATCTGGGTGAACATCGCGTTGATCGCTTCGGGCGTGATGGGCATCAGCGGCGACTTCATGAACCGGAACAGCGCCGCCTCATGCTTGTTGGTGCCGATGATCAGCGGCACGGGATGTGACCGGCCCTCGCGCGCCATCTTCACCGGGTGGTCGGGTACCAGGTCACCGTCGATGATGGGGACGAAGGCCAGCGTGCCTGGGTTCTGCAGGGGCACGTCGTTGAACAACGCCCGCGACGCGGCGATCAGCGCCCCGACCGGCGCATCATCCAACCGGTCGACCTCGTTGCACTCCAGGTCAAGTGCGGCGAGAAACTGCTCGGCCAGCCGACGGCCCCGAGTCGCGTCGTATACCGAGGTGGCCGGTGAGCTCTGCGCGATAGCGCCGGCGAAAAGTCCGTCGGCGGCCGGGCTGGTCAGCAAGGTGGTGATGATGCCTGCCCCTGCCGACTCGCCGAACAGCGTGACCCGGTCGGGATCCCCACCAAAAGCGGCGATGTTCTCCCGAATCCAATGCAGGGCGTGCAGCACGTCGCGAAGCCCGACGTTGCTGTCGAACCGGCGGCCCGGGGTGCTGAACGACGACAGATCCACGAATCCGAATGCGCCGAGCCGATAATTGACGGTGATGACGACCACGTCGCCGCCGCCGGCCAGCACGCGTCCGTCGTACAGCGGCTGGTTCGCCGAACCGAGGACATAGACACCGCCATGGATCCACACCAGCACCGGCGTACGGTCACCGGGCGCGATATCCGACGATGCCCAGATGTTGAGCGTCAGACAATCGTCGCCCTGCGGCGCACCGAGATCGATGGGAATCCGCGGTTCCACCGGTTGCGGGCACACTGGCCCGAAGGCACTGGCGTCGGCGACCTCGTTCCACGCCTCGGGCGGCTCGGGCGCCCGCCACCGTAGGTCGCCGGTCGGCGGGGCGGCGTAGCGCACCCCTTTCCACGCCGTAACGCGGCCGTCGTCAACGCCGCGGACCGGCCCATATGCGGTCTCCACAACGGTGCTCATTCCCAAGAGGCTACTCATGGCTAGCAAAGGCAACCGCCAGATGTTGACACGTGTCGCGGTATACCTGCGGGCGTTCGCGCATGAAGTGTTGACGCCGATGGCCGAGCGCGCCGTCGGATAGGTTGGTCCGCGTGCGGATATGGGCGCTGCTGTTCGCGGCCATCGCGGTGGAGGTGGCGGCAACGCTGTCCTTACGCGCATCCCAAGATCGTTCGGCGTGGCTCTTGGTGGTCGTGGCCGGATATCTGGGCTCA
>Ga0126307_10001775_pt1 | contig 14357 bp, 21 predicted proteins | sample Plot28_FD_89955 | JGI IMG/M metagenome (GOLD analysis project Ga0126307, IMG submission 89955) | Serpentine soil microbial communities from UC McLaughlin Reserve, CA, USA - Plot28 | ecosystem: Environmental > Terrestrial > Soil > Grasslands | place: USA: UC McLaughlin Reserve, Lake County...
CCCGGAACTCCCCAGGTTGTGAAAGCGCGGGGACGAGACCCGCCCCCGCGACCGGCTTACCTATCTGAGGATGGGGCTACTCCAGGCTGGCGGTAACCCGGATCTCCACGTTGCCCCTCAGGGCGTTGCTGACCGGGCAACCCTGGTCCGCCTGCTCGACGGCGCGCTGGAAGCCTTCCGCGTCTATATCCGGGACGTGTCCGCGGATGTCGAGGTCCACACTCGAGACTTTGATGTTGTCTACGTCGAACGTGCACACGGCGCTGATCTCCAACCTTTCGGGGGGTGTGCCTCCCTCGGCGAGGGCGCCCGAGAGCGCCATCGCGAAGCACGAGCCGTGGGCGGCAGCGATTAGCTCCTCGGGGCTGGTCTTGCCGTCCGAGCGCTCGGTGCGCGAGGCCCAGGTTACGGGCTGCTCCCCCATCGCACCGCTCCCGACGGTGAACCTGCCGGTACCCCGCGGGAGGTCCCCCTCCCACACTATCTCGGCCCGCCGTTCCGCAGTCGCCATAGGCTGCTCCTATCTAGTCGGTTGCCCGCCAGAATGCTACCAGAGCACGCGCGAGCCGGTTGGTGTGCTCGCTTACCGCTCCTAGGAGATATCCGCCGCCGCCTCCTCGACCTTGCTCCGGTAGACGTTCGGGTCGGGGTTCACGGCCTTGATGCGCCCGCTCTCGGTGATCCTGCCGGCGAACAGGAACGCCGTCTGCCTGAGCGAGGCCTCGAGGTCGAAGGGGACGAGCGCCGAGGTCGCGTCCTTCGGGACGATGACGTCGTACCAGCGAAGGGCCGCGCTCGCGGCGGTGTAGTGGACGCAGATGTTTGCGACGGTGCCGCAGACGATGAGAACATCCACGCCCCACAGTCGCAGGAAGTGGTCCAGGTGCGTCCCGTAGAAGGCGTCGTAGCGGACCTTGCGGACGACCAGCTCGTCCTCGCGCGGCCCGAGTTCGTCCACTATGCTCCAGCCCGAGGACCCCTCACGGGCGTGCTCGGGCCATATGTCCCACTCTGGGTCCTCGTCGGTGTGGGTGTCCTGGGTGAAGACGACCCTCATGCCGGAATTGCGCGCCAGGTCCAAGAGATGCCGGATCGCCGGGATCGTCCCCTCGGCGGCGGGCACCGACAGCGAGCCCCCTTCCTTGACGAAGTCGTTCTGCATGTCCACCACGATCAGGGCCGTGCGTTTGGGGTCCACCCTGATCTCGTCGTGGATCTCGTACTCCGGTACCTCGACGGTGCGGGGCATGAGCGGCCTCCTTCCATGCCTGAAGAGAACACCGGTTCTACCGTTAGTTTATAACGCGCCCCGAGCACCGGTAGAATGGTGCCACCACGAACGGGGAAACAGCAAACCGGAGCGGCTGAGAAACGACCCCACGGCGCGAGGAGCTGCTCGGGAGGTTCGACCGTTACCTGGAAGTTCCGCTCGCTTTGGCCTCCCTCGCGCTGGTGCTGCTGGCGATCATCGAGCTAACCGGGGAGGTGGGCGGGCCGTGGCAGGGGAGGCTCGCGGCTCTGGGCTGGGCGCTCTGGAGCCTCTTTCTAGCCTTCATAGGTACCGCCCTGGGGTTCCTCGTGGGGGCCGGAGCCCCGGAGCCAGGATCCAGGACTTCGGCGACGCGCTGTGGTGGTCGGCGGTCCTCGTCACCACGATTGGCAGCAGCTCTACCCCGTCACCGCCGCCGGAGGCGTCCTGGCCTTCGTGCTCATGGTCGACGCTATATGCTCGTCACGTACTGCATCGGCTCCGTGGCCTCCGTGCTCGTAGCCCTGGACGCTAGGCCAGCACCGAAACCCAGGCAGGACGGTGTCGAGCTGAACGAGTACGAGGTGGAGGCGCTGCGCTCCATTCTCAAGAAGGCCGACGGCACTTAAGGGTTGAGCGGGCGCTGCTTGCGCCGCCCGAGCACGGGCAGAACCTCCCCGACGAAGAGCGCCGAGAGGATGAGCGCGGCGCCAACGATCTGCACCGGGACGAGCCTGTCCCCGGCGAGCCAGTAGCCGAAGAAGGCGGCGAAGACGGGCTCCATCGTGAGGATGACCGCCGTCCGGGCCGCGGGCAGCCGCTGCTGGACGAAGGTCTGGACGTAGAACGCCCCGGCTGAGGCGAGGAGCCCCGTGACCAGCAGGGCGACCCACACCCCTGGCGGCGGAAACGCCAACTCTCCGGCAATCGGCCAGAGGACGGCGAAGAGCACGGCCATCGCGAGTATCTGCGCGAAGGTGAGGCCGCCCGCGTCGTGCCCGGCGGCGTAGCGGGAGAGCAGCGCTATGTGCAGCCCGAGCGCCGCCGCGCACAGGAGGGTAAGCAGATCCCCCGGGTTCACGCCCTCCGGTCCGCCCCCGGCAAGCAGGACCATCCCGGTCAGGCTCAGTGCGACCGCGACGATCACCTGCCGGGAGGCTCGTGTCCCGAAGAAGATCCGGTCGGCCAGAGGCGCGAAGACGACAAAGAGGCCGGTGATGAGCCCGCTGTTGGTCGGGGTTGTGTAGAGGAGCCCGAGCGTCTGGAAGAGGTACCCGGCCGCAAGCACAAGCCCTATGCCCCCGCCCACGAGAAGCGCCCGGCGCGTCACCCCGGAGAGCAGGATCGGGGAGAGCGCGACGCTCGCGAGCGCGAAGCGCAGCGCGAGGAACCCGAGGACGCCGAAGGCGGAGATCGCATCCTGCACCACGACGAACGTCCAGCCCCAGACGGCCGTCACGAGTACGAGCAGCAGCGTGTAGACGAATCTTTTGCCCATTCCTATGCGGTTTCTCAGCCTCTATAGCCCGAGCAGGATACCATACGGTAAGACCGAGAGAAGCAGTCAAACTGTAAGCTCACGCAACCTCTCCGACTTGCTCTGCAACCTCTCAGCCTGCTTCGGTCTGGTGCTCTTTAGCTCCGCTATCTCTCCCGGCCATGCCGATAGCGTCTCGTCAGCGGTCTGATGCTCCCCAAGATGGTTGACCTCTTGCCTGACTTCCCTTCTTACGACAGAAGCGCACTGCTTGGTAATAGGTGCCGTACCGCTCTCCGTTCCTCTCCATGTTGGTGGCTCGCATGTTCATGACTGCGCCTTTGTAGTATTCGTTCTTGACACTACATGCTCTAACAGCATCCCGAGGCTCGCTTGACCGTCGCTCTGGCTATGGTCGAGGGGGTCTACTCTAAGGCTCGCAGGCAGCTGGGCAAGTAGGAGCGTACCTCCTATTTCAGTACATGACCTCACACATGTCGGCACAACCGTAGTACGCGTTACGGAACTCGCGTACATCAAACTACCGTAACAGTCATGCACCCTACGCGGCGGTGACCCAGAGCCGCTTAGTTGTGGGGGGTAGCCGATGGCTATGCGGAATACTCTGAATAGCTACGCACGGCAGCGTATAAGGCACCGTCGTCGTTTAAACAACATAGCCGCTAACTCTCACCTGAACCATTCTGAGCGGTGTAGATGGCCGGGGGTCGAAAACCCACGAGGGTAGGAGGTGATCGATAGGGGTGGAAACGGCTAATAAGAGCAGGGAGATTGAGCTCCGCCCCAACGTATGGTCAGAAACCACAGTCTCCTTCGGTTGGTCCGTGTTGCCTCTGGTGCTGGTTTCGTTTAGGTTGTGGGGTCAACAACTGGCGGCGTAGGGATAGGGGGATTCGTGAGAAGACTGTTGACGTTGGCCTCGTTGTTTTTGCTTGCCGACTTGGTGGTCGCGTCGAGCGCCTTCGCGCAAGATTCCTTCTGCACGACCAGCGTCGCCGCTGGGGACGAGACGGTCACCCAGTGCGTGGACGCCCCCAGCCCCACGCCTAGCGCCACCGCCAGCCCTGACGTGACCGTATTCAGCGGGGGACCGCTCACGGCCTCTCCGACAGCCACTGCTGTGGCTGGCGGTACCACCATGTCTTCCCTCGCTGCGGCCGTGGGCGGTGAGCTTCCAGGCACCGGCGGCGAAGGGTATGCGCTCATAGGCGCCGCGTTGTTGCTCGGCTCCGGTGTGTTGAGCTACGCGATCTTGCGCCGAAGCGGTTAACGACTCGTAGACGTTCCAGCAGGCAGGCCGCCAAAGTGCGTCCAAGTGCGTCCTCGCCTCCGGCGGTATCTCCTGAGCGACCTTCTAACCCTCGGTGTTCAGGCGGCGAAGTGTGGCTTCCAAGACGATGAGCAGAACACCCAGCGCCGTCAGGGCGATAAGGGGGATACGTGGGTTAGTGCTCGGGTAAGCCCACGAAGATACGGGGTGGTACCCATTCGCCTCAACGCCAAGGATTTGCAAGACTGTCCCGAATAGCATTAACAGACCGTCCTCGCCTCGCTGCCACCATGACGTACGCCACCTCATTTTGTTTCACCTTTTTAGACGTGCGTAGGTTGATTCTCTTGGCCTGCGTATCAGGCCAGTGGCCGATATAGAGCCCACCTTGCAAAGCAACCGATAACGAAGGGGCTACGTGAGTCGCAACCGCAGTCCGTGGTTCTCGGTAGGCTACCTGCTCGGCGTGAGCCTGATCATATCGCTGATAATCCTGTTGTTGGTCCCGATACTCCGGCTGGTATAGGCAGTACTCTGACATTAACCTACGTTAAGCGTTCGCAAAGGACCATTAATGAGGGGTTGCACAAAGACGGCCGCGGTTATAAGCTTTAAATGCTTAGAGACCGGTGCCCGTATCGGGGTGATGGGGAAAGGGAAAGGAGGATATGGGCACCGGTTATCATACCTATACCTCACGTAACTGTGCCGTCAATGTGGGGTGTGTCCCAGCGCACCGAACGTCGCCAACACTACACCGGTCATCGTCAATACTTTGCTTCCCGTCCTGGGGCTTTTGGTTCAGGTAATGCGTAAGTCGCCACGTAAACTCACGGCATGGAAGATAGCGCCGACGAGTTAATCCTTACGGAGATTCAGGACAATGCGAGAGTAGCCGGACAGAGGCTACGCGCCAGCTACAACCTCATGTGCTCCAAAGGCATGTTGAACAACCCCAATTATCGTGAGTTGGAGCAACGGCGAACGATAGCCTTAGCGATGGTGGTGGGGGCTACTCTGAGGCTCTCGCAGGCGTAGTGGTTAACAAATTGTGGGCTTTTTTTCAGCGGAAACGCAAGGCTAGATGATGCGGAAATGCGCCACGACGAACGTGCAGCCCCAGACGGCCGTCACGAGTACGAGCAGCGTGTGGATCAGCCGCACAGCGCCTAAGTTTATTCGTTGCGCTGCCCTACAACCGCCCCGACACGTCGGCTCGGGCGAAACGTGGGTCGTCGGTGCGGAAGGCGTCCGGGTTCGTGCCGCGCGCGAGCGCCAGGTGGTAAGCAAAGAGCTGCAAGGGTAACAGGCAGGTCAGGGCGTCGAACGGCTCGGGGACCTGCGGTACGGAGAGGAGATTCGTCTCGTGCGGCACGGCCGCCGTGCCGTCGCCGACGACGAGGCAGGCGCCGCCGACCTCGTCCACGAGCTCGGCTACCTCCAGGGTGCGCGTCTGCGCGGCGCCCGCGGGTGCTACGAGGACGAAGAGGTCATCCGCCTCGACGCATTGGAAGGGTCCGTGCAGCATCGTTTCGGTGGACATGCCCTCGGCCTGAAGGTAGGAGGTCTCCTTGATCTTGAGCGCAACCTCCTCGGCGGTCACGGCGCTCGGGCCGCCGCCGAGGAGCCAGATCCTACGCCGCCCCACGTGCTCGCCGGCGAGGCGCTGGGCCTCTCCCTCCGTGCCGAGCGCCGCCCGCAAGGCCACCGGGAGCTCCTCCCGCAGAAAACCCTCGCTGAGGACATCTGTGCCGGTCCGGTGGTATCCGACGCGCCCGGCGAGGTGGGCCAGAACCGAGATCGCGGTCGTGTAGCTTACGGTGTGCGCCGCCGACCTCTCCTGCGCGACCGTCCGGAAGACCGTGTCGGCCTCCGACGAGACCGCCCCCTCCTCCCCGGTAACGAGCGCCGTCCGGCAACCCGCTTGGAGGGCGCGCTCCAGCGCGCGGGCGGTGTAACGCTTGGTCCCGCGGTGGCTAACGCCCACAACGCAGTCTCCCGGCGAGGGTTCAGGGCCGTAGAGCGCGAAGTCGAAGGAGTGGACCGCCCGGGCGTCGAGGCCGCCGTACTCCCGAAAGAGGTGCTCCCCGATCCGGGCCGCGTGGTACGAGGTCCCGATGCCGACGAGGAGCAACCTCTCGCAGGAGGCCGCGCCGGCGGCGAACTCGTCCACCGCCGCCCCGTTCTTTTCGAGAGCGCGGACGAAGGCCTCAGGTTGCGCGTAGATAGCATCGTACATGTGGAAGGGGTGTCGTTCACGCTGCTCGGTCTGCATGCCGGACCTCCTCCGGGGTCATCCTTGTGTTATCGGTACGTGGCCCGGCTCCGTCCGCACCCGCTCGTTCCCCGAGAACAGGTTGTCGTGCAAACGCATCACCGGTTTTGCGGCGCGTTGCTGTGCCTGGGCGGCGCCCAGAAGACGATCACACTCAAGTCCTCCTCGATGTCGTGGAAGCGGTGCTCCACGCCCGCCGTGACGTACGCGATGCTGCCCGCGCCGACCGCCGCGTCCTCGTCGTCCACCGACAGCCGGGCCCGGCCCGATACCACGTAGTAGACTTCGTCCTCGGTGTGCGGCTCCTGATCGTCCACCGACCCCGCCGGCCAGCGCGCAACGGTCAGGCTCAAGGTGGGCGAGCGAAAGAACTCGGCGAAATCGTGCCCGTCGGGGTCGAGTCCGGCGATCAACTCCTCCGCGACGAAAGCGTCCATCGCCTACGCACCCCCTGCTTCCGACGAACCCGCGGCGTAAACCATGCTGGATCCTCCTCCTTGCACCTCCACGATCCGCGTGAAGATCAAACTACCCAAGGAATGGTTCACGTACAAGGGCCATTGTTGGTTAACATGGTGGTGCCATTTCGTACGTCGGGAAGGGAGGGATGGTGGCGCGACGCTCCGCGATAGAGGCGTCGGTGACGGTGGCGCTGGACCGCGGGACCTGCGTTCCGTTGCACCGCCAGCTCTACGAAAGGCTGCGCGAGGCCGTGCTCTCGGGCCGGCTCCCCGCCGGGACGAGGCTGCCGTCGAGCCGGACGCTGGCCTCCGAGCTCGGCGTCTCGCGCAATACGGTGATGAGCGCGTTTTTGCAGCTCTTGGCAGAGGGATACCTCGATGGGAGGGTCGGGTCCGGCACGTATGTCGCGGACTCATTGCCTGACGATCTGCTCCGCGCGAAGGCGGGCAAGAGCCGCGGACCGGGACGGGTACGGCCCGGGCGCGGGCTCAGCAGGCGCGGGGAGGCACTCGCGTCCACGCCGGTGAGCACGGCGCGGGACCGGGGGGCGCCACGCGCGTTCAGGCCGGGCGTGCCGGCGCTCGACGAGTTTCCGTCGCGGGTGTGGGGGCGATTGGCGGGCAGGATCTGGCGGCGCCCGCCGCGGGGCCTACTCGGCTACGGGGACCCGGCGGGGTACGGGCCGTTGAGGGAGGAGATCTCGGCGTACCTAGGGGCGGCGCGGGCGGTCAGGTGCGCGTGGGAGCAGGTGATCGTGGTCTCCGGTTCCCAGCAAGCGCTCGACCTGGCGGCCCGGGTGCTGCTCGATCCCGGCGACGCTGCCTGGGTCGAGGACCCTGGTTACGCGGGCGCCAGGGGAGCCCTGCTCGCCGCCGGCGCCCGGCTCGTCCCCGTGCCGGTGGACAAAGAAGGTCTGGAAGTCTCCGTCGGGAAGGAGCGGGCCGCCGACGCCCGCTTGGCCTACGTCTCCCCCTCGCACCAGTACCCGCTGGGCGCAACCATGAGCCTCCCCCGGCGGCTGGAACTCCTCGCCTGGGCGGGCCGGGCCGGCTCGTGGGTGCTCGAGGACGACTACGACTCGGAGTACCGCTACATGGGACGGCCGCTCGAGGCCCTGCAGGGCCTCGACACGGAGGGGCGCGTGATCTACCTCGGCACCTTCAGCAAGGTCCTCTCCCCCGCCCTGCGCCTCGGCTACCTGGTCGTGCCGCCCGACCTGGTGGATCCCTTCACCGCCGCTCGCGAGCTCGCCGACCGCCACTCGCCCTCCGTGGAGCAGGCGGTGCTCGCCCGCTTTATCGCAGAGGGGCACTTCGCGCGGCACGTCCGGCGGATGCGGGTCCTCTACGCCGAGAGGCAAGCGGCCCTGGTCCAGGCCATAGGGCGAGATCTCCCCGGCCTGCTCGACGTCCGGCCGGCGGAGGCCGGGATGCACCTGGTGGGATGGCTGCCCGAAGGCGCGGACGACCGCGAAGCGGCGCGCAGGGCCGCCGCGAAAGGCGTGGAGGCCACCGCGCTGTCTATGTACGGTTCCGAGCCTTCGCCGCGCGGGGGACTCCTGCTCGGCTACGCGGCGGTCGGAGAAGAGGAGATTCGGGTCGGCGTGCGCCGGCTGGCGGCGGCTCTGGGACGCCCAACGACCGCCGCAGATCGGTAAGCTCCGACCGAAAACCGAACCTTTGAACGAAACCACGCGGCCGTCCGGGCCGGCTGGTCACCGTTCGGTTAGTATTGGGTGGTCTTGCGGTTCCCCGGCGGACGCGAAGGAGAACTGATGAACAAGGTTGCGGCGCCCTTGGTGGCGCTGGTCCTGGCAGCGACGCTGTCGTTCGCTCCTGCGGCGTCGGCCCACGACGAGGAAGACGAGGCGAACGAGGCGCGCTCCGAGCACTTCCTCGGCGTCAACTGGGACGCGCCGTGGATGTCTCGTGCCCTCGTTGTCGGCGGCCTCGCGGTGGTCGGCGTCGCCGTTTACACCATGCAGCACAGGTAGACGCTTCTTCGAACCTCCGACGGAGAGAAGCAGAGAACGACCGCCTGGCAAAAGCGCTACCATCGACAGCCGGCGGCTAGCGAAGGGAGAGAGCGTGGCGGAGAGCAGAGCCTCCGGCGGTATGGTGTCTTACAGGGAGCTCGGGGAGGGGCCGGGGGACCCGATAGTCCTCCTCCACGCCTTCCCGCTGAACGGCAGGATGTTCGAACCGCAGATGGAAGCCTTCTCCGAAGGGCGCCGCGTCGTCGCCCCGGACTACCCGGGCTTCGGCCGTTCCTCCCGCACCCCCGCCCAGCCGGACGTGCGCTACTACGCCGAAGGGGTCCGCGGGCTCCTCGACCGCCTGGGCCTCGAGCGCGTGGTCCTTCTCGGCGTCTCGATGGGCGGCTACGTCGCCTTCGGGTGCATGAGGCTCTTTCCGGAGAGGGTGTCGGGTCTCGTCCTCGCCAACACCCGTCCGGACCCGGATTCCGAGGAGATCCGCGAGAACCGCAAGAACATGGTCCGCCGCGTGGCCGACGAGGGGGTGGAGGTCCTCCTCGAGCTGCAGATGCAGCGCCTCCTCGCCCGCGACACCCTCGAGAAAAACGGGGCGGTCGTGGAGAAGGTGCGCGCCATGATCCTCGAGAGCTCCCCCAACGGCGTCGTCGCCGCTTTGGGCGCCATGCGCGAGCGCCCCGACTCGACCCCGCTCCTGGGGGACATAGAGGTCCCCACGCTGGTCATCGGCGGCGAGGAGGATGGGATCTCCTCCCCCGAGGTCATGGGGGCGATGGCAGAGAAGATCCCGGGCTCCCGCCACGTAACCCTCCCCCGCGCGGGTCACCTCTCCAACATGGAAGCCCCGGAGGGCTTCAACGCGGCCCTGAAGGAGTTCTTGGCCTAACCGTGCAGGGAGGCAGGGTCCCGGTCGCCGGCGCCGCCTTTAGGGTCCTCGAGAAAGACATGACCGGCCGCCACGAGCTCGCCGGACCCGACAACGCCACCTTCGACGAGGCGTCGGTACGCCCCTCGGGTGTGCGAGGCGGGGGATGACCTTGCTCCACCCGCCGCTCTTTGCGATGCGCCTGGCCTGGCGCTTCTCGCCGCAGGTCCAGGAGCTGACCGTGATGTTCGCCCTCCTCGACGACGCCGGGTACGCCACCGACCCCGCACCGCCCCGGGGCGTCTCGACGTGGAGGCGCCACCATCGAGGAGTGGGCCGGGCGGGTTTCCGAGTAGGGTCCGTTCGGGTAGAATCCGCTTCGGTGACCACGGTACTCCACGTCTCGGACCTCCACTTCGGGCGGCCGGCTTCCTCCGAGCGGCTGGACGCGTTGCGGGAGCTTATAGCGGAGCTTGAGCCGGACGCCGTCGCCGTCTCGGGCGACCTCACGCAGCGTTGCGCGAAGAGAGAGTTCGCGCGAGCCCGCCAGTACCTGGACAAGATCGGGGAGGTGGCGCCCTACGTCGTCATCCCCGGCAACCATGACATCCGCTGGCTCGGGGCCGTGTGGCGCAACATGGGTGGTCTCTTTCGCAAGCAGGCCCACGAGTTCAAGTACTCCCGCTACAAGAAGTTCATCTGCGAGGACCTCACCCCCTCCCTGGAGGTGCCGGGGGCGGTCATCGCGGGCCTGAACACGGCCCACGGCATCACGCGGGGCTCGATCACCAAACGCTTCAGGGACCTCGGCGTGATAGGACACGTCAAGCGCGCGGATATCGAGAGCGTGCGGGCGGCCTTCGAGAACGCCTCCCCCGACGCCGTCCGCATCGTCATGGTCCACCACAACCCCATAAGGGGCAAGCTCTCGGGCCGCCACGGGCTCGCCAACACCGAGCAGGCCCTCCACGCCTTCGCATCTTTGGGCACAGAGCTGATCCTCTGCGGCCACGATCACCTGCAGGCCATCCACAACGTCGAGAGGGGCGTCCACGGTCTCGTAATCTCCACAGCCGGGACGATCTCGAACCGCCTGCGCCCCGGGCGCGCCTCTAGCTTCAACCTGGTGACCATAGACGAGCGCACCCTCCTCATAACGACCTACGCCTGGCAAGACCCCGGCTGCTTCGTCCCCTCCGAAGAGAGGTCTTACACCCGCCGCGCGGTCTCCCGACCCGCCTGAACCCGGCGGGTATAATCTCCTGCGACACCGTACCCGCCAAGGAGGGCTGCAGACCATGTGGAGCCGACTGACCCGCGGCGGCGACGGCCTCCCGCGAGAGAAGGTAGACGCCATCGTCCGCCTGATAGACCAGTACCTCTCGGAGGAGGCCTCCCTCCGCAACCTGCAGTCCGACAAGCAGACGATCCACCCCCGCGACCTCCCCCCCGACAGGCGCGAAGCCCTCATCGACGAGATCTTCGACATCCTCAAAGACAAGCGCCAGAGGTAGGCGCCAGCGGCCAGCCCTAGCCGACGAGGGGCGGCCCCTGCCTTATGCGGGCTCGCATGTCCGCGGGCTCGTTGGGGGGCGACCACGGGGCTCGATCCACCACAAGTCGCCGCAGAAAAGGGCAGAAACCCACGGGTAAAGGAGCTCGCAGGAACATCGTAAGCGCCCAGCAGCGGGAGATCGCGCAGACAAAGCAGTGGCGGGAGGAATGGTACTTAGAAGGCTGGAGCCCCAATGCCAAGCAGTTGACATATACCCCCAGGGGGTATATTATGGTTTCGTTCGGCGGGCTCGGGAAGGAACGGGATGGCTGCTCAAAGTTCTTCGCTAAACAGGCTGGCGTTCAGCGCGACGGCGCACTGTCTCACCGGCTGTGCCATCGGCGAGGTCTTGGGGATGGTTATCGGGACAGCGCTGGGATGGGGTACCGTGGCCACTATCGCGTTGGCCGTCGTGCTCGCGTTCTTCTTCGGCTACTCGCTGACGGTGATCCCGCTCTTGCGGTCGGGGTTGGCGCTGGCGGCGGTTCTCCCCCTGGCCTTCGCCTCGGACACGCTCTCCATTACGGCCATGGAGATCGTGGACAATTTGGTGATGGTCGTCGTCCCCGGAGCGATGGAGGCCGGGCTTACCAGCCTGCTCTTCTGGGGTAGCCTGGCGTTCGCGCTGGCGGTGGCCTTCGTGGTGGCCTATCCGGTCAACCGCTACCTGATCTCGCGCGGCAGGGGACACGCGGTGGTCCACCAGTACCATCACGGCGGACACGGGCACCACTCGTAGGAGGACGAGGTCATCGAGGGTCTGGCTTTCGGGCCCGACCCTTCCGCAAGGGAGGAGCGAAGAATGGGCGAGCACCACGCGATGGAGACGGCGGGCGGCGGGCTCGCGGCGTCTGCCGGTGGTTACGCGCTAGAGACGGCCTGGGAGCCGTCCGAGGGCGACCTCGAGGGGCGGTTAGATTTCCGGGTCGTTGACCGGGGCGGGGGCGTCGTGACCGCCTTCGACGAGCAGCACGGCAAGCGGATGCACCTGATCATCGTGCGCCGCGACCTCTCTCACTATCAGCATTTACACCTTCGATAGGCGCAGCCGGGACTTGGTCCTCTCCCTTGGTCCTCCCGGAACCGGGCGTCTACCGCGTCTTCGCCGACTTCTCGATAGGGGGCGAACCGCTGACGTTGGGTACCGATCTGAGAGCATCGGGCGCCTACGAGCCGGAGCCGCTACCGGATCCGACGGGCGTCGCACGCGCCGACGGCTACGAGGTGTTGCTGGACGCCGGCCCCGTGATGGCCGGCGACGAGGCGAGTTGATGTTCCGCGTCACCAGGGACGGGGACGAGGTCGGTGATCTCGAGCCCTACCTCGGGGCCCTGGGACACCTGGTGGCCCTGCGCGAAGGCGACCTGGCGTACCTGCATATCCACCCGATGGGGGGCGTCGGCGCGCGGATAGCGTTCCACGCCGTCTTCCCGAGCGCGGGGCGCTACCGGCTATTCCTCCAGTTCGCCCACGAAGGACGGGTGCACACCGTGGCCTTCACCCTCCTTCACCCTGGGAGTTTCCCCTTCAGCGGCGGCCGTACCTTACCGGTGACTTGTTCCTGAGGCGGGGCGCGCTACACCCCGGGTTGCTCTCCCGAGACGCGGCGCAGGCGTTGGTCTAGCGCCGGATCAGCCAGATCAGGAACGCCAGCAACCCGAGCCCCGCGAGCACGGGGCCGACCCGCTTGAGGATCGCCTCCTGGCTCGCGGCGCCGAGGTCGAACGCCTCGGGCTCCTGAGGTTCGCGGCTTGGCGCCTCCTCTGCGCTTGGCTGCTCGGCACCGGCGGCCTCCGAGGTCACCCCGTCCGAGACGAGGGCCCCCTCGACCGGACCCCCGGCCATGACGCTGGGGTCCTCGCTGCTTATGACCCTGCCGGCGGTGCCGCCCACCCCGCCGACGGTCGCAGCGGTCGACTCCTGCGAGGCCGCGCCGTCGCCCGAGTCGCCGGAGGTCTCGGTCTGGGCCGCGCCCGCGGCGGCTTCCTCTCCGGGACCACCGGAGATCTCGCGCTCCAGGCACTCGGCGAACTGGGTGAGCATCTTGGTCGCCACGTCCTGGGCGATGCCGCGTCCGAATTGGGCGGCGCGCCCGGTCAGCTTCATGTCGGTCTCGACGCTGACCTTCGTGCCGTCGCCACCTTCCTCCTGGAGGGTCGAGACGATAGTCGCAGAGGCCGTGCCCTGGCCGCGGGCGTCGCGGCCGGTGGCCTGCAGGACGGCGCGGTGGTTCTCCTCGTCGGCCTCCTCGACCTTGACCGTGCCCTTGTAGTTCGCGGTGATCGGGCCGATCTTGACCTTCATCGTGCCGTCGTACTCGCCGGAGTCCTTCTCCTCCTGGATGGCGGCCCCCGGCAAGCACGGCGCGATCTTCTGGAGGTCCAGCATGATGTCCCAGGCCTGCTGGATGGGCACGCCCACCGTGAACTCGTTGTTTATCTTCATAGATCCTCCTCCTCTAAGCGCAGGGGTTGCGTTTGCGCCCCGAGTTTCGGTCAGCTCCTCTTCTTACCCCATCTTAAAGCGGTGTCCCCGCTCGTGCACCCGCTCCAGACCACGCAGGTCCTCCGCGGTGTCCACGTCTGCGGGGTCCCCCACGCCATCGCAGGACACCTCCGTCACCAGATCCGGATGCCGCCGCAAAACGGTCCGCGCCCCTTCGTCTCCCGAGAGCTCCGCCTCCAGCAGAGGCCACACCGCCCGGGAGAATAGTACCGGGTTCCGCCGTTCGCCACCGTAGGTCGCGACCGCCACCTCCGCCCCTCTCTCGAACGCTGCCACCAGGCGTTCCACGGCTCCCGTCCCCACGAGCGGCTGGTCCGCGAGCAAGACGACCGCCGCCCGAACCTCGGCTCCCAGAGCCACGAGTCCGGCTCGCACCGAGGTAGACTGGCCCCGGCGCCAGTCGGCGTTCTCCACGATGCGAACGCCGTAAGGCTCGCAGACGGGCCGGAGCCTCCCCGCGTCGTCTCCGACGACCACGACCGTCTCGTCCACCGGAGCCTCCGCGAGGTTCGCGAGCGAGGCCTCGATCAGGGGCCGCCCCCGGTACGGCGCCAGGAGCTTCCCACCCCCGAACCGGCTCCCCGACCCGGCGGCGAGGAGGACAGCCGAGACCCCTCCGGGCGCGTCAGGCACCGTTTCGCCAGTGGGCGAGTGCTAGCCCGTAATCCTCCGGGGTGTCCACGTC
>Ga0126307_10001776_pt1 | contig 14354 bp, 11 predicted proteins | sample Plot28_FD_89955 | JGI IMG/M metagenome (GOLD analysis project Ga0126307, IMG submission 89955) | Serpentine soil microbial communities from UC McLaughlin Reserve, CA, USA - Plot28 | ecosystem: Environmental > Terrestrial > Soil > Grasslands | place: USA: UC McLaughlin Reserve, Lake County...
GTCGAAGCGCTCCTGCACCCACGGGATGTGGGCGACCCATGTGCCGATCGCCGCGCCGTTGACGACGAAGACGGCGGTGGTGGCCCAGCGCGGCTGCACCACCCGGAGGTTATGAGGCGCGCTGGCGCTTCGCGGTCCCACGACTCGCCGCTCTCGACGTGGCTTGAGTGATCCCCGCGAATCGGCCGGCCGACATGGCCGCTCGTGCCGATCGCTGGCCCAACTTCTGTAGCCTCGTGACAATGGAGGCGACGTCGCGCCCGTACGAGGTCGTGCCGCCGGAGGCCGCGGACGTGCTGCGGCCGGTGCTCCCGGGGCTGGCGAACGAGATGATCGCCGCGATCGCGCGCGAGGTGCCCGGCTACGCGCGGGCGATGGAGGGCGAGTTCGGGCAGGTCCTGCGGCTCGGCGTCGAGGTCGCGCTGAACCGCTTCGTCGACCTGCTCGCCGACCCGGAGCCGGACGCCGCAGGCTCGCGCCGCACGTACGTCGACCTCGGCCGCGGCGAGTTCCAGGCGGGACGCAGCCTCGACGCGCTGCTCGCCGCGTACCGGGTCGGCGCACGGCTCGCGTGGCGGCGGTTCGTCGACGCAGGCGTGGCCGGCGGCCTGTCGCCGAACGCGATCTACGCGCTCGGGGAGGCGATCTTCGCCTACATCGACGAGCTCTCGGCCGAGTCGGCCGAGGGCTACGCCGAGGAGCAGACCGCCGCGGCGGGCGAGAGCGAGCGCCGCCGCCGGCGGCTCGTGCGGTTGCTGGCGCAGGATCCGCCGCCCGGCCAGGAGGCGGTGCGCACGGCCGCCGCGGCGGCCGGCTGGCCGCTGCCGCGCGGCATTGCCGCACTCGTCGCGGCGACCGGCGACGGCGGCGCGCCGGGCGAGGCGCTGCTCGACTCGATCGCCGGGCGGCTGGCGCGCCGGCTCGGCGAGGGTGCGATCGGCGCCGAGGCGTTCGGCGCGGCGATCGTCTTCGTTCCCGACCCCGACGCCCCCGGCCGGCGGCGCCGGCTCGAGGCCGCGATCGGCGATCATCCCGCCGCGCTCGGGCCGACGGTCGAGTGGGCGGAGGGAGCGAGGAGCGCGCGCAGGGCGATCGCGACGCAGCGGCTGGCCGTCGCGGGCAAGCTGCCCGACCGCGCGCCGCTGATCGTCGCCGAGGACCACCTCGCCGACCTGCTGCTCACCGCCGACCCGGTGCTCGCGGCCGATCTCGCCGCGGCGCGGCTCGCGCCGCTCGCCGACCTCGCCGACGGGCCGCGGGCGCGGCTGACCGAGACGCTTGCCGCGTGGCTCGACCGGCCAGGTCAGGTGCAGGCCGTTGCGGCCACGCTGGGCGTGCACCCCCAGACCGTGCGCTACCGCGTGCGCCAGCTGCGCGACCTGTTCGGCGAGCGGCTCGAGGACCCCGAAGCGCGCTTCGAGCTCGCGCTCGCGCTGCGCGTCGGATGACCGCCCGCTGCTACCAATAACGCGCCGATGCGCCTGCTCGTAACCGGAGCCGCCGGGATGCTGGGCCACGACGTAACGGCCGCCGCCGCGCGCGCCGGCCACGACGTGATCCCGCTCTCGCGCCGCGAGCTCGACGTCACGGACGCCGCCGCCGTGCGCGCCGCCGTCGCCGCCGCGCGGCCCGACGCGATCGTCAACTGCGCCGCCTGGACCGACGTCGACGGCGCCGAGGCCGACGAGGACGCCGCCACCGCGGTCAACGGCGCCGGCGCGGGCAACGTCGCCGCCGCGGCGGCCGGTGCGTTCGTCGTCCAGGTGTCGACCGACTACGTCTTCGACGGCCGCGCGAGCGCGCCGTACCGCGAGTCGGCGCCGACGAACCCTCAGAGCGCCTACGGGCGCTCGAAGCTGGCCGGCGAGCTGGCCGTCGCGCGCGCCGCGCCGGACGCGCACGCGATCGTCCGCACATCGTGGCTGTTCGGCGAGCACGGCGGCAACTTCGTCGCGACGATGCTGCGGCTCGCGTCCGAGCGCGACGCGCTGACGGTCGTCGACGACCAGGTCGGCTGCCCCACGTTCACCGGCCACCTGGCGATCGCGCTGGTCGCGATCGCCGAGCAGCGCCTCGGCGGCATCCGCCACGTCGCCGGCTCCGGCTCGTGCTCGTGGCACGACCTCGCGGCCGCCGCGTTCGCCGCCACCGGCGCGCAGGTCGAGCTGGCGCGCGGCCGCACGGCCGACCTCGATCGCCCGGCGCCGCGGCCGGCCTACTCGGTGCTGCGCTCCGAGCACCCCGACACACCGGTGCTTCCGCCGTGGCAGCACGGGCTGCGCGCATACCTCGAACTGGGAGTAACCGCATGAAGCTGCTCGTCTGCGGCGGAGCCGGCTTCATCGGCTCGAACTTCGCCCGCCAGCGCGTCGTCGCGCACGGCGACGCCGTCACGGTGCTCGACAAGCTGACCTACGCGGGCCGCAAGGAGAACCTCGCCGACCTGCGCGACCGGCCGGGCTTCGCGTTCCTGCGGGCCGGGATCGAGGACGCCGACGCCGTCGCCGACGCGATCGCGGACGTCGACGCGGTCGTCAACTTCGCCGCCGAGACGCACGTCGACCGCTCGATCGCCGAGCCCGACGCGTTCATCACGACGCACGCGCAGGGCACCTTCGTGCTGCTGGAGGCCGCGCGCGAGCGCGGCGTGCGCTACGTCCAGGTCTCGACCGACGAGGTCTACGGCTCGATCGAGCGGGGCTCGTTCACCGAGCGGTCGCCGCTCCAGCCCTCATCCCCCTACTCGGCGACGAAGGCCGGCGCCGACCTGCTCGTCGCGTCCTATCACCACACCTACGGGCTGGAGTCGCTGATCTGCCGCGGCTCCAACAACTACGGCCCGTACCAGTACCCGGAGAAGCTGATCCCGCTGATGATCCTCAATGCGCTGCACGGCGACCCGCTGCCGGTCTACGGCGACGGCCGGCAGGTGCGCAACTGGATCTACGTCGAGGACTTCGCGCGCGGGATCGGGCACGTGCTGGAGCACGGCGAGCCGGGCGAGGCATACAACGTCGGCGGGCCCGACGAGGCGATCAACCTCGACGTCGTCAAGCGGATCATCGCGCTCACCGGCGCCTCGGAGGACCTGATCTCCTACGTCGCGGACCGGCCGGGCCACGACCGCCGCTACTCGCTCGGCTCCGGGAAGGTGCGGGCGCTCGGGTGGGAGGCGCAGGTGCACTTCGACGAGGGCCTGGAGCGGACCGTCGCGTGGTACCAGGACAACCGCGCGTGGTGGGAGCCGATCCGCTCGGGCGACTACCGTGCCTACTACGAGCGCCACTACGGCACGGCGCTGGCGCCCGAGCGGCTCGACTGAGTGCCTGCACCGCCTACGAGCCGAGGCTGGTGGCGCGCCAGTCAGAGCCCTCGCGCACGAACTTCAGGTCGCGCACGGCGTCGCGGTCCTCGTCTCGGCCCTTGACCTTCGCCGTCGCCGTGCTGCCCGTGATCGTCACCGCCTCGACGTCGAGATCGAAGTCGTCGGCGTCCCCGATCGCCTTGTCGAGCTCCTGCTCGCAGCTCGAGCCGGCCGCCTGGATCCGGTCGCGCAGCACCTTGGAGAGGATGTCGTTGCAGATCTCCGCGGCGTCGCCGGTCCCGCCCGCCGTCTGGAGCTGCTCGACCTTCTCGGCGACCTTCTTCTCCTCGCCCTTGAAGTCGCCCGCCGAGGAGCTGCCGCCGGCGCAGCCGCCGGCGAGCGCCGCGAGGACGAGCAGAACGGCGAGGAGCGCGCGACCCATGCTGCGCCCAGAGGGTAGTGGCCCAAGTAGGATCGCGACGCGATGCAGGAGCGGGAGCACGAGCGGGCGCCGCGCGGGCGCCATGCCCCACCGCTGGAGGTGCGCCAGGACCGCCAGCGCCGGCGCCTGTATGCGGCCGCCGGAGCGACCTTCGCGCGCGCCGGTTACGCCGACGCGACCGCCGAGGCGATCGCTCGCCAGGCCGGGATGTCGAAGGCCACGTTCTACGAGCACTTCGACAACAAGGAGGACTGCATCATCGCCCTCCACGACGACGCGACCGCGGCGGTGCTGGAGGCGATGCGGCGCACGGGGGAGGACCACGAAGGCGCCGACGCCGCCGGCCGCGTGCGCGCCGTCATCCACACGTTCCTCGAGGTGCTCGCCGCGTTCCCCGACGAGGCCCAGACGCTGCTGGTGGAGATCATCGGGGCCGGCCCGCGCGCGATCGAGCGGCGCGATCGGGTGCTCGCCGAGTACGCCTCCTACGTGGACGGGGTCAACCGCGAGGACGCCGAGCGCGGCGCGGCGCCGCGGCTCGCCTCCCCGCACGACGCGTTCGCGATCGTCGGCGCCGTCGTCGAGCTGGCCTCGCGCCAGATCCGCACCGGGGAGCCGGACGACATCCGCGACCTCGAGCCCGTCGTCGAGCGGCTCGTGCTCGGGCTGCTGAGCACCGCGTCGGCAACGCCCGCGTGAGCCGCGCGCGCGACCTCGCCGCGCTCGCCGACGCCGTGCACCGCTGCCGCCGCTGCCCGCGGCTCGTGCAGTGGCGCGAGCGCGTCGCGGCCGAGAAGCGTGCGGCGTTCCGCGACGACGACTACTGGGGCCGGCCGATCGCCGGCTTCGGCGACCCCGCCGCGCGCGTGCTGCTGCTCGGCCTCGCGCCGGCCGCGCACGGGGGGAACCGCACCGGTCGCGTCTTCACCGGCGACCGCTCGGGCGACTTCCTGTTCGCGGCGCTGCACCGGACCGGCTTCGCCAACCAGCCGTTCTCGCGCGACCGCGACGACGGGCTCGAGCTGCACGACTGCTGGATCACCGCGTCGGTCCGCTGCGCGCCGCCCGCCAACCGGCCGCTGCCGTCCGAGCGCGACGCCTGTGCGGACTGGCTGCGAGCCGAGCTCCCGCTGCTCGAGCGCGCGCGGGTGATGGTCTGCCTCGGCGGCTTCGCGTGGGAGTCGGGCATCCGCCAGCTCGCGCCCGAGCTGCGCCCGCGCCCGCGGTTCGGGCACGGCATCGAGGCCGAGGTCGGCGGCCTCACGCTGCTCGGCTGCTTCCACCCGAGCCAGCAGAACACGTTCACCGGCAAGCTGACGCCGGCGATGCTCGACGCGGTGCTCGGGCGGGCGCGCGCGCTGGCCGATCAGGGGCGCAGCGCGCCGACGACCAGCGCGGCGTAGCGGCGCCACTCGCCGGGGTCGCGCACGCCCTCGGCCACCAGCATCCGCGCCACGCCTCCCCACAGCACGCGCAGGTCGTCGGGCCGGACGTCGCGGCGCATCGCGCCCTGGGCCTTCGCGCGCTCCATCAGGCGCTCGACCGCGCGCCACAGCGAGGCGCGGGCGGCGGCCAGCTCGGGCAGGTCGATCCCGGCGCTGATGCCGGCGCTGATCGCCTTGTCGGCGCAGTGGCGGGCGGCGCCCTCGACCACCAGCTGCTCGAACGCCGCCCACGCGTCGGGAGCGTCGCGCAACGCAGTGGCACGGGCCTCGAAGTCGGCCAGCCGCTCGATCACGACGGCGGCGATCAGGTGCTCCTTCGTCGGGAACGAGCGGTACACCGTCGCCTTGCCGACGCCGGCGCGGGCGGCGACGTCGGGCACGCTCGCGTCGACGCCGCGCTCGGCGAACACCGCCGCGGCGGCGGCCACGACGCGCTCGCGATTGCGGACCGCGTCGGCGCGCTTGGGCAGCGTCGCTTCCACGGTCAGCGCTCGACGGCCGCCGGCTCGGAGCGGACCGCGCGCGACGCCACGGCCTGGTGCGCCCCCCGCGGGATCATCACCGCGATCGCCGCCGCGAGCCCGGCGACGGCGGCGCTGACGAGGAACGCCGCGGTGAAGCCGCCGTCGGTCGGGAGCGGGCTGTCGGCGACCGCGCTGCCGGCCAGGATCGCGGCGGCGACCTGGGAGCCGAGCGACGCGCCGACGGAGCGCGTGAGCGTGTTGAAGCCGCTGGCCTCGCCGGTCTGCGCGGGCGGCACCGCCTCGACCACGAGGTTCGCCATCGCGGCGAACGCGAGCCCGATTCCGGCCGACATCACGAACGCCCAGGCGATCACGGCGAGCTGCGAGCGGTGGTCGAGTCCGAGCCCGCCCAGCCCGGCGCCGGTGATGCCTGCGCCGAGCGCCAGCGGCAGCTTGGAGCCGAAGCGGCCGCCGAGCGCGCCGGAGATCGGGCCGGCGAGCAGCATCACGAGCGATCCCGGCAACAGCAGCAGGCCGGCGCCCGTCGCATCGAGCCCGAACCCGTAGCCGGTCGCCTCGGGCGCCTCGGCGAGCTGCGGGATCAGCAGGAACGAGCCGAACATCCCAAAGCCGACGAACAGCGTGGCGACGTTCGTCAGCAACACCGGCGGCTCGATCAGCGTCGGGATGTCCGCGAGCGGCTGCCGCGTGCGTCGCTCGACCGCCACCCAGATCGCCAGCACGACGAGCCCGGCGCCGATCAGCGCGAGCGTGCGCGTGCTGCCCCAGCCCCAGTCGTTCGCGCGCGAGATCGCGATCAGCGGCATGACGAGGCCGAGCCCGAGCAGCGCGGCGCCGCGCAGGTCGATGCGCCCGGGCTTGCGCTCGGGCGACTCGGGCACCCACAGCTCGGCCGCCAGCGCCGCGAGCGCGGCGGCGATCGCGCCGAGCCAGAAGATCCAGTGGTAGGAGAGATGGTCGGCGATCAGGCCGCCGCCGATCAGGCCGGCGCCGCCGCCGATCCCGAAGATGGCCGAGATCAGGCCGATGCTGCCGGCCACCTTCTCGCGCGGGAACTCGTCCCGGATGATCCCGAAGCAGAGCGGGAAGATGCCGCCGCCGAAGCCCTGCAGGACGCGGCCGGCGACGACGAGCTCGAGCGAGCTGCCGAGCGCCGCGACGGCGGAGCCGAAGCCGAACACGCCGAGTGAGATCACCAGCAGCCGGCGCTTGCCGAACATGTCGCCGAGCCGGCCGGCGATCGGCGTGGCGACGGCCGCCGCCAGCAGGTAGCCGGTCAGGACCCACGCGATCCCGCTCGCGTCCGTGTCGAGCCGGTGGGTCAGCTCGCCCAATGCCGGGATCAGCATCGTCTGGGCGAGCGCGAAGGCCAGCGCGGCGCCGCTGAGGATCAGCAGGCTGCGCATCGGGTGCGGGCGGGGAGGCAAGCGACTCGTGGGAGAACCGGACCGTGGGGTCCGCATCGTAGCGATTCCGGACTGCCGAGTCCGGATCGGGTTCGAACCCTGCCCTGCCCGAATGCGGCGGGCCTTTCCGGGCCGGCGCTAGCGTGCCTGGGATGTCTGGACGGGCCCGTTACTCGGCGATCCTGCGCACGCCGCACGTCGCACCGCTGCTGGTGGCGTCGATGCTCGCGCGGCTGCCGTTCGGCATGTTCACGCTCGCGCTCGTGCTCTACCTCGCGCACGAGCGCGACTCGTTCGCGATCGCCGGGCTCGTCGACGGGGCGTTCGGCATCGGCTCTGCCATCGGCCTCCCGCTACAGAGCCGCGCTATCGACCGGCTCGGACAGCGCAGCGTGCTGCTCCCGCTCGCGGTCGTGAACGTGGTGTCGACCGCGGTGCTCGTCGCGCTCACCGAGGCCGGCGCGCCGACCGCCGCGCTGATGGCGTGTGGGCTCGCCGGCGGCTGCTCGATACCGAACATCGGCGCCGCGCTGCGCACCCTGTGGCCGGAGCTCCTGCGCCGCCGCGACGAGCTGGTGCCGACGGCGTTCGCGCTCGACTCCGTCGCGATCGAGCTGCTGTTCACGCTCGGCCCGCTGATCGCGGCGGCGACGATCGCGGTCGTATCGCCGGTCGCCGCGCTCGCTCTGAGCGCCGGCTGCGTCCTCACGGGCGTCGCGCTGTTCGTCGCACAGCCGCCCTCGCGCGACTGGCGGCCGCACGCCGACGCCGGCGCGCATGGTGCGCTGGGTGCGCTGCGCTCGGGCGGAGTGCGGACGCTGCTGCTCGCCACGCTGCCGCTCGGCTTCTGCTTCGGCGCGGTGGAGATCAGCATGCCCGCCTTCGCGAAGCAGTTCGGCGCGCCCGAGTGGGCCGGCGTGCTGCTGTCGGTCTGGGCGCTCGCGAGCGCGATCGGCGGGCTCACGTACGGAGCGCGGTCGTGGCGCCTGCCGCTCGACGCCGTCTACCTGCGCCTGGCGGCGCTGCTGCCGCTCGGCTTCCTGCCCGCGCTCGCGGCGCCGTCGGTGGCCGTGATGGCGCTGCTGATCCTGCCCGCCGGGCTCCTGATCGCGCCGCTCGGCGCCGCCGGCAACCAGCTCGTCGGCCGGGTCGCGCCGGCGGGGGCGGTGACGGAGGCGTACACGTGGCCGGTGACGGCGATGACCGCCGGGTTCGCGATCGGGATCGCGGTCGGCGGCTCGCTGGTCGAGGCGGTCGACTGGCGCGCGTGCTTCGCCGCCGCCGCGATCGCCGGCGCGCTGGCGGCGGTGATCGCTTACTCGCAGCGCGCGACGCTCGCGACCGCGCCGCAGCCGGTCTGAGCGCGGCGCGAACTGTCGTGCTGCCCCCACGGTCGGCGCGACGGCCGCCCGGTACGGTGCAGCGCATGGCGCGCGGCGCGCTGGAAGCATTCACACCGCAGGTGCGAGAGTGGTTCGGCCGTGCGTTCGAGCAGCCGACGCCGGCCCAGGCGCAGGCGTGGCCGGCGATCGCGACCGGCGCGCACACGCTGATCTCGGCGCCGACAGGCTCGGGCAAGACGCTCGCCGCGTTCCTGTGGGCGCTCGACCGCCTCCTAGCGCATCCGTCGGCCGACCGCACGCGGCTGGTCTACGTGTCGCCGCTGAAGGCGCTCTCTTACGACGTGGAGAAGAACCTGCGCGCACCGCTGCGCGGAATCGGCGCCGACGTGCGGGTCGGGATCCGCACCGGCGATACGCCGCAGAAGGAGCGGCGCGACATGGTGCGCCATCCACCCGACATCCTGATCACGACCCCCGAGTCGCTGTACCTGATGCTCACGAGCCAGGCGCGCGCGATCTTCGAGGGCGCCGAGCAGGTGATCGTCGACGAGATCCACGCCGTCGCGCAGACCAAGCGCGGCGCGCATCTCGCGCTGACGCTCGAGCGGCTCGTCGAGCAGGCCGGCAGCGACCTGCAGCGGATCGGGTTGTCGGCGACGCAGAACCCGCTCGAGGAGGTCGGGCGCTTCCTCGTCGGCCCGAAGCGCACGTGCACGATCGTCGACACCGGCACGCGCAAGCCGCTCGACCTGCAGATCCACGTACCGGTCGAGAGCATGGTCGAGCCGGAGCAGAGCGACCTCGAGCTCGACCCGTTCGCCGGCCAGGAGGCGACGCGCAAGTCGATCTGGCCGGCGATCTACCCGGAGCTGCTGCGCGAGGTCCGCGAGCACCGCTCGACGATCGTGTTCGTCAACAACCGCCGCGCCGCGGAGCGGCTCGCGCTGCGTTTGAACGAGCTCGCCGCACAGCCGATCGCCCGCGCGCACCACGGCTCGCTCGCGCGCGAGGAGCGGATCGTCGTCGAGGAGCAGCTCAAGGCCGGGGAGCTGCCGTGCCTGGTCGCGACCTCGTCGCTCGAGCTCGGCATCGACATGGGCGCCGTCGACCTCGTGCTGCAGGTCGAGTCGCCGAAGTCGGTCACCGCCGGGCTGCAGCGGATCGGCCGTTCCGGGCACGGCGTCGGCGACACCGCGAAGGGCCGCATCTTCCCCAAGTTCCGCGCCGACCTGCTCGAGTGCGCGGTCGTCGTGAAGCGCATGCGCGAGGGGCTGATCGAGCGCACCGTCGTGCCGCGCAACCCGCTCGACGTGCTCGCGCAGCAGATCGTCGCGATCGCGGCGTCGAGTGAGGACCCCGTGGCGGTCGACCACCTGCACGGGCTCGTGACGCGGACGTACTCGTTCGCCGAGTTGTCGCGCGCACAGCTCGAGAACGTGCTGGACATGCTCGACGGCCGCTATCCGTCGGAGGAGTTCGGTGAGCTCCGCCCGCGCATCGTCTGGGACCGCGTGGCGGGCACGATCCGCGCGCGCAAGGGCGCTCGCGCGCTCGCGATCACGAACGCGGGCACGATCCCGGACCGCGGCCTGTTCTCCGTCAACCTGCCCGACGGGCGGCGCGTCGGGGAGCTCGACGAGGAGATGGTGTACGAGGCCCGACCCGGCCAGGTCTTCCTGCTCGGCGCGTCGAGCTGGCGGATCGAGGACATCACGCGCGACCGCGTCGTCGTCACGCCGGCGCCGGGCGTTCCGGGCGCGGTGCCGTTCTGGAAGGGCGACGGCGTCGGGCGCCCGCGCGAGCTCGGCGAGGCGATCGGCGCGTTCGCGCGCTGGGCGGTCGAGCAGGACGCCGACACGCTCGCCGACGGCTACGACCTCGATCCGCGCGCCGCCGACAACCTGCTCGCGTTCCTGCGCGAGCAGGAGGACGCCACGCGCGTCGTGCCCAGCGACCGCACGATCGTCGTGGAGCGCTTCCGCGACGAGATCGGCGACTGGCGCCTGTGCGTGCTCTCGCCGTACGGCGGGCGCGTGCACGCCGCCTGGGGACTCGCGCTCAGCGCGCGGATCCGCGAGCAGTACGGCCTCGAGTCCGACGCGATCTGGTCTGACGACGGGATCATCGTGCACCTGCCCGACGCAGACGAGCCGCCCGGCGCCGAGCTGGTGATGATCGAGCCCGACGAGCTCGAGGACGCGGTCGTCGGCGAGCTCGGCGGCTCCGCGTTGTTCGGCGCGCGCTTCCGCGAGAACGCCGGTCGCGCGCTGCTGATCCCGCGCGCCTACCCGGGCCGGCGCACGCCGCTCTGGCAGCAGCGGCTGAAGTCGCAGACGCTGCTGGAGGTCGCCAAGCGCTACGGCCAGTTCCCGATCGTGCTCGAGACATACCGCGAGTGCCTGCGCGACGTGCTCGACGTGCCCGGGCTGCAGGAGCTGCTGCGCAAGCTGCACGCGCGCGAGCTGAGCGTCGTCGAGGTCGAGACTGCGACGGCGTCGCCGTTCGCCTCCTCGCTGCTGTTCGACTACGTCGCGACCTACATGTACGAGGGCGACGCGCCGAACGCCGAGCGGCGCGCCGCGGCGCTCGCGCTCGACCGCGACCTGCTGCGCGAGCTGCTCGGCCAGGAGGAGCTGCGCGACCTGATCGACCCCGGCGCGCTGGAGTCGGTCGAGGCCGACCTGCAGCGGATCTCCGAGCGGGCGCGGGCGGACTCCGCCGACGCGCTGCACGACGTGCTGCGGCGCGTCGGCGACCTCACGCGCGACGAGCTGCTGCTGCGCGTGAAGCCCGGCGCGGACGTCGACGGCTGGCTCGGGCAGCTCGGCGGCGAGCGGCGCGCGATCGTGCTGCGCGTCGGCGGCGAGGAGCGCTGGGTGGCGGCCGAGGACGCCGGGCTCTACCGCGACGCGCTCGGCGCCGTCCCGCCCGGCGGGCTTCCGGCCGCGTTCCTGGAGGACGTCCCCGACGCGATGGAGCGGCTCGCGCGCCGCTGGGCGCGCACGCACGGCCCGTTCGAGGGGCGCGTGCTGCGCGACCGCTACGGGCTCGACCTGACGCCGGTGCTGGCGGGGCTCGAGCGCGCCGGCGTGCTGGTGCGCGGAGAGCTGCGGCCCGGCGGCAGCGAGCGCGAGTGGTGCGACCCCGAGGTGCTGCGGCGGCTGCGGCGGGCGTCGCTGGCGGCGCTGCGGGCGGAGATCGAGCCGGCCGACCAGCGGGCGCTCGCGCGCTTCATGCCGAGCTGGCAGGGCGTTGACCGCCACCCGCCGAGCGGCGCCGGGATCGACCGGTTGCGCGAGGTGCTCGTGCCGCTCCAGGGGCTCGCGCTGCCCGCCGACGTCTGGGAGCGCGACGTGCTGCCGCGCCGCGCCGGCGCGTACTCGGCGGCGTGGCTCGACCAGCTGTGCGCGGCCGGCGAGCTCGTCTGGGTCGGCGCCGGGCCGCTCGGGCGGCACAGCGGCAAGGTGGCGCTCTACTTCCGCGAGGACGCCGCCGTCCTCGGGCCACCGCCGGGCGCGCGGCTCGACAGCGACGAGCAGTTCGCCGAGCGCGCGCACGACGCGATCCGCGGACGGCTGCGCCAGGGCGCCTGCTTCTTCACCGACCTGCTCGTCGACGTTCCAGGGCTGCCGGCCGAGGAGCTGCAGGAGGCGCTCTGGGACCTCGTCTCGGCGGGCGAGGTGACCAACGATGCGTTCGCCCCGCTGCGCTCGCCGCGCTCGAAGCAGTGGTCGCAGCAGGGCCGCGCCGACCGCGCCCGCCGGCGCCGCTTCGGCACGCGGCGGGCGGGCGCGCAACCGCAGATCCAGGGCCGCTGGTCGCTGACTGCGCCGTTGTTCGCTGCCGGTGCTTCGGATCCGGCGGGGCGCCGGCGCGCGCAGGCGGAGCTGCTGCTCGAGCGCTACGGGATCGTCACGCGCGAGCACGTGCTGGCCGAGGGCATCGCGGGCGGCTTCTCGTCGCTGTACGACTCGTTCGGCGCGCTCGAGACGCTCGGCGTGTGCCAGCGCGGCTACTTCGTCGAGGGCCTCGGCGGCGCGCAGTTCGCGCTGCCCGGCGCGGCGGAGCGGCTGCGCGCCCAGCGCGACGACGAGGACGCCCCGCCGGTCGTGCTCGCGGCGACCGACCCGGCGCAGCCGTACGGGGCGGCACTGAAGTGGCCGAAGCGCGAGAGCCGATCGCCGGCGCGGCAGGCCGGCGCCTACGTGGTGCTGGCGGGCGCCGAGCCGGTGCTCTACGTCGAGCGCGGCGGCAGGGGGCTGCAGGTGCTGGTCGGCGACGACGACGAGCGCCTGCCGGCGGCGATCGAGGCCGTGGCCGCCGCCGTCCAGCGCGGCCGGATCCGCAAGCTCGGCGTCGAGAAGGTCAACGGCGAGCCCGTGATCGGCTCGGCGTGGGAGGAGCCGCTGCTCGAGCTCGGGTTCCGGGCGGGGCCGCGGCGGTTGACGATCGGGGCTTGAGCTCTGCCGCGCGGTGGCGTCGCTTGCGGCCTGCCGCGATGCGGCGCCGCGGCGCGGAGCGCTTTACGACCGCATTGAGGGCGGGTCCGGACCGGGGCGGCACCTCCGCGGGAGGCCTGCGCGCACGATGCGTTGCGAGTTGACCTCGCCTGACGACGTCAAGTCGCAACGGAGCGTCCCCGACGAGCCGCCGCAAACCACGGACCAGCCCTCACTGCGGCAGTAGACGCGCCGAGGCGCGCACGCGTACGGTGTGACGCCGATGCTCGCGGCCGCCGCGACCGCACTCGCGCTCGTCGGCGCTTCCGACGACCCCGGCTACGTCTTCGCGCGCGAGCTCGCGCTCGCCGGGCCGCGACCCGCGGCCGGCGCAGCGGAGAGGCGGGCCCACGTCCGTGTCGCCGACGAGTTCGCCAGCGCCGGACTGACCGTTACCAGCGACAGCTTCCGAGTCCCCGGGCACGGCCGCTCGCGCAACGTCATCGGCGCGCTCGCCCGGCCGCGCGAATGCCTGTTCATCCTCATGGCGCACGCCGACACCGTGCCGCCGTCGCCCGGCGCGGTCGACAACGCCTCCGGTGTCGGGACGCTCGTCGCGCTCGCGCCGGAGCTCGCCGCGCTCCAGCCGCGCTGCGACGTCTGGCTCGTCGCCACCGGGGCGGAGGAGCGCATCTACACCGGGCAGCCGGACCACCTCGGCGCAAGCGCGCTCGTCCGCCGCGTGCGCGCCCGCGGCCGGGCCGCCGACCTGCGCTGGGCGCTGTCGCTCGACGAGGTCGGGCGGGGCCGCGAGCTGTGGCTGCGCTCGCGCGGCCGGCGGCGCTTCGAGCGGCGCGTGCTCGACGCCGCCACCGGAACCGGCGTGCGCGCCCGCTGGGTCGCCGACGAGGGCAGCGGCAACTCCGACCATCGCGAGTTCGGCCTCGCCGGCCTTACGGCCGGCAAGCTCGGCGTGTCGAACTTCCCGTCGCGCCACACTGCGGCCGACCGCGCGGGACGGCTCCGGCCGGGCGCGTTCGCACGCGTCCGGCGCCTGCTCGAGGCGCTGCTGCGGGCGAGCTGAGCCCTACCCTCAGATGCGATGCCCGAGGGCGACACGATCCACTACGCGGCCAACCGCATCCGCCCGGTGCTGGCGGGCCACGTACCGGACGAGCTGAGCACGCCGCACCCGCGCTTCGACCGCGCGCGCTGGCCCGAGCGTCTCGCCGGCCGCGCCGTCACGTCGGTCGACGCGCACGGCAAGCACCTGTTCCTGCGCTTCGAGGGCGACCTGACCGTCCACTCCCACCTGCGCATGACCGGCTCCTGGCGCGTGCTCGACGGGCCGCGCCGGCCGTCGGCGACCGCGTGGCTCGTGCTGAGGCGCGGCGACCGCACGGTGGTGCAGCTGAACGGGCCGGTGCTGGAGCTGATGACCGAGTCGCGCACGCGCTTCGACCAGCGGCTGGCGCAGCTCGGGCCGGACA
>Ga0126307_10001777_pt1 | contig 14347 bp, 12 predicted proteins | sample Plot28_FD_89955 | JGI IMG/M metagenome (GOLD analysis project Ga0126307, IMG submission 89955) | Serpentine soil microbial communities from UC McLaughlin Reserve, CA, USA - Plot28 | ecosystem: Environmental > Terrestrial > Soil > Grasslands | place: USA: UC McLaughlin Reserve, Lake County...
ATGCCCGTGATGGACGGCCTCGAGGCCACAAAGAGGATCAAGGCCGAGATGCCCCAGACGAGCGTGATGATGGTCACCATGCACGAGAACCCAGACTACCTCTTCGAGGCCATCAAGGCTGGTGCTGCAGGCTATGTGCTGAAAGACGCGAGCGGGGAGAGGCTTCTTGGGGCGGTGAGGAGGACGCTGGAGGGGGAGTCGCCCCTCAACCAGGAGCTAGCGATGAGACTACTCAAGAGGCTAGCGAAGGAGAGCAGTAGTGGGAAGGGAGGATCTGGAGGGGTGGCCGAGGAGACGCCCGAAGAGACACAAGAGAAAGAAGGCGAACCCCTGGCATCCCGGCTTGAAGCACATCAGGCCGGGTCAAGCTTATCTGAGCAGTCAAATGGAGCGGGGCAGATAGAGACCCTGACGCCGAGGGAAGTCGAGGTATTGAAGCTTCTTAGTCAGGGACAGACCAATCCCCAAATCGCTCAGAACCTGCTCTTCAGCGTGAGTACCGTAAAAGCGCAGGTGCGGAGCATACTCAGCAAGCTGGGAGTATCCGACAGGACCCAGGCCGCCGTCCGCGCTATCGAGTCCAGATTGACGATCTCGGGCATAGACTGACCTTGTCCTACAGTATCGTTTATGTAGTTCCTTCCGCTCGGTGGGACTCGGCCAACTCTGAGGCGACTTTGCCCTCGGCGTTCACCAACACCGCGGAGGACGTCCCGCTGGCCCCGAAGGCCAGCCCAACGGCGAACTGCTGATCCAGTACCACCGTAGAGCCTCAGTCCTCTGTTTGCCTCATCGGAGCCCTTCGAGACCACCAGCAACCTGGGCGGCTCCGTCGCTGTCGTTCGTCATGGCGAGCTGCTACGGTCCGGAGTCCGATCTCGTGCGCAGGCGGAGCCTGAAGAAATCGAACAGGACGCGGAAGACGGCGAGTGCGGGGACGGCGAAGATCACCCCGGCGAGACCTGCCAGTTCGCCACCCGCGATAACGGCGAGGAGCACCAGGATGGGGTGCACTTGGAGCGCCTGGCCCTGAATCCTGGGGGTCAGGAAGTTGCCTTCGAACTGTTGGATCAGGACGTAGGCCACGATCGTCAGGATGGCGGTGGTCGTCGAGGACTCGAAGATAGAAGAGCCGAACACGAGGGCCACTATGACCGCGGGTATGCCCCCGAGGAAGGCGCCGAGGTAGGGGATGATCGCCGTGAGAGACACCCACACGCCGAGCAGTATGGCGTAGCGCACGCCGAGCAGATACAGCGCCACCGTGGCCAGGACGCCCTGGATCATGACCACGAAGACGAGCCCGCCGAGGTAGCGCGAGAGCGACTCGCCGAAAGCTTCCCACAGGTCGCGGGCATCGTGGCGGTAGTGGGTCGGTACGGTCTTCAGAAAGGTCGCCTTCACCTTCCGCACGTCTACCATGAGGTAGATGGCGACGAAGAGTATGCCGAAGAGCGTTACCCCGAAGTTGAAAGCTCTGGGAATGAACCCGAGGATGCTCCTGAGCAGGTTCTCGGTAAGGTTCTGAGCACGGTCGAAGAGGTCGGTGACCAGCCTCTTGCTGAACTCCTCGGGGTCCGAGCCGGGTACCAGCTGGCGTTCGTTGAGCGCGTTTATCACGTCGAGCAAGAGCTGGTTGGCGCTGTTGGCGATCCTGGGCGTGGTCCTTACGAGGGCGCTCAACTGCTCTATCAGGAGCGGCACGAGGAGGAAGAAGCCTAAGGAGATCAGGCCGAGCAAGACCACAACGGTCAGCAGGATAGCCAGCCCCCTCGGCATGAAGTGCGAGAGCGCCCGCACCGGGAACGAGAGCACGATGGCCAGCGCCACCCCACCGAGCGCTACAGCAGGAACGGTCGGCGCCGCGTACAAAAGGAGCGCGAACAGGGCAACCCCCACGACAACGATGCTGACCCAGACCCGCGGAGAGACGAGGATCGGGGTCCTCCGGCCGCCAGACGCCGATTTCACCCCCCGACCCTTGCCCCCCGAACTCCTGTCCATCCTCATCGTCTCCGGCTCTCTCTGAGTACGCGGCAAGTCTTATTCTACGCGTAGAATAAGCAATTCAGCACTTCAGCTTGTCAGCTTTTTGTTTTCGCTGAATGCCGATCTCTCTAATGTGCGGTCCGTCAGGGCCAAGCCGGTAGATCTCTTGTGGTTGGACGCCCGGAGCGCTTGGTGCAGTGAATTCCCGCTTTCGCGGGAATGATGATCATGCTGGAAGGATGAGGCTAGGAGTTGCATTCGCCAAGGAGATCGTACACCGTGGTAGTGATCTTGCGAATTCCGCATGACAAGCCGTGAAGCGGCGTGCTGATTAGAGCGCGCCCTCCCTGCTGGCCAGTCGCAACGTGTTCTCGTCGACGGGGACGCGGACGGCACCGTAGACCCGCTCCGCTTCGGCGGCGAAGGCCTCGATGGCGTGTTGTGTTCCAGCCTCGTATCCGGCGCGGCGCAGGCTGCCGACGCTCTCCTTTCTGAAGGGCAGATGCATTGCGTTGTAGACCCGCTCGAGCACGCGCGCCAGGTCCCGCTCTCCTTCGACGAGCACGATGCCCCCTACGCTCGTTGCGCGGCGTGTGATCCTCTGCGCGATCCCGACGACTTTCATGCCGCCTTCTTCGTCCCCGACCCTTACGCTGTGGTCTCCAGGGCAGAACTCCTCGCGCACCTCCCCCACCTCGGCCGGCACCCCGAGCCGCGAGAAGGCGCCGAGGACAAGGGCAGCGGCCTCGTCGTAGCGCTCCCGGATGGCGCGCCTTGACTCCGTCTCGTCCGCAGGACGGATGATAGAGAAACCGAAGGTGCCCCTGTCCGCGGCGGTCGCGCCGCCGCCCGAGGAGCGGACGAGCACGGGGTAGCCCATCTCGCCTGAGGCTCTGACGGCGTCCTCGAAGCCGGGGCGGAACGTGTCGCGGCGCGTGACCCCGACGTGGCGGGTCGACGGAGTGATCGAAACCGTGGCAGGCCTTGTGCCGTCAGCGACCTGGTCGAAGATGGTCCTGACGTAACCGTAGGCGGTTGCCGAGTCCCCGAACCTGTGGGGCAATAGAAGGTCCATCAGGACGGCCCAACCCCCGCGCGCTCCGCAGGCTTCTTCTTGCGGCGCCACGCAAGCCTGTAGACGAGGAATCCGGCGAGTAGCAAGCCGAGCGCTGCGAGCGCAGCGGAGATCAGGGTGCTCTCGGAGAACGTCTCCACCCACCGCTCGACGGAGAAGGCGAGATCCGTCGCCCCGCCCGAGGCGTAGAGGCCCTCGAGCCCGGAGGTTCCCTCGGATACCATGAACAGGACCCCTATCGCGATTAACATCAGGCCGGAGAGGAGGTTGGTCGTGTGCAGGCGGAGGGCGCCGAAGGAGATCTCGCGTCCCCTGAGCCAGCGGCGGTGGCCGAGGTCGAGGCGGTCCCAGAGCAGGGCCATACAGAAGAGTGGGACGGCCATGCCTGCGGCGTACGTGGCGAGGAGGCCGGCGCCCCGCAAGACCGAGCCAGACGACGCGGCGACGGTGAGCACGGCGCCGAGGATCGGTCCTGAGCAGAAGCCCGCGAAACCGTAGACGGCCCCGAGGAAGAAGGTAGCGACGAGGGTGTTTCCTTTGATCCCGCCTCGCAGTCGTTCGATGGGTCCGAAGGCGAACCCGCCTCCGAGCAACTGAAGGACGCCGAAGGCGATGATGAGGCCGGAGACGGTGATGAGGGTGCTCCTGTGGCCGTAGACGAGCGCGCTGACCGCGGAGATGCCCATCCCGAGCGGCACGAGCGTTGCGCAGAGCCCGACGTAGAAGACGACCGTTCTCCCGACGAGCTCGCCGCGCGACTGGAAGGCGTAGGCGAAGAACGCGGGCAAAAGCAGCGCGCTGCACGGGCTGAGCAAAGAGAGCAGGCCCCCCAGGAAGGAGGCCAGGAACGAGACCTCAACCACCCCCGGCCTCCCGCCTGGCGTCCTCTATGACCTTCTCGAAGACCCCAACGGGCTGCAACCCTACCAGCCTCTTGCCGTTGATAGTGAAGGTAGGGGTCCCGTTGACGCCGAGGTTCAGGCCTTTCTGGAAGTCGGCGCGCACCAACCTTTCGTAGCGTCCACTCTTATAGTCACCCTCGAACCGCTGCGTGTCCAGGCCGGCCTCTCTGGCCAGCGCGGTGAGGTTCTCTTCGCTGAAGCCCGAGAACTGGCTGTCGTAGAGCATGTCGTGGTACTCCCAGAATTTGCCCTGGGCCTGGGCGGCCCTTGCCGCCACGCCAGCGTTCACCGACTCCTCTCCCCTGTAGGGGAAGTCCCGCCATTCGATCCTCAGCGTCCTATCCTTCACGTACTCTTTGTAGAGTTTCGGTTCCACCTCACGGGCGAACTTGGCGCAAAACGGTCACTGATAGTCCGAGTACTCGGTCAGGACCACGGGCGCATCCGCCGACCCGAGCGCAGGATGCCCGAGCCGTTTCTCCGAAACCCGTCCAGAAGATGCCGCGTCCCCCGTCTGCCCCGCAGAGCCGGCACTTCGCGACGCCTGCTGCTTTTCAGAAGGTTGTGAAGAGCCCCCGTTCCCCGCGCCGCCGCAACCGGCAAAGATCGTCGCCACCAGCGCGGCAAGGATGAGGAGAATCGACATCATGAGCCCTCTAATGTATACGTTCGGACCAGTACCGATCAGTGTTCCACCCTCCTGCCCATATCGTCCCGCCAGCTATAGAGTATACGTAGCCAACACGTGGGCGGACCAGATGGTGCGTAACCGGGCAGATCGCTCCTGGAGACGCGGAGATCCTGTCCCGCAGTGGATTCCCGCTTGCGCGGGAATGACGGTGTCACAGATCGGCTTCTCGTTCCCGGCTCTGTTTGCAGAGAAATCCTGATGCCTGTAGCCGCGGGTAGCGGAAGGGTCAACCCTTCCGCTACCCGCTGTGAGTGCTAAAATGCGCCGCTTGCACGGGCCTCAATGCACCAGATCGTTTTTTACGCACGAGGAGTTTTAGATGGACCAGCAGAGAGTTCTCATCACAGGCGGGGCCGGGTTTCTGGGGATCAACCTCACAAGGCACCTGCTCTCCAGGGGCTACGCCGTGGCTTCTCTTGACGTGGAGGAGTTCGACTATCCGGAGCGCGACCGCGTCGAGATCATCAAGGGCGACATTAGGAACAAAGTCCTGGTCGACCGGGCGATAGAGGGTGCCGACTTCGTCGTCCACACTGCGGCGGCCCTGCCGCTCTACTCGCCCGAGGACATCTACACTACCGACGTCGAGGGCACCCGCAACGTCCTTGACGCCTCTTTGCGGCACGGCGTCGAGCGCTTTGTCCACGTCTCATCGACGGCCGTCTACGGGATACCCGACCACCATCCACTCTACGAGACGGACAGGCTGGAAGGCGTAGGACCTTACGGGCAGGCCAAGATCCAGGCCGAGATGATCTGCCTGGAGTACCGCGCAAGGGGCCTTACCGTCCCGATCATCCGCCCCAAGTCGTTTATAGGGCCAGAGCGACTAGGCGTCTTCGCGCTCCTCTACGACTGGGCTTACACGGGACACAACTTCCCCATGATCGGCTCGGGGAACAACCGCTACCAGCTGCTCGACGTCGAAGACCTCTGCGACGCGATAGCTCTGACCATGACCCTTCCAGAGGAGCAGGTCAACGACACCTTCAACATCGGCGCCAGCGAGTTCACGACCATGAAGGAGGACTACCAGGCGGTCCTGGACTACGCGGGTCACGGCAAGAAGGTGATCGGCTTCCCCGCGGCGCCGGCCATCTGGGGTTTGCGCATCCTCGACCGGCTGAAGCTCTCTCCCCTCTACAAGTGGGTCTACGAGACGGCTTCCAAGGACTCCTTCGTCTCCATAGAGAAGGCACAGCGACAGCTGGACTACGCGCCCAAGTTCTCCAACAAGGAGGCCCTGATCCGAAACTTCCGCTGGTACCTGGAGAACCTCAGCGAGTTCGAGAACGCCTCGGGCGTCTCGCACAGGGTGCCGTGGAAACAGGGAGCCGTCGGGTTGCTGAAGAGGTTTTTCTAGAGACGAAGGCTTCAGGAAATGCTCTCCTTGCCGAGCAGTGATGCAGCGGACTGGTCGAGCATCCACTCTGGTCCGTTTGGGGGTTGGATGAGGCTGGCCGGGTATGCGCGCGGGTCTGCGTCTTCTTCGAGGATCTTCTCGAGCGCCTCTGCCTTGTCCTCGCCTGCGGCCAGGAAGAGGACTGTCCGCGCTTCGTTTATGACGGGGACGGTGAGCGTGATGCGGGTGGTATCCAGCTTGAGCACGGGGTTCGCCACGGCCCATCGGTCGTGGACCTCGAGCGCCGAGGTCTCGGGGAAGAGGCTTGCCGTGTGGCCGTCGCCGCCGACGCCGAGCAAGATCAGGTCGAACCGTGGGACGTCCTCCGCGCCGAAGAACGTCCGCAACTCCTCTTCGTAGGCCTCCGCCGCCTCATCCGGCGGCAGCTCGCCCCGCATCCTGTGGACGCTCCCGACGGAGACGTGGTCGAGTAGCGTCTCGTTGGCCATCCTGTAGTTCGAGTCGTCGTGGTCTGGCGGGACGGTGCGCTCGTCGCCGAAGAAGACGTGGACCCTGCTCCAGTCTATCCGGCCTACGTAGTCGCGGGCCAGGACCTCGTACATAGCCTTCGGTGTCGAGCCGCCGGCGAGCACGACGGCGAAACGTCCGCGCTCCTCGATGGCCTCCCCGACCTTCGCCGCGAACTCGCCGGCGGCGGCCCTAGAGAGCTCCTCGGGACCCCCGTAGACCCGGACGCTCAAAGGTCGAGGATCTCAACGACCTTACGCAGGGCGTCCTCGTAGGCTTCGTCGCGCCCACGGTAGCGCAGCTCTTCCCCAAGAAGGACTCCGAGGTCGAAGGAGCCGAGGTGCACGGTGCGCTCGGCGAGAAGTTCGTCTCCCTGCATCACGGTGGTCCTTACGTCGGAGAGCTCGCGGTGACGCGAGACCTGGAAGCTGTACTCGGAGGAGTAAAGCCGGATACGCCTCAGCCTAGCGTCGGGTGAATCGGGGGAGAGCACGACGGAGAGTTCGCCGGAGGGTCCGGAGAACTCTATGTTCTGACCGTCGCGGTCCGCGCGCTCTGGCTTCCATCCCAGAGTGGAGGCGAGCCAGCCGACGAGGAGCAGGGCCCTGTTCTCCCCGCCGGGCGCGTAGAGGACCTCCGCGCTCTCGATCTTTTCGAGATCCCCCACCCGCTCCGGAGCGCCGAAGGTGTCGGCGAGCAGCGAACGCCAGGGCGAGAGCCCGACCCACTGCAGATCCCCGATGGCCGGCGTCGCCGGGTCTTCGACCAGGACGGCTATCTCGCGCAGGCAGGTCTCGTGGCTCTCCGCGGCCGCCGAGTCCACGATGACCCGGTCCGCAAGATCGGCCATCGCAGCGAACTCGGGCGAGCGGGGCGAGAACTCGCCCGGGTACCACAGGAAGACGGGAAGGTCAGGGACGAGGAGTGGTCCGGCGAGGCTCTCCAGGTGCTCAGCCGGAGGACCTTCGGCGTGTATCGTCACCTGCTCAGCGCAGACCTGCGCCCTGCCGCCACCCCCGGCGTGACAGAAGGCCGAAAGCCCCACGTCCACGTTCGGTTCGCCTTCGGGATCAGCGATCAGTACTACGACCCGCGCGGGTTGGCGGCCCGCCAGCCTCGAGACCGAGTCGGTGATCTCGTTTGCCGACTCCTCGTCCGTGACCACGATCAGGTTGAGCACGCTGGAGCGAAGGGCGAGCGTACCGTCGTCGTTCGTGCGCAGTTTGCCGAGCTCGTGCTCTATCTGCCCGACGCTCATCCTTCCACCGCCGGGGGCCCGGCGTGACTCCCCTATCACGGCCTTCTCCATTCCCTTCCGTCCCGTTCGAGAAGCGCGTCGGCCTCCTCCGGTCCCCAGCTCCCGGCCGGGTAGAGGGAGACCTCCCGTTTCTCTGACCAGTGGCGCATCACGGGGTCGAGTATCTTCCAGGCACCCTCGGCCTCGTCGGCCCTGATAAACAGCGTGGGGTCGCCTAGCATAAGGTCGAGGAGGAGACGCTGGTAGGCGTCGGGTGCTTCCTCGAGGAAAGCCGTACCGTAGAGCAGGTCCATGTTGACCGAGCTGACCTCGAAGCCGGTGCCAGGGACCTTGGCCCCGATCTTCAGGGAGAGACCCTCTTCGGGCTGGACGCGGATGACGAGGACGTTCGGCGCGAGGCCCTCGGTGTCGTCGCGGGTGAAGGGCGTGTGGGGCGAGGAGTGGAACTGGATCGCGACCTCCGTCGCCTTCTTCGGGAGCCTCTTACCTGCCCTGATGTAGAACGGGACCCTCGCCCACCGCCAGTTGTCCACGAACAGCTTGAGCGCGACGAAGGTCTCGGTCACGGACTCGGGGTCGACGTTTTTCTCCTCGCGGTAGCCTGGGACCTCTTCACCCCACACCCAGCCCCTCTCGTACTGCCCGCGCACCGCGTAGTCCTCGACCTCGGGGATGGGACGGACGGCCTTGAGGACTTTCACCTTCTCCTCGCGCACCGACTCGGCGTCGAAGGTCACGGGCGGCTCCATCGCCGTAAGGCAGAGGACCTGCATGACGTGGTTCTGGACGATGTCGCGCAGGGCGCCTGCTTCCTCGTAGAACGCTCCGCGGGTCCCCACCCCTATATCTTCTGCGACTGTGATCTGGACGTGGTCGACGTAGTGCTGGTTCCAGACCGGCTCGAAGATCCCGTTGGCGAACCTGAGGGCGAGTATGTTCTGGACGGTCTCCTTGCCGAGGTAGTGGTCGATGCGGTAGATCTGGGTCTCATCGAAGTAGCGCTGGAGCTCCGTGTTGAGCTCTTCGGCGCTCTCCAGATCCCGCCCGAAAGGCTTCTCCACGACCAGCCTCGACCAGCCGCCATCCTCCCCCTCGTTCAAGCCGGCCTCGCCCAACTTCTCCACTATGGCGGGAAACAGCGAGGGCGAAGACGAGAGGTAGAAGGCCCTGTTTCCCTGCGTTCCCCGCTCGCGATCCAACCTCTCCAAAAGCTCCTTGAGCTCGCCGTAGGTCTCGCTCTTCTTGGAGTCGCCGGGAAGGTAGAAGATGCCGCTGGCGAAAGACTCCCAGACGTCGTCAGAGACCTCTCCGGAACGGTGCTCCTCGAGTGCTTTGCGGAGCTTCCCCCTGAACTCTTCGTGGCTCATCTGTGTCCGCGAGATACCGACGACCGCGAACTCCAGCGGCAGCCGCCTCTGTGCGGCGAGATCATATAGGGCGGGAACGAGCTTGCGCGCGGTCAAATCGCCGGAAGCCCCGAAGATCACCATGACCCCAGGCTCGGGTACGCGAGGGAGTCTCTGCTCGTCCCGCAGAATGTCTTGTAGAACCTGCGTATCGGCCATCGTCTGCCTATTTCTCTTGTTCTGTGGCGGCTTCCTTGATCGCGTGTCCGCCGAACTCGCCGCGCAGGGCGGCTATGACCTTCATGGCGAAGGAGTCCTCCTGGCGGGAGGCGAAGCGGGCGAAGAGGGAGCCTGCTATGGCGTTCGCGGGCACGTCCTCTTGTATCGCTTCGAGGACCGTCCAGCGTCCCTCGCCAGAGTCCTCGACGTAGCCGCTGATGCTGTCGAGGTTGGCGTCTCTCTCGAAGGCGCTCTCGGCGAGCTCGAGGAGCCAGCTGCGCACGACGCTGCCCTGGTTCCACAGGCTGGAGAGGGCCCTCAGGTCGTAGTCGTAGCGGGACTTCTGGAGGATCTCGAACCCCTCGGCGTAGGCCTGGAGCATCCCGTACTCGACGCCGTTGTGGACCATTTTGGCGAAGTGCCCGGCACCGGCGTCGCCGAGGAAGGCGTACCCCTTCTGGGGCGCGAGGGTCTCGAAGGCCGGCTCGACGTGCTCGAAGGCGTCAGCGTCGCCCCCGATCATGGTGCAGTAGCCGACGTCGTAACCCCAGATACCTCCCGAGACGCCGGCATCGAGCCACCTCAAGCCCGCGTTCCTGACCTCCCTGGCCCTCGCCACGGAGTCCCTGAAGTAGGAGTTGGCTCCATCAACGATGATGTCGCCCTCGTCGGCGAGCTCGGTGAACTGATGGATCATATCGTCCGTCACGTCCCCTGCGGGGAGCATGGTCCAGAGCACCCTCGGAGACTCCTGCATCCCTACGAACTCCTCCACGCTGTAGGCGCCCTCGGCCCCGTGCTCGACCGCCTCATCAACCTTGCCAGAGGAGCGGTTGCCCGCGATCACGCGGTGGTCGCCCTTGTCGACGAGCCGGCGCACCATGTTGAAGCCCATCCGCCCCATGCCCCAGATTCCGATGTCCACTTCGCTCCTCCCTTCGGTCGTCGCTAGATTACAGATCTCAGGCTTCGGGTTCTTTCCTGATGCCTGAAACCTGTAACCTGCAGCCTAACTTACTAGCTGTGTACTCTTGTTCTGTATCTCTTCCAGCATCTCCTTGAAGGGGTCAGCGAACTTCTGGATGCCTTCCTTCTCAAGGATGTCGGTTACGTCCTCGTAGTCTAGGCCGGCTTCTCTGAGCTGTCTGAGAAGCCTCTTGGCCTCGTCGACGACATCTTCGAGGGTGGGGCGTATCTCGCCGTGGTCCATTACTGCTTCGATGGTCTTTTTGGGCATGGTGTTGACAGTCTCCGGGCCTACGAGGTTGTCGACGTAGAGGGTGTCGGGGTAGTCGGGGTTCTTGGTCGAGGTCGAGGCCCAGAGCAGGCGCTGAGTGTTGGCGTCCTGCTCGGCGAGCTTGCTCCACCTGGCGCCGCCGAAGACTTCCTTGTAGATCTGGTACGCCAGCTTGGCGTTGGCATTGGCGAGCTTGCCTTTGAACTCTTCGGCGCCGATCTCTTCGAGTTGCGTGTCGGCCTCGGAGTCTATTCTCGAGACGAAGAAGCTCGCGACGGAGTGCACGCCCGAGGGGTCTCCCCCGTTCTCGACGAGCCTCTGGAGGCCTCTTGTGTAGGCGCGGGCCACCTCGCGGTAGCGCTCCAGGGAGAAGATCAGGGTGACGTTTATGGACTTGCCGCGGGAGATCATCTCCTCTATCGCGACGAGGCCGGGCAACGTGGCGGGTATCTTGACGAAGAGGTTGGGCCTGTCGACCGTCTCGTGCAAGCGGGTGGCCTCCTCGACCGTGGCCTTGGTGTCGTAGGCTATGTCGGGCTGGACCTCGAGGGAGATAAAGCCGTCCCGTCCCCCCGTCTCCTCGTGGACGGGCATGAAGATGTCGCAGGCGTCCTGGATATCCTTCCTTGCGACCTCCCAGAATATCTCCTTCGGGTCGTCTACCTTTTCGGCCAGCTCTCCAAGCTGCTCGTCGTAGAGGTCCGAGCCCGCGATGGCCTTCTGGAAGATGGCCGGGTTCGAGGTAACGCCGACGATCCCGCTGTCTATCATCCGCCGGAGACCGCCGTTCTCTATGTCCTCGCGCGAGAGCTCATCCACCCAGGGCGCCTGCCCCAGCTCCCGCATCTTCGCCAAACGCTCGTTCACCTGTCGCCTCCTTACAGAGCCCAATGCTAGGACGGTAGTGCATCCCGTTCTTTCAGTCTACCTCACAGCGGGATGAGTAAGGCTCGAGCCTTACTCATCCCGCGCTAGTCAGCACGCTTCGCCTCCGCTTGTCAGCCCGCCGCCAGGCTTCGCCAGGCGCCTTGTCAGCTAGTCAGCCAGGAGTCAGCCAGGTCTTTCGTGTACGAAAGAGCTGAACTGCCGACATGCTGAAACAGGGTCAATACCTGGCCAGGCGCTGTCCGAGTTCTCTGGCTACCTCGAGCACGCACGCTACATCGTCGAACGTCGTCCTGAAGTTGACGAAACACACGCGCAGGCATGCGTGGCCGTCGACGGAAGCTGGCGCGAGGAAGACGCGGCCGTCGCGTTGCATCTCGCGGGCGAGCCTGACGTTGTGCGTGTCGATGTCGCCTGTGCCGGGTGGCACGTGCCGAAAGCAGACGGTGGAGAGCATGGGGTCGTGAAGGAGCTCAAACTCGGTTGAGACGCGCAGCGACTCGGTGAGATGCCGGGCGTTGGCCAGGGTGCGCTCGATCCAGGCCCGGTACTGGACGGCGCCGTGGACGCGGAAGGCCATCCACAGCCGCAGGGAGCGGAGCGGGCGCGAGTACTCGAGCGTGCGGTCGACCGGGTTTTCGGCGTCGCCTTCGTGTAGCATGTAGCGCTCTTCGTGGCCGAATGCCGCCCGCAGGCGGCCCGTCTCGCGCAGCAACACGGCGCTGCAGCTCTTCTGCACGCCGAGCCACTTGTGGGCGTCGATGGTCGCCGAGTCGGCGCGTTCGAGGCCGGCGAACAGCGGTGCCGCGGTCGGCGCCGCCGCGCCAGGAAGCCCGTACGCGCCGTCGACGTGCAACCAGACGTCGTGGCGCGCGCAGACGTCGGCGACCGCCTCGAGCGGGTCCACGGCCCCCGTGAGGGTCGTCCCCGCCGTCGCGACCACAGCCACGGGCACGACGCCTGCGGCGACGTCTTTGGAGAGCGCCTCCTCCAGCGCCTCAGGCCGCATGCGGCGCCGACCGTCGATAGGGATGCGGCGGATGGCGCTGCTCCCCAGCCCGCAGACCTCGACGGCGCGGACCACCGAGTGATGGGCCTCCTCGGAGCAGTACACCGCCGGGTGGCGGTCCCCGAGCCCGGTGGCGCGGCACCCTGGCAGCGCCCGCTCGCGCGCCGCCAGGAGCGCCGTGAGGTTCGAGGTCATGCCGCCGCTCGTAAAGACGCCTTCAGCGAACGAAAAACCGACGAACCCGGCGACCCAGCGCAGGGTCTGCTCCTCGACCAGGTCCGCGCCGCCCGCGGTGACGGCGAGGTTCGCGTCGTAGGTCGCCGCGAGCGCGGAGGCGAGCACCCCTATCTCCAGGCCCGTCGAGCCAATGTAGCCGAGATAGAGCGGCCTGGAGGGCGAGATGCTGGCGTCGAGGATGCGCGCCGCGTCCTTCAGCGCGGCCTCGGCGTCGCCGGCCTCCTCGGGCAGCGGGGCGTCGAGGCGCCCGATCAGCATCTCGTCGAGTTGCGGCTCGGAGGTACGCGGCGCGTCGAACGACGCCCACGCCTCGCAGATAAAGCGATCGAGATCTCCCAGAATCCCCTCGCGGTCGGCGAGCGCGGGGAGGTCGGCCTGCTCGTGTTGCGGCGCGTCGTTCATCCTCGCCCCTTCCCTCTGCGAGCCCACGTCTTTCGCCGCTATTCCTCGGCGCCCGCGCCGCCGCCGATACGCTCGTAGACGTCGGGGCGTCTGCGCTTCAGGGTGGCGCCCACGATCAGGCCCACGATCCCACCCCCGAAGAGGATGACGGGCAGCACTACAGTCATCGTGTCGATCGACGCGTTCGTAAGGCCCGTGATCAGGATGTTGAAGTTGGCGACGCCGAGCACCAGCAGGACCAAGAGCAGGACGCCTGCGATCGCCGGCGCCCAGGTGGCCGCCCAACTACCGACCGCGTCCTCAGGCCGCCGCCGGAAGTACCCGACTACCGCGAAGGACGTCGCCGCCATGAGAAGCAGCACGCCCAAAGCGCCGAGGTTCGTCAACCACGTAAAGAGCGTTAGCACCGGGTTGGCGGTGGCTATGGCGAAGACGAGGACGACGGTGAGCGCCAGGATGGACTGCGTCAGCGAAGCGACCCAAGGCGCGCCCGTACGGCTGTTGACGCGACCGAAGAGGGAGGGGAGCACGCCCTCGCGGCCGAGGGCGAACGCGTAGCGGGCGACCGCGTTGTGGAACGAGAGGAGGGCCGCGAACAGGCTCGTGGCGAAGAGGAGCGCCGCCGCGGTGCCCCAGATCTGGCCGAGGCGCTCGGCGCCGGTGATGAACAGCACGGCCGTCGGGTCGGGTGCGCCGTCCGTCTCGAACCCGGCTTTCACGAGCGCTGCGGGGTCGACGATGGTGTTCGGTCCCGCCGCCACGCCGAGCAGCCAGCTGGAGAGGGCGTAGAACACGGCGATCAGGCCGACGGCCAGGTAGGTCGCGCGGGCGACCGTGCGCCGGGGATCCCGGCACTCCTCGCTGTATATCGCCGCCGACTCGAAGCCGACGAACGAGGCGACACAGAAGGTCAGCGTGGCGCCGACGGCGGCGCTGAAAGCCACCGTCGGGCTGAAGCCGACCAGCGTGAGCCCCTGCGGGCCGGGGTCACCGAGGATCGCGAAGTCGAAGAGCGCGACGACGAGCACCTCCAGGACGAGCATAACGGCCAGCACGCGGGCGTTGAGGTCGATCTGCAACACCCCGAGCAGCGCTATAACCACCCCGGCCACGAGGCACCAGAACCACCAGGGGAGCGGAAGGCCCAGGAAGTCGGCCATGAACCCGCCCATCGCGACCCCGAAGAGGCCGTAGATCCCGATCTGCATGCTGTTGTAGGCGATGAGC
>Ga0126307_10001778_pt1 | contig 14345 bp, 12 predicted proteins | sample Plot28_FD_89955 | JGI IMG/M metagenome (GOLD analysis project Ga0126307, IMG submission 89955) | Serpentine soil microbial communities from UC McLaughlin Reserve, CA, USA - Plot28 | ecosystem: Environmental > Terrestrial > Soil > Grasslands | place: USA: UC McLaughlin Reserve, Lake County...
CATAATTATAGCAAATTCTATTGCAGTATGCATTAATACAATTTTATTAATTTTGAAAATAAAATATTCTAAAGATCCGATAAGTTGATCATTTTTTAATTATTCTTTATATTTATTACATTGGTATTACATGGGTATCTCGATCATGCAAACCTGAACTTTTAATAGATTGATAAAGAATAACTACAAATAATTGCAACCGCCTTGAACAAACAATCTCTAACAGGATAAGCTTTCAAGTGATATGAACATGAGAATTCCTAAAATGTTTGTTTATTTGAGCTGCTTAAAATGATATACTACTTTGCTTATATTAGAATGAGAAATGATTATATATATGCGATTTTTTCTTAAAAGAAAGAAATTTATTAAAAAATAAAAAAATAAGTTAAGATTTTTAGGCAGTATTTACCATAATTGGTTTTTCTTCATGCTGGGATTTATCTTCTTGTTGCTTTTCTTTCTCCATTTTTTTTGGCTTGAGTGCTTGTTCTTTTTCTGGTATTTCATTCATAAAGCACATAGTACTAAAATATGGGATTTCATTTATTATAAGGATTCTACTTAAACCATCAATTCAAAGATACTTTACTGTTATTCCCATAACTGATTAATCTAAATCCTAACATTAGAATAACTAACATAGATTATTTTTATCTAAAATTATTGAATTTATTTTAAATAACTTCAGAGATTCTTTATATCTCTCTATTATCATAATCTATGCATTACAAAAATTATTTTCTGATCTTGCTATTTTTAAACATCATAATAATATAGAAATTGTTTTAGTTTTGATTTATCCACGCCTATTTCAGCTATTTCTTGTAATTTTAGACTAATATATTCATCTATTAATGGTTTTTCAAAACATATATTCAAATATTTAGAATCGCTTTTCAGGAACATTAATGCTTCATTCAGACTGGATGGAAGCATCTTTATTCCAAAACTTTTACGTTGATGATCTGGCATCTTGTATATATTTTCATTAATTGGATTGCCAGGATCAGTTTTGTTTTTAATTCCATCCAATCCAGCAGCCACTATTGCTGAAAATGCAAGATACGAATTCGCTGAAGGATCAGGAGCTCTGAATTCTATTCTTTTTGATGAATCATTACCTTTAGCATTTACTGGTATTCGTACTACTGCAGATCTATTACCTCTAGCCCATGCAATATAAACTGGCGCTTCGAATCCTGGGATAATTCTATAGTATGAATTCACTGTGGGTGTAACTAGTGAGGAAAGAGATGAAGCATGGTCAAGCAATCCTCCTATAAAATACCTACCCACCTGACTTAATTCCGAGTACGAGTCATCTGAATCATAGAAAATATTAGAATTATTTGTTGTAGAAGTAGATTTTTTCCAAAAACTTACACTAACATGCATGCCCGAACCATTATCGCCTTTAGTCGGATCATTCTCATCGAAGATAGGTTTGGGCATAAAGTTTGCAATCTTATTGTATTTTTTTGCTACATTTCTTACAACATCTTTGTATAATTGTACATTATCAGCAGTTTTTGTAAGTATATCATGCATAAAATTTATTTCAATTTGACCACTACTTGCTACTTCATGATTGAGATTAGTTACCTCTATAGAGTAATATTTTTTTAATATTCTTGCTATTTCAAACCTAAAATCTATTAATGAATCCTGAAAAGGAGTCGTATCATAACCTGATTTTGGACGTATAGGATATTTTCCATTTCCGACTTGTTCTGATGATAAGATAGAAACATTCGTTGGATCCTGATTTGAATATACACTTTGCAGATTTTTTTCTCTTGGATTATGATATTTACTACCTTCCATCATGGATAATGTGGCTACATTATTAGGAAAAATTATCTCATCAAATATAAAACATTCTACTTCTGCACCGACTTGGCATGTAAGTTGATTCATAGCTAAATAGTCTTCCATCATTTGTGAAACATATCGAGGATCTCTTGATGATCTTCCTTGGTTAAATCCTCGATATATGTCAGCTATAACTGTTGTTATTTTATTATTTGAAAAGTTGATCTTTCTTTCAGTGGTCCGATCTGGAAGTAATAGCATATCCGATTCTTCTATTGTAGAAAAACCTTTTACCGAAGACCCATCAAGGCCTATACCTGTTCGAAAAATTTCATAAATATGACTTTTATCAGTTTGAAAATATTTAGCTAAAAATTTACCGATGACATCCGTATATCTTATTTGGATAAATTCTATAGTATTAGAATCCTCTTTTATATTGTCGTCATTATATTCATTAGATTCATTTTTAAAATTTGTATTAGGAGGTTTATTTATATTCATACTGATTTATATAAATCATAGAATAAAAATTTTCATACTTATAATTCCATTTATTAACATTCTCTAAATCTCGATGTAGACAGGAATAAATAACAAAATAATAAAGTATTAATTAATTAATTAATTCATAATTCAGTTGGAAATTATAAATTCATAAGAAATGATTATTTAATTAAGGAGAAAAAAGTAATGATGATTTTTACTTTATTTTCTATTTTCAGATATTGTTTATATTTGTAGACACTACCGCAGATAACATTCAAACGAGCTGAAGAAATTCAATGTCACTCAAAAACTCTTTCCTCCTCAAATTTGCATAATAGTATAATATTTTTATAATAAAAGTACAGTGAACCTTGCAATTAAAAAAAAGTACAACATGTTAAAATGAAGTTTTATAAAAATATTTCTAAAGATATTATTTAAGTAGTAATAATTATGATATTTTTGACCTTTTATAGGGGGGTTTGTTCATAAATCCCTAATTTTAGGTTTAAATAAATTGCTATTTTGTTTTATTATTAATGCATTAGTAATTACATTACTGCTATTGTTATTCTACATGATGATTTCTCATTAACTGGTCATAAAATCGTACTGATTTAATATTAACAAACTCAAGTATTCCATATTTTGACAATTCTCTACCAAAACCACTATTTTTGATACCACCAAAAGGAACTCTTGGATCTGACATAACAACATTATTAACTGTCACAATTCCAGACTGTACTAATCTAGATAGTCTTTCAGCCTTATCAAGATCTTGTGTCCATATACTAGCACCAAGACCAAATTCAGAATTATTTGCAAATCTAATTGCCTGTCGTTCGTCTTCAACAATTGTTATGGGAGCTACAGGTCCAAAAGTCTCCTCGTCAACAACTCTCATTCCAGGAGTAACATCCTTTAGTATTGTAGGTTTATAAAAATAACCTTTTCTATCCAATCTTTGTCCTCCTATTAAAAGTTCTGCTCCTTCTTTCATAGAATCTTGAACTACTTTATCTATAAATTCAAGACTTTCTAGGCTTACTAGTGGCCCAAGATCAGTTGTTTCTTCTAGAGGATCTCCTATTCTAAGTTTTTCTGTCTTTTCCACGAATTTTTCCATAAATTCATTGGCTACTTTTTTCACCACAAAGAATCGTTTACTTGCTATGCAACTTTGACCACAATTTATAAATCGTCCCTTCACTGCCCCTAATGAAGCTTTCTCGATATCTGCGTCGGCACATACGATAAATGGATCGCTTCCTCCTAACTCTAGTACACATTTTTTTAAAAGAGATGTAGACTTCTTTGCGACGTTGGAACCTACTGGTACACTACCAGTAAAAGTTACTGCATCTACTTTCTTTGAATCAATCAGATATTCAGCAACTGTTGAATTACCAATTACAGTTTGGAAAACTCCATTTGGTAATCCTATTTTATTAAATATTTTTTCAATTTCCAAGCCACATTGCATAGTCGCACTAGCTGGTTTTAGTACAATGGTATTTCCTGCTATCAATGAGGGAGCTGCAAACCGTAATGCCTGCCAATAAGGAAAGTTCCATGGCATTATACTGGCGATAACACCTAATGGTTCAAAGGTTATGAAACTCTTTCTTGCGTCTGTATTGACAATTTCATCGGTCATGAAAATCTGGCCATTATCAGCAAAATACTCCATAGCCCAGGCACACTTTTCTACTTCCGTTTTTGATTCCCTTATCGGTTTTCCCATCTCTTGTGTTGCAATTTTAGCTAGATTGTCCTTATTCTTCCTAAATTCATTAGCAAAATCATGTAAATAATTAGCTCTTTTCTTAAAATCTTCTTTCCATAAAACAAACGCATTTTTAGCATTTGTTAAAATGTTATCTAAATGTTCATATGTCATATTTTCATATTCATTAATAATCTCTTCAGTAGCAGGGTTGATTGTCTTAAACTTTAAGGACAGCATACAATAAAAATCGTCAGAATACTTATATAAATCGTTGTAAAGATTCGAAGATAAAATAGGTTCTTTTTATTGTATTAAATTTTCGTCTATTATTTATCGTTAGCTTTCAAAAAAACACCTAATCTGATTTAAAAGTTATAGAAAGATATTGTCACTGTACTCTTAATTTTAGTCTTAAAATCATATTAAATAATTAACGATTAGGAACATGAATTAAAGAAATAGCAAATTTTTTCTTGATATAGGTGTACTACTAACAATTTTTATAATAAAAATTGAATTATGATGTTAAAAAATATTACCAAATATAATTACTGTTAAATTATTTTTTGGGCGTTCAAATATAATAAATAGTGCTTCTCTATGAGAAATATTGATTCTACTATATAAGTGAATTAATAGCACATTAAGCTCATTTAGATTCAATACGAAATGAGTAGTAGGCCGATTACGACAGGAAATATTATGCATGATGAATCATATAATAATTAATTAATAGTTAAAAATTTTAATTGATAATTAAATATTTAAGATATAAATCCTTTTTGTAATTCAGGTCCTTTTGTTTTTGATGCAATATCTGGCTTTCCAAATTGTTCTGCTATTACCTTATACATATTCAATTCTTGTGTAGATAGTGGCCTAATCTTCTTCATAGCATTCTCAAAGTGTGTCATATGAATTTTCAACTCTTCTTTGTGTTCTTCTGCTTCCTTTGGATCTTTATACTTTGACACATGCTCACGTAAGGCAAGCATGACCGCAGCGGATGATAGAGATGCGATATCTGCGCCTGTATATCCTTCTGTTTGATCTGCTAGTCTTTCTATATCTACAGCATCATCCAAAGGTTTCTTTTTTACATGAATCTTTATTATTTGGATTCTTGAATCCCGATCGGGTGGAGGAACATAAAGTAATCTATCAAATCTTCCTGGTCTTAACAGTGCAGCATCTACAATATCAGGTCTGTTAGTGGCACCAATAACTACAACATTAGTTAATATTTCTAATCCATCAAGTTCTGTAAGTAATTGACTAATTAATCTCTCAGTCACATGGGAATCTCCAAAATCACCACCTCTCTTTGGAGCTATAGCATCAATTTCATCAAAAAATATGATACATGGTGCGGCTTGCCTAGCTTTTCTAAATATTTCTCTAACTCCTTTTTCAGACTCTCCAACCCATTTTGATAAAAGCTCAGGTCCTTTTATGCTAATAAAGTTGGCTTCACTTTCATTTGCAGCAGCTTTTGCCATCAAGGTTTTGCCTGTTCCTGGTGGACCATATAGTAAGATCCCTTTTGGAGGCATAGCATCTGCGAATGTAAATATTCCCTGATATTTTAGCGGCCATTCTACTGCTTCTTGCATCTCTTGCTTTATTGATTCTAATCCTCCAATATCATCCCAACTAATGTCAGGTATTTCAACAAATACCTCCCTCATTGCAGAAGGCTCCATTTCTTTAATAACATCCATAAAGTCATCCATAGTGACTATTATCTTACGAAGAGTATCACTAGGTATACTTTCAGATGACAAGTCAATATCGGGAAGTATTCGTCTCAGGGATCTCATTCCTGCTTCTTTTGATAGGGATTGTAGATCGGCTCCTACAAATCCATGAGAAATATCGGCTAGTTTTTCTAGATTAACATCTTTTGCAAGTGGCATTCCTCTTGTATGTATTTGTAATATTTCGAGTCTCCCTTCTCTATCTGGCACACCAATTTCTAATTCTCTATCAAATCTACCTGGACGTCTCAATGCTGGGTCTATAGCATTAACTCTATTAGTAGCACCTATTACTACTACTTTACCTCTAGACTTTAATCCATCCATTAGAGACAACAGCTGAGCAACTATTCTTCTTTCAACCTCACCTGATACCTCTTCTCGCTTTGGAGCTATTGAATCAATCTCATCTATAAAAATTATAGATGGAGCATTCTTTTCTGCTTGTTCGAATACATTTCTTAATTTTTCTTCAGATTCTCCATAGTATTTACTCATTATTTCAGGTCCACCGATCGAATAGAAATTAGCGTTTGTCTCATTTGCAACTGCTCTTGCAAGCAATGTTTTACCAGTACCTGGAGGACCATGTAATAAAACACCCTTCGGAGCTTCAACTCCTAATCTTTTGAATAACTCTGGGTGCCTCAGAGGGAGCTCTATCATTTCTCGAACCCGAGCAATCTCATTTCTGATACCACCAATATCTTCATAAGTAATAGATGGGACTTTACCTTCTTGAGCAGCTTGTACTGCCTTTGCACTATCTTCCGAAACTGTAACTTTTGTAGCATCATTAATAATTATCGGTCCAGATGGATCGGTTGATATTACTACAAGATCTATTCTTTGGCCCATTACGTTTATAGGGATTATATCGCCTTTGGTCATTAGTTGTCCATTTAAAGTCTCTGCGAGATATTGTTCAGCACCAATTATTCGAAGTGGTTCTGTTGGAGCTAATGTTATACTTTTAGCATCTTTTGATTCAACTTTTTTAACTTCTATTGTATCACCAATACCTACATCGAGTTTATTTCTTGTATAACCATCAATGCGAACTAAACCAGTACCCCTGTCCTTATCCCTTCCTGGCCAACTCAATAAAACTGCGTTCTTTCCGTATGAAGATAGTTCTAATGCATCTCCGGTCATAACATTTAGACTTTGAGCCGCATCGGGATCTATACGAACAATTTTTCTTCCTATATCCCTTTGTTCTGCTTCTGCAACTTTTAGGGTTGCTTTACCATTTCCTTTATTGTTCGAAGATTTTTTGTTAGCATTATTATCAATACTATCAAAAGTCATTTTTGTTAATAATTACAAGAACTTGCTATTATTTATTAATTGTATAATTGTACTTGTAAATTTTCTTTTAGAAGAAAATAATAAGTAATTGTGGCAAAAGGAATTCAAAGTTTAATTATTCATTACAATAATAATACCTTTTTTTATGTTCAAATGTAATTGTTCCTAGTTTATTATAAAATAGTTTATTATTATATGATGAGTTATTATAGTTTCTATTCTAAAAAGCTTCTCTAAATGAGGAAATATATCATTGTAATAGATTATTACCATATTTAACTTTAATATTTATTTTATTATTGACCTAAATTAGGTAAAGATATGTTAGTAAAATTCAAAATATATAATAAAATTGTTGTATTGAAATTGATAGGTTGAAATGAATTTGACATAAATTGCTGTTTACCTTATATTTTCGTATATACTATATATTTTTCCTGTAGTCTCTGTAGAATAATTCCATAGATCTCGAGTAATTGATAATTGTTTAAATGCACCTTTTAGTTTGCCCTCTAACATACTAAATAAGTCTTCACCAATGACAATATGATCTGGTTTGGCTAGTGAGGTCATCTTTACTGCTATACTAATAGTATACCCAATAAGGTCAAGATGTGGTCGTTTCAGTACCATATTATTATATTCATCAATATCTATACCATACCTAACTACAGCAATTTCGCCAAAATTGATTCCTATTCTTACTTTTAAGTCAGGGTAATCATTCTGATTTAAAATTGGATTTATACCTTCTTGAACTACCTTAATCATAGTGTATGCACAACTTATTACATTACTGTAAGAAAGAGAATCAAAATTGTCATTATTATTACTACGATCTTTAGCCTTGTTCTCATTATCATAGGAATCTTTAGTATTCTTTGTGTCCACTACAAAAAATGCTAATACTGCATCTCCAATATACTTTAAAACATATCCTCCATACATAGATATTAGTATAGTCATTTCTTGAGCAAATGCTCTAATTATTGTTGTTAGTCTATCAATAGGCAAATTTAAAGACATTTTTGTAGAACCTACCAAGTCAATATTTAAGATTACCAGCTTTATTTTTGATTCCATAAAATTTTCCAATATCTTTTGAGATTCATTGAGAGAAATATTAAACTCCGGATTTGCTTTCAAAGATTTCCATATTCTAACTTGGGAATCCTTTATCACTGACTCAACATCAATAATTGCATCAAGATATAACTTATTTAGAAATTGATTATCAATAGTCCTATCAGATCTTCTTTGTTTTTTTATCTGCTCATTCCTAATTACTTGTATAACAGTATCATAATGTACGTCCAATTCTAATGCTATTACTTCTGGATTAATTCCTGAATTGTATAAATTGATTATAGTAGTTGTTTGCTCTATATTATAAGGTAAATTTCTTCACCATTTTCTTATCTATGAAGATGTTATTATATATGATTAATTCGAATTGCAATTAATTTAAATTATTACATATTATAGTAATGATATTTTTTCTATATGGAGTTCCATTGTAATTATTGCAAACATACTATAAATTAAGATATCCATACATGAAGGAATTATTCCTATCTTCTATTCTTTTTCGGACAATATTGTATTTATACAATAGTTATCTTATTTGTAGACATATTACCTACAAAATGAGGGTAAATAAGAAACGTTAAATCGAATTTTTATTTATATAGTTTAGTACTATTATTTCAAGCCATATTATGTATCTTTAATATTGGTCAAACTATACTAATCAAGTATTGCAGGAGCTGTTTATTCTCATTGTGCATTATTTTACATTATTATCTTTAATTTGCTATTAATTTTATAGTTAAGTATACCTCTTATATTAAAGATCCAATTTTATTAGCTGAAATATCAATTTTATGGTTTTTGAAAAGATTTTTCATTTCTTTATTTATATATTTTTATTAAGATAAGAATTTGAACTTTAGATTTTAATTTACATTATTCAATATATATATTTACTATAATATATTAATAAATTTAAAGGTGAGCATAATGCAAAAATCAATAATATATTACAATGATCAAGAAGTAAAAGAGGACGAAGTAAACATCTCCCATGTGACTCTCAATACCGGATATAAAATTTGGATTGACTTGATTAATCCTACTAGTTCAGAGCTTACTAATCTACAGCAAATATTTAGTATAGACAAAGATGCAATAAAAAAAATTGAAAGTAATTCTAAAAAGCAGCAGATCCTGATTTTGGATGATCAAAAATTTACTATTTTACTTCAATTAAAATATAGAAATCTAAAAAATTTAGAAACACTCCCTATATACTTCTTTGTGGGAAAAGGATGGCTAATAACAATTCATTCTGAAAGTATAGATCTTTTATCGCAAGGACGGAAAATGTTTTTAAAAAATAATAAAATATTAGAATATTCTATTGACGCTTTATACTATAGCATTATTACCAGCATAATAGATTCATATGAGATTCTAGTAACTGCAATAGAAATTAAACTACTTGATTTTGAAAAAGACGCTCAATATAAGCCTTCTAAAACAACTCTTACACATTTGGATCTTCTATCCAAACAATCCATAATGATAAGAAGATATTTTTGGCATGCTAGAAATATAATAAACTATTTAAAAAATACCGAGCAAGATAAAGAAGATATAAAGTATCTTAATGTAGTTTATGATGATATTAATCAATTAATTGACATGGTCGAGTCCTATAGAGATACAATAAATTCTACAAGAGAAATATTTTCTTCAAGTATTTCGCTTGAATTGAATGAAACAATGAGGATATTAACCATATTTTCTACCATTATACTCCCACTTTCACTATTAATAGGTATTTTTAGTATGGAAGGATTCAATTTAAATAATCTCACTTTAATCCCAAGGCATTTTGGTATACTGGTACTTGTTATGGTCTCAATGATAGGAACTTCGCTATTTCTTCTTTGGAAAAAGAATTGGATCTTATCTAAAGATATGAAATTGAATAATGAAGATGAATTTGATAACGATCACCATCAGGATATACAAAATAAAAAAAGGAGATAGATTAAGTTAACCAATACTAAAATAACTCATAATCTCAGATAATCAAATAAGTTGATGGTTGTTATTGATTCAAAAAAATTGCTCTGCTTAGGTTTATTCTTACAAGAAAATTATCAATAAAAAAATTATTTCAACGTTATGCGTAATGACTATATAATATATATGACAAATATACTATAGATTGCGGGTTTTAAATATAGCAATTGATGCAGATGGTTCACCCTCAGGTTATATTTCATGGCACAATCACTTTAATAAACAAAGCAAAATAAGATTAATAAAACCTTCCTTAAAAAATGAGAAATTTGGTATTCAAAGAATGGAAATGCTTGCCATATTTTTTGCAATTTCAGATAATCTTAAAACATTTAAGAAAATAAAAAGAACAAGACAAATAGTTATTATTAGAAGTGATTCTCGTTCAACTATAGAACAGTTGAATAACAAGGCTCAAATAAATGATAAAATAATTCAAAGAATATCTGATTCTATTAAAAGAATCCTTCAAAAGATTTCCTTTATAATAGTATTTGACCATTTGAATAGAACAAGAAATAGAGCAGGAAGACTTTTAGAAAAGGTTTTTAGAAACAATCTAAGATACATAAATAAGAAACATAATACTACAAAAACAGAAAGACAATTTCTGCAGATTCAATATAAAAAATCTAATTTAAAATGCAAAAATACATTTAGCAAGATAACAAAACCACTGTTAATGCATTAAATAAGTGAATAAATTTAACCTCTAGAACAATTATTTATATTGTTAATTACTCATCATTATTTTTGCATCATACTTCATAACTAAAAACCCAGTCTCTTCAATATATTCCTATGAAAAAGAGAAGGCAAATATTATAGATTAATTCATATAATTTAATTTAGTCCATTATAAATTACAATCATAACAAAAATATGAGTTTATTTGGAGGCATAAAGGATCACCATATATATTGATTAGCATCATTATGATTTTCGTATCGATTTCTATTGATAGAAGGTAAATAATAGGATATTGATATACAATAGTATCCAAATTTAGATATAATAAGAATAAAAATAAAAATGTTAGCAATTTCCGATAGATCTACGAAAGTATTTCATATTAAACCTTGGACTGATATGTTACTTTCCTAAAAAAATTGTAAAATATTTTTTATTATTATAAGACACTATTGTTAAAGATTTATCAATTATTTTATAATAGGTAATGTAAACCGAAACGTTGCTCCTTTACCATCATAATTATTTTCCGCCCATATTTTACCACCATGTGATTCTATAATATTCTTACATATATAAAGTCCCAATCCTGTACCAGTATTAGAATAGGTTATAAATTTGGAGAACAAATTAGGCAATATTTCCTCTGCAATGCCTTCTCCAGTATCCTTCACACTGACTGTAACTTGTTCTTTGTCTTTGTTTAGTGTTACAATAACAAATATCATTTGGTTATAATATGTAAATTTTAAGGCATTATCTAAAAGATTGTGAATTACTTGAGACAGTCTATCTTTATCTGCTTCTACAATCATATCGTTTTTAGGTTTAAAATCGTATACTATTTTTGCAGTTTCTTGTGTAATATTTTTGTTAACATATTCTTTTAGAACATCAGATATCACACTATTAAGATTCAGTTTTGCTTTATTAAAAACTAAAGATCGACTTTCTATTTTTGTAACATCCAATACATTATCAGTAAGCCGCTTTAGTCTTTTTGCATTTCTTATTATAATGTCTAATAATTCTCGTTGATCTTCATCTTTAATTTTTGAGTACATTATATCCGACAACCCAAGTATAGGTTGTATAGGAGTTCTTAATTCGTGTGCAGCTATATTAATAAATTCATCCTTCATTTTTTCTGATTCCTTCACTTTTTGATATTGGATACTAAGTATTTCATTGGTTTCTCTTAACCTATTGTTATATTGAACGCCTGATAATGCTAATCCTATGATGTTAATAAAATAACTAGCATCTTTTAAGACATGTGCTATATTATGTGCAGTATCAAAATGATGGTTGGAATAAGACATTATAATTTGCCCGAAAATATCAAATATAATAGAAACAATTATACTAGTATAGAAAACATCTTTATTTTTATAGATTTTATTTTTATAAAAGTAATAGAATGACAATGAAAATAATGCTAATGGAAAAATTTCATATGGTCTATGTAAAGGAATATTGTCAATTACAGAAAATGGAAAAACAACAAAGAGTGAACCTACAGCTACGGTAGAAGCGAATAAAGTAACTATAATCAAGTAAAATAAAAGTAATTTTGATATTTTTTCTCCCTTGTTTAATTTTGAAGATTTTTGTTGTTTTGTAAAAGATGAGAAAGATGAAAAAAAGTATACTTTATCATTGCTATAGACAACATAGCACTTAAAAATAAGCGTCCTGCGAACCATGTTTGAGGGATGAAATACCTTAGAAATATTATATCATCCATATATACAAAGGAAATGATAACATGTAACAAATCAATTAAAGCAGTTACGAGGAAACCAATACCAATAAATAGACTAAATTTATCATTTAAAGTTTGAGCACGTGATATATAATAAAATGCTAGTATTCCTCCAAGTAATGTACCAAATAATTCGATATAAAAATGATGAATAGCCGATGTTACCCATAAGTTCGAATTGACTGAAATTAGAGCAATTATGGATAGAAAAACTGAAGGCAATATGACGTATTTAAATATATGACCTCTTAGATTATGATCCCAAGAATGAAAGGCAAATGGCAAAATAGATTTCATCTTCTCTTGTTTTCTTTATACAAGTACGAAAAAAAAACAAATAACTTGAGAAAACCATAGATATTTTTTAGTATTAATTTGTTATGGTTATACATGTAGTACAGATTAGAAAAACACTATAGAAGATATAAGAATATCTATCCCTTTTAGGAAATTGTAACTTATTTTTAGATGTAAAATATGAATTTTGCAAAGTTAAAATGACATATGTTCAAAGTATTATGAGGTAAATCTTTATGGACAAGATTTTACTGTTTTCTATGAGGATATTTAATGTGATAGTTGTTTAATTTATTAATTTTTTTATAGTATTTGTAAATATCTTTTTATCGACTGGTTTTCTCATAATCTGTTCTTTTGATACTCCAGGAACTATACTTAATAATTCATCTAAGATATCTAAAGCTGTTATAAATAGAATCTTGATGGTAGGATCTATAGCTTTTATTTGCTGATGTAATTGAAATCCATTCAAATTTTTCATTCTGATGTCAAGTATGACTAGTAAATCATTGAAGTTACTATGATCTCTAATATAATTAAGTGCTATTGAAGGATCGGTAAAAGCAGTTACTTCATAATTGTAATCTTGTAAAAAGGCTCTATATGTGAAAAGTATATCCTTTTCATCATCGACTAAAATTATTCTTTTGTTATTGTTATTTTGTTTATGTGAAAGAAAACCTGTTCCTTTGCTATCAATATAATAACTTTTATCTAAAGAATTCTCAAAGATGGAAGGACTTAATGTTCTTGTATCATTAACATTTCTAGTAATAAGCGATGATGAAGATGAATAACTTTTTCTTTTAATATTATACGTAGGATATTCAGTACTTTCTGTAATTTTATATATACCATTATTCGAAAAATTGAAATCCTCAACAATAGAAGAAAAAGATTTCAAAATTCTATAGAAATTATCTCCAATAATGATTTCATTCGGAATAGACAAGTATGATGAATTTATTTTCGAACAAAGATTCAAGTTGATCCAAATAAATCTATTTGACTATAATCACCAACTAAAGCCAAATCTACTACACCATAATCTATACTAATCCTAAAGTTGAATGGTGGTAAATGTTGTTTTAGACAACTCATCATTAAGACTATAACGTGTATCTAAAATTTTCAAAGCACATTCAATAACATCTCGAAATGAATTTTCGTTTTTATCATTTGAAGTTTTAGGGAAATAAAATAGCAAACAGTCACCAATATTTTTAACAACTCTTCCATTACTACTTTTCACGATAGTCGATACTGAATTTATAAATGTAGAATAGTATCTTCTGATATAATCTAAACCGTCCATTGTAATGGTATTTTTAGTCGAATCTACCAAATCAATAAAGCCTACACAACTTTTTATGGAGTCTTCAGAAAATCTAATGCC
>Ga0126307_10001779_pt1 | contig 14341 bp, 16 predicted proteins | sample Plot28_FD_89955 | JGI IMG/M metagenome (GOLD analysis project Ga0126307, IMG submission 89955) | Serpentine soil microbial communities from UC McLaughlin Reserve, CA, USA - Plot28 | ecosystem: Environmental > Terrestrial > Soil > Grasslands | place: USA: UC McLaughlin Reserve, Lake County...
CTCGTGCGCCTCTCCGGCGATGTGGCGTCGGCGATCGCGGGGGAGGGGGCGCGGACGGAGGACATCGAGGCGGTCCGGAAGACCTACGGCCTCGATCGCCCGCTCCTCGTGCAATATGCCGAGTGGCTCTGGCGCACGTTGCGCGGCGATTGCGGGACCTCGCTCTATTTCAAGACCGAGGTCACCGGACTCGTTTTCGACAAGCTGCCGACGACGCTGATCCTCGGCGTGTTCTCGCTCCTCTTCGCGCTCCTGATCTCGATCCCTCTCGGCGTGGCGGCGGCGGTCTACCAGAACAGCTGGATCGACCGGTTCGCGCTGGCTCTCGCCGTCGTCGGACAGGCGCTGCCGAACTTCTTCTTCGCGCTCCTCCTCATCATGCTGTTCTCGATCCAGCTACGCTGGCTGCCCGTCTCGGGCAGCGGCAGCTGGGCCCATTTCGTGATGCCGACCGTCGCGCTCGGCTATTACATCGCGCCGGCCTTCATGCGCCTCACCCGCGCCGGCATGGTCGAGGTGCTCTCGGCCGACTACATCCGCACGGCGCGAGCCAAGGGCCTCGCCGCGCCCACGGTCGTTTTCAAGCATGCGCTGCGCAACGCCGTCGTGCCGGTGGTAGCGCTCGCCGCGGTGCAGCTCGGCTTCTTGCTCGGGGGCTCGGTGGTGATCGAGACGATCTTCGCCCTCGATGGGCTCGGTTATCTCGCCTACCAGAGCATCACCCACAAGGACTTCCCGGTCACCCAGGCCGTGGTGATGCTCTTGTCGGTGTTCTACGTGCTGCTCACGCTGTTGGCCGACGTGGCGAACGCCTGGCTCGATCCGCGCATCCGGGTGGCGTGACCATGGCCGAAGCCACCCTCCAGATCGCCGAACCGATCCAGCCGATCGCGGGCGCGCGCGTTCGGGGACGCCTCTTCGGCCAGACGAGCCTCGCGATCGGGCTCGGCATCGTGGCGCTGATCGCGGCGATTGCGCTCCTCGCCCCGGTTCTCGCGCCGCACGACCCATACGCGCAGGATCTGACCAAGCGCCTCATCCCGCCCTTGTGGTATCCGAAGGGCGACTGGCTGCATCCGCTCGGCACCGACAATCTCGGCCGCGATTATCTCTCGCGCACCCTCTACGGGGCGCGCATCTCGCTCCTCATCGGCATGTCGGTGATGGTCATCTCCGGCCTCATCGGCACGACCATGGGCCTTGTCGCCGGCTATTTCGGCGGGCGCGTGGACCTCCTCATCACGTTCCTGATCACGACCCGGCTCGCCATGCCGGTGATCCTGTTCGCGCTCGCCGTCGTCGCGCTGCTGGGCGGCTCGCTTCTCGTCGTGATCCTCACCCTCGGCCTGTTGAAATGGGACCGCTTCGCCGTGGTGATGCGGAGCGCGACCCAGCAGACCCGCTCGCTCGACTACGTCGCGGCGGCGGAAGCGGCCGGCGCCTCGACGGCGCGGATCGTGCTCGGCGAGGTCCTGCCGAACATCGCGCCGCACCTGATCGTGGTGGCGACGGTCGAGGCCGCGAGCGCGATCCTCCTCGAGGCGGCCCTGTCCTTCCTCGGATTAGGGGTGCAGCCGCCGCTGCCCTCCTGGGGCCTCATGATCGCCGAGGCCAAGGCCTACATGTTCTTCTCCTTCTGGCTGATCGCCATCCCGGGGACGGCGCTCGCGCTCCTCGTCTTCGGGATCAATCTCGCCGGCGACGGGCTGCGCGACGCCATCGCCCCGGACGGGCGCGGCTGATGGCCGAGACCCTTCTCGAGGTCGACGGCCTCAAGGTCGCGATCGCGACAGGCGGCGGCACGCTCCACGCCGTCCGCGACGTGTCGTTCACCGTCGCGCGCGGAGAGACGCTCTGCCTCGTCGGCGAATCCGGCTGCGGCAAGTCGATGACGGCGCTCGCGATCATGGACCTGCTGCCCCGCCAAGCGAGGCGCACCGCTCGCCGCCTGCGCTTCGAGGGGCGGGACCTCACCAAGGGCGGCATGGCGGAGTTGCGCGGCGACCGCGTCGCCATGATCTTCCAGGAGCCGATGACGGCGCTGAACCCGGCCTACACGATCAGCGATCAGCTCATGGAGGGGTATCTGCGCCACAAGGGCGGCAGCGCGGCGGCCGCGCGCGACCGCGCTGTCCATCTTCTGGAGAAAGTCGGCATCGCCTCGGCGGCGGGGCGCCTGCGGCAGTATCCGCACCAGCTCTCCGGGGGGCTCCGCCAGCGCGTCATGATCGCCATGGCGCTGATGTGCGAGCCGGACCTCCTCATCGCCGACGAGCCGACGACCGCGCTCGACGTGACCATCCAGGCGCAGATCCTGCGCCTCCTCGCCGACCTCCAGCGCGAATTGGGCATCGCCATGGTGCTGATCACCCACGACCTCGGCATCGTGGCGCGGATCGCGAACCGCGTCGCCGTCATGTACGCGGGCGAGATCGTCGAAAGCGGAACCGCCGACGCACTCTTCCGCAGCCCGCGCCACCCCTACACGCAAGGGCTCATCAGTTGCATTCCGGTTCCCGGCCGCACTGCGCCTGGCGAGACGCTCGGCGTCATTTCGGGCGTGGTGCCGTCGCTCGTCGGCGAAATGCGAGGCTGCTCCTTCCGCGATCGCTGTGGCTTTGCGCAGCCGCGCTGCGCGCTGGCGCCGCCCGAGCGCATCGACGCGGAGGCCCACGCCTGGCGGTGCATCTTGGAGGCCGCATGACGGCCCTCATCCGCGCGCGCGGGCTGACCCGCTCCTTCACGGTCGCTCAGGGGATGTTCCGCCCGAAGCGGACGCTGCATGCGGTCAACGGGGTCGACCTCGAGATCGAGCGCGGGGAGGTCGTCGGCATCGTCGGCGAGTCGGGCTGCGGGAAATCGACGCTCGCCCGCATGCTGCTCGGCCTTCTGCCGCCCTCCTCCGGCACGATCGAGCTCGAAGGCCGTGACCTGCGCTCGCTCGGACGACACGCGGTCTCGCGCCGCGTGCAGCCGGTGTTCCAGGACCCGTATTCGTCCCTCAACCCGCGCCGGCGCATCGCCTCGATCGTAGCGCTGCCGCTTGAGGTGCACGGGATCGGCACCGCCGCCGCGCGGCGGAATAGCGTCATCGAGATGCTCGAGCGCGTGGGATTGCCGGCTCGCTTCGCCGACCGTTACCCGCGCGAGCTCTCCGGCGGGCAGCGGCAGCGCGTCGCCATTGCCCGAGCTTTGGTGATGCGGCCCGAAATGGTCATCTGCGACGAACCGACCTCCGCGCTCGACGTTTCGGTGCAATCGCAGATCCTCAACCTCCTGATGGAGCTGCGGCGCGAGCTCGGGCTCACCTATGTCTTCATCAGCCACAACCTCGCGGTCGTGGAGCATATCGCGACCCGCGTCGCCGTCATGTATCTCGGCCGCATCGTCGAGATGGCCGAGACCGCCGGCCTCTTCCGCGACCCGCGCCATCCCTACACCCGCGCGCTCCTCGCCTCGGTGCTGACGCCCGAGCCCGGGCTCGGCATCCCCGACACCGGCCTCGGCCTCGCCTTTCCGGACCCGCTCAACCCGCCGCCCGGTTGCCCGTTCCATCCGCGCTGCCCGGACGCGGTCGGGATTTGCCGGGTCCAGATGCCGCCGCTCGCGCCGACCAGCGCCGGCGTTGCCGCCTGCCACGTCCACGCACCTCTGCAAGGAGCTGAAGCCGCATGAGCCGCGAAACGGCCGTCAATCGCGCCCAGGACTATTTCGATTCCGGCGATTTCAAGCGCGACCTCGCCCGTCGCGTCGCCATGCCGACCGAGAGCCAGAACCCGGAGCGCGCGGCGGTGCTCGAAGAGTACATCGAGAAGGAGATGAAGCCCGCCCTCGAAACGCTCGGCTTCAAGACGCAGGTTCTGCATGAGGGAAAGTGGCCCTTCCTCTTCGCCGAACGGCACGAGGACGAGGCGGCCCCGACCGTGTTCGGCTATGGTCATGGCGATGTCATCCGCGGCCTCGACGAGGGCTGGGCGGAGGGGCTCTCGCCCTGGCGGCTCAGCGAGCGCGGCGACCGCTGGTATGGCCGCGGCGTCGTCGACAACAAGGGCCAGCATGCGATCAACATCGGCGCGCTCCGCGCCGTGCTCGAGACCCGCGGCCGGCTCGGCTTCAACGCCAAGTACCTCATCGAGATGGGCGAGGAGATGGGCTCGCCGGGACTGCGCGAGCTCTGCACGAAATACAAGGAGCTGTTCCGCTCCGACGTGCTGATCGGCTCCGACGGCCCGCGCCTCACCGCCGAGCGTCCGACGGTCTTCCTCGGCTCGCGCGGCGGCGTGACCTTCGACATCTGGATCGATGCCCGCGAGGGCGGGCACCACTCCGGCAACTGGGGCGGGCTCCTCTCCGACCCGGCGATCCAGCTTGCCCATGCCATCGCTTCGATTGCCGGCCCGACCGGACAGATCCGCATCCCGGAATGGGTGCCGGACGGCATTCCGGACAATGTCCGCCGCGTGCTCGCCGACGCGGAGGTGGAGAGCGCCTCGGACGGACCGCAGATCGATCCGAAACTGGGGCGAGCCCGGCCTTACCGCGGCCGAAAAGGTGTTCGGCTGGTGCTCCTTCACCGTGCTCGCCTATGAGGCGGGCAACCCCAAGACGCCGGTCATCGCCGTGCCGCCCCGCGCCTGGGCGCGCTGCCAGCTGCGCTTCGTCGTCGGCATCGACTGGGAGAACGTGCTGCCGGCGCTGCGCCGCCATCTCGACCGGCACGGCTTCCCGATGGTGCAGATCGCGAAATCCCGCGACGAGGTCTTCCACGCGACGCGGCTCGATCCCGATCACCCCTGGGTGAAATGGGCGGTCGCCTCGATCGCCCGCACCACCAACAAGAAGCCGGCGATCCTGCCCAATCTCGGCGGCTCGCTGCCGAACGACATCTTCTCCGAGCTCCTGGAGCTCCCGACGGTCTGGGTGCCGCACTCCTATCCGGCCTGCTCGCAGCACGCCCCGAACGAGCATCTGCCGGTCGCCATCGCTCGCGAGGGGCTCGGCATGATGGCCGGGCTCTATTGGGACCTTGGGGAACCGGGAACGCCCGCGAAAGCTTGAGGGGTCATGCCGGCCGATGGCGATTGCGCCCTGTTCCTCGACTTCGACGGCACGCTCGTCGAGATCGCCGAGCGGCCCGAAGCCGTTATCGTCGAGCCGGGTCTGAGCGATACGCTCGCGGCATTGCGCGACCGGCTCGATGGAGCGCTGGCCCTCGTCTCCGGGCGCTCGATCGTCACGCTCGACGGCTTCCTCAAGCCGCATCGCTTCGACGCCGCCGGGCTTCACGGGGTCGAGTACCGCCTCGTCGGCCGGCTCTCGCCCTGCCGGCCGGAGGAGCATCCGAAGCTGCGCGCCGCTATTGCCTCGTTGCCGGAACGGCTTCCGCGCCACCCTGGCGTCCTCATCGAGGACAAGGGCTGCTCGGTCGTGCTCCATTGGCGCCTCGCGCCCGAGCACGAGGACGAGATGATGGGCCTCGCGACCGAGCTCGCGCAGGCGCTCGGGAGCGAGTACCGGCTGCAGCACGGCAAAGCGGTCGCCGAGATCCTGCCCGCCCGCGCCTCGAAGGGCGGCATCATCGAGTTCTTCCTCGGTGAGCAGCCTTTCGCCGGGCGCATACCGGTCTTCGTCGGCGACGACCTCACCGACGAGCTCGGCTTCGCGGTGCTGAATCGCCGCAACGGCGTCTCGGTTCGGGTCGGCAATGGGCCGACGATCGCGCAGCGGCGCATCGAAACGCCTGCGGCGCTGCGGCGTTGCCTGTCCGAGTGGGCGAGGCGGGGGCGGGTCGATGTCGAGGCGCTCAGTCCGGCGTAAGATCGCGTCCGGCGATCCATCGAGAGACCCCGTGCTGAGCCGAGCCGAAGATACGATGACCCTTGCGCCCGCCGTGAGCTATCCGCTGCTTATCGGCGACATCGGCGGCACCAATGCGCGCTTCGGCATTCTGGAAGCGGTGGATGGCGCTCTCGCCGTGCTCCCGCGCGCGCTCACGAGCGAGCACCCCGACCCGATCGCCGCAATCCACGCGGCGCTTGGGCACGGGCGGGCCGTGCGACCCCGCTCGGCCATCCTCGCAATCGCGAGCCGGGTCGAGGGGCCTTTCGTGCGGATGACCAACGCCGGTTGGGCCGTCGACGCGGAAGCGATCGCCGGCGCCTTCGATCTCGATTCCGTGCGGCTCGTGAACGATTTCGTGCCGGTCGCGGCGGCGGTTATGCGGCTCGGCGAAGGCGCCGACGGCTTGGTGCGGCTCGGGCCGAGCGTCCCGGAGCGTCCCGGCCCGCGCCTTGTGCTGGGGCCCGGCACCGGCTTGGGGGCAGCGGCGCTGCTCCCAATCGGTGCGCGCTGGGCGATCCATTCGACGGAGGCCGGCCACACCGATTTCAGCCCGGTGCACGCTGACGAATTCGCGCTCTGGCCGCTCCTCGAGCCTGCTTTCGGGCGCATCACGGCGGAGGCGGTGCTGTCCGGGCCGGGCCTCCTGCGGCTCTATCGAGCGCTGGCCGAGTTCCGTGGGGCGTTGGCAACCTGCAATAGCCCGGAGGAGGTTTCGGCGGCGGGGCTCGCCGGCCAGGACGGGCTGGCGCTCGATGCTCTCCACCTGTTCGGCCGGCTGCTTGGGCGCTTCGCCGGCGATCTCGCTCTTATCTTCGCGGCAAGCGCCGTCTATGTCGGCGGCGGCATCGGGCCGAAGATCGCGGCGATTCTTTCCGAAGGCGAGTTCCGGGCCGCCTTCGAGCGCAAGGCCCCGTTCGATCACTGGATGGAGGCCGTCCCGACCTACCTCATCGCCGATGCTCATCCGGCGCTCACCGGCTTGCGGGCGATTCTCGCCGATCCCGACCGCTTCGTCTTCAAGTCGGCCGGCTGGCAGCGAACCGTCGCGTAAACCGGACGGGTTGCGCGAGCTCGAGAACCAGATCGTCTGGTCACCGCGGTGGCGGATAGGCGTGCCGGCCGCCGCGATAATCATCGATCTCGCAGCCGCTTTCGGTGCGGCGCAGATAGCCCGGCCCGATCGGCGCCTTGCCGTGGCCGCCTGGGATGTCGAGGACGTAGTCCGGCTGGCACAACCCGGAGAGCCGTCCGCGCAGCCCTCGCATGAGCGCCTGCCCCTCATCGATACTCGTGCGCAGATGCGCCGTTCCCGGCGCGAGGTCGCCGTGGTGGAGGTAGTAGGGCTTGACCCGGTTCTCGACGAAGGTCCGCATTAGCGCGGCAAGCGTCTCCGCGTCGTCGTTGACGCCGCGCAGCAGTACGGACTGGCCGAGGAGCGGGATGCCGGCGTCCGCGATGCGCGCGACCGCCTCGCGGGCCGCCGGCGTGAATTCGCGAGGGTGGTTGGCGTGGAGTGCGATGTAGCTCGCCTTGCCAGGCGCCTTGAGCGACCGCACCAGCGCCGGCGTGATCCGCAAAGGATCGACCACCGGAACGCGCGTGTGGAAGCGGATCACCTTGACATGCTCGACCGCCGCAAGCCGCCGCGTCAGCTCCCGCAGGCGGCGTGGCGACAGGATCAGAGGATCGCCGCCGGTGACGATCACCTCCCAGATCTCCGGGCGGTTTTCGATGTAGGCGAGGGCGCCGGAGAGCGATTCCGGGGATAGCGTCCCTAGCCCTTTGGGACCGACCATCTCGCGTCGGAAGCAGAAGCGGCAGTAGACCGCGCAGGCGTGCAGCGGTTTCAGCAGCACGCGGTCGGGGTAGCGATGAACGATGCCTTCGACCGGGCTGTGCGCCGCGTCGCCGATCGGATCCTCCGTCTCCTCGGGCGTCCGCCCGAGCTCGCGCCCATCCGGCACGAACTGCCGCGCGATCGGGTCGTCCAGGTCGGCCGGATCTATCAGCCCCGCCATCTCCGGCGTGATCGCAATCGCGTAACGGGCAGCAACCGCCTCGAGCTCGCTCAGCCTTTTCGGGGCGATCAGCCGGGCGCCCACGAGCTCGGCAGGGGTTCGCAGCGTCTTCATCCCAAATCCACCACGGGCGTCCACACGACCTCCTCGATCCGCAACGCCCCGGTCGCAAGCATGACCAGGCGGTCGAAGCCGAGCGCGACGCCGCTCGCCTCCGGCATATGGGCGAGCGCCGCCAGGAAATCCTCGTCGATCGGATAGCGTTCGCCGTACACCCGCTCCTTCTCCTGCATCTCGCTCTCGAACCGGCGGCGCTGCTCCGCCGGATCGGTGAGCTCGCCGAAGGCGTTGGCGAGCTCGACCCCGCAGACATAGAGCTCGAAACGCTCGGCGACGCGTGGATCGTGAGGGGTAGGCCGAGCGAGCGCCGCTTCCGAGACGGGATACTCGGACAGGATTGTAGCGCGCCCGAGCCCGAGGCGCGGCTCGATCAGCTCGACCAAGATACGGCTGTAGATGTCTGACCAGCCGTCGTCCGGCGCGACCCGGATGCCGGCCTCATCCGCTGCGGCAGCGAGCCGCGCACGCTCGGGTTCACCGGAAGGACCGAGAGTCGCGAGGAGATCGATGGCTGCATGACGCTCGAAGGCTTCCCTCAGCGTCACCCGTTCCGGCTCCGCAAACGGGTCAGCCGAGCGGTTGCGAAACCGGAACTCCTTCACTCCGGCGATTTCAGCGGTCAGCGCCAGCACCTGGGCGCAGTCCTGCATCAGCGCCTCGTAGGGCTCACCCGCGCGGTACCATTCGAGCAGCGTGAACTCCGGATGGTGGAGCGCGCTGCGCTCGCGGTTCCGAAAGACCCGAGCGAAATCGAAAATCCGCTTTTCTCCAGCGGCCAGCAGCTTCTTGCAGGCGAATTCCGGCGACGTGTGGAGATAAAGCGGACGTGCTTCCCCGCTCGTCGCGCGCATTTGCGTCGGGAAGGCATGAAGATGCGCCTCGTTGCCCGGCGAGATCTGGAGCGCCGCCGCCTCGACCTCCGTGAAGCCACGCTCGTCGAAGAAGCGGCGCAGCCCGGCCTTGATCCGGTTGCGTATGACGAGCAGCGGCCGGCGGTCGGCATGCACATGCGGCGCCCACCAGGGCGAGGCGTCTGACATCGGTGAATCCAGGGCCGCGGCCGCCCCGGCCGGGCTGGCGCGGCGCGGAAAGATCGGCTAGGTGCGGCTTAAATCCGCTCGCGGCGCGAAGGGCAACCCATCGGGCCGGCGGTCCTATTGCGCGCGTCCGCCGAACGAGGAACCCGTGAGAGTCATCGCCAGCTCCGTCCGCAAGGGCAACATCCTCGAGATCGACGGCAATCTCTACGCCGTCATCTCGGCCGAAAGCTTCTTCCCGGGCAAGGGCACGCCGACGACCCAGATCGACATGCGCCGCATCTCGGACGGCGTGAAGACGACGCAGCGCTACAAGACGACGGAGCAGGTCGAGCGCGCCTTCGTCGAGGACCGCGAGCATACCTACCTCTATCAGGACGGCGACAACTACGTCTTCATGAACCCCGACACCTACGAGCAGATCACAGTTTCGGGCGACGTCGTCGGCGACCAGGCCGTCTATCTCCAGGAGGGCATGGCGTGTATGCTTTCCGTGTTCGAGGGCAATGCCGTCGCGATCGAGCTGCCGCAGCGGGTCACGCTCGAGGTGACCGAGACCGAGCCTGTGGTGAAAGGCCAGACCGCCTCCTCTTCCTACAAGCCGGCCATCCTATCGAACGGCGTGCGCGTGATGGTGCCGCCCCATATCGGCGTCGGAACCCGCATCGTCGTGATGACGGCCGACGGCGCCTATGTCGAGCGGGCGAAGGATTGAGGTGAACCTCCCCGAACGAGAGAGGTCGAGACGGCGATAGCCGCCCGGGTGAGGGTGCGGTGGTCGGGGCGAAGCCGGGCGGCGCTCACCCCTGTCCCTCTCCCATCTGGGAGAGGGGTCGGCCGAAGCACTGGCGGGCCAGCGCCCCTGCAGTTTGCTGCTCTTCCGCCGTCAAGGCGCCTCGAACCGCGCGCTTCCATAATTCGTTCGCCTTGAGCTCTTCGACCGTGCAGGCGCAAACACGCCTGCATAGCTCCGCGCTCCGGCCGTTCGCCTGGCAGGTCTGCTCGCATTCGCCCATGAAGGGCGCCGCCTCGGCGGCGGGGCTCGGGCCGAGAATTTGGGCGACCGGATAGAGGATTGCGAGCAGCAGCGGCTGGTGGACGAGGTAGATGATGAGGCTGTGCCGGCCGGCCCAGGCGAGGGCGCGCCCGAGCGGATCGTCCGCTCGCCATCGGGCGCTTTCACGCAAAACCGGCATCGCCAGGCGCGTCGCCGCGAGGCCGAGGAGCACCATGCCGAACCAGGGAAAGATCGACACATAATCGTTCGTCGGGGGCACCCGCGTGCCGAGCCCAACCCATAGCAGCGCCGGGGCATCGAAGCTCTCGCTCGCCAGCCCGTGCGGCGCCGCAAGCACGATCGCCGCCGCGCCGCCGACGGCCCACCAGGGCAGCCGCAGGAAGGGCAGGGCGAGCACGCTCGAGAGCGCGATGCAATGCAGGATGCCGAAGAAGATATAGCTCTGCGGGAAGGCGAAGTAGGTTGCGACGGTGATTGCGGCGGCCGCCGCGGCGACCATCGCGAGCCGCTTGAGAAAGGGCCGCCATCGCACCTTAACTCCGTGTCCTAACACCAGGCTCACGCCGACGAGGAACAGGAACGAACCCGCGATGCAGCGGGCGAACCATTTCCAGGCAGGGTCGGCGCCGACCGGCGTCGCGATGAGTTGGTAGAAGCTCAGATCCCAGGAGAGATGGTAGATCGCCATGGCGGCGAGCGCGAGGCCGCGGGCAACGTCCACGTTGTCGAGCCGCGGCGCGCCGAGGGCGAGCGCCGCGGGGTTGCGGTCTGCAGGATCAGCGGCGGCGTTCATCGCCGCGACGGCGCGCCGCCCTTGGGCTTTCGCCCGCCGCCTCCCATAATGCCGCCATGCCCGTGAGCGCGCTCGACCCGTCCCTCTCCGATCAGATCGACGATTTGCTGGCCCTTGTCGAGCGATCCCGCGTGATCGCCGGCTTCACGGGCGCCGGCATCTCGACCGAGAGCGGCGTGCCCGATTTCCGCTCGCCCGGAAGCCCCTGGCTCAAGAACCAGCCGATCCCGTTCGAGGCCTATATCCGCAGCGCCGAAGCGCGTCGCGAGGCGTGGCGGCGCAAGTTCACGATGGACGATCTCTACCGCGACGCTCGCCCAAGCCGCGGTCATCTCGCGCTCGCCTCGCTCGTCGCCTCCGGCAGGATGCCGGCCGTGATCACGCAGAACATCGACGGGCTGCAGCAGCAGGCGGGCGTCCCGTCCGAGAAGGTGGTCGAGCTCCACGGCAACGGCACCTACGCGACCTGCCTCGACTGCGGCGAGCGCCACGAGCTCGACTGGGTGCGCCGGCATTTCGAGGCGATGGGCGAGGCGCCGGACTGCCGCGAATGCGGCGGGGTCGTCAAAGCCGCCACCATCTCCTTCGGCCAAGCGATGCCCGACGAACCGATGCGCCGCGCGCAGGAGCTGACGCTCGCTTGCGATCTCTTCCTCGCCATCGGCTCCTCCCTCGTCGTCTATCCGGCCGCCGGCTTCCCGATCCTCGCCAAGCGCAACGGCGCCGCGCTTGTCATCGTCAATCGCGAGCCGACCGACTTCGACGAGATCGCGGACCTCCTCATCAACGCCGAGATCGGGGATGTGCTCGCACCGTTGATTGCGCGTCACAGTTAGCCGCGGAGTTACCGCGGCCGCTTGAACTTTGGGGGATAGCGCCCTTTTCGGCTTCCCCTGATTCGCGGCAGTGCTATCCTGGCTCAAGAGTCGCATGCGGCGCGATTCGACGCAGGTTTGTACATGTCCGACGATTTCGAGTCCGGTCCTTTAGGCGCGGGCACGGCGCGCCCAGCGATAGACCCCGCCCGACGCGAGGATGCCCCGACCGACCGGCCCTTGGATCTCGTTGAGGTCAGCGGCCGCATCAAATGGTTCGATGTCGCCAAAGGCTTCGGCTTCATCGTGCCGGACAACGGCATGCCCGACGTGCTGCTGCACGTCACCTGCCTGCGCCGGGACGGCTACCAGGTCGCCCATGAGGGGGCGCGCATCGTGGTCGAGGCGGCGCAGCGCCCGCGCGGCCTGCAAGCCTTCCGCATCGTCTCGCTCGACGAGTCGACCGCGATCCACCCCTCCGAACTCCCGATGCCGCGCACGCACGTCGCGGTCGTGCCGACGAGCGGCTTGGAGCCAGCCGTGGTGAAGTGGTTCAACCGCTTGCGCGGCTTCGGCTTCCTCACCCGCGGGGAGGGGACGCCGGACATCTTCGTCCACATGGAGACGCTGCGCCGCTATGGAATCGCCGAGCTGAAGCCGGGCGAGCAGGTCCTCGTGCGCTTCGGCGACGGCGGCAAGGGTCTGATGGCAGCCGAGGTGCGTCTCGCCGACGGCACACTGCCGTCCTCGCATTAGCTTTCAGCCGTGCGGGATTGCTCCGGCGCCGTCGTCCGTTGGCCGACGCTTCTGGTCCTTTTGCTGACGTGGTCCGCGAGCGCTCATGCGCAGGTCCTTCAGCCGCTGACCATCGTGACGGCGAGCGGTCGTCATATGTTCCAGGTCGAGCTCGCCGACAACGACGCTTCCCGCGCGCAGGGCCTCATGTACCGCCGCAGCCTCGCTCCGGACCGGGGCATGCTGTTCGATTTCAAGCGCGTCGAGCCGATCTCCATGTGGATGCAGAACACCTATGTGTCGCTCGACATGCTTTTCATCCGCCCGGACGGCACCATCGCCCGTGTCGCCACGAACGCGGAGCCCCTCTCGACCCGCACCATCCCCTCCGGCGAGCCGGTGCTTGCGGTGCTCGAGGTCGTCGCCGGCACGGCGGCCCGGCTCGGCATCAAGCCGGGCGACAAGGTCGAACACCCGCTCTTCAAACCACGCTAACGCGCCGGGCCGGCTTTCGCGCAGGCTTCCCGTAGCCGCTTGATGGCCTGCTCGGTCTCGACCGGCCGGAACATCAGCGTGGCCTCCGTCTCTCTCGCCTCCGGCAGGTGGATGGAAAAGGATGCAGCTTCCGCCGCCCGCGTCACGATCTCGTCGGAAGCACGCTCGTCGAGCTCGATTGTGTCCTCGGAGATAAGCACCGCACCGCCGCGTTGCCGCTCGGCAGCCCCTATCTGGTAGTCGACCGCCAAGATCGGTCCGGAGGACGGGCGAAGCTCCGGCTTGTTGAGCCCGAGCAGCACGGTCGACTTTCCCGCCGCGCATTGGATGGCGATCACGCCGGACCCTTGCGTGCTCAGCGTCATGATCGCGTGCCGCGCCGCGCCGCCGCTTGATGTATCGACGAGCCACCAGGACCCGATCGGCTCGCCCTGCTGGGCTGAGGCGGATGCGCAAGCAAGAAGGGCGAGCGCGAACGCGCCCGCCGAGATGCCCCGATGCACGGCCTCAGGCATTCCGTCTTCTTGGTCGCGAACGGCCCGGCTTGCAAGCCGCGATTCAATCGCCATTGGTCACTCGCCCTTAAGCTCCGGCTCGTAGCCTCCCGGTCTCGCGCGTCCTGCGGATGAATCCGGAGGTTCGGATGCTCAGATTTTCCGTCGTTACGCTCTTCCTCGGCGCGCTGGCCCTGTCCTCGGCCGCGGAGGCGCGCGCGGGCCGCAGCTTTGGCGGGCTCGGGAGGTCGTCCGCCGCGCCGAGGCAGATCAAGTCCGTCCTGCCGGGCGAAGCGGCACGGGCCGTGCCGACGCGGGGACGCCTCAATGTGGTGGTGCCCGTGCCGATCCGGCGCGGCGAGCCCCCGCCGGCTTTCAACAACGCCGCGGCTTCCGCGGCGGCGGCGCAGCCCCTCGGACTTGCCGCGCCTGCGCGGCCGGTGAGAGCGGGCGGCCCTGCGCTGTTCGAGCCGAGCGCCGCGCCGCGTCCCTGGTGCGAAAACGGCAACGTCGTCGGCGGATTGTGCCTACTCAACTAGGCTCGCGTCCCGGGCGGGGTTGCGCCCGAATGTTGGAATCCCTACTGAAACCGGAGCTGGCGGTTTCGGCGGGGCGTAGCGCAGTCTGGTAGCGCATCTGCTTTGGGACAAGGGGGCCGAGCGGCCCCCAAGTTGTTCTCAGCCCTCGGCTTTCACCTTCTCCGGCTCGGCCCTTGTGGGGGACTTTGTGGGGATCGGCTGCGCCGCCGCCTCCATCGCCGTCAGCACGTCCTCATGCTGGCTGTGCGCGTATTTGACAGTCGTCGCGATGTCCTCATGGCGGAGCATGCGCTTGACGATGTGCAGGTTCCCAGACGCCCTCAGGACGCGCGTGGCGGCCGTGTGGCGGTTGTCGTGGAAGCGGTAGTCGGTGAGCCGCGCCGCTGCCTTGCAGCGCCCCCATTGGGTTTTCAGTCCCTCATACGTGATCGGGTGC
>Ga0126307_10001780_pt1 | contig 14328 bp, 2 predicted proteins | sample Plot28_FD_89955 | JGI IMG/M metagenome (GOLD analysis project Ga0126307, IMG submission 89955) | Serpentine soil microbial communities from UC McLaughlin Reserve, CA, USA - Plot28 | ecosystem: Environmental > Terrestrial > Soil > Grasslands | place: USA: UC McLaughlin Reserve, Lake County...
GAGCTCTTCTACGACGAGCACGGCGTGGCGGTCTCGACGGCCAGCGTGAGCCGCGCCCTCAAGAGACTGGGTTTGCCGCTCAAAAAAAGTCCCTCCCGGCCTCCGAACGCGACGAGGAGGAGCGCGAAAGCTGGCGCGGGGCGGTAGGGAGGCTAGACCCGCGCCTTTTGGTGTTCGTCCACGAGTGTGGGACGCACACTTCCATGAGACCCGGCTTCGGGCCAGGGCGCCCAAGGGCGAGAGGGCCTACGGCCCCGTGCCGCGCAACCGCGGCAAGAACACGACGCTTTTGGCGAGCATGACGCACGAGGGGATGGGGCCAGCCATGACGGTGGTCGGATCGACGACCAAGGTGGTCTTCGAGACCTACCTCGAGAGGGTTTTGGCGCCCTCGCTTTCTGCGGGGCAGGTTGTGGTGCTGGACAACCTCGGCGCCCACAGGGGCGAAAGGGTGAGGGAGCTGGTGGAGGCTCGAGGATGCTCGCTCGTGTTCCTGCCGCCCTACTCGCCGGACTTCTCGCCCATCGAGGAGGCCTTCTCGAAGGTAAAGGCGCTCCTTCGGAAGGCCAAGGCCCGGACGCGCGGGACCCTCGTGGAGGCCATCGGCCGGGCCTTGGATTCGGTCGGCGCGGAGGACGCGAGGGGGTCCTTCGGCCACTGCGGCTACCCGATCGGCGCTCAACGTCTATGAACACCGCTGTGAGACGCTTCGAACCAGTGCCAGATAACTGTGTCCGCACGTCAACAACCATGGGAATCCGAGAAGAAGCTGTGCGGCCTGCGGGATAGAGTCCAAGGCGGTTTGAAAGCACGGCAAGCCAACGATTATTCCCATTCATACCCCAATACTAGAAGTAAATCCTCCACTTCCGTGGCCTGCAAGTTTGCACCGGCTCGAGTCATTTGCAATTGCCATATGATTGGTGCCTCTGGTGAAAGCGATGCGGCTATGTTCCCGCTTCCGAAGTGTAGGCCGCCATATTCGTTGGCTGGGGAAAGCGTCACCGTGTTCGCCCCGGCCGGTGGCGGCAGCGTCATGACGACTTCGTAGGGGTCCGCACTAGTGCAGCGTGCCAGCAGCCATACCGTGTTGATCTTCAGGGTTTTCGAGAGATCCCGCATGGGGAAGAGACTTGGTGACACCTCCAACTCAAAGACGTTTCCGTCTGCCGGGTTGGTTGGATTCAAGAAACGGTACCACTGGCTCGGAAACTCCTGCCGCAGGTCGAGCATGCGCACAGAAGGCGACGCCTCAGCTTGACTGCGACTGAAATAGTCCCGCAGATGTGAAACGGCATTGTCTTTGAACACCGCGGCGTCCTCCCTCGCCGTGTATTTCACGTGCATGACGGCGTCGGAGATGGAATCGTAATCGAACTGGCGCAGAGGCTTGCCGAAGTCGGCGCTGTTATCACTGAAAAGCTCCAGCGACCACTTGCTGATAGCGCCTGCTCCCTCGAAGGGCAGGTAGCGCTCGTCCCGGAAGCTCAGTTCGAACACTCCACTATCGTTCTGAGCGTTGCTTGCGGCTATCGCCTGCACGGGAATACTGTTCTCCATAAAGCGATCGTCGTCGGCGGGCAAGCCGTCAGCGTCAGTGTTGTGGGGGTAGCCGTCGGTACCATCGGTCGTATTGATCCGAATGCTGTTGTCCAGCAGACGCAAGGTGCAGGAGATCGTGGTGTAGGGCCCCACCACGCAGGGCAACGTCAGGCTCACCGACTTGATGCGGCGGAAGTAATGCCCAGGGAAGTCGAGGTCGAAGATCTCCTCCGGCAGGTGGAAGGAACACCGGCCCGTTTCTCTCAGTTGCACCAAGGCCAGCGGGTTAAGAAGCGCCAGCGAAACGTGCTTGGTCAGCTCGAATTCCCGGCTGTTCTGGTCCAGGTAAGCGGTTTCGAGGCGGTGCAGATCATACTGGAGTTTTTCGCCAGATAGCAGGCCTTTCTTCAGGCTGTCCCAGTAGCCGAAGCTGATGTAGCTGCTGTCCTGCAAGCCCAGCTCGAAGCGGAGGCATCGCTCCGCTCGTTTCGCCAGTTCGTAAGCGAGCTGATAGCTCTGGAAGTAGAGGCCGGAAATCTGCCCAATCATCCACTGGTATAGGTCCTGGTTGGTGAACTTGTCGCGCAGATGCCGATCCACATCACGAGCGTTCTCGATCTGCCGGTCGTGGTTACGCAATTCCTGTTCTGCTACGGCGAGGCGGATCTCGGCACCCACCAATTGTTGATCGATCTGTTTCAATTCGATGTTCGCAAGATTTGCTTGATGGATCCATTCGTCTTGCCGGCGGTCGTAGTCGGCCATCTTGCCCTCAAGCTGAGATTGGATGCTTAGGACGCTAGCGGTAGCGTCAAGAAGCGCAGCCGTAGAGCTTAGTCCGGCTGCCCAGTAGCCTGCGCCGACTTCGATGCCTGCTGTTGTGGGTGACCCAAATTTGAAGTTTCCAATCTTCATTAACACGGCTGCCAGTGCATGTACTAAGAACTTGGCCGCAACGGAATCCCGACTGTACCCCAAACTATCTAGAGACCCCTGTTCACCTTGATTTACGAACTCCCGGCTCTCGTAATAATCTTTTCGAGCCCGGACCATCTCGTGGCTCTTCTTCAACGCGGCAATGTTGGTCTCAGCCTCGGTGATCTGCCTTACGCGCACTTCTCGCACGGCCTCCAGCAGCCGCATCTCCTGGCCCGAGCGCAGGAGCGACAATGCCTCTGCGTCTCGCTTTTCGAGGGCTGAGAGCAAACTGGCTCCCAGGTTTCGGACCTCCGCCGCCAGCTCGTTTGCTTTCTGCAGCATGACGGAGAAGCGGTAATTCGGCAGAGATACGTCGATGTCACTCAGCACTTCACCGATGCTCAGCCCGGCGGCCCTGGCCCTGACGAGCAGGGCCGGATCTATCGGAGGCTCGAAGAGCGGAAGCTGCCTGACCTGCCCCTCGATGTCCATGCAATTCCGGATCTTGAAGAGCCTGTCTGAGACGGTGCTCCAGTAGCCGAGCAGCTTGTCATTCTCCGGCACGCAGAAATAGAGTACCGTGTTCGACGGCAGATCTGGCGTTTGCGAAGAGTCCATCGTCTCGCCTATGGCCCCAGCATCCGGCACTAGCAGTTCGATCTGCTCGAGCGCGTTGCCGAGCGCCCCGAGTTTGGGTTCGATGGTGTTGAACGTCTCGACCGCCGGTTTCAGATTACGCTCCATGACCTCGGGGCGCCTACCGAGAACTTCTGCCGCCAGGACGTAGAGTTGCATCGCTTCGTTGATCGATTCCAGCGTCTCTGAGCGGAACAACTGGTCGCCCCAGGCGATCAGGTTGTCGATGTACTTCATCACGACTGACTTCTGATAGGCGGTGGTGCGGAGCCTCGCGACCGCGTGGGGACCGAACGGGTTGTTCCGCCAGATTTCGACGGCAACCCTCAATTCCTCAGAGGGGCCATTGGCGACCATCTCCTCGATGGTTTTCACCGACTCCGATTCGTAATCCTCTCGCAGACGGTCATGAAACGGTTTGGTGCGCCAGTAACGCTGAGGAATGGCTCCGCCTGACGCTCCCGTTGGATCGAAAATAAAGTGGAACCAACGCTGGGCCTCAGCGAAACGCTGGTTCGCCCTCAATCGTTCCGCGATCAAAAGCGGGATGTGGAAGAAGAGCTCCCAGTTGTAGAGCTCGTAGGCGCGACCTGGTTGGAACTCGACTTCGTCAGCAGGGTAAGCTTCCAGCACACGGGGTTCGGGGTTGTAGCTGTCGTCGAACGACTGCACGCCGGATGCGCTCTGCGTTTCGAGAGACAGCAACGCGGCCATTCCCTGCCGGTTGAGTGTTTTTTCGAAGTCGCAGACGAACGGGTGATGGAAGTTCACGAAGCGGTATTCACGGGTCGTCCAGAAAGTCGGCACCAGAGTCCGGGGGCTGAACTGCGGTTGTAAATTCACGGGGACGATCTCCCTGGCGGTGCGTCGGCCTCCCGGCCCCGGCGCGAGAACGGTCAGAGAAGCCACCTCGCGTACAGGATTGGTCGCGATGCCATTCCCGTTTGGCAATGCGGGATCAGGCGGGAAATAGTCGGCTCGCCAGGCGGTGGCGAGGTTTCCGGTCACCCAGGCGCCGAGATCGGGTAGGGTCCTCTTGCCCGAGGCGCCGGTCGAGGTGGCCATGAACGTCCGCATATCGTCCGTAAAGAAGAACGGGCGGTCGGAGACGAACTGCAAGTCCTGGTGCGGCGCCAACAGGCGGAACGTAGAGAAAGTTTGGTCCAATACGGGGATGTCCAGCTTGTTTACCAGGGTATCGGACGGGTCGCCGAATATCGGGGCACGCTCGTTGATGTTGCTAAGTATGGTCTCAGGACGCACAAATTTCGGGTAAACGGGAAACTTGCCGTCGAAGAGGACGAGCCCCGATCCGGTTTGCGTAAACCACATGCGGTCGAACTTCGTTCCCGTCGGGGCGAGGGCGAAGTTCCATCCGGTCATCTGGTTTCTATGAGCCGTAGTGACGATCTTGCGGCATCCAGAGAACCGAAACTCTCCGAAGGGGCAGGCGATTTGGGAAGCCCCAGCGACGGGCACTGCACGGTAGTCTCGTCGAAGATACCCGCGAACCACTAACGTGTCGCCAAAGGCAAGTGCCTTGAACGAGACAAGCTCCTTGGAAACTAGTCTCTTCGGGGAGGTTGATGCGCTGCCGCTCGTAGAGCCTGAAGGCGTGCCTTCCGAACCGCCGCCATCGTTATCGGGCAGATCAGGAAGGTCACCATCACCAATGGGTCTGAAGGCGAATGCGCCAGTGTTTTGGGGTGCGGAGACACGTTCACCAAAGAGGATGTTGTCATCGCCCTGGTAAGCTTCGAACGTCACAGCTTCCGACAGGTTCTTGCCGGACCAACGACCATGCTGATACTCACTCCAGGCTAGCTGAATCTCCCAGTAGGGGTCGGCCGACTGGAGCTTCTCACCTGGCCCCGGCATCTCGACCGCCTTCTCCTTCGCCTTTTCGGTAAAGATCGGCCAGATCAGCGTTAGCCTCCGGTTCCACACAACCGGGATCAGGTGATCTCCCTCGATGTCGAGCTCAACCTTCTCCCACGGCGTCCAGGAATAGGTCGCGCCGTCCCGACGTCGGTAGTAGTAGATGTGCGGAGCATGTAAGGTTCTGCCGAAGACGTGCAGCGCTTTGTCTTCATCGTCTTCGTAAACGCCGATGATCTGGAGATTCGCAACCTCATCGAGCTTTTCGAGGTAATGCAGAAGGGCCTGCTCGGCCGCGGCGTCATCCAGATCCGTCTGCAGCAGCTCGTTCTCGAGTTCTTTGAAGAAGGGAGTCTTGCCGTCGCGCAACTCGGGCTCGATCCAGTTCTCCGGGTAGAGCCAGATCTTCCGGTTCGCCTCCCAGACGCGGAAGTTCTTCATCCACTCCCACTGTAGCCACTTGCCGTCGTTCGTCTGGACGTCGGGTTCGAATCCCATCAAACAGCGCTGGGCAAACAGTTGCACGGACCCGATCGCCTGCTTGATGCGCGACGTCAACTGGCACGAGCTCATCTCGACGTCTATCAAGAAGTGGGAAAGAAGGTCGTTGGCGTCTGCTTTCGAAAGGCCGGGCGTCCACCCGTCAGGCCGAGCCACCAGGTAACTCACCAGCACCTCTCGTTGCTTATCGCGTAAAGCGTCCTGAAGCGGAGCCGCAATCTTCGGCCAGGCGTCATCGTCGTGCTTGGCCTTGGCGGCGCTGTGGATCGCCTTTGCGTTCGTGTCCGTAACCTTCGCTTCACACCACTCTCTGGCCCGGGCGGCCGTTACGCCGAGACGTTTCAGCAGGCCCATCGCGCGCCGCAAATTCAGAATGAGACCGAGGCCCCGGTAGGCCTCAGGCACGCGAGCACGCAACAAGCCTGTGTCGGCAGGGTCATCCGGCTTACCTACGAGCGTCTTGACATCCTCGCGCGCCCAACCCAGCCATTGCGAGAGCGCATCCTCAAACCCTTCCCTGGCTGGTTGATCCGCGGCCACTGCAACGGCGCTCGTCGCACCCACGATCGCTTCGAGCGCGGCATCTTCTAGGGCGTGTTCCCGCCGCAGTTGCTGAAGCTGAATCAGGGAGAACCAGCTGGCGAAGTCGGTAGATGTTGAGGCCTGATCGTGGGCGGTGGCGAGCCATGCGTTCTCACGAAACAGCCAATCGAGCAGGCTAGACGGAAGTTTGACGGTGTTTAGGATGGTCGCGATCTTTAGCAGCCTTTCGAGTGTTTCAAACTGGGGTGCTGCGTTCGCGCGCGACAACGGATGCTCATCATCGATCGCTTTCGCCGACAGTTTGAGAAACACTTCCAGCGCGGTCTCGTTCCCGTGGGAAACATGTCCGAGTAAATCGCCGGTCACGTCGGCGGGTAGTGAGAGCGCCGCCGATACACGATCGATGATCGAACTTTCCCGAAGCTTCTTTTCTTCGGCGTCAGGCTGTACGTCGATCTTGAGCAGGTTAGCGTGAACTTCCGTTAGGGTCTGCCCCAGACTCTGTTCGGTGGGTACGAAGGATGCCGCCGGGCTGAATTGATGGCGTATCAGATAGTTTAGTGCAGCGAAGTCAAATCCGGAGGTGCCGATCGCCTTCACGACCTCTACGAAACGAAGGGTGTCCTGTGATCGCCTTGCCTCGAAAGGGTCGATACCCGTCAGATCAAGAGCCGTGAGCAGGTCCTGTACGGGTAGCCTCAACTGTCTCGCCATGATCGCATGGGGCTCCTCGGTACCGACCGGTTCCCACAACGCGAGCGCTTGCGCAACCGTCATCCGCAATTCGAAACGGATGGCGACGAGGTGGTCGAGCCTGATCAGTATCTCGTTCGTTAGGGAGGGTGCGTCGGGGGCGGGCGTGAATGTGCGAATGGCCATGTCCACCTCCGCAACGGTCCACCCGAGTTTGCGCCACAAGCGAATGAAGCGGTGCATCCGGCTCAAAACGTCCGCCGTAAGGCCGACTATCTGCAGCTGATTCGTGTCACATGTATCGAGCGGAGCCCCCGGCTTGGCTAAGACCGCCACCGACGAATCGGGGTCGATAAACCAGGTTGCCAGTAGCGACTCCAACTGCGCGTAACTAAGATCGGACCGGTCGAGCAGTTCCTGTACCGTGCCGAGCGCCGCAACCGGCGCGGAGTCCCAGAAATCCTCCGGTTCTCGAGGCGGGACCAGCGGCTCATCGACGATGATCTTGCGCTCGACGTCGGTCAGGCCGAGCCGCTCTGCCGCCAGCCGAACGATCACGGGTGAAGTCGGATCGAACTCTTCAAGCTGAGGCCTGAGGGCTTCTATCAAGTCGCGGCGCGAGACACCGAGGTGCTCGAGGAAAACGGTAGCCACTTCCGTAGGCAGGTCGAAAGGCAGATTCCAGGGATAAACGGCCCTACCGAGTTCGTCGTAGGCCGCGCCGTTGCGATACTGCGGCGCGGCGCGCCGCTCCTCAGCAGGTCCGGTGGTCTGCCGGCTGCGTGCGACGACCTTGAGATTGCTGTTTTCTTTGACGATGCTGTAGGCGAACGGTTCGTCCCAGATGCGCCACCGCTTTCCGCCTTCCAGCGCTTCGACACGCGTGCCAGGCTGCAGCGGCGGGTCGAAGGCGGCAACCAACGCATCGGTCGCGATCGCCTCGCCAAGATCCCCTTCGAGCGCCGGCGCAAGCGTGAGAGGCTCGAAAGGAGGGGGCGGAGCGACGGCATCCTCTAGAACCTCGTTGACCAGGTCGATATATGGCAAGACCGTGTTCGTGTTTTCGCAGCTCAGCTCGATGTCGCCCAGATCGGGGCGGCGGACGAAGAGCTCATCTTTTGCTCGCCGTTCGCCGAGAAACTTCACAACGTCGACGAAGTAGGCCGCCGGGCCGTGCGCCGAGCTACATTCCTCGCAGGCGCAAAAGTCGAAGCTGCCGAACAGCGTTCCCCAATCCGGGATGTCGTTTTGGGCCTCAATCTCTTGTTTTTGGGTGTCGAGCTTCGGTAGTGCACGCATTCCGGTTCGATTCAGATCCGCACCGTGCTCGCCCAGCAATGCAAGGGCGAGGGCATTGGTCCTGAGCGCCTGCACATGCACCTCATCGGCGCGCTCCGCGGAGAGGATCTCCTGGTTCTGCTCGGCGAAGATTTTCGGGTCCATCCGCGCGATCTGATACGCCGAGCGCACCCCGTTCTGCGTGAGTGCGATGGTCTCTTTCGCGCTGCTCGTCAGCCGATACAGGCGCTGAAAGTTGCCCAATTGATCCCGGTCCTGCGGTGTCAAGCTATCCACGGCGTCCGGATTCGCTTTAAAGAACTGCTCGGGGTAGGTGCTCTTCAGGTCGTACGACGGCTGGCCCTCAAGAAACGTCGCAACCGGTGACGTTCCCAATCGCTCGGCAAGGTACTGGGTGGGGAACGCGGCTTCGACCTGCCTAACGATCTGGCGCACGTAGTTCTGCGCCTTCTCATCAGCGCTCTCGCCGGGCGCCTCGGCCGGAACGCCAACGCCTTGCATCTGGATGAGCGACTTCCATTGCTCTTCGGTGATGCGAACGAGGTCGGAGGCCCCCCTGATGTCGGGCATCTCCAGTATCGGGCCGACAAGGGGTACGTGGTTGTTGAGTAGACCCGCGACTTGAACGGTGAGCTTCAGCTCGTCCGCGCGGTCGGCCCAGGCCGGGTCCGACGCGACCTGCTCCCAGAAGGCGTCGGGGTCTTGACTGTCTTTGAGGTACTCATCAACGAAATTGTCGAGCTCATCAACGTTGAGGATGGAGCCAAGCAGATTCTGCAACCGACTTGCGGGCGAGGGGGGCGTTAGGCCAGGAAGATAGTCCTCGACCTTCTTGCCGTCAACCTCTTTGGGTACGATTCCTTGTTCGGTAGAGGTCTGCAAGGCTGCGAGCCGCGCGCCGGGGTTCGTCGCGTGCAGCGCGTTAGCGTCCTGCGGCATGTCCTGACGAAGGAGGCCGTAATATACGGGAGCGGGTGTTCCTAGCTCCCTTTCGAGCTTGTGCGCCACCACGAGGGCGGCGACCTGCTCGGGGGCATAGCCGCTGCGGACGGCCAGGAGGCTGATCTCATGGCGCTCTTCATCTTCCGTTAGATCCGCTAGATTGCGGTCTCCCACGAACGGCCTGAGATCGTCCAGGGTCAGTTCGAACTCGGAGAGGGGCTGATTGGCCTCGCCGCTCAGCACGAAGTCGACGACTTCAAGCGATCCGGCATCCGTGAGAATGCTCGCGCCGCTCGGGGTCGTTTCGACGGGGCCGCTGCGCTGTAGTACCGCGACGCGCAGATCCACGCGGCCGTTATTGTTGTGCGGCGGCCGATACGCAACCTCGTAGGTCCCGTCGGGGGCCTTAAGAGGTGATTCCCCGATGGCCTGCTCGCCGCCCGGTCCCTGGCCAAAGATTTGCACGAAGCCGCTGGTGAACGGGTTGCCGTTGGCGTCCCGTACCGAACCCCGTACCGCCCGTAGATCGGTGTCTAACGCGGAGAGCTTGGCGTTGATCACCCTGACGGTCGCGGCATCAACGACACCCGTGGCGGGCACCCCAAGGTCTGTCTGAAGCGCTTTCAAGACGGCGACGGTGCCGGCACCGAAAACTCGATCTGAAATTTCGGCGACCGGAACGCGCCGGCCGAGTGTTTGAATGGCCCGATGGATGCGGGCAACATCGTCCCCATGCATCCCAAACGAAAGCTGGCTTGCGGAAATCGTCAGGATCATCTCATAATCTCCTTAAAGCCTTCGCCCTGGTGGACCGAAAGAACCCTCCACAGCGACTCGGAATCACCTGGGAGTGCTCTACGCGAATTCGCGGTCTGTCCTCTATTGCGAAGGTCGTCACACGCAGCTTCACACCATCCAGGTTCGAATGGCGCGCTGTCGTCCTGCAGCACCTACCTGGCCACCACCCGCTTCTGGCCCTCCCCCGCGGTGTCGAACGCTTCGAGATCCTTCGGGACTTGGAAGAGGGCGACAGCTGGATGATGCGCCTGTCGATCAGCAGCAGGAGCGCGTCCTGCAAATTCGCCACGTCCGCGCCGCGGTCGACGGTTCTGAGGGGTGAGGTGATTGGTTTCATCTGCTCTCCTTCTGAGAGGTGATTGTTACCCGACTTTCGTACTCGTACGCCACCAGAGCAGCGACTTGCTCTGGGGTATAGCTGCTTCGGATGGCCAGGAGACTGATCTATGATGCTCGTCCTCGCGGGAAGTGGTCGGTCGCCAGCTTAACCCGCCGGTGCGTACCTGAGGGGCTTGGCGCAGATTTGCGCCATTGAGCTTGCTTGCCACTGGCCGATTGCTTCATCTAAGCCGCGGGAACATCGCCAATTATCATCCTCGGAGGACCATCTGGCATACATGGAGACCCTTGTGGTTCCTCGAAGCGAATCTTGAGGGGGGGTACATAACGAGGCAGCTTTCTTAGCTCCTCGAAACCCTTCCGTTCACGCACTTCGCGGTCGTAATATCTCTGCTCAAGGTCCCGACGCTCTTGGCCAGAAGGTGCTGACTCGAGATCAGGCAGATCCCCAATGTCATCCAGATGCATACCCATGGGCAGCAATTGGCCCGTGTGCACCATTTGATAAAGCATACCTGGCCCTGACGATATAGCGAGTCCAGCGTGCAGAGCGCCTCCAACCAATCGCCCCGCCTTGTCGCCGAGCCAGCCGCCACCCAAGGCGCCGCCGCCTACGAGAACAAATGTTCCTACAGGTCCGAGACTGAGCCATGCGGCTAAAGCGGCAGCCCCACTACCGCCGAACCATGCGCCCGTGCCGGAACCGAGAAGACCTCCGCCCTCCTCCATGACAACCAAACTTTTCTGGCCCGCGGGAGCATCGCGAATTCGCCGGTACGATATCGAGAGCCCCCACACCAAACCCACCCCCGCAGCGAGTCCTAAACCTCCTGAAAGGAGAGTGAAGGCGCGGCGGCTTTGTCCTGCTTTGAACGCTATGAGTTCCGCAACAGCGGGATTAGTATAGGGATCTCCGTACTTGCCCACGATGTCGCGCCATAATCTCGGCTTATCGAACGCTTCCGCGAAGGCTTTGCCGCCCGGAGTGGACTTGGCACGTGTGTTGAGACGTATGCGGTTTCTGTTTCCGGAGGTCACCTTGGCGATATCCGCCGCCTTTTTCGTATCGCCGGCCGCGAGCGCTTCTTTGGTTTTCTTGACGCCTTCTCTCGAGTTCGCTTCGATTTTCGACTTGTATTCCATGCGGTGTGCGGCATCCTTCACGCCGAGCGCGGCGTTTCCAGTCGGCGGCGATGTGGAATCGTCGTCTGTGGATGCCTTCGGGGTGTCCTCGAGTTTGGGTTGCGTGCCTGTTCGATCAGTTAAGGCGGTGGGGCGGCTTCCGCCATATTCATAAAGGTTCATTCCACCTGCGACACCCACCGGGTCCGCGCTGACCCATCTGCTAAACCACGGCGCGTAATATCTCGCCCCATGATAATTAAGACCTGTCTCCTCATCCCGCTCCTTGCCCGTGTACCGGTAGCGCTTCAAGCTCGCCTCTGCCGCGCCTCGCCCCGCCTGATACGACGTGCTGCCGTAGGAGTAATACTCCTCATAGGAAATGATCTGCCCCGCGTCATCCAGCTCCAACGATTGTGAGCTGAGGTGGTTGCCAAATTGGTAGCGAATGAGTTGCTCCGGTTCGAGTGTATCCGTGCGCGTCTCGACAAGCGCAAAGCGCTGCTGGTCATCCACGGTATGCAGCGTCTCGCGCTCCAGAGTCACCGTGTCGCTATCGTTCTCGTACTCGCGGTAGATTTCGAAGCCGCCGAGGTAGATGCGCTCTTTCATACGTGTGGGCATTTGTCCGGTAGCAGCCTGGCGTTCGGTCACTTTGCGCGCGCGCTGCCCACCGGCGTCATAGACGTAGTAGGTCGTCTCCGGCCTGCCGCCGTTGTTGACCACCTGTTGTGCCGTGGCCTGGAGCTGATCCTGATCGTCCCACTGCATCAGGGACAGGTGAGGCATATTGGTCATGCCGCCGTGGGCGTCGTAGGTGTAGGTCTCTGGCACGCTGTTCCCAACCGTGGTGCTGCTCAGTCGGTTACTCTTCTTGGCCGGTTCGATCAGACTGGCTTCGTTGTAGGCGTAGCTTCGCGTCCAACTGCCGTTGGCTGCCTGATGGATGAGTTCTTCGAAGTTACCGACCGCATCATATTCATAGGCTTCGGTGTAGTTCCGCATTGCCTGCCCGTCCCCGGGATGCTGGAGATTCACGCGAAACTCGTCGTTCCAGGTCGTCTGAGGTTGTCCCACCTGCCCGATGTGCTCTCGCCCCGCGGCTCTGATCAGCCGGTAGGTAGCGTCGTAGGTGTAGTCGCAGTGCGGCGGAACTACCTGGCCATTGAAATAGACGGTCTGCTGGGCGTCGTCGCGGATGTGGGAGATGTTGCCCGTCGGGTCGTAGGTGTAGTGGATGTTCTGCAAGCCACACTTTTTTCTCTCGGGTGGCTCCTCCGGAGCAGCGATTGTCGGCGGTGGTGACTGAGGGTTCTCGCAGTCCTCCGTGAAGGCCGCGCCGCGCCGGGTGTAGAGGTGGATCAGTCGGAAGGTCTCCGGGTCGTAGGCGTATCGGGTGCTTGCGCCGTTCTTGTACTCGACGCGTAGGCGCTGGCCCTTGGCGTCATAGTCGATGCCGTTCACACCGACCGGTGAAGGTGACAAAAGTGCCCCGTCCAGCAGTTCGGTGGGCTCGGTCGGGTGGTCCAGCCACACGTCCACGCGCTCCAGCAAGTTTGCCTCGTTGTAACCGGGCTGGATGACGTTGCGTTTTGCCCCCGCTTGGTCGCTGCGGGGTGCGATGATCTGAACCGACCGATTGAGGGCATCGTAAGTAGTGCGGCTGGTAAAAGTCTCGGCTTCGAGCAGGGACGCCAGGTTTGCGTCCAGATCGTCGAGGTCGAGCTTCGTTGTGGCGTTGGAAGGTAGCGTTGCGTTGACCCCACTCCAGTTGAGTGCCTGTTTGTACTCCTGCGCCAGTCGGCGTATAGCGCGCAGCGGGTTGCCCTTGAAGTCGTGGGCCTCGTTAGTCACCATGCCCGCTTGGTCGAGGTGCAGGTAGAGCGCGCCCCGCAGGTTGCGCACTTCGTCTTCGGGGTGCTGCTCACCGTACACTAGGCACTCGGTCAGAAGCTCCTGGTTCGGATTGGCAGGATCTGCGCCGGTGACGAAGGAACGTAGGGGGCGGCGCAAGGGGTCGTATTCCATGCGGAAGCCATGGCCCCGGCTGTCCCAGGCGTGGATGGGCTTACCCGCCACGTCGCCCAGCATCCAGCGCTCGCCCGCCTCCATGCTGGCCTGGTGGATACTGTTGCCGAGCAGGTCGTAGTCGTAGCGCATGACGACGCGCCCCTGCGTGTCACCGTTCTGCTCAATCGCATCGCGCACCGCCTGCTGGTTGCCTTCGATGTCCAGTTCGACGCGGGTGGGGTACTTCTCCTCAACGATGGTTCCGCTCCGCTCAAAGCGGTTGTGGGCGATGGTGAGGAAGGCTCGACCCAGCGTGTCGAGGTGGGCGACGGTCGGCGTTTGGCGGTGAACGGCCGCTTTGTTTGCGGCAACCCGCTCTGGATCGTTCGTCGCCAGGACGATGCGCCGTTCGTACCAGGTGGGAAGATAGTCTGTGTCGGGCAGCCGCGAGAAGAATCCCTTCACGTTCTCATCTGACTTCGGATCGGTGGAGCCGTCGGCATTCAGAACGGTGTCATTGACATCGTAGTTCGTCTGCTGCCACGGGTCGAAGACGGCCTTCTCCCAAGCGTAGTTGGGGTGCAGGGTGGCCACCACCCGCTCGACCGGGTCGTAGAACAGGATCGGGCTGACGCCGGCTCGAACACCGAACTCGAAGCGGTGGCGTTTCTCTGGAAGCTGGCTGAAAAACGGCTCGTACTGGCGAACGGGTTTGCCCTTGTTGTTGAAGATGGTCCAGCCGCTGCCCACCCACCGCGGGCTGACGACCGGCCCGCCTTCGACGAGCGGCCCCGGTTCGGCCCGGACCTTTGTTTGTATCTCGCGTCCGAAACCGTCGGAGTAGGAGAAGCTGATCTGGACCTCCGTCTGTGCCCCGCCGGGCTCGCGGAAATGCGTCTCCCTGGCGAGGGTGGCGGCGACCGGCGGCTGCCATTCTTCGGGCGCGTCCGGGAAGTTGGCGAAGGTCCGCTGGAAGCGGAACAGGTCGTAGACGATGCGCGTGGTCGCGGTGCCGAGCAGGCCCGCTGCCCCATTAAACGGATGGTCGAAGAAATCGTCTATGAGCTGCTGGATGGGATCGGCAACGTAGTCCGGCCCGATCAGATC